>ERZ827469.5-NODE-5-length-337506-cov-6.962818_pt1 | contig 337506 bp, 303 predicted proteins | sample MGYA00519917_ERZ827469 | MGnify/ENA primary metagenome ERZ827469 (study PRJEB31778, sample SAMEA3449314) | human gut metagenome | biome: human gut; feature: human-associated habitat; material: faeces | place: United Kingdom | collected 2010/2012 ... | reverse complement strand
GCAAACAGATTGTTGCTGATGTAGTTGATAACCAGTTCTATGAGGCAGATTGTTATATTCGTGGAACAAACCTTGTCGCTAAGTATAACTACTGGAACGGCAATAAGTCTGAGTACACCTACTATACGCAGAATGCGCATGGGGATGTTGTAAATCTTACGGATTCAACTGGTGCGGTAACTAAGACTTATAAGTACGATGCATTTGGTGTTGAAAAGAATATTGATGATGGCGATACAAATGTTTTCCGTTATTGCGGTGAGTATTACGATACTGAAACGGGTACGATTTATCTCAGGGCGAGATACTATGATCCTGAGATTGGAAGATTTATTAGTAGGGATGGCTTTAGTGGTAAACAAGGCGATCCATTAAGTTTAAACCGCTATACATATTGCCATAACAATCCTTTAGTATATGTTGATGCAGAAGGCAATTTAGCCTTTTTAGCAGCAATAGGAATAGGTGCAGGTGTTGGAGCATTAATTAGTGGTGCTGCTAAAGTTATTGATAATGTTCGTCATGATAAAGATTGGAATGATGGATTAGGTAAAGCGGTATTATCCGGCGCGGTAAGCGGAGCTATTTCAGCAATACCTATACCGGGAGTTGGACCTCTTGCAAGTGCAACAATTACCGGAGCTGCTTCTAATTTAGCAGTTGATGCAATAAATGGAGATATAGATTCATTTGGCGATGCTGCATTATCATTGACTGAAGGCGCTGTTATAGGTGCAGTAAGTCATGGCGTTGGTAAATGGGCTGATAAAAAATTAGCTAAGGCAAGCCCAAGTTCTCAGTCATTATCACAAGGTAAAAATATTGATAATCCTGCACATAGTGCTGCTCAATATGAAAAATTAAAAAAATACTATAGGTATTCTGAAAAATATGGCAAAGCCGGCGTTAAGGATATGTCAAACGGAAAATATAGGTTTTATGGTAAAACTGTTCCTGCAACCAAATCAGGTGAAATGATGGGGCGAAGATATGTTAGAGAGTGGGATTATTTAAGTGGAAAAACAAGAGGCTGGCATGAAACCTTGGACCATTTTGGAAACGTAAGACAGGTTAGACCTGATACATCTATTACTGGTGGTCAAAAAGTCCATTATTGTTTTAATAAACAAGGAAAATACACTGGTAAATGGTGAACGGAAGGAGTCAATATGAATGAACCCGATTACAATTATGTGTACAATCAATTATGCAAAGTTAAAAATGATATATCATTTAGGGAAGAAGTCGCTGATTGGGCGCAACAATTTTTGGTTGATGATGATTTGATTTTCAAAAACGAACGATCATGGGATTTGATAATGATTTTATCTGGAATAGATATTAAAGTAAGTCCGAGTGAATATTTATATGGTAATGAGGATTTTGAAAAATGGTTAAAAGAATTCGGTTAAAACATTAAAGATTTTCATGTATTTTTTGTCGTTTTACTCCGTTCTGCATTAAGCGGAACGGAGACTTTTTTCTTTACAACATATTGAAGTTATGCTATAATATCATTAGTAAAACGGAAATAAAACTGAGTATACCTACTATACGCAGAATGCGCATGGGGACGTTGTAAATCTTACAAATGCTGACGGCGAGGTTACAAAGAAGTATACATATGACGCTTTCGGCGTTGAAAAGAATATTGATGATTCTGATACTAATGCGTTCAGATATTGTGGTGAGTATTACGATACTGAAACGGGTACGGTTTATCTCAGGGCGAGGTATTATAACCCGGCAACAGGTAGGTTTATCAGCAGGGATTCATATGCAGGTAAATTAGAAGATCCGCTTAGCCTTAACCTTTATACTTATTGTGCTAATAATCCGATTTACTATAGCGATCCGACGGGACATATAGCAGGTGTGGATGACGCAATTATAGCAGGTGCATTTATAGCAGCTAGTATTGTAAGTTTGGCAGCAACAACATTGAGTCAACCAGCAGTTCAAGAAGGTTTGTCTACAACGATAAATAAAGCATCTTATTTTGTAGAAGATGCTGTTGAGAATACTACTTCTTTACTTGCATCTGCTCTTACAACGATAGGATGTGGAATAGCAGAGTTAACAGGAATATCGTCAGCGCCTGTGTTGTCAGCTCCAACAGGTTTGATGTCAGAATTCAGTACAACTATTGATTCGGAGGCCAATCCTTATCTTGCCCCGTGGTTGTACGCTTCTATGGGTTCGCAGTCGATTGCTAAAGATGATGCGGATGCCGCTGAAAAGGATATAGATATACCATATTGGCCCATTAAAAAACCAGTGTATTTTCCTGAAGATCCAAATGATTTTCAGCCGATTGGATTAGTGCCAGTTTATAGAGAGGGTACAAAAAATGGTTCAATGATACAATGGGTAAATCCTATAACAGGTAACATTGTATTTCAGTGGGATTCAAATATAAATAAATCTGATGGATCGCATTATCATATCAAGGCTCTTGATGAAGGGTTGCCTAAAAAGGAACATAAACATTTTTATCCAGGTAGTTTAGTTCCTGAACCATGGGCATCAATATATTTTTATGAGAGGTGAAATAATGAATATAATATTTGAAAATAAGGAAATAATTGATACTGAGGTTTGCTATTTACATGATAGTTCTGTGATATCATTAGATTATAAGCCTTTCAATCGTAGACTGATAATAACTTTAGATACACTGTTAGATGAAGAGACAAATAAATACAAAGCTGAAATTGTTTTTAATAATATTCAGTATGTTGAATTGGATAATCAATATATAGATGTTGCAAATTGTCAGGATGAAATAAATGGTTGGGAATTAGTAGAACTAAATGAGATAAAGGGATATAAAAAATCCAATATTTTTAATAAGCAGAAACCATTTGCGGTTATGTTTGAGTTTTTTTGTCAGGCTAAATTATATGTTGTAGCAACTGAAATTGAATTTAATAGAATATAAATCAGCTTATAGGACTTACTAACGGCTAAACGACTGCAAACTCTACAAGTAAAATGCAAGCGGTTTGAGATACGAGAAAACTGTTGATAGTCAGACTATTAATCATGTCTGGTATAAAAGAGAGCAGATTATTGCAGCCATATCTACAACCAGAGAGTAAAACAAACTTAATTGTTTGTTTTGCTCTTTTTCTTTATTACAAAAAATATTTTAAAGGAAGTGATAATATGATATATAAACCTCAAAATGTATACCCTCATAATACGGCTATAGACGCCTCTGAAGATAACAGCTTCTCATTTATATTCAACGGGGATCATTTAAAGGGTTATGATTTTGTGTTCTATGACGCAGGCAATAACGGCCTTATTAAAAAGATGTACGTTCCTCTGTCTGCTTCGGCTATATACAATGATTATGAATCCAGAACAAGAATGTCTTCAGGTACTTTTGAAAACGGCAAAAGCTATAAATATAAAATGAATATATATCAGGAAAAATATGATATATTCGCTATGCAGGGAACAGTCAGATCTATTAATGTTTCTCACCCTTCTGTTCAGATTCCTATTACATACGGCATAACTGAAATTCAGAATTCCATTTATTATGAAGTAAACGGCATTCGCACTCTTTACGGGGCATGCTACATGGAAATTGATAACGGTACTGTAAAAGAACGAAGAATGATTACTAATTATGACCCGACTTTGAAATACGGTACAGACGACGGTTTTTATGATCCGGATAATATTATCCGGCTTTATTTTTTTATCCTAATTCATAAAAATCAATATTAGATAATAATTGTAAATAATTTGTGAACTTTTATTGTTAAGGATTGAAATTTGTATAATTTTAGTATATTATTAATAATAATCATGATTATAAAATAAACAGGAGAAATATTAAAGATGATAAATCAGTATGTTGAAGAAAAAACCTGAGGTTAGCAATTATCGGAATATGTAAGGTGAAGTAATTAATAAATTGAGCTGGAAATTTTAGCTTGACATAGTATAATAAAAATGATTCAATAATTGCAAGCCGTAATTTCTGAATATAATACGGAAAAGGCGCTGAAGTTAAGTTGTCAGGCGCCGCCCTTAATATAGATTCGATTTTGTAATATTGTTTTAGGATCACTAATATTTATGAATGTTTATGCAATAAAAATAGATACTTCGTTGAACGATATAAATTCGTTTATTCCTTTATTATCAGAAGAGAGAATCAAAAAGATAAATAAATATATTTATGAAAATGCTCGAAAGATAAGTATATTAAGCGAAATACTGGTAAAGTATACGCTTTACAAAGAATATCGATTTTCTCCGCATTTTATTATTTTTGAATACAATGAATTTGGAAAACCGTTCCTGAAAGATTGTAAAGACATTTTTTTTAATATTTCTCATTCCGGTAACTGGATCGTATGTACGGTCAGTGAATCGCCTGTTGGTATTGATGTTGAGGGCGAAACTTCGGATGTTATCCCGATTGCCCAAAAATTTTTTTCTGAATATGAAAATGAATACATCAGAAGCGGAGGATTAAACAATCAGGATGAAATGTTTTGCAAAATATGGACGTTAAAAGAAAGTTACCTCAAATGTATCGGAAAAGGTCTGACGATACCTTTAAACTCATTTAGTTTTGAATTTCATAAGGATGAGATATTGCTGTATAAAGACAATGTCAGAATAAGTGATTTCTTTTTTATGAATAAAAAAATCGACAACGATCATTATTTATCGGTTTGTGTAAATGCCGATAAACCTGATATTGAAAATTTAGATATTACGATGGTTTCCGTTGAAAATTTACTTCTATGGAAAGAAAATATGTTTCGCTAACAGTAAAACAAAGTATAAGGAGCCGCGTTTGTTTTTGTGCGATATTGTTTTAGTTGAATTAGTATTAAAATATATCAAATTAAAGATATGTACAAACTATTGAAAAGGAGATAGTATTAATGGATTTCAGCTTGACCAAAGAGCAAAAGGAATATATCAGCGAGGTAAGAAAATTTGCCGTAGAAAACCTGAACGGAAACGATGAAAAGGATTTTTTTTCAGAATCAATGTGGAAACTTACGTCTGATTTCGGTATCCTTGGAATAACTATAGGCGAAGAGTACGGCGGTATGGATGAATCTTATCTGACGGCTGCGCTTATGATAGAGGAATTAGGTTATTCCTGCAATAATAACGGCTTTGTGTTTGTAATAAATAATCATATATGGGTTTCGCAGAATCTGATATATCTATACGGTTCTGATTTTTTGAAAGAGAAATATCTGCCTGAATTGGTTACAGGTGAAAAAATCGGTGCATTTGCATTGACTGAGTGCGATTCAGGTTCTGATGCATGCAGCATGAAAATGACCGCCAAAAAAGTTCAGGGCGGATATGTATTGAACGGAAGCAAGATGTTCATATCCAATGGAACTATAGCTGATATTTTTGTTTTATTTGCTTTGGATGAAGCAAATCCCGAGAAAGTTATTTCGTTTGTTGTTGAGAAAGAATTTGCCGGATTGAAAATAGGTAAAAAGATTGAAACTTTGGGATTGAATTCATGTCCGTTAAGTGAAGTAACGCTGACTGACTGTTTTATACCGGAAGAAAATGTTCTCGGAACACCTGACAGCGGAAAAATGATTTTTATATCGGCGCTTGAATGGGAAAGAATATATGAATTTGCGCCGCATATAGGAGCCATGCACCGAGTTATAGATTCATGCATGAAATATGTAAACGAAAGAAAACAGTTCGGACAGAATATAGGTGAATTTCAGGCTGTATCACACAAGATAGCGAATATGAAGATTCATTTTGAATTATCCCGTAATATGCTTTACAAAATCGCATGGATGAAAGATCAGGGAAAAAATGCTTTTACAGATGCGTCAATATTTAAGGTATTTGTCAGCGAAAGCTATATACAGGCATGCAGAGATGCTTTGCAGATATTCGGAGCATACGGATATACTAAAGAATATGATATTGAAAGAGAATTGAGAGACGCGCTCGCTTGCTCTATTTATTCGGGAACAAATGAAATACAGCGAAATACCATTTATCGTATGATGAATCTGGAATGCAGTTTGAGGTAAATAATAATGAATATAATAGTATTGATAAAACCTGTCTCTGAAAAATATGTAAATAATAATTCTGCCAATGAAGAAAACTTAGTGATAAATCCATATGACTTATATGCTCTTTCAAATATTGTTGAATTAAAAAATAAAAATAAAGATATACATATCACCTGTATAAGCATGGGTTCATTAAAAGCAAAGAACGTACTGATAAGATGCAGAGCTATCGGAGCTGACGACGTTATCTTATTATCCGACGAGGCGTTTGCGGGTTCAGATACATATGCTACCATCTATATATTGGAACAGGCTATAAAGAAAATCGGATGTTTTGATATTATCGTATGCGGTAAGAAAGCAGTAGACGGTGAAACCGGACAAGTCGGATATGGTCTTGCATATCGTCTGGGAGTTGATTGTTTTACACAGGTAAATGAAATACTTGAAGTCAACGGTAAAAATGATATAAGTACATTCGGCAATGAAATACCGGATAACAAATACAGCGGTACGATAACTTTTTCGCACATAAACGAAGAAAATGAAGAGACAATAAAAACTCCGACGCCGGTAATGCTTATTTTCGGCCCCTTTATGACACAGAAAAATATCAGTCTGCTATGCCTTAAAAGATCCATAAAAAAACCGGTTACTGTCTGGGATCATGATACATTGAATTCTGAAGTATCGTTATGCGGTTTAAAAGGTTCAAAGACTAAAGTCCTTAATGTTAAAAGTATGATGGATAAGAAAGAAAATGTTGTATTAGAAGGAACAATTGATGAAAAAGCCGAGCAGTTTTTAAGAATTTTGAAAATTGAGGAGATAAAGAAATGAAACTTGCATTTATCTGTGGAAGCGGTTATGGAAGAAGCGATTCACTAATAATAACAAGAAAACTAAGGCTTCTTGCTGACGATAATGAAAGTGAAGTATTTGTATTTATAAGAGGCAGCGAAGGAAATGACAAATACAGAGAAATCGCAAAAAACGGAGCGCACAAAGTTTTTGTATGCGATACAGGTCTTAACTCATTTATCGAAATGTGCCGTTTATGGATAATCAGAAATGATATACATATGATGGCTTTTCAGGATACCGAAGAAGGCAGAAAAATGGCATCTGTTCTTGCAATGATGCTGGACGGCGGACTTACTGCTGATTGTATCAATATTGAATATGATAAGAAAGATGGTTTTCAATTTTTCAGAGCTGCACTCAGCGACTCTATTGTTGCAAAAATAAAATGTATCAATACCGATTATCAATTGTGTACAATAAAGCAGAATTCCTTCCAGATAAAAAAGGAATTATCATATGAAACAGGAAATATTGAATATTTGAAACCTGAAAAAGAAGTAAAGGAAGCTTTGGCACAAGTAATTAGCAGTAAGAAAATCGAGAAAAAAAGTGTATCGTTAGTCAATGCAGAAAGATTATTCTGTTTTGGCAGAGGTATCGGTTCAAAAGAGGAATCCGATAAACTCAGAACACTGGCTAAACTGTGCAATGCTGAAATTTCAGGAACAAGAGCAGTTGTTGAAAATGAATTGATTGAAAAGGAATATCAGATAGGGCAGTCGGGAATTTGCGTATCGCCTAAATTGTATGTCGGATTTGGCGTATCGGGCGCAAGTCAGCATGTAATCGGAATCAAGAACTCAAAAGTTATTATCGCAGTAAATAATGACGCAAACGCTCCGATTTTTGATTATTCTGATTATGTTATAATTGAGGATTGCAAGGAATTTTTAAATTGTCTTTTGGAAAAAATTGAACATTATTAAAAGATACTGAAAAATTTCAATATCTTTCAGATTTTACATACGATTAGGGATAAGTGGAAAATTAGCTTTTTTAAAAAAGGAGCGTCTTATGAAAAAATATGCAGTTGCATTCCCGGGACAAGGTTCGCAGTACATTTCTATGGGAAAAAATATGTATATGCATAACAAAATAGTCAGAGATCTGTTTGATGAAGCAAGTACGATTTTAGGATATGATCTGGCAAAATTATGTTTTGAGGGAGATATTGAAGAACTTTCAAAAACAGATCTGGTTCAACCTGCGATACTTGCGACAAGTGTATCAGGATTTCATGTTTTTATGAAAAATACGGATCAGCAGCCTTCCTATTTGCTCGGGCATAGCTTAGGAGAAATTTCCGCTCTGGTATGTTCGGGAGCAATTGATTTTTCGGATGGAATAAAAATTGTAGATGTCCGCGGAAAATTGACGGGTTCCTCATTAATTGAAGATGGTTATATGGCTGCGGTCATGGGACTCGACCTTGAACGTGTCAGCGAAATATGCCGTGAACTTTCGTATGAAAATCATATTGTCGAAATATCAAATATAAATTCTGAAGAACAGATTGTTATATCAGGGCATCGTAAAGCAGTGGATGACTTTACAAAAAAGGCAGAAACACTTGGCGGAAGAATTATGAAGGTAAATACAGGCAATCCATTTCATAGTTCTTTGATGAATATAGTAAGAAATGACCTTGAAAAAAATCTTGAAAGTTATCAGTATCATGAATTCAAATACCCTGTTATATCGAATCTGACTGGTGAATGTTATTCTGATTCAAAGGATATACCCATAATGTTATCCGAACAGCTTGTAAAACCTGTACAGTGGCTGAAATCAATTCAATATATTGCCGATAATGGAATAAATAATATCATTGAAATGAAACCTCAGACGATTCTTCGTAATTTAATGATGACCAATAATATGGGAATAGAAGTTTATTCCGATGATGACCGTAAAGATCAGGAATACATAAAAGAAATCACCATGAGGCTGTCTAACCCGCTTCGTTTACCTGCTGAAGAAAAGCATAAACTGATAAGACGATGTGCCGTAAACGCTGTAAGTTCAGAAAACAAAAACTTTAACGATGAATCTTACAGAACAGATGTAGAAAAGCCGTATGAACAGCTGATTGAATTACAGAACAGTATTGTATCAGGTGACGCTGAACCGACCTATGAAGATATGAAATTTTCTTTAGACAGTCTGATACAAATTTTGAACGGTAAAAAAATTAGTACGAATGAAAAAAGTCAAATTATGGAAGATATTTTATATGATACCGGATTATATGAATTATTTCCTGATTATCTGGGCTGGAAGGTTAAATAAATGGAAAAAATGAATTATGAAGAGATTGCAATCATTGGTATGGCTGCACGATTTTCACATGCAGACAATATTGACGAACTATGGGATAATTTACGAGTCGGAAAAGACTGCGTAACAGACTGTCCTGAAGGAAGAAAAAAGGATATAGAAGATTACCTGAAATATCTTAATCTGGATAAGAAAGATATTGTTTACAGAAAAGCGGCATACTTAAAGGAAATTGATAAATTTGATTTTGAATTTTTCAGAATTCCTCCGAATGAAGCCAAAATAATGGATCCTAACCAGAGAATATTATTGGAAACTTCCTATAATGCAATTGAAGATTCTGGATATTCCACAGAATATTTTAATAATAAGAAAGTCGGATGTTATACGGGATGTCCGGCAGAGTATACAAGTAAATCATATCAGAATCTGCTTATAGATATAAGTCCTGAACTGGCAGATAATTCATTTGCAGGAAATTTGGCAGCAATGCTGCCCGCGCGTTTATCTTATTTTTTAAATCTTCACGGACCCGCTATTCTTATTGATACTGCCTGTTCTTCTTCACTGGTCGCAATTCATCTTGCATGTAAAAGTATACAGTCAGGTGAATGTGAGATGGCGCTTGCAAGCGGTATCAACCTTTTTACGTTTCCTGTTTCAAATACTATTGTCAATGCAATCGGAATCGTTGCGTCTGACGGTAAAGCAAGGACGTTTGACGATTCCTGTGACGGTGTAGGTCAGGGTGAAGGCGCGGGCGCTGTTTTACTGAAACCTTTAAAACAGGCGTTAAAAGATAACGACCATATATATGCGGTTATCAAGTCGAGCGCCAGCAATCAGGACGGAAAATCAATCGGAATAACGGCTCCAAGCGCGGCCGCACAGGAAAAAGTATTGGTCGATGTATGGAAAAAAGCAGAAATTGATCCTGAGACTATCGGTTATATTGAAGCGCACGGAACTGCAACAAAGTTAGGTGATCCGACTGAAATATCAGGAATAAATCGTGCATTCAAGAATTTTACAACAAAGAAGGGCTTTTGCGGAGTAGGTTCGATAAAATCCAATATCGGCCATACAATCGGTGCGGCAGGAGTTGCAAGTGTAATTAAAGTTGCTCTTGCACTCGAAAACAAAGAACTTCCTCCGAGTATCCATTTTGAACAGCCGAACCGAAAAATCAATTTCATTAATTCTGCTGTATATGTAAACGGCAAATTAAAGAAATGGGAAAGTCCTTATCCCAGATGCTGCGGAGTAAGTTCGTTTGGAATCAGCGGAACCAACTGCCATATTTTGTTGGAAGAAGCTCCGAAAAATTCATATGTAACTGATGAAAAAAAGAAATCGGACAGCCGTTCCGAACAGCTATTTACTTTATCTGCAAAGTCTAAAGACTCGATGAGACAGCTTATTAAGAATTATATCCGGTTTATTAAGCGGAATAGAAATGCGGATATTAATGATATTTGTTATACGGCAAATACAGGAAGAACAGATTTCAATTATCGTCTGGCAGTCACCGCTGATAGTAAAGAAACACTTCGCAGAAAACTTGAGAAGTTGGAAAACACAGTGTTAAATAGTGAAACTTTGGCGGACATAGGCGTATGGATGTCGGTCAATATGTTGGAAAATGGAGAAGAAAAGATAAATGAAAAAGAAATCGGAATTGATACTGAAAGCTTAAAATTACTTGCAGTAAAATATGTAAACGGTGAAAAAATAGATTGGGATAATATCTATCACGGCGGAGAAGGACATAAAATAAGTATTCCCGTATACTCCTTCAAGAAGAACAGATGCTGGTTTGACATTCCAGATCACGCACCTGTTTCAGCTAAGAATCCGATCGGATATTACGAACCGTCATGGGTGAAAAATATTCTATCTAAGAATGAAACACAGGAAAATTTAGTTGAAAACGTTATATGTTTCTCATGCGGCGATATTTTTACCGAAAACCTTATTGCACTTTTAAAGGAAAAAAATATAAATGTATTTCGTATAACGTTTGGTGAGACTACAAAACAGACCGATAGATACAATTACGTTATCAGAGATACCGAAGAGTGTTTTGATTCATTATTCCATGAATTTGAGAAAATGAAAAATGTACATATCATATTCAGTTCTCTTTATTCAGATGATAATCTGGAGCCAGACAAGGAAATCGATACAAGGCTTCAATGCGGAATTTACAGATTTTTAAGGCTTATAAAATCACTGGCTAATATAGTAAACAGAAGCACAAGAATTACATTGCTGACCAATTATGCATATGCTGTTTCCGGAAATGAAAGTCTGATAAGACCTGATAATGCAGGTATTATCGGCTTGGCAAAGACTCTTCAATGGGAAGTATCGTTAATGAATACAAGATGTGTAGATATTGATGAAAATACTTCTGTCGAATCGGTATTAATTGAAATGTTTACAAAAAGCAAAGAATATCTGGTTTGTTATCGTAACCATGAACGTTTTGTTGAGCGTATCAGAAAGGCAGACCTTATAAGCAGAGAAAAGCCTGAAAAATCAATCAGACCGAATGGCGTATATGTTCTTGTCGGCGGTCTTGGAAGAATAGGAAGCAGGCTCAGTAACATTTTTTCTGAATCCGGAGCAAATGTTGTATTTGTGGGAAGAACAGAACTGCCGTCTCATGATAAATGGAAAGAATTTTGTGCAAATGAGAAATCGACCGAATTAAGCGCTAAGGTAGACGCGTGCCTGAAGCTTGAAAAGCTTGGCTGCAAGGTGCATTACTATAGCTGCGATGTTTCAGATTATGAAAGCACAGTATCTTTACTGGAAAATATAAGGACACAGGTCGGACCGATAAACGGAATTATTCAATTCGCCGTAGATGATTTAAGTGAAAAAATTGTGGATTTAAGCGAGGACGAATTTAAGAAATCCATGAGACCAAAGATATATGGCACAAATTTCCTGAATCAGCTTACACAGAAAGATGATATGGACTTTTTCGTAATGTTTTCTTCAGTGATGACTTTAGTATCGGGAAACGGCGTAAGCAGTTATGTAACATCAAATACATATCTTGAATCTTACGCTGAATACATGCGAAAACAGAATCGTCCCGCAACAGTAATAAGTTGGCCTGAATGGATGGGAATTGTTCTTGAAGAAAGCCTTATGTACAGTGAAGAAACTTCCATATTCAGAAAAATGCCGTTTGAAGTCGGTTATCAGGCAATTCAGCAGATACTCAGTACAGATATCAACAGAGTTATCGTCGGAGAAATAAACACAGAAAGTAAGATATATAATCTTCTTGATTACCTTCCGTTTAATTTTTCAGAAGATATCAGAAATGAACTGTTTGTAAACAATAAACAGAAAGCTGTTGAAAACAATCACATTACAGAAAATGTTAAGATAAAGGGAAGAAAAACGTCTATATATTCGGATATCGAAAAAAAATTAGCACAGTCTTATTTCAGTATAATGGGTTATGATGAAGTAGATATCTCATCGAATTTCTTTGAAATAGGCGGTGATTCCATTTCAGCTGTAAAAATATGTGTTGAACTTGAAAAGTTCAACATCGAACTTACTCCTGTAGAACTATTAAAATATCAGACTATTGAATCAATAGCGTCTTATATTGAAAAGAAGAAGGAAGAGGTTGAATGATTGGAACAAGATGAATTCTATATGATGAAAGCAATTGAAATTGCTAAGGGAAAAATACGCGGTAATGAATATCCGTTTGGCTGCTGTATAGTTTATCAGGATACGGTGATACTGGAATCAAATTCATGTTTCACAAGCAGAAATCCGTTAAATCATGCTGAAATGAATGCAATGAATCAACTTATAAATTTATACGGGGAAGCCGCGCTGAAAAAATCAGTACTTTATGCAACTACAGAACCGTGTCTCATGTGTCTGGGTGCAATAAACTGGGCGCATGTCCCAAGAGTGGTTTATGGCACATCAATAGCGGAATCTTCAAGGCTGGGATTTGATGAGATAGATATCTCCATTGATGATGTACTGCCGAAAATGCATTATTCTTTGGAAGTGAAAGGTGGCGTTTTACATGAGGAGTGTATGAATTTACTAGCTGAATGGCATAAACGAAATGAAATGATAAAAAGGTTGTTTAAAATAAGAAATGAAAATTAAAGTATGCGAAATGTTTAAAACAATACAAGGAGAAGGAAAACTGCAAGGCGTACCATCCGTTATGCTCCGATTGATCGGATGCAATCTGAACTGTGAGTGGTGTGATACGGAAGAAGTTTTGAAGAAAAATGAAACAGTTGTATATGATGAAATTACGCTTCTTTCAAAATTGAAATCTTATCATTGTTCGCATATAATAATCACGGGCGGTGAACCGTTTATTTGTCCTGAACTTGTGAAGTTTACAGAATTACTTAAAAGTAATGGTTATCATATTACTGTGGAAACAAATGGTACGAAATATTCTGATATTAAATGCGACTTGGTAAGTATGAGTCCAAAATTATCTAATTCGATACCGTTTAAGTCCGGTAATTATCATATAATAGAACAACATAATAAAAAACGTATCAATATACAAGTAATAAAAAAATTTATAAAAAATTATGATTATCAGCTCAAATTTGTGTGTCGTGATTTGGATAGTGATTTTGAAGAGGTAAAAGATATACTGGAGAAAATAGGAACATATCAGCTTGAAAATGTAATGATAATGCCGCTGGCTGATTGTAAAGAAGAACTTGAAAGAATACAGCGCAATATGGTAAGAAAATGCGTGAAATACGGATTCAGATATGCCAATAGATTACAATTGCAGATCTGGGACAATTCAGAAGAAGCATAGAAAGGTTTAAAAAGGTATTTTCTAATATGAGAAAGATTAATTTTAAAGAGAGACTTGACGATTTCTGGGTGTTTCCTAAACTTACAAAAGTTAAACATTCAGGCGATCCTGACAACAGATTTTTCGACTTTTTAAATGAGAACAGAGATTCCAATACTCCGACAAATTTATACGTCCACATTCCGTTCTGTGATTCGGGATGCGTTTTTTGCCCGTATTATAAATTACACGGAGTAAGCAGCTACAATAGCTATTTAAAGGATTATGTAGATGGTATTATCTATGAAATAAAGAAATATGCAAGCGCACCGTATTTAAATAAGATAAAGATAGAATCCGTTCATTTCGGCGGCGGCAATCCGTTCCTGATTCCTAATGAAGATCTAAGAAAAATTGTAAATGTTATCAAGGAATGTTTTGAAGTTGAAGTAAATGATAACTGGACAATGGAAGGTTCTATCAACTGTATAAAGACAGAAGAATATGTTAAGGGTCTGCTTGAATTAGGCATTAACAGAATCAGTTTTGGTGTACAGACATTTAAGGAATCTATCAGAAAAGATATGAATATCCGCGCAACTCTTGACGATATTTATAACGGAGTAAAGATACTGAAAAAGGCTGGTCTTACTGAGTATTGCATTGATATGATGTATAATTTACCTGAGCAGTCAGAAGAGGACTTTATCCGTGATTTAGAGCTTGTAACAGAACTTGATCCGTATCATATCGACATTTATAATATGGCTTTATTCCCGAATACATACCTTGACAATCTTGTTCATAAAGAAGGCAGATATACAATCAAGCCTTCAAATGAAAACAATATGAAGATGTTCAAACTCGGAGACAAGTGGCTGCTTGATCACGGTTACAGGCAGATAATCACCAATACATATTCGAGATTCCAGGAAAAGATACATATCGGTGATAAGATATATCTCAGCAACGGGAACGTTATAGGCGTCGGAGTATCTGCCAGAGGATATATTGACGGTTATGCATATAAGAATGTCTGCGATATACGTGAATATTTAGAGCGTATCAGACAGGAGAAATATCCTAAGGAATTATGCTGTGTTTGCAGCGAAGAGCAGAATCAGGACAGAACAATGGTATTCTTCCCGATACTTATGGAGATAAAGCGAGAGAATATTCTTAATTATGAAAGATACCGTGAAAGAATCGATTATATTATTGAACTCGGACTGGCAAAATGGGAAGGTGACGTTTTAAAACTTACTAAAGAAGGTATTTTCTGGTCAGGCAATATATCAGAAATATTCATCAGCGATGAGGAATGGAGAACATATATCAAATCCTTCATTAACTCAGCAAAGGAAAAATCCAATCCGTATAATGAAGACTTTATGGGAAAAGTAAGAGTAAAATTAGAGGATTAAGCTATGAACTTATATGAAATGCTGAAGCAAAGTGCAGATAAAAATCCTCAGAAAATTGCTCTTATATGTAAAAATGAATCCATTTCCTACCGTGAACTGTTTAATTTCGTAAGGAATACACAGAATAATCTGAAACAGCTGGATGTGAAACCCGGTGAAAGAGTCGGTCTTGTACTTCACAATTCTATAGAATATGTAATATGTCTCTATGCATTATCTGAAAATCAGAATATTACCTGTTTATTAAATCCTCAGTGGACAGTTTTGGAGCTGGAGAGAAAATTTATTGACGGCGCGCTGGATACTATTATTGTTGAAAGCTATGTATTTAAACATATAGAAAAGGAATATCCGAGACTATCGGATAAATATAGGATACTTCTGAAAACAGACTGTGTGGTAAAGGAAAAGAATGCCGCTTTAATAAGTGATGGGGAAGAAAAGTTTTACAGTGATGAATCACTTCCCGCATTGATGCAAAGCTCGTCCGGAACTACTAATTTATCTAAAATGGCATATCGTACTCACAGAAATCTCGACAGAGATTCTGTTAATATCATTGAGACAATGAACTATGAATCGTCAGATGTAATATTTGCTCCTATACCGTTATGTCATGGATATGGTCTTACTATGGGAGTGATCGCTCCTATCAGATGCGGTGCAACGATATATATACAGAGGTGGTTTGAATTCAGTGAATTTATAAAGAACTATTACGAATTAAAACCCAATGTATTTCTTGGAGTACCTGAGATTTATGACTGTATGTATTCTGAACTTAAAGGAAAAAAGTTTTCGTTCATATACAATAAGTATTTTCTTTGCTCGGGTTCACCTTTAAGCAGGGAAACGGGAGAAAATTTTTACGCTGTATCTGATATATTCCCGTGTCAGCTTTATGGAATGATGGAAGTCAGTACCATATGCGTAAATAAGAAACCGGATCAGGAAACATTAACAAGCGTTGGAAAACAAATTTCTGATATTGAGATCAGATATAAACCTACAGAACGAAGCGGCTATTATGAGATATTGATACGAGGAGAGACCGTATCACAGTATTATGTCATAAATGGTGAGAAAGTTCCGGCAGTTGACAATGAAGGCTGGTATTACACAAAAGATATCGGCTTTATCAAGGATGAAAACCTGTATCTGGTCGGACGAAAAGAAAAATAAAATGGGAATGAAAGAATGCATTAGAAGTCAAGAGTTGCAAAATTTGCAGAGTACGACTTTACGAAACAAGCAAGCGCTATGCAGAAATTGCAAGATAAAAGTTTAAAGGAGGAGATATATTGAGCGCTCAGTTTGTAAATGAAAATAATAAACTGCCGGACGTTCAGAAAACTCAGGAAACAAGAAAAATATATTTACGACACGTCGGAATTAAAGACGTGGTTGTTCCGGTAACATATATTTTTAACGGTGAAGTCAATTCAAGCGTGGCAAATATGATGCTTGCTGTTGACTTGTCAGCTGATAAAAGAGCAATTCATATGAGCCGTCTTGTTGAAAGTATGAATGAATGGAACAGAGTTATTGATGATAAATCCATCTATGCCCTTTTGGATGAGATATTGGATAGATTAGAAGGATTCAACGCATATACAGAAATGGATTTTACATATTTTATCATGAAAAAAGCTCCTGTCAGTAAGAATATGGGAAGAATGAATTATCAGTGCAGGATAAAAGCAAGCCTAACAAAATCAAGACCCGCACAGTTTGAGATAGATGTAAAAGTTCCGATCACATCTGTATGTCCGTGCTCAAAATCCATCAGTAAATACGGCGCGCACAATCAGCGCGGTCTTGTAAGCGTTGCATTAAAAAATACCGATGTAGAAGCAATACCTGACGTTATCAGACGTGTAGAAGAATCCGCATCTTTCCAGTTGTACTCGCTTTTAAAGCGAGTAGACGAAAAATATGTGACAGAGCATGCATATGAAAACGCAAAATTTGTCGAGGATATCGTAAGAGATGTAACTATCAACTTACAGAAAAACAATAGATATTCGGATTTCACAGTAAATGTTGAAAATTACGAATCAATTCATAATCATAATGCATATGCAGTTATGGTTTCCAGAGATTTAGCTGAGGTGAACGTATAATGGAAAATAAAAATATGGACGTTATAAGGAAATTTATTTATAATAAAATACAGGGAGAGAATGTTCCCGGAATCAGTATTGATGACGATGTCGAATTGGTTGAAAATAGAGTCGTTACTTCTCTTGTACTTATCCAGATAATTACAGGAATTGAGGATATAATTGAAAAACCGCTTATTACCGATGACGTCGAGATCGAAGATTTTTCTACTGTCAACAATATACTGAAGCATGTTGAAAAAGTAATGAAGGGATAAAAATGTCTGATAAAAGTGAAAATTTAATATTTGATATTTATAAAGAGGAACAGGTTTTTCATGATTCATTTCAATATTTTTGTTACAAAAATTGTTATTTAAATATATTGCGTTATTATAAGGTGAAAAATCCTGAATTTTATATAAATTATTCATTGGACTGGATATTTTTAAAAAATGATGATCTGAAATGGGGATTTGATTTTAAAATCGGAAACATAAATGATAATTTGCTGTCTCCGTTTGATAAAAAAATACTCAAAGTCGATAAAACAATTAAATCGTGCGATGAAATATGGAAGTCCGACATAGAATATTTGAAGCAGGATATACCGGTTGTGGTAGCCGTAGATGTTTATTATTTGAAATATACACCCTATTATTATAAAAAACATTCTATTCACTCGATAATAATAGCAGGATATGAAGAAGAAAACGATAAAATTTATGTGATAGACTGGTATCCTTCATGGTATTTCAAGGGTGAGATAACTAAAAATGAGCTGGATATGGCAAGAAATTCTCTGAATGACCATGACGGCATTTTAAGCGGAATACCTATTAATTATCAGAGTTCAGTTATCTGCCGCAGTGATTTCAGCGAAGATGAAATTAAACTGATAAAAAATCAGCTTGAAAAAACTCTGAACAAGTTTTATCAGGTTAACTCTGATAAAAACACTGTAAAAGGCGAATTGAACGGCTATCGTGCAATAAATGAAATTTCGGTATTCCTTGAAGATAATATGTCATTAAAAGGTCAGAAACGAGTTAAATTTCTGGAGTATATGTATGAAAAGCTATATTTCATTTATTCAAGAAAGGAATTGTTTTATTGGTTCCTTGAACGTGTAGAGGATGAATATCCGATAATATCAGTCAGAAATACTCAGGATGCGCTTGAAAAAACCATGAAATCATGGAAAATTATTCTGTCATTGATAATAAAATGTACTATAAAAAATACAGATGGTGATTATGAAAAGATACTCATAATAATGGAACAGATTATGGCAGAAGAAAAACGGTTTTATTACTCTTTATATGATTTGAACCGGAGAGTAAATCTAATCACTTAAAAGGAGCATATATATGACAGAATCGGTTGGCGTTATTGGTGCGGGCGTAATGGGGCAAGGCGTGGCGCTTACGCTTGGACAGTATGGTTTTCGCGTTATTCTTATCGACCTGAACGAATCGATACTTGATAAAGCAAAGCAGAATATGAACGAACAATTCTACGGATACAGTTTTATAAATGAAAATTTCGATAATGAAAATTTTATGGACAATATTACATTTACAACAGACTACAGCCTATTAAAAGACGTGGACTTTGTTGTAGAAAACATTCCAGAGATACTGGAAGAAAAGAAAAAGGTATATGAAAAAATATCTTTGATCTGCAAAAAGGAATGTATATTCTGCGTTAACACATCATGTATTTCTATCACGGAAGTAGCTTCGTTTTCTGATCGTATGGAACAGGTTATAGGCGTACATTTTATGAATCCTGTTCCGCTGATACCTACAGTTGAAGCAATCAGAGGAAAGAAAACAACTGATGAAACTATTGAAAAGACCAATGATCTGATACGGAAAATAGGAAAACGAAGCATTGTTATAAATGATTCGGTAGGCTTCGTGTCAAACAGAATATCACATCTTATGATGAATGAAGCTGCATATCTTGTATATGAAGGAGTAGCGACGCCTGAACAGATAGATGATATATTCAGAAGCTGTTACGGACATAAAATGGGACCGCTGGAAACTGCCGATCTGATCGGATTGGACACGGTTACAAATTCATTGCAGGTATTATATGATAAATATAAAGATAAAAAATTCCGTTGCTGTCCACTGTTGAAAGATATGGTAAGAGTCAATGAGTTAGGTCGTAAAAGCGGTAAGGGATTTTACCGTTATGAAGTGTAAAAAGGAGTAAATAAAATGAATACAGAAAATGAGATCTATCAGAAATTAAAAGAATTTATATTGAAAGTATCAAGAAGGAAAACAATAGGCGATGATGATGATATATTCGAGGGAGGAATCGTCAATTCATTATTTGCAATGCAGCTTGTTATTTTCCTTGAAAAACAATTCGACATACATATAGACGGCAAAGATTTAAAGGCTGACAACTTTAAAAATATCAGATCTATTGTTTCATATATTGAAAATAAACAAAAAGCATTAAGAATATGATGTCCGATGGCTACACGGAATAGCAGAATTTTTTGTAATTTTACTATGTTTCATTTAATAAGCAATGTCAGTACAGCACAATGCTCTTTGCGCAGTGTTTTCTTAATTTTCAGTTTTAAAGAAAGGAGCGTACCGGTAATTTGAATTTTTAAATTACCATAGATATTAATATGGGATTTGTGCCGGAATATGAGGAATATAAAGAGCAGATATCAGAATTTTTAGCTTCATATATACTTCCCTATGCTGAAAAATGTGAAAAACAGAAATTCGTTGATCGAAGCCTGTTTGAAAAAATTGCCGGAGAAGGCTTTTTGGGCGCTAATGTTCCCAAAAAATACGGAGGCTCAGAGCTTTCAATGCTGCAAATAGGAATACTTAGTGAAGAGTTTGCAAAAGCAAGTTCTTCAATCCGCAGTATTTTTACTGTTCAGGGAATGGTACAGCTTGCGGTATTGAGATGGGGCAGTGAAAAACAGAAAAAAAAATGGCTTCCTGAATTTTCAGGCGGCAGACTTATAGGCGCATTTGCGCTTGCAGAGGAACAAGCAGGGTGCGATGCCGGAAATTTAGAGGCAGAAATCAAAAAAGAAAATGACTGCTTTGTATTAAACGGAAGAAAAACATGGGTAACGTTAGGTATGACAGCGGATGTTTACTTGGTATTTGCAAAATATGAGGGAAATATTGTCGGAGTACTTGTTGAAAATGATAAAACAATAAAAAGACAGCCTATAGAGGGATTGCTTGGCGTAAGAGCCTCAATGGTTGGAAATGTCACATTTAACAATACTAAAGTACCACTGGAAAATATGATCGGTTCAGCAGAAGCCGGTCTTAAATTTATTATCCCGTCATGTCTTGATTACGGAAGATATACAATCGCATGGACAAGTCTTGGAATTTCGGAGGCTTGTGTTTCATTATGCAGAGAATATGCTTCCGAAAGAAAACAGTTTGGCAAAAGCATTAAAGAATATCAGCTGGTACAGGAGATGCTTACTAAAATGATAGTACTGACTAGAGCATCTGAGACATATTGTAAGGAAGTTGCTGAGATACGTGAAAAATGTGAGCCGAATTCAATATTGGAAACAATGTCTTTAAAGTATTTTTCAACTAAAGTTGCCAGCAAAGTTACAAATTTAGCGGTTCAGTTATTCGGAGCAAATGGATGCTGCGATAAATATCCGATAGAGAGATATTTCAGGGATGCTCGAATCAATGAAATTATTGAAGGCTCATCACAGATGCATGAAATAATAATAGGCGGAAACTATTGATCCCGAAGTCTGAAAAAAGGTGGCGTTATACGATATGGTACAAAAAATAAAATGTGTTATATGGGACTTGGACAATACGATATGGGATGGAGTATTGTCGGAAGATAAGGAAGTAAAACTCAACGACAATATAAAAGAAATTATAGAGGAATTGGATAAAAGAGGAATCCTGCAATCTGTCGCCAGTAAAAATAATTATGACGATGCTATGGCTAAACTCCGTGAATTCGGTTTGGATGAGTATTTTCTATATCCTCAGATAACATGGGATGCAAAATCAGAATCTGTTCGGAAAATCAGGGAACAGATAAATATCGGAATGGATTCGATAACATTTATTGACGATCAGCAGTTTGAACTTGAAGAAGTTTCATTCAGTAATCCTGAGGCGCTTTGTATAAATGCAAATGAAGTTTCGGGAATATTAAACAGAGACGAATTTCAACCTCGTTTTATAACATCTGATTCCAGAAACCGCAGAATTATGTATATGAACGACATCAAGCGAAAAGAAGAAGAGGAATCATATAAAGGTTCTTCGGTTGAATTTTTGAAAAGTTTGAACATGTATGTTGATGTATCTTATGCAACTGTTGAAGATATAAAACGAGTTGAGGAACTTACAGTACGTACACATCAGTTGAATTCGACAGGATATACATATACATATGAGGAACTGTGCAAACTTATCGATTCGGATAATTATAAATTACTTATTGTGAGTTTGAAAGACCGTTTTGGTTCATACGGAAAAATCGGTATTATATTATTGGAAATGAAAGAAGATAATGTAATAATAAAGCTGTTTTTATTGTCATGCAGAGTTATGTCAAGAGGAATCGGAAGTATCCTTATGAATGTGATAAAAAAAGAGGTACAAAAACATAACAAGAAGCTTTTTGCAGAGTTTATTTCAAATGAAAAGAATCGAATGATGAAAATTATGCTCATGTTCAACGGCTTTGAGGAATCGGAGCAAGAAAATCTTTTGGTTTGCAAAAATTTAAGTGTGAAAGAAGACATGGATCATATAACAATAAATAATAATTTATAAATGCCGACCGCATTTATAAGACGTATTTCAAGCAGTTTTATTTTCGGCGCTGAAAAATTTTGAGTTAAATATCGCTCGGTAAAGTACAAGAAGTAAATTGCCATATATTAAAGAAATATGCAGATTTATACCGTACAAAATCACCATACGTTCTTTGTGCGACGTCGCCCTAAATAAATATTTACAAAAGAAAATGTTAATGAGGTGGATCATGCTTAAAAAAAAGAAATATACTTTAATTGACACATTAAAGATTTGTTTTCAATGTAATCCTACAGCTTGCTGTGGAATACTGATCTTAGTAACAATTGCAGCATTGCTTCCTTCTGCGCTCGTTATTCTCAATGCTAATTTTATAGACAGTTTGATGACTTATGTCTCTGAAAAAACTGATTTTAATAAAGTACTTTTGAATATAGCAGGCCTGACGATTGTACTTCTGGTCATGCATTTTTATACTATCGGCGTTAGGTTGTTTAAAGAAAAGATAAATATCGGACTTCGTTCTAAATTCTATCCGGAAATTATAGAGAGAACCGTACATTTAAAGTATGAATATATTGAAAAAGAGGACACATGTGATCTGATAAATCGAATTATTAACTGGCCGGGATTATCGACTATCGAAACGGCTTTCGATCATCTGACTGATGTTATTTCGAAAATAATTTTCACAGCAGGTCTGACGGGAACAATATGGAGTATTTCATGGTGGTTTATTCCTGTATCATTTGTAAGTGCATTGCCTATTTTCATATGTTCCTTTTTCCTGAGTAAGGAAGTTTATGAAAAAGTACGCTGGAACAGTGAAGTTTCGAGAAAGTCGGATTATATTGAGTTTAATATGCTGAGAGGCCGTGACATGGCGGCTGAAAGAAATCTGTTTGATTACAGTGAGCATTATAACGAACAATTTGAAGGATTATTTATGAAATCAGCGAATATGGAGCTTGGTGTGCGTAAAAAATGGTTCGTTGTAAATAAACTGCTTACAAGCATTGTTGTTGCCGTTTGTATTGTTATTGCATTTGTATCATTGAATTATCTTAAAACAGGACAGATAACAATAGGTCTTTTCATATCACTTATAACAGTTCTGTTTCAGCTTGAAGACGCATTTACCTCTCAGATACCTGATCTTATCTGTTCTTTAACAGAAGATAACGAATATCTGAAAGATATGACATCGTTCATGGAGCTTGACGAGGACAGCGAGACAAACGGCGGTATTCAGGCAGAAAATGAGGATATTCAGACAATAGAGTTCAGAAATGTATATTTTAAATATCCGGGTACTGACAATATGATTTTGAATGGAGTAAGTTTTAATATAGAGAAAGGACTTCACTATGCTATTGTCGGAAAAAACGGCTCAGGTAAAAGTACGCTTACAAAACTTATGCTTGGATTATATGACATAGACGACGGTGAAATACTTATAAACGGAAAGAATATCAAATTATATTCAAAAGAACAGCTTTATTCTTTTTTTTCTATTGTATATCAGGATTTTGCACGTTATTCCATTTCAATAAAAGACAATATCGGGTTAGGCGATAAAGAAAATGCGGATAATATGGAAAAAATTGAAAGCGTTGCTGAATATGCCGGAATAAAAGAAATTATTGACGATCTCGAAGAAGGTTATGAAACTCCTTTAGGAAAAGTATTAGAGGGCGGAATAGATTTTTCAGGCGGACAGTGGCAGCGTATTGCGCTTGCACGTTCATTAATGAAAGAACAGGCTGTCAGAATTCTCGATGAACCTACGTCTGCATTGGATCCGCTCGAGGAGAGCAGACTTTATAAAAAATACTCTGAAATATCAAAGAACAGCACTACATTATTTATCTCGCACAGATTGGGATCAACCAAATTATCAGACAAAATATTGGTATTGGACGGCGGAAAAGTTGTCGGACTTGGAAAACACGACGAATTAATGAACGATTGCTTATTATACAGAACAATGTTTAATACTCAGAGGGAGTGGTATGATGAAAAATAAAACATTACCTTTTTATAAAGTAATACACAGAACGATGAAATACGGTTTTAAGAGGCTGCCGGGATTTTTTATCGTTTATCTTATTGTCTGTATATTACTGGCAGTTTTCAATTTTTTATCAATTAATATATTACAGTTATTGTTCGATTCTGTTTCAGATATAAGCAAGAACGGAAACTGGTCCGATATAGATAATATTATCCTTATTACAGGATTGCTTTTCTTTTTGCTCAGTGTTTTCAAAGGACTCCAGAATTACATTAATAAATCTTATTTTTACACATTTATGAGCAAAATCCTGAAAGATATGAACGCAAAGGCCGGCAGACTCAGTTTGATTGATTTTGAATCTGTCAAACTTTATGATAAGATAAATCTGGCAATAGGAGGTGTACGACATGCAGTAGAATCCACGATAAATCTTTTGAATGGCGTTATCTATTATGCAATCTTTTTTATAAGCGTCGGAATATATCTTGTCTCAGTCAAACCGATGCTGTTTGTGCTTTGTATACTTATCTTTATTCCTAAAGTAATATCACAATACATAAAAGGAACTCAGTTGTACCGTTTACAGGAGAGTACCGTAGAATGCAGCAGACAGAGCGGATATTATCAGCAATGTCTAATAGATAAAATGTATTATAAAGAGACGAAAACACTTGGAGCAATTCCTTACTTTATTAAATGTTATCGAAATAAAGTAGAAGAGTTTAACGGCAAACAGTGGAAAGTTCAGGTAAAGACCTCAAAAATCGAATGCTTTCTTACTTTGCTTACATATATAGGACATATCGGTTCGTTTGCCCTCCTTACTTATTATCTTATAGAAGGGAGTATTACCCTTGGCTTCTTTGCTGCAATTTATTATTCGCTGAACAAACTTATGGACATAATGAAAGAAATGATTGAACTGTTCGGAACTATTTATGAACACGCCAACCTTGCAGGAAAACTATATGATTTTCTTGAGCTTCCTGAATTTAAGGGAGAAGACGCTTCTATCGAATCAATTGGCGATCTGAAACTTGAGAATGTTTCATTCGGTTATCCGTATACAGACCGAAAAGCAATAGACAATGTTTCACTAACAATCTCAAAGGGAAGCCATGTAGCAATTGTAGGCGTTAACGGTTCAGGAAAAACTACTCTTGTAAAAATAATTATGGGATTATTCAAGCCCACTGACGGAAAAGTTTATATCAACGGAAGAGATACGACCAATTGGAGTACAAAGAGTTTTGCAAAAAGAATATCATCTGTTTTCCAGAATTTCGGAAAGTATAAGCTTCGATTGGACGAAAATGTTATGCTGAGTGATTTCGACCGTAAAGAAGATGAAAATTATCTCAGAGGAAAACTTGACGATGCCGGATTCGATTATAAAAAGAACGGAATAGATAATCATCTGGATACAGTTCTGAGCAAAGAATTTCATGGAATCGATATATCGGGAGGCGAATGGCAGAGACTGGCTATAGCAAGAGGTATTTACCGTGAACATGACCTTATTGTGCTGGACGAACCGACGGCGGCAATCGATCCTATCGAAGAAGCATTCGTGTATAAGCAATTTGCCCGTATCTCAGAAGGTAAGACAGTCCTTGTAGTAACTCACAGATTGGGTTCAGTCAAATCTGCTGACAGAATTATCGTACTTAATGAAGGAAAGATAATTGAGGACGGTTCACACAATGAACTTATAGAAAAGAACGGATTTTATGCTAAGATGTACTTTGAACAGGCAAAATGGTATCAGAGATAATCAGCGCATATCGTGCTAAAGCAGTTAAGTCAGACTTCATAAGAGAAGAGGTAAAAAAATATGAGTACTCAAAGGAATCAGGTTTTATCTGTAAAGGAAGCCCGTAATTTTCTGATAAATTATCAGGGACTGAATACTGTCTGTAGGTACACCCAAGAAAAAGGCGTAATATCCTATTTTGAAAAGGTAGGATGCATACAGTATGATCCATTGAATGTGGTAGGAAGAAACGCTGATCTTACATTACAGTCAAGAGTAAAAGGTTATCATGCCGATATGCTTTATAAACTGCTTTACCAAAAAAGAACTGTTATTGACGCATGGGATAAAATGATGGCTTTGTATTTGCAAAAAGACTGGCCTTACTTCAAGCGTTTAAGGGCTTCTAAAGGAAAAGAAATAGAGGCGGTTTTAGCAAGAAGAAATTCTCTTCAGGCGTTGGAACATCTGGATGAAGTGAGAGAACATATTAAGAAACACGGTCCTTCACAGTCGAGTTCAATTGATATCGGAGTATGTAATCCTGGCAAATGGGGAAGTAAAAAATTAGCCAGTGCAGCAATGGATTATTTATTCAATATCGGAGAACTGGGAATATATTCAAAAAATAATGTTCAGAGAACATACGAATTTACAGAAAAACTGCTCAAAAAAGAAATTCTTGAGGAAAGCGATCCTTTTCAATCCGATGATGAATTTTACGAATGGTATGTAAAAAGAAGGATAGGTTCTGTCGGAATGCTTTGGGCTTGCAACGGAGGCGGATGGCTAGGACATTTTATATCCGATTCCGATATTAGAAATTCTAAAATAAAGAGACTTTTAGAAAAAGGTGAAATAGAAGAGTTCTATGTGGAATCCGTTAAAAATCCGTTTTATATCAGAAGCGAAGATACAGAATATCTAAATAAGAAGTCGATAAAAAAAGAAGTCAAATTTTTAGCGCCATTGGACAATCTTTTGTGGGACAGAAAAATGATAAGAGATATCTTTGATTTTGATTATAGCTGGGAAGTATATACTCCCGTAGCTAAGCGAAAATTCGGATATTATGTTCTGCCTGTGTTATACGGCAATCAGTTTATCGGAAGATTTGAGCCTAAACAGTATCGCGGAGAAGAAGAACTGAGACTTGAAAACTGGTGGTGGGAAGACGGAATAAAAATAAATGACAGATTAATTGAAAAATTAGAAGAAGGAATGAATAGATTCTGTAATTATCTGGGCGCTCAGCAAGTTAATAAAGATGATTGGAATAATATGGTATTAAACCGATGATTTTTAAATAGTCAGGAGGGTATGCGATATATAATTATGGAAAAAGAAATAATAGATCTGATCGTTGATAATTCTTTTGTAGACAGTAACGGAAAGGCAATACAGGCTGACGATGATTTGATTGAAATCGGGCTTAATTCCTTAAATTGTATTCAGCTTATAGTTTTGTTAGAGGATAAATATAATATAGAATTCGGTTACAGTGATTTATCGGTTGAGTCTGTAAATACAGTTTCTAAAATAATAAATTATATTTTGAGTCATAAAAATTAATAAGATATAACCGACGCGGTATTATACAAGTCTCAACTGATGATTTTATAGATACTGCATTAAAAAGATTTTTGAGGTTTTTAATATGGAATACAATTTGATAAACTCAATAGCAGAAAGTGCGAAAAATGGAAAAACAGCTATGATAAACAACGGAAATATTATATCATATAAAGAACTTAAAGACAAAATTGACAGAGCCTGTTTATATATGAAAGAAGAAACAGGCATAAAGGAAAGATCACTTGTATTGCTTGTTACTCCACGGTGCGTTGAACAGATTGAATTGATGCTTACATTTTTTTCTTTGAACATTGCATACTGCAATATAGATTTTAATGAGAAAAAAACGAGAATAGGTCATATCATCAGTAATTCAAGACCTCAGTATATAATTACGACTGCTGAAAAAGCAAAAGAATTTGACCTTGAAAATTATTTCGTATGCGGCAGATACGACGCTCTTAATATCTATTGCTGCAAAGAAGAATCACCTTTATTTGACGAAGATGTTTCATATGTTTTATACACATCGGGAACAACCGGAGTTCCAAAGGGTGTTGTTATCGGAAAAGAGGCGGCATATAATTTTATTTTTTCAATTAAAGAGATAATGATATCTGAGGATAACGGAAAAATAATGCTTAATACGGCTTTTAATTTTGATATATCATTTCTTGAATCCATAGCGTCGTTTTATTATGGTCTGACAGTAGTGTTCATGGATATGCACTTACAGAATAATCCGAAGAAAATAGCCTCGTTCATTGACGAATATTCTATTGATATTGTTCAGATGACACCTTCCCTGCTTACAAATATATATATATATTTCAGAGGAAACTGCGCTATCTTTAATAAAGTAAAACGGCTTCTCGTCGGCGGTGAAAAATTTCCTGAGAATATGTATGAAAATCTAAAAAAAATCAGCGATTTATCAATTTATAACATGTACGGACCAACAGAAGCAACTGTATGGGCAACGTTCAAGAAGCTTGACGACGGAGAGATAAATATCGGAAAAGCTTTGCCCGGATATAATGTTTTTGTTGTAAACGATGAAAATGTTATAGTAAAGAATGAAATAGGTGAAATATGCATATCCGGAAAATCAGTGGCGATAGGTTATCTAAATGATAAGGAAATGACAGAATCCCATTTTTGCAAAGATATTTCAGGTTACTCGCCGAAAATGTACAGAACCGGAGACCTTGGCATACAGCATGATAACGGAGAAATATCCTATATCGGAAGAAAGGATACGCAGGTAAAATTCAGAGGATACAGAATAGAACTTGGTGAAATAGAAACCGCGGTAAAGAATTACAGACTTGTTGAAGATGCTGTTGTTATAATGAAAACGGATAAAAAAACAAATTTGAAAACATTGATATGTTTTTATATGTCAAATACAGAGATAGACATCAAGGATATAAATTTGTTCCTGAGTAAAATGATTCCGCAGTACATGATTCCACAAAAATATGTAAGGTTAGATAAGTTCCCGTTGAAGTTAAACGGAAAAATAGACCGGAATTCTTTGATGAATATATAAGACGATGATTTTTCGGCTTGAAATTCAAACCTTTGAATACAGCCATAAAGAGAGTTTATTTAGGGAAACGTGTCGTCAATAAAGCTTTCGGCCAAGAGTAATGTTCATATTTTTGCCGTTACATTAGAATTATAAGAAAGAAATGCCCTCGGATTTTGTACATAAATTCCGAGGGCATCTATTATTAGCCACAATATTCGGTCGGACTAAGAATATTTTTACTATTTAGACAGTTCTGAAATGCATCAGTATGGAGTTTTATAACAATCCGTTATGCATTTTAGCGGCGGTCAGCGTATTTTTCATAAGCATAGCAATTGTCATAGGTCCGACTCCTCCAGGTACAGGAGTTATGTAGGAAGCTTTTTTTTCTGCGCCGTTAAAATCAACGTCACCGCAAAGCTTGCCGTTTTCAAGCCTGTTCATGCCTACGTCAATTATAACGGCGCCATCCTTTACCATATCCGGAGTAATGAAATTAGCCTTGCCTACTGCGGCAACCAGTATATCTGCACCTGCACATATTTCTTTGAGGTTTTGCGTCTTAGAATGACATATAGTAACAGTACCACTTCTGTGAAGAAGAAGCATAGACATCGGTTTGCCTACAATATTACTTCGTCCTACTACAACGCACGACTTTCCGGAAATATCTATTCCTGTGCTGTCTATCAATTCCATAACGCCTGCCGGGGTACAAGGAAGAAAGGCAAAGTCTCCGATCATAATCTTACCAACATTATAAGGATGGAAAGCGTCCACATCTTTATCAGGTATAATTGAATTTATAACAGCATTTTCATTGATATGCTTTGGAAGTGGAAGCTGACAAAGAATACCGTCCACCTTTTCGTCATTATTTAATTTTTCCACAAGCTGCAGAAGTTCTTCCTGAGAGGTTTCCTCCGGAAGAGCATATTCAAAGGAATTGAATCCAACCTCTTCACACGCTCTTTTTTTTGAATTTACATACACTCTTGAAGCAGGATCATTTCCTACAATCACAACTGCAAGACCAGGCTTAATCCCCTTTTCTAAGAGCTTTTCAGTTTCAATGCGTACTTCTTCCTTAACTTTTGATGAAACTTCTTTACCGTTAATTAATTTAGCCATTTATTCTTCCTCCGATTCAATTTTTATCTCGTCTATTTCATCTATATTTTCAGATTCATAATTTTCATAATCTGAATTATCTGTATTATCTTCATTATTGCCGTCGCTGCTTATTATTCCCTGTTCTTCTCCGTCAGGTTCCTCGTCGTCGGCGTTATTTTCAATATCATTTTGTTTTTTTATTCCGCGTAATTCCGACTGCCTGATAAGCTCCTTTGATTCATCAGTATCTACATACAAAACGTATTCGTCTCCCATACGCTTTACCTTATTCAGAATAACAACAAGCAGTATAACTGAAGAAATAAAGCATATTGCCGCTAATACCTGTGAAACCCTCATTGTGCCGATCATAAGACTGTCTGTCCGCAGGCCTTCGATAAAGAAGCGTTCCAAGCCGTACCAGCCTAAATACATTAAAAAGATTTGTCCGTCGAATTTTCGTATTTTTTTAGCAAAAATTGCAAGTAATACAAAGCCAAGCAGACACCATACGGATTCATATAAGAAACATGGGTGTACCGGCTTATCCGCATTCATAGCGATCAAATCGGCCGGAGAGCTCATATCGCTGTTTACAGATATAATCCAGTCTCTTATTTTGCCGCTGGACATTCCAAAAATATTGTCAGTATTATAACCAAAAGCCTCCTGATTAGTAAAATTCCCCCATCTTCCTATTCCCTGCCCCAGCAGAAATCCCATTGAAGCAACGTCCAGAAGAGGCAAAAGCTTTACCTTGCGCAGCTTTGCAACAAAACCGCCTACAATAACCGCGCCTATAATACCGCCGTATATAGCCAAGCCGCCGTTTCTTATATTAAATATTGATTTCCAGTTTCCTGCATAATCCTCCCATTGCATAATCACATAATAGGCTCTCGCACCTATAAGTCCGCCTATTATTCCACCGATAACAGCGTCTATTGCTCTGTCCGGATCTATACCGTACTTTTTCATCTGAGAAAAGCAGTAAATCATCGCAAGAAGCATTCCAAGCGTAATTAAAAGACCGTACCATTTGATTTCAAGTCCAAAAAGAGTAAACGCGGTATCATTAATAGTTATATCAATTCCAAGCTTAGGGAATATCACCTGATTTTGTTTAAGTTCGCTGATAGCAGTCATTGTAACATTCTCCTTATTCAATAACCGAAATTGTCATGTTTCCGGTGTCAAAACGATTTAATAAAGCCTTCTGCACATCGTTATAAGTCATTTCAGACAATATCCTTATAGAATCATAAGGTCCTACTCCAGACATATAGGCCGATATAAGATTTCCGGCAACAGCTTCAGCATTATTGCTTTCTCTTACAATCATACCGTAGGTGGATTTTTTTATACTGTCATAAAGAGATTTATCCAGTCCCTCAACCTTAACGCGTTCTATCTCATCGACGATATACTGCATCACCTTTTTAGGATAGGCGGATTCTCCGCTGAAAATAAGACAGAAAAAGCCGTCTCCGCAAAAGACTTCAAACCCAAATGTAGAATTTATAAGTTCCTCGTCAAGAAGCTTTTTGTAAAGCGGAGCTGAAGGATCTGAAATTATATTACCGGCTATGGAGCACTCCATTTCTGATTTAAGCCTGTTAAATCCGCTTTCCGGTCTGCATTTTATACCAACATTAAAAATCGGCGTTCCTACCGGAAGATTTCCATAAACCTCCTTTTGGACTATTTCATACGGTTCTTCCGGAAACACAGTTTCCAGCGCCTGATTTTCGCATGGTTTTAGAAGCTTATCGGCAATATTTATTACCTCTTCCGTTTTAACATTTCCGGCTACTACTAAAACCATATTATGAAGATTATAAAAGGTATTATAGCATTTATAGAGAAGATCGGCGTCAATTTCAGCTATGCTTTCAATTGTACCGGCTATATCTATTCTGACGGGATGCTTATGATACATTCCCTGAAGCATATTGAACAATACCTTCCAGGTAGGGTTATCGTCGCACATTTTAATTTCCTGACCAATAATTCCCTGTTCCTTATCTACGGTTTCCTGTGTAAAATAAGGGTTTTGAACAAAGCTGAGTAATATCTCAAGAGATTCCTTGTAATTATCTGAACAACTGAAAAGATAACAGGTTCTGTCAAAAGAAGTATACGCATTGGCATTAGCGCCGGTCTTAGCATAAAGCTCAAAGGCGTCACAGTCCTCGTTTTCGAAAAGCTTATGCTCTAAAAAATGGGCGATACCCTCCGGTACTGTCGTAAATTCCTTGTCAGCATTCGTTTTAAAGCATGTATTAATAGAACCATATTTAGTTCCGAATAACGCTTCAGTGGTACTGAAGCCCTCCATTTCACATACAAATATTTCAAGCCCCGACGAATGCTTTATATAATTACAACTATCGCCTGTCTGTTCGCATATAATTCTGTTGATATCCATTTTATTCACCTCTCATCACATAAACCGTATCAAGCTCAAAAGATTTAGCGGCTTCAATAATTCGCTCTCTTGTAACGGCCTTTATTTTCTCAACAGATTCGGAAGGTTCAAGTAATTCTCCGTTAGCGAGACATCCGAAATACCAATTAATATATGACGTGGAAGTATCTCCGACACCTTTAAGCGAATTGATAATGCTTAAAACTGAATTGCTTATATCCTCATCTGAAAATTCCCCGTTTTTAATATCCTCAAGCTGTTTTATGATTTCCTTTTCTGTTTTTTCAATATTTTCTTCTTCTATTCCGCAGTCTACCATAAGTGTTTTTTTAAATCTGTTATACTGCGACGTACAATAATAGCAAAGACTCTGCTTTTCTCTGACATTTATAAAAAGCTTTGAAAAAGGGGTAGCTCCGAAAATTGTATTCATAAGTCTTACAGCATCATAATCATCGCTTTTTCCTTTAAATGCAAGAACCATTTTACACTGGTTTACATCAAGCCTTTCTTCCGTCCTGCAAATGCTCTGCTTAAGAGGACTGTGGCTGTAATACTTAACAGCGGACGGAATTCTTTCAATCCTGGAAAAAGCTTCAAAAATAGCATTCTCAGCATTGGTATTTTCCTCCGAACCGACATAATAAATCTCAATTTTGGCAGTTTTCAGGAGTTTTTTATATGCCTTATATGCAGATTCAGCGGTAACTGATTCAGCGGTTTCCTTGGCGCCGTATGAAGAATTGGCGCTGTTTTCGCCGTTATATATTGATTTTTGAGCCTGCATAACTGCATAGGCTCTTTTATTATTTATTTCAGCTTCAATTGAATCCAGAATATCTCTTTTTCTGAAATCAAACGGTTCATGAGCAAATTCAAGCTTTCCTTCGCCATTTTTTATAACGTTAGGAGAGAAAATGCAATCAAGTAATATAGAAAGCACTTCCGCGTTTATATCCTCGCCTTCAAGAGCGTATTTACTGTTTATAGAGCTTACGCCTATACAAAGTCTCTGATAATCGGCAATTTTAAGAATATCTATATTAATGTTTGCACCATAAAGCGAATTAAGCTTAGCTGTAATTTCACTGATATTTTTATATTTGCAGTTAGATGAGCCTAAAACGCCGACAGCAATGGCATTTTCCGAAGCAGTTTCCTTTTTAAGCTCGGTAATAAACATTATCTGCACTCTCTGAGTTTTAAATTTAGGATCGATAATTGATGTATAGCCGATACCCTCAGCAATATCTTTTCTTTGATACACCGCCATATTTATTTTCTCCTTTTAATTTTTTCCGACTTTTTTATTATAGCACATTTATCCGATAAATTCCATATATTTTTAAAAATTATAAAACTCGTATTTCGGATTTTTTAGAAAAAGAATATATGAGGGCTTCTTTAACAGGTTTGATCTCAGTTTTTTCAAGAGTAAGTTTATACAGCTCAATCTGACGCTTATATTTTTCCGCAAGCTCATTTATATCGGAAACCCTGTCCGTCTTATAATCTACTAATACAAGATAATCTTCAAATTCCAAAACCATATCTATTATTCCGTTAAGCATACCCGACGTATTTTTGTATTCCATACCAAACTCGTCTTCAAGCTCAAGATCGTCGATTGCTATTAGAAATTTCTTTTCTCTTAGTATATTCTTGCAGCAATTTATTCTTTCAAAAAGCTTAGAATCCAAAAATGCGTTAATATCGTCCTCTTTAATTGCACTTTTCTGCTTTTCAGTTAAATAACCGGTATTATAAAGCCTTTCAAGCTCCATTTGGTAGTCCTTTTTCAGAGCGCTAAAATCAGTAAACTGCAAAAATCTATGTAACGCAGTACCCTTTTCAGCAGGAGTAAGTCCTCCCGCTTCCCTTGCAAACTCCGGACGCTTAAGAGGAGCTTCAAAGCTTCCTTCATTTTTTGAAATATCAGACACTGAAAGCTTTGACGTAAGAGCAGACAGCGAAAGGTCATAGTTAAAGCTGAACATGTCCTCAATTTGCCTTACCATTTCCTCACATGGCAAGCTCCTTTCTTTCGGAAGCTGAATTATTTCATCCGTTTTATTTGGATTATAAAATTCATAGTCTATTTTAAAATCCTCATTATACCTAAAACTTTCAAATATCTGAAACCGCTCTCTGATCGTACCTGAACCTCCATGAGAAATCAAGGTCATCAACAGCCAATCTTCCATTGAATTTGCCGAAGCGGATATACGATCGGATATACCTCCGTTTAGTAATATGTCGGTCGCCATTGCCTGAGCCTTTTTTAAATTGGCTTCACCGGCGTTTAACGTAATAAATAAACGTTCTTTAGCTCTTGTCAGCGCCACATAAAGCAGGCGCATTTCCTCGCTAACTGCATTGCGCCGATTTTCCAAACTTATCGCTTCATAAGGCAATGTGTTAAAACGTTCATATTTTTCTTTATTCTGCAGCTTGAATCCAAGCCCTGATTCATACGAAAACTGAAACGGTTTCATTTTATCCAAACGGCTGAATTTTGTCGACGTTTCCGCTATAAATATAAACGGATATTCAAGTCCCTTGGATTTATGCATGGTTTTAACAGAAACGGCGTTTTGCGATCCTGAAGATCCGCTTACAGCTTTAAAGTCTCCTTTAGATTCCATTATTCTGTCAATATACCTTAAAAAACCCGAAAGTCCTCCGTCAGAATTCTTTTCATAATCTTCCGCATATTCAAGCATCATACGCAGATTTGCTTTTTTCCTTTTAGCGTCTCCGTAAATCTGCATAACTGAGAGAAAATCAGTACTGTCATATATTTTTCTGATAAGCTCCTGCAGCGTGCACGCACTTATATACAGCCTTAATTCCATGATAACCTCATAAAGAAATAAAGCCTTTGTATACAGCTCGTTCTGGAATAATATTTTTTTTCCGTTTAATCCGAGACCTTCGCACAAATTACTGTATATATGCGCATTTTTATTTATCAGTCTTATTTCAGCAGTATCCTGAACCGTAAACATAAACATAGGGGAAAGCATTACAGAAACCAATGCAGTATCAGTCAGCGGATTATCTATAACTCTGAGAATATTCATTAAAATAGATATTTCCCTTGCTTTCAGATATCCGGACTCGTCCTCAGAATCTACTGATATTCCTCTTCTTTCAAGCTCCCTTGTATAAACGGCTATATTTTTCCTGTTTCTGAGAAGTATGCAGAAATCCTTCATCTGACACGGTCTTGAACCTTTTCCCATATCAATGCTCACAGGCGTTTGATTTCCGAGCATTTCCTCTATTTTATCGGCAATGCACTCGGCTTCCGTATTTTCCGCGTCTTCCGTCTCGTCAAAAAGCATAATCAGAGGATTCCTTTCAGCCTCGCAGAACGACGCTCCCTGAATCAGATATTCATCATCGTTATAATTTATATCTCCACACTTTTCCGACATAATATGCTTGAATATATAATTGACAAAATTCACTACTTCACCTGAGCTTCGGAAATTACGGTTTAGTCTGATATAGGCATTCTGATTTCCATTTTCAGTATATGGCTCCGCGCTGCCGACGGCATTTATAAAATTATCAGGATTCGCAAGTCTGAAACGATAGATTGATTGCTTTACATCTCCCACAAAAAAAAGATTATCTCCGTATTTATCGGCGCGGCCATTTTTAGACAGAAGTTTAAAAATCATATCCTGACGGTTATTTGAATCCTGAAATTCATCAATCATAATAAGCTTATAATATTCGGAAAGCTCCCTTGCAAGAGGAGTTTTCTCTATAATGCCGGAATTATTAATATCGGCAAGCAGCTCTAAAGCAAGTCTTTCAGCATCGTCAAATCCCACTGCATTCTTTTTTTCTTTAAGGGAATAAAGCTCGGATGCAAATTCCTTTAAAAAGTCTGAAAGGATTTTTTGTATTATTTTGTGCCTTTCAAGATCAGACTCTGCATTTACTAATATTTCTGAACTTTTTTTCAATTCGGTAATTATTTCTTTATAATTATCACGACATGACTTTATTTTTTGCCTTAGCTCAGGATTTTCAGAATTTTTCACTCCTGAAGGAAAGTTCCTGAATTTTACAGCAGACAAGCTACGATGAAATTCATCAAATACTCCGTTTTTAAAGAAAGTAAAAATATTATCAAGATAAAGCTTATCTTCGTTTATCAACGACATTATTTTTTCATTGTTTAGGGTAATAGATTGACATGAAGCGTTGTTTAACAAACTGCTGCATAAATCAATTTTAGATTCAACATATTTTATATAATAGTCTTTATACTGATCCCCATTATATTTTTCATAAGCTTCGTCAAGCCATTTTTCAAAAAAGGGCACGGAGGATACGCAGTTATATAGGGAATAAACAAGCTCTTCAAGCGGCTTATCGTCGTTTACGCAAAAGTTATTTCTGAGCGTAATCATATCCTCGTATCTTTCGTTATAAAATCTTTCTGAAATATTCTTATACGCCTGAATCCTTAAAACGTTTTCCTCGGTTTCATCTATTATTCTAAATCCTGAAGATAATGAAAGCTGATTTATGTTATTTCTTAGCAAATCAAAACAAAACGAGTGTATTGTTGAAATAGAAGCGCAGCAAAGCATAGAATTCTGCCTGGAAAGCCAGCTATCGTCCGGATTTATTTCTATCATGGAAGAAAGCGCCGACGCTAAACGCTGTTTCATTTCCGCCGCCGCGTCGTTTGTAAACGTTACAACGATCATTCTTTCAACGGGAACCGGATTTTCGCGGTCGGAAATTATTCTTATAAGTCTCTCAACAAGTACGGAGGTTTTGCCGCTGCCTGCCGCTGCCGATACAATTACTGAGCGTCCTGAAGCGTTTATAGCCTGACGCTGCTCTTTAGTCCATCTGCTCATCGTTTTCACCTCCGAGTTTTTCCATCATAATTTCTTCTGCATTTTTTTCAGGCTCATGATAATTCTCAACAGGAACATTGCCGCACACGGACCAATAATCGCAGTAATCGCAAGGCGCTTTTCCAAAAATTATGGGATCGGCTTGTATCTGACCTCCGTAAAGCTCGCTGCACATTTTTAAAAGCACGCTGTCCGTATAGCTTCTGAGACGTTTAAAGTTTTTAGCGTTAAGGCAAGAGGAAGCCTTTTTATTAAGCATGAGAGTCCCTGTTCCTCCATCCGCCTTCAAAAGCTTTGCAGGAATATATACTCCCTTGATATCCTTTTCCATGGCGTTTAGAACCGTTCTGTCGCTCAGTACGATTCCGTTCATTTTAAAATGCTTTGAAAGATAATCGTCAACCGACAGCTCATCATTTCTATCGCGGCCGCAAGCCGCTCCTCCAGACGGCATATAAAGAACTCCGGCGGGCGTATAATCAGAAAATCTTCCGGTTTTTCCTGTAACCGAAAACATGTAAATAAGCATCTGCATATTTATGCCGTAAAGCAACGACGAAATTGAAAACGTCTTTGTTCCCGTTTTATAATCTATAACCCTCAGATATTTTTCATTATCCTTTTCATAAATATCAATTCTGTCAACTACTCCCCGCAGATAAATTTCTATGCCGTCCGCGGTCTTTATTACAGGGCTGTTGCCGCCCTCGCTAACGTCAAGCTCAAACGCCACAGGACGAAATTCAGACTGACGAAGCTCGCATTGAAGCTGTCGTATTAATACCTCTATATTGCCGGAAATATTTTCAAGCGAGGCTTTAGCAGAAGACGTAAGCATAGCCTCTCCGCCCAAACCCTCTTCAATAAATTCATTTATGCATTTATGTATTATTTCAGATATTTGTTCATGGTTTAAATTATCAAATTCTTCTTTGTTTTTGCATGATCCAAGTATCTTTTCAAGGCACCTATGAGTTAAATTGCCCTGGCTAATATAATCAAAAGCTTTTTTTTTCTTTATTCTCAGCTTAAGACCTGTATGGCAAAAATATTTAAAGTGACAGGTATTATATTCCTCAACCGCCGTTGCGGAAATAGTCAGTCTGTCAGAATAAATCCGTTTCATGAGGGACTTGTCATTTATAATAAAATTTCTGTCGCTGCTTACATTTTCAAGATAACGTATTCTTCCTCTATAAATTTCGTTATTTTCAAGAGCCTTTCTGATACTCTCAATTTCCTGACCGGTTTCTCCAAAATGCTGTACAAGATTAATATAAGCAGCCTTAGGAGTTAAACTGTAATCAATAATATTTTTATCCGAAGCATATTCCAGAATCTCATTGTCGTACATTTCTCTTATTTGCTTTAAAACCGGAGCCGCGTACCTATTCCGATTCATACTGTCGGACAAAGGATATGTTATGTAAAGCTTATCAGACGCATAGGTAATCGTTTTATATACAATCAGTTTCTCATCGGCTATTAATTCCTCATTTGATCTTGAAAGACTGATTCCAGACTGCTCGAACAGAAGCCTATCCGTTTCATTTAAAATTCCATTCTGACTAATATTTGCCGGAAAAAATCCGTCGTTTACGCCTGCGATAAATACGGCTCTTGGGCTGTCAAGTCTTGCTGTTTCTGCACAAACTATCCTTACGCCGTCAAGAGTCTGAGGAGGGACCGAATAGCTTATCTGTCTTAGCATCATAATAAAAATGTCGCGAAAGCCTGTGATTGAAATATCTCCTCCGGTTTCGGAAACAGCCTCAAGAATATCCATAAGCAGTCCCCAAATTCTCTTGAATTCCTTAGCAAGATAAATAAAACCTTTTTCTTTGAAGCCGCTTATTATTCCGTTTACCTTTTCCTGAACGTTCATTTCTGTTATAAATTCAAACAAAGCGCGGCAAATTCCCCTGCTGTCAGTATCAACACACTTTAAACGAAGCTTATAAAGAGACTCGACAAGCTCTTTTCTTGTCTTTTCTGCAAATGGATATTCATCCAGTCCCGCTGAAAATGGTTTCATCCATTTTTCGCCGTCAATATCCCATTCATAGCAATAATTTTCAAGCTCTGATATTCTTTCAGACGCAACTCCGCTCAGACTGGTCTTAGCGTATTTAAATATCATTTCAGAGGAAAAATTTTTTTCTGAAATTATTTCAATAATACTTGAAATATACTGCATAATAGAGGTATGCATTACGCTTTTTTTAATATCTAAACTAAACGGTATTTCATATTTTTCACACGCGGCCTCAAAAATATATGTATATTCCGAAAGCTGCCTTGACATAACCGCAATTTCGCTGTATTTATACCCGTCGTTCCGCACAAGCCGTTTTATTTCCGAGCAAATCCAGTCCGCCTCCTCATATAGGTCGCGGCATTCGCATATTTTTATATTTTCAGACTTAGATAAGCGTTTTCTTACAGGACGAAGTATATTTAAATTCAAATGTGCAAGGTCTTCGTTTTTGTATTTTACTGGCTTAATTAAATTAACAGTATCAATAGGTTTGCCATATTTCTGCGCAATCTGATAAAATCGCTTCCATGTGTTTTTAACCGAATCAAATAAATTAACTCCGTTATTTTCAAGCTGTTCAAGCCTTAGAGAAACATATACGTCGTTTGATTGTCCTATAATCGTTTCAATAAGCTTGTATTCATCACCCGTAAAGCTCTCGAATTCATCAAAAAAAACAACTGTATTTTTAAAATAATCGTTTATTTCTGCTATAGCCGCCGCTTCTGAAATATCTGTTAGGCTATCCTTTAACTCATTCTCTGCAAGCATACTGTCATATGTATAATATATCATAGACAAATCCGATATTTTCTCGGATAATGAAGCATTATCACCGCACATTTTAGCTATGAAATCATCGGCAGAAATGCCGCTTTGTCTGAATTCAACAACAATTTTTAAGGCGTCGTTTATAAAATCAGGTCTTCCCGCCTGCCTTGCAAAATATTTAAGCTGTTTGTCTGATAACAGTTTTTTAACTGTTTTATGCATAATTATATATTTATGCATATCATCGGCATACTCTCCCGACCTGCTTCCGTATTTTTCAAAAATCTCTCTTGCCATGGTTGTAAAGCTTAATGAAAGAATCCTATTGAATAGCCGGCAGCCTAATTTTTTATATAGCTTTTTATCGGAATCAAATGAAAACTGTTCCGGTACAATAACTATTATTTTTTTTCCGCTATCAGCCAATTTATATATTTCATTTATAATTACCGTTGATTTGCCGAATCCGGCGCCTCCAAGTATAAATTTAAGCAATACGTTTCCCCCTTTACTAAATAAAGGGTACTGATAAAACAGTACCCCTAAAAACTATGTATATCCGTTGAGCTTATTCTTTTTCATTATTCCGGGATAATCCTTATATCCGTAATTGAGATCCACATTTCCGCTGATTCCGTTTACCTTTCCTGTATGGCTGTATTGCCACATTCCATAATTACCGCTGAAATTGGGCTTAGAAACCCCGGTATGAGCAACCCAAACGTCATAGCTTGATAAAACGCTGCTGTTCATCTTCGTATTAAGCAGACTTGCATAACTGTAAACAGAAACATAATATTGTTTATTTTCCAAATAGTCGCAGAATACCTTGGTAATATTGGATATTTGAGTCATTGTTAAATGAGTCTGACTATCATCCTCAATATCAAATGCAACAGGGTAGCTCAGCTTATATCCCTTTATGGCGTCATAGCAAACCTTAGCTTCTTTTAAAGCCTCGGACGTATTTACCGCATAGCTGTACCAATATACTCCGCATTCAATCCCGGCCTTTTGCGCTCCGGCTATATTCGTTTTAAAATTGGCGTCTACCTGATCGGAATACATTCCATAGCCTGCCCTAATCATAACAAATTCTATGCCCGCTTTTTTAACCTTTGTCCAGTCAATCGTTCCCTGATGTCTTGAAACGTCGATACCGTCCCTAACAGATTTCGTAGTTGTAGTTGTTTTTGTCGTAGTAGTCTTTACAGTTGTGGTGGTTTTAATAGTGGTGGTAACAGGCTTAGCGGTTGTACTGGCGGCAATCTCCGATAAAACCTCTTCCCTGTATCTCGCTATGTACCAATTTCGTGGTATTGTAGTGGTAGTTGCGACAGTAACGGAATGTTCAGCAGGCGGTTCAGTAACAGGCGCCGTATCAGTCTTTACGGTAGTAACGGTTTCTTCTGATTCCGGTAAATTATCATTCTGTATCGTCTCTGTTTCAATAACGTTTCCGTCCCCGTCAACAAGCTCATATGTATTATTCTCGGGATCATAATTAAGGATTGCGCTGCTTCCCTCCTTTGAATAAGTATTGGTCAAATCAAGCAAGGATTCAGCATTTGCACTAAAACCTATTGAAAACGTCATAACCAAAGCAGTCAGGACTGTCGCTATCTTTGGATTTTTAGACTTCATCAATTCCACTCCTTATAAATTGTTTACAAAACAATATCATTATAACACATCTCTTCATAAATTGTAACCGCTTTTTAATAATTCAAATAAATTTCTATGATTTATAACAAAATGATATATAATATTTATGTAAATTCTACAATATTTTTGTGTTAATTCGGACTATAAACATAAATGAAATATTGACAAAAAGAGCGAAATATAGTAAAATATATTCAAAGAAAATAGTCCGGTAGGTAAGGCTACCACAGGGATACGGGTTGCTGCCGCAAAATAGTGGAGACACTATGAGATGGTTAACAGGATATGTCGAAAAAATTAAGGCATATTTTAATGTAATTTCATGCCCTGCGAAGCTAAAGCTTGAACGGTATTTATAATTTTTACGATTATTTATCCGTGTCAGGTTTCTGCGCGGATTTTTTATTTCCTAAAAAATGTTTCCCGGAGGTAATAATCATGACTGAAAAGCTTCTTGAACTATTAAAAGAAAAAAACTATGTAAAAATTAAATCGGCAGTCAGGGATTTATATCCTGCGGATCTTGCGGCGCTTCTTGAAACTCTCGAACCCCGCGACATCACGCTGATATTCAGATTGCTTCCTAAAGAGCTTGCCGCGGAAACATTTACCTATATGGACAGCGATACCCAAATGCACCTTATCAGCGGATTCAGCGATAAAGAGCTGAGGGAAATGCTGGACGAAATATTCGTCGACGATACAGTAGACATTATAGAAGAAATGCCGGCAAACGTCGTCTCCAGAATACTTCAGAACACCGACAGTGAAACCCGGAAGCAAATAAACGATATATTGAACTATCCGGCTGACAGCGCGGGAAGCGTTATGACCACAGAATACGTTTATCTTCATAAGGAAATGACCTGCCATGAGGCTCTGGATTGGATAAGAAAAGTCGGAGTTGTAAAGGAAACTATATATACCTGCTATGTTACAGAATCAAGAAAATTAATCGGTTTCGTGACGATTCTCGATCTGGTCACAGCAGATGAGAACCTTACTATCGAAAGCATAATGGATACCCACGTCATTTATGTTAAAACCCATGAGGACAGAGAGGACGTTGCAAAAAAGTTTTCAAAATATGACTTCCTTGCAATGCCCGTTGTCGATAATGACCGCAGAATGGTAGGAATCATTACATTCGACGACGTTCTCGACGTTATACTGGAAGAAAACGAAGAGGACTTCTCAAAAATGGCTGCAATACAGCCGACGGTTGACGCGTATTTTAAAACTTCGGTATTTACACATGCAAAGAACAGAATAGGCTGGCTGCTTATATTAATGTTTTCCGCAACTATAACTGGATCGCTTTTGACGCATTATGAAAACGCTTTCAAGGCTCTGCCCCTCCTCGTTTCATTTATACCAATGCTAATGTCGACAGGCGGAAACTGCGGCTCTCAAAGCTCTACCACAGTCATAAGAGGTCTTGCTACCGAAGAGATCAAATTCAAGGATTTTTTCAAGGTTGTTTATAAGGAATTTAGAATATCGTTAATCGTAAGCGTAATACTTGCTTTTGCAAACGGTCTTAGAATATTTATATTCTATAATCAGGATATAAGACTTTCACTAACGGTATCGTTTTCTATTATTGGAACAGTTATAATTTCTAAATTTATCGGATGTGTGCTTCCGCTTCTTGCTAAACGCGTAAAGCTTGATCCGGCTTTAATGGCAACGCCATTAATCAGCACTATTGTCGATACGTGCTCGATGCTTATATATTTCCAGATCGCTACTTTAATCTTTCCTCAGCTATAGAAAAAAGCGGATGTTTTTTGCCAATATGTTGACAAGAGGAACCTGAACAACTGAAAACCAAATGGCGCAGGTAGGATCGAGCAAAAGAAGTTGTGAATCGCGAAATTATTTATCTAAAATACTAAACGGGCGGAGCGCAAGAGCTCCGCCCGTTTAGTATTTTAGACGCCCAGTAAGAAAAGTCCGGTAAAAAAACGGTTGGGTAAATAGTATCAAATTTTCTCTTGACAAAATCGTCTTTGCAGGATATAATAATAACAGTGATATATAACAGCGTTATAGTTGGTGGGGGTGTGCAAAATAGATGGAAATCTGACAACCTTGGAGCTTATCCATCAGGCCGCAAAAGCAGAGTTTTTAGAAAAAGGCTTTAAAGACGCTTCCCTGCGGAATATCGTTAAATCTGTAGGCATGACTACCGGAGCTTTTTATGGCTACTACAAAAGCAAGGAAGAGCTGTTTGAAGCATTGATTGGAGAGCATTATGCTTATCTGCTGAATTGCTTTCACAAAGCGCAAAAAGAATTTGCCCAGCTTCCATATGAGCGGCAGCCTGAAGTAATGAGCGATATTTCCGGCGCTTGTATGTTCGAGATGCTCCACTATGCCTATGAACATCTGGATGAATGTAAACTCATCCTTTGCTGTTCAGAGGGGACAAAGTTTTCAGGGCTTATTGATGAAATGGTGGAGATAGAGGTTGAAGGTACCCACGCTTATCTAAAAGTTCTAAAGGAACTGGGGCGACCTTCCCCGCAGATTGATCCCACGCTGGAGCATATTTTGATTACAGGCATGTTCCACACCTTTTTTGAACTGGTAATCCACGAAATGCCGCTCCAAGATGCAGAAAATTATGTAAATGAAATGCGAGCCTTTTATACAGCCGGGTGGATGAAAATTATGGGGCAGTAGCGCCCTGTAATTTTTACCCGCCAGTTAGCTGTGGCTAACTCATACGGATATAAGAAGAACGCGCTTACGTTCTCTTTATCATATATAAAATAAAAGGAGGAATCTTCTTTGAAAAAACAATCCAATCTGTCACGACTGCTACAGATTGCAGGCAGCCACAAATATCTAATCTATACTTCATGGGCGCTTTCGGCAATCAGCGCCCTCATCGCATTAGCGCCTTTCTACTATATCTGGAAAGTAATTCAGGAAGTATTGGAAGTTGCGCCGGACTTTAGCCAGGCGCAAAATCTGACGCATAACGGCTGGATGGCGGTACTGTTTGCTGTTTTTTCGGCGCTGATCTACATAGGAGGGCTTATGTGTTCCCACAAAGGAGCGTTTCGTATCGCTACTAATCTGCGCCTGCAAACTATGGAACATATCGTCAAACTGCCGTTGGGTTTTGTAGAAAAGTTCGGCAGCGGTAGGCTTCGCAAAATTGTCAACGAATCCAGCGCCGCCACCGAAACCTATCTGGCTCATCAGCTTCCCGACCGCGCCAATGCCATTGCAACACCCTGCGGTCTTTTGGCGCTGCTGCTGATTTTTGATTGGCGGCTCGGGCTTTTGAGCCTCGTTCCGGTAGCGCTGGGATTTCTGATTATGATGACGATGACCGGACAGCGGATGCAGGAAAAGATGAAAGAATATCAAAACGCTTTGGACGATATGTCCAACGAAGCGGTGGAGTATGTCCGGGGGATTCCGGTTATTAAGACATTCGGACAGACAATATTCTCTTTCAAAAAATTCAAGGATTCTATTGACAGGTATAAAATATGGGTGATTGCCTATACAAAACAGCTTCGAACGCCTATGATGTTTTACACAGCGGCCATCAACGGAGTCTTTGCCGCGCTGATAGCCGGTGGACTGATGTTTACACAAAGCGATGTAAACACAGAATTTCTGCTGGATATGATTTTTTACATCATCATTACCCCCATTATCTCTGTCACCCTTACCCGCATTATGTTCCAAAGCGAAAACGCTATGATTGTAGACGACGCTTTGCAGAGAATCGACAGTGTATTAAGTCTGCAGCCGATGATAGATCCGGAACAGCCGGAACACCCTAAAGATGCTTCGGTTCAGCTCAGTCATGTTCATTTCAGCTATGATGGAGAAAACGAAGTCATAAAGGATATTTCCCTCACTATTACTAAGGGACAGACCGTAGCGTTTGTGGGGCCGTCCGGCGGTGGCAAGACCACTCTTGCCAATTTGATCTGCCGGTTCTTTGACGCTCAGAGCGGTATTGTAAAAATAGGCGGCGTCGATGTGAGGAACATCTCTAAAGAAGAGCTTATGAATACCGTTTCCTTTGTGTTCCAAAACAGCCGACTGATCAAAGCCTCAATTTTGGAAAATGTGCGCATGGGTAAGCCGACAGCCACCCGGAAAGAAATCATGGCCGCGCTCCACAACGCCCAGTGCGATGATATCTTAGAAAAGCTGCCCCAGGGCGCAGACACCGTGATCGGCTCAAAGGGCATTTATCTTTCCGGGGGCGAACAGCAGCGAATCGCCATCGCCCGTGTTATGCTGAAAAACGCACCAATTATTATTCTGGACGAAGCTACGGCTTTTGCCGATCCGGACAATGAAACCCGCGTACAAGCCGCCTTCTCTAAACTGTCTGAGGGAAAAACGGTTATTATGATCGCACATCGTCTCTCCACTGTGACCGGCGCAGACAAAATCTATGTTATCAAGGACGGACAGATCGCAGAGAGCGGTAAAAGCCGGAAACTGCTGGAAAAAGACGGTATTTTCAGCCGCATGTGGCAGGATTATCAAACTTCCGTTCAGTGGAAAGTTTCAAAGGAGGTACAATAAAGTGATTAAGAAGCTGCAAAAACGATACGCTCTTTCCGAGCAAGGAGCCAAAGATTTGGTGAAAGGCTGTCTGGCCTGCGTGCTGCAAAACCTTTCATTTATGTTCCCGGTGAGCCTGCTGTATTTTTTAGTAGGCGATTTGATGAACGGCGGTGTTCCAGGTGAAAAACTTATCTTTTACATCGTGGGCTGCGCAGTGTGCATTAGTTTGATCTTGCTTACTACTTACATTCAGTACAACGCCACCTACTTTGCCACTTATACAGAAAGCGGCGTGCGGCGGATTACGCTGGCTGAACGGCTGCGAAAAATCCCGCTGTCTTTCTTCGGAAAAAAAGATTTGGCTGACCTCACCAGTACCATCATGGCCGACTGCACCTTTTTGGAGCAGAGCTTTTCCCACTTTATTCCCGAACTGACCGGCTCCATCATCTCCACGGTGTTAATTTCTATCAGCCTTTTGGTGTTTGACTGGCGTATGGCGCTGGCGGCGCTGTGGGTACTGCCGATTGCCTTTGCTATTGTAGGTTTCTCCTCAAAAGTGCAGGAACGACTCAATCAAAAGTCCATGAATGTGAAGATGGCCTGCGCAGACGGGATTCAGGAATGCATTGAGACGGTACGCGACCTGAAGGCCAACAATGCCGAACAGGAATACTTAAGGGGATTGGAAAAGAAAATTCGCGCTGTGGAACACCGCTCCATTCTCAATGAGTTTGGGCTGGCTGCCTTTGTGGTGTCCGCGTCCCTGGTGTTGAAGCTGGGGATTGCCACGGTTTCGCTGGCAGGCTCTATCCTACTGATAGGGGGCAGTCTCGACGTGCTGACTTTCTTTATGTTTCTGCTGGTTGTCTCACGGCTTTACGATCCGCTGCAAGGGGCGCTGCAAAATCTGGCGGCGGTTATCAGTACCCGCACCAATATCGCCCGAATGAATGAAATCCTCGATCATCCCATTCAACAGGGAGAGAACAGGCTTTCCAACAAAGGCTATGATATTACATTCGACCATGTAGGATTTGCCTACAACACGGGGGAAACCGTATTGAAGGATGTTTCCTTTACTGCAAAACAGGGCGAAGTCACAGCTTTGGTGGGACCGTCAGGCGGCGGCAAAACTACGGTATCACGACTGGCGGCGAGGTTCTGGGATGTGAGCCGAGGCAGGATTTCTGTGGGAGGCATGGACATTTCCAAAATCGAACCTGAGACGTTGCTTTCCCTGTTCTCCATTGTGTTTCAGGATGTCACTCTGTTCGACAACACCATTATGGAAAATATACGAATCGGAAATAAGGACGCTACCGACGAGCAGGTGTTGGCTGCGGCAAGGCTTGCCAATGTGGACGAATTTGCCGTAAAGCTGCCGGATGGCTGGAACACCCATATCGGCGAAAACGGCTGCGAGCTTTCCGGCGGTGAGCGGCAGCGGATTTCCATCGCTCGTGCTTTTTTGAAAAATTCCCCTATTATTCTTTTGGACGAAGCCACGGCTTCTCTTGATGTAGAGAATGAAACCCTGATTCAAACGGCTCTTTCCCGCCTGATTGCAGATAAGACCGTGCTGGTGATTGCTCATCGGATGCGCACCGTGGCCGGAGCAGACAAGATCGTGGCGCTTTCGGATGGGACAGTGGCAGAAGCAGGCGCGCCGGAAACATTGCTGGAGCAAAACGGCCTCTATGCCCGCATGGTGAAGTTACAGACAGAGAGCCAAAACTGGAAGTTGGCATAAAACGGCTTATGACAAAAACTATTCATCCTACTATGCGCAGATTAGCAAATGGAATAGGTATGAGTTGTAATAGCGAATGGCGCTGCAGCCGAAAGGTTGCAGCGCCACCTTACATACACTTCCCTTCTTATCCTCCTCAGCTAATGATACGGACGCTTTTTCTTATGCAAATTATTCGCCGATTCCCTCTATTGTATATATAAATTTAACATTACCTTCCATATTATTACCGATATCGGAAAAACTTGAATATGATTTCGATACGTCAGATAAATCTTTAAGTCTGTCTATGAATTCTTTAAAGTCGTCTTTATAGAATTCCTTTATTTTATCCGTACCTTCCTTTTTAAACTTTTTCATACCTTCGTCTAATTCCTTTGAACCGTCTTCAAACTTCGAAATACCGTCGACAAGCTCCGAACTTCCGCTTTTCAAAGCTGAAACTCCGTCTTCGAGCGAAGAGCTTCCCGATAACAAAGAATACAGCCCATCCCTCAATGCGGTAATAGACGTATAAATTGTGGAAGCGCCTTCTGATAAAGAACCGCTGCCGTCTTCCAGCTTTGACAGTCCTCCGTATAAAGAATTTGCTCCGGAAGCCAATGAATCGGCGCCTCCGGCGGCAGAGCCGACTCCGTCCTTAAGCCGCTTTGCACCGTCCTTAAGCGACTGATTAGCGGCTGACAGCGCGCTTGTTCCGTCAAACAGCTCCTCCGCTCCATCAGAAAGAGAGGAGATAGATTCATGCAACGTTTTAGATCCGGCCGCAAGTCTTTGCCCGCCGTCCTTTAGTTCCTTTAATCCGCTGTCAAGGCTTTCAGCTCCATCATACAAGGCGGCTGCTCCGTCGGAGATCGCCGACGCGCCGTCCCTAAGCTCCTCCGCTCCCCCGCTCAATGCGGACGCACCGTCCTTTATTGCTCCGCCAGCCTTCATAGAAGCCGAAATCTGTTCCTGACCGACTATAGTCTGCTGCAATGTTGCAATCATCTGAGCTATACTCTCATCAGGATTCTGCTGGTATATTGCCTCCAAACCTGCAAGCACCTGTCTGTTATACTCGATTGTTTCATCAAGGCTTTGACCTGCCTCGCTTATTCCGGCCGAAAGACCTTCCGCACCCTCCGCAAGAGAAACTGCTCCGTCGTTAAGCTGTTCAGCGCCGGCTATCGTATTTTCAACCCCTTCTTTTAACTGTGACGATCCGTCTTTAGCAGCAGAAATTCCATCATATAGCTGCTGAGACGATTTATATAGAGATTCTGACCCCGATTCCAGCTCAGACGCTCCGTCTGTAAGAGCCTTTGCGCCCGATTCAACCTGCTTTGATCCGTCAAGTACAGAGGATACGCCGTCTGTCAGCGCCGACGCTCCTTCCATTATAGGTGAAAAACCGTCTGACAACGCAGAAGCTCCTTCTGCTAAATCCTTCGAACCGCTTGAGGCGGAATGTATACCTTCCGTCAAAGTTCCGGCTCCGCCAATTAATTCTGAAGCTCCGTCGGCAAGACGGCTGCTTCCGTCGGCAAGCTCTGCGGCTCCGCCGTTTAATTCTGACGAACCGTCTGCAAGCTGATCAATACCATCTATCAGCGATGATGAGCCGTCAGATAATTTTTTTATTCCATCGTAAAGCTCAGAAGTACCGTCTGCAAGCTTATCGGCCGCTTTGGTAATTTCATCAATCTTATCGTCGAGCTTATCTAAATTATCCACATCATTCATATTAATCTCGGAAAAAAGCTCGTTTGTAGCAATTGTTATTGATGTTCCTATTGAAAAGCTTTTTACGTCCGCAGTAAATTCAAAATACTCCGGTATATTTATATCGTTTTCCTTTTTATCCAGTCCCAGACTTTCCTTCAGTCCGGGAAGAGCCGCGCCTGTTACTATTAGCCTTTCACCGTCTGAAATCAGCTTGCCGTTAGTTACCTCCACATTATCAAATTTTTCACTGTCAAGTACGGCGGCAGAAAGCATCATAAAAGGAACAAATATCTCACTTTCATCTTTTCCGTTTTTTATACTTACCTTTTGTGTGTTCGTATAATCGTATCTGATTGTAACCTTACCGCTTTTGCCCTCCAGCTCTTCTGGTGAAATATCTTTACCGTCAAGCTTATAAGATACCTTAACAGTTACCGGAGGTTTTTTTTCGGTAGTACCCTTATAATAAATATCAGATCCGTTTGCAGACCATTTTACATTACCATTGTTTTCACTAAAGGTTTCATCGCCTTTAACATTCTCTATGTCCGACAAATCCGATTTATCGTTTATAATATCCAGACCTCCGTTGTTATTAAGCCAATCGCTGACAATAATATTTTTCTCAGATCCGTCTGATCCTGCTACTATATAAACAGTTTCTTCCTTTACAATATCAGAATTTATATTTGTATCTTTTTTTTCATCAGATAAGGACGATGATCCGGCTGTCTTTTTTTCTGCTCCCAATACAAAAGCGCCGGTACTATATGCCGATATGAGAACAGACATTAAAACCGCAAGAATTCTTGTAAGCTTTTTCATAATTGATGTTCCTCCATTAAACCTTTTTCTTTTTAAAGCCGAGCGTAGTTCTGCAAATTAATTTATCAAGAATCATAAACATTGAAGGCAGAACGAAGATTACAGTAAACATACTTATTATCGCGCCTCTTGACATAAGAGTGCATAGCGACGAAATCATATCAATACTTGAATAAATTCCCACGCCGAAAGTCGCCGCAAAAAATCCAAGCGCGCTTACTATAATAGATTTTATTGATGTTGAAAGTGCAATTTCAACCGCTTCTCTTTTTTCTCTGCCCCTAAAACGTTCCTTTTTATACCTGGTCGTCATAAGAATTGCATAGTCTACAGTCGCTCCAAGCTGAATAGTACCGATAACAATTGAAGCTATAAACGGAAGCTTCGTCCCTGTATAGGCCGGTATTCCCATATTTATAAAAATAGCTGACTCAATAACTGCAACAAGTATAACAGGAAGCGAAACTGACCTTAAAACGACAGTGATTATCAAAAATATAAGAACTATAGAAACAGCGCTTACGGTTTTAAAATCGTTATCTGTTACTTCTATCAGATCCTTGGTAGCCGGCGCTTCTCCGATAAGCATTGCATTTTTATCATAGCTTTTTGCTATATCATTCAAAACCTCCACCTGTACGTTTACTTCATCGGAAGCCGTCATATATTCAGAGCCTATCATTATAAGCTGCCATTTATCGCTTTTTAGTATTGACTTTACAGATTCGGGTATTATTTCTTCCGGTATTGCGGGACCTATTAATGTATCAAGACCAAGCGCAAAGCTTACGCCCTCAACGTTCTCCATATCTTTCAGCATCATATTTACGTCCTTGGATTTCATCTTCGAATCCGCTAACAGCATGTGCGTCGAGCTCATATTAAATTCGTCCGTAAGCTTTGAATTAGCGACAATGCTGTCTAAATCTTTAGGAAGTGTAGAATCTAAATTGTAGTATACATCATAATGAGTATATCCGTAAATTGCAGGTATAAGCAATACAACAAATGCGGTAATAAATATCCATGACTTTCTGACAATAAACGAAGAAAGCTTCTTCATTGACGGAATTATTTCCTTATGACGCGTTTTTTCAATCGCTCTGTCAAAGGTCAGTATGAAAGACGGAAGAATGGTAACACAGCTTATAACACCCAATACAACTCCCTTTGCCATTACGACTCCAAGGTCTATTCCGAGAGTAAAGCTCATAAAGCACATTGCAAGAAATCCCGCTATTGTTGTTACAGAGCTTCCTACAACAGACGAAATGGTATTGGAAATAGCATGGCCCATAGCCCTTTCCTTATCACCCGGGAATCTGAGCTGATTCTCCTGATAGCTATGCCACAGGAAAATGGAAAAATCCATTGTAACTCCTAACTGCAAAACTGCTGTCAGGGCTTTGGTAATAAACGATATTTCCCCGAAAAACATATTCGTTCCAAGATTATAAATAATCGCCATTCCTATACTGAGCATAAAGAAAAGCGGTATAAGAAACGAATCCATAGTTACGGCTAAAACAAGACTGACTAAAATGACCGCTATTACAATATACATAACCGACTCTTTATCAGAAAGATTTTTCATATCCGTAAGAACTGCCGACATGCCGCTGATAAAGCATTGTTTTCCTGTTACAGCCCTCATTTCCTCGATGGCCGCCATAGTTCCGTCGCCGGAAGTGGCGTCGTCAAAAAATACTACCATTAAAGTAGAATTCTCCGAATTAAAAAAATCATATAAATTTTCAGGAAGAACCTCCTTGGGAAGAGATATATCGGCAATCGTATCATACCACACAACATCTGCGACATGATCAATAGCTTCTATTTTCTTTTTTGTTTCAACTACCTCTTTATCGGTCATTCCTTCAACCATGACCATGGAAAAGCCGCCTTTTCCAAAGTCGTCCATTAAAATATCCTGACCTTTCATTGTTTCAATATCTTTCGGAAGGTAAGACAGAATATCATAGTTTATTCTGGTCGTTGCCATGAAAATCCCTGATGGTATTAATAAAAGTACCGATATGACAAGTATTATAATTCTGTGCTTAGCAATCCACTTTCCGAATTTAACCACATTGCCTCTCCTTTCTGACCGGTAGTCATTTAATGGCTATATTATACTTCCATAACAGTACAATGTCAATAGAAAAACGGCACATAAATGACTGATAGTCATAATTTCGTATACATGCATAAAATTAACAAGTCCAGATTATTGACTACTAGTCACTTTTTTTATATTGACATGTTCTGAAAAACATACTATAATAAATGTAACTTATAAAAATTAAGAAAGGAGCTGATAAAATGGGTAAGCTCGATATAAACAAAAAAAGAAAACGAGAATCTCTTTTAAATACCGCTTTTAACATGTTTACCACTAAAGGATTCAGCAAAACATCAATATCTGAAATAGTTGAAAAAGCCGGAGTAGCGAAAGGTACTTTTTATCTTTACTTCAAAGATAAATACGATATAAAAAATAAACTAATAACGCATAAATCTACTCAGATTTTTAAAACGGCTCTTGAAGAACTTGAAAAATACCCTGAGCTTGATTTTCAGGACAGAATAATTTTTATTATTAATAATATAGTCAACCAGCTAAACGAGGATAAATCTCTTTTAAAATTCATATCCAAAAACCTTAGCTGGGGCATATTTAAAAACGCTCTTATTTCCGGTAATTCGGAGGACATCAGTTTCATTAATATTTATGACAAAATGCTTGAGGACGCTCCCAAAAAGCTGCACGATCCTGAAATAATGCTGTTTATGATAGTTGAACTTGTGAGCTCAACTATTTATTCTTCAATACTCTATAACGAACCTGTAGAGCTTAATTCTTTAAAGCCATATTTATACAGCACAGTAAAAATGATTATTACTAACCATGAAACTGAAAGCTCAGATTAAAAAATGTTCCCCTGCGCATTTAATACGCAGGGGAACATTTTTTACATTCTGAGCTCAGCGCCTATATCATTTAAAGCTTTTAATATTTTTTTCATAACTGAATCGGCTTGTTCATCGGTAAGAGTACCTTCATGAGAACGCATGCTTATAGAATAAGAAATACTTTTCTTTCCTTCGGCAATCTGCTTTCCTTTGTATACGTCAAAAAGCGTAACCTTTTCAAGTAGCTTTCCGGCAGCGTTCTTTATAGACTTTTCTATATCTCCCGAAGGCAGTGAATCATCGCAGAGAAGGCTTAGATCCCTTGTAGTAGCCGGATATTTAGGCAAAGGCTTATAAGATATCTTAGTTTCAGCCAGCTCCAGCATATCAGATATATTCAGCTTGGCTATATACGTTCTTCCGCCTATTTCATAATTAGAGGAAACTTCCGGATGAATTTCTCCAAGTATTCCGATTGCTCTTCCATTTTTCATTATTACTGCGCTTCTACCCGGATGGAATGCGCATGCTTCTCCGAATGCGTCAGAATCGCAGGCTCTTATATATTCAAAATCCTTTATGCCGAGAGAATCAAGCAAGGTATCAACAATTCCCTTCAATTCATAATAATCTGCACCGCCGCCGTACATGCCGACGGTCAGCCTGTCGGGTTCAAGAGGAAGCTTATCAGGACTTGTCGGAATATATTCCTTGCTTATTTCAAAAAGCCTTGCCTTTTCATTTCTGTTATTGTAATTCCTAGAGAGAATTTCAAGCATAGATGGAATAGTTGTTGTTCTCATAACGCTTGTATCTTCACCGAGAGGATTGGTTATTTTTTCAACATTTCTGAGAATGCTGTCATTCGGAAGTTTAATTCTATCAAAATGTTTTGGTGAAACAAATGAGAATGTTGCTATTTCATAGCAGCCAAGAGCCGCCATACCGGATTTAACCGCCTTGATAAATTTCTGCTCGGCCGTATATTCAGCTTCCGCAACTCCTCTGAAGGCTGTAGAAGGTATATTATTATAACCGTAAATTCTTGCAACCTCTTCGGCTATATCCGCTTTAAACTCTATATCAATTCTATAGCTGGGAGAAACGACCTTTCCGTTTTCAACTGAAAAGCCAAGCATATTAAGATATTTTATCATTTCAGATTCCGGAATTTCCGTTCCAAGAAAACTGTTTATCCATTCCGGATTAAAGTCAACTGTTTTCAACGTTTTATCCGTATAATCCTTATCTATAACGGTTTTCACAACCTCTCCGGCGCCCAGCGTTTCAACTAACTGAAACGCCCTGTTAAGACATACCATGCTAATAAGCGGATCGACGCCTTTTTCATATCTGGCTGAAGCGTCCGATCTCATACCGAGCTTTTTAGCAGTACGACGCACCTGAACCGGCTCAAAATAAGCGGATTCAAAAACAACAGTCGACGTATCTTCCATTATACCGCTGTATTCTCCACCCATTACTCCCGCAACTGCAACAGGCTTTGACTTATCAGCTATAACCAGCATCTCATCTGTCAGCGTCCGTTCAACGCCGTCCAATGTAGTTATTTTCTCGCCGTTCTTCGCATTTCTGACATTGATTTCGCCGCCGTCAACATATCTGAGATCAAATGCATGCATCGGCTGACCGTATTCAAGCATAACGTAATTAGTAATATCCACAAAATTATTTATAGGTCTTACTCCGCTTGCTCTGAGTCTTTCTCTCATCCATCTCGGGGAGGGTTCGATTTTGACATTTTTAACGACGCCTGCACAGTAGCGTCTGCATTTTTCCGTATTGACTATATTGACGTTAAGCAGCTCTTCAATATTTCCGTCAATTCCCCTAAAAGAAGGAACAGGAACATTAAAAGGAACATTAAACGTTGCCGAAGCTTCTCTCGCCAGTCCGGTAACAGAAAGGCAATCAGGACGGTTTGATGTAATTTCAAATTCTACTGATATATCGTTAAGCCCCAATGCAGAGCGTATGTCCTGACCGATTTCACAATCCTCTTTAATTATGAAAATTCCATCCTCAATTGCATATGGAAAATCATGAAGATTAAGACCTAATTCTCCGAGAGAGCAAAGCATGCCGCAGCTCTCGACACCCCTGAGCTTACCTTTTTTGATTTTAATTCCACCGGGAAGCAAAGAGCCGTCAAGGGCAACCGGAACAATATCTCCCTCTTTTACATTTGAAGCTCCTGTTACAATCTGAACAGGCTGATCCTTTCCGACATCAACCTGACATACTACTAAATGATCTGAATTTTCATGAGGTACTACTGAAAGCAGTTTTCCCACAACAACATTTGATATTTCACAGCCTTCTTCAGTATAACCTTCTACCTTTGAACCGCTCATTGTCATTTCATGACAGAATTTCTTTATATCTATTCCATTCAGATCAACATAATCTGAAAGCCATTTCATCGATAAATCCATTTGTTTTCCTCCATATTATATTAAAACTGCTCTAAAAATCTCAGGTCATTTTCATAAAGAAGCCGCATATCGCTTATATCATATCTTGCCGTAACCATTCTTTCAAGGCCCATTCCGAAAGCAAAGCCGGAATAAATATCCGAATCTATACCGCAGCCTTCAAGAACCTTAGGGTGAACCATTCCTGCGCCGAGAAGCTCTATAAAGCCCTCCCCCTTACAAACGGAACATCCTTTTCCTCCGCACATGTAACAGCTTATATCGACCTCGCAGCTTGGCTCGGTAAAAGGAAAATGATGCGGTCTGAGTCTTATTTTACAGTCGTTTCCGTAAAGCTTTTTCATAAGCGTTTCCAGCGTTCCCTTGAGATCCGCCATAGTAATGCCCTTATCTACAACAAGTCCTTCTATCTGATGAAATATAGGAGAATGAGTAGCGTCAACGGCATCGGAACGGTAAACACGTCCGGGTGAAATAATTCTTATCGGAGGCTTCTGATTTTCCATGACATGAACCTGTACTGAGGACGTCTGAGTTCTAAGGAGTATGTTATCCGTAATGTAAAACGTATCCTGAGTATCCCTTGCAGGATGATCCGGCGGAAGATTAAGCGCTTCAAAATTATAATAATCATATTCTACTTCCGGCCCGTCGGCAACGCTGAAACCCATGCCCATAAAAATATCTTTTATTTCATTTTCAACAATAGAAAGCGGATGGAGCTTACCGAAAGCCTGCGGTTTTCCGGGAAGCGTTATATCTATCGTTTCTTCCGCGATTTTTTCCGCCTGTTCTTTAGCTTTAAGCTCTGACATTTTAGCTGTAACAGCGTTTTCAATATCCTGACGGATTTTATTTGCAAGCTGACCAATAATCGGCCTTTCCTCGGCTGACAGCTTACCCATCAGCTTTAAAATAGCAGTAAGCTCTCCTTTTTTTCCAAGAAATTTTACTCTAAGATCTTCAAGACCTTTTATCGAACCGCATTCTAAAACCTCTTTAAAAGCTGCTGATTCGATATTCTCAAGCTGCTGTTTCATTGAATCACCTCATATAATTTTTATTTCTGCCGGATGTATGGATATTTAAGGGTATAAAAAAAGCCCTGCCCTATAATAGGACAAGACATAGCTTGCTTATAAACCACCCATTAACAAAGAGCCGACACTCCCCTGTCCTTAACGCAGACATTACGTCGGAACTTACAATAATCATTACTTCGGAACCGCCACTCGTGAGTGAACTTCAGCAGTGCGAAAAACCGGACGGCTTTCAGCCTACGGCCATCCTCTCTGTGAATTTTAAAAAGCGCTGCCTACTCTCTCAGTCAATGTGTTTATTATATTATAAACAATATTAAAGAAAAATGCAAGCCCTTTATTGAAAGTTTTTTAAAAGTATGCTATAATTATTCAAAACTATTATAGCGAAGGAGAGAAATAATAAATGGATACTTTTGCAGAACAGCTTGTCACCAAAACACAGAATTCCTCGGACTCAATAAAAAAGATTATCGTTTTAGCAGGAGGAGGCGTTATCGTTGCGCTTTTGCTTTATCTGACCTTTATCTTTCCTCTGACCTTTATTCTTGCCGCAGGCGCGGCTTATGCGATATATCTGCTTTTTACCGGACTTAATATCGAATATGAGTATACCGTAACAAACGGAATTCTTGACATTGACAAGATCATTGCCAAAAGAAAAAGGGTGAACATGATTTCGGCGGATATAACAAATTTTACGGCGTTCGGAGAATATTCCCAAGCCGTAGAGCCTTTCAGCGGAACAACAGTTTCAGCCGTTGGCGGTACGGAAAAATCCCATTATGCCGAATTAACAGATGAATCCAACGGCAGTATGAGACTGATTTTTTCACCTAATGAAAAAATTCTGGACTGCATAAGACCCTATCTTCCAAGGAACCTTAAAAAATAATTTAAAAGGAGCAAAACCATGTCAGTATTACAGGACTTGATAGTTAAATTCAACAGCAAGAAAAACGCCGAGCTTTACACACGCATTATAAAGGAAATTCAATCTGCTGAAAAAATATGGACTGCATTTTCCGACGCTTCAAACAACTATTATCTTGGAAACGTAAACGGAAGCGCGACGGCATACCTGTTTTCAGAAAAGGATTTCTTTGATATATTCTATGTTCACGAAAAACAGAAGGGTTATGATGTAAGATCAGCGGAAAACCCTGCCGAATACCGCATGGCTTTATTGGCCGACCTTTATCGAAGCGGCTTTGAAACGATTATAATTGACAGCGGACAAACCTATTTAAAAATGAGCCTTTTTGACATTATAAAAAAACCGCAGGAGCAAACTGATAACAAGGATACACGGCTTATCGTAAATCCATCGCTGGTGAGAACTGCCTGCTGGTTTTTTCAGGAAAATGCTAAAGAGCCTGCAAATGAAGAAATGTGGAAGCTTTTGTTTACAGAAATTTTCAAAGCTGAATATATTGTACCCGCAGATACCAGAAACCTAAAAATCGACGGAGTTAAATCCGGAAAAATCAAGCTTGGAAAAAATAGCGAGGTTTCTTTTCCGGTACTTCAAAACAGCGAAGGTAAAAGCTATTATCCGTTTTTTACAGACTGGAACGAGCTTAGAAAATATGATATGAATTCAAATTACAGCGTTCTTGCGGCTAATTTTAAGGATTTGCAAAGGTTTGCAGGCAAAGCGGACGGCATCGTTATAAACCCCTACGGGGCAAATATAATTCTGACCTCCGACATGCTCAACGATATAAAAAATATTTCATTGAAAGCTGAAAAAAGCAAATCGGAAATTATGGTTGGCGAGCCAAAGGAATACCCGGTAAAAATGGTTAGAGCTATGTCAGATTATTTTAAAGAACTTCAGGAAATCAGCTCGGCATATCTTAAGCTGATGGTAAAAGACGGGAATAAAAGCTATCTTGTTGCATTAAATTACGGCGGAAAAGAAAATCCGACCGAAATTTATAATAAAATTGCAGAAAAAGCTTTGCCTCATGCCGATGGAATACCGATAGATTTTATATCGGCGGATTCTGAATTTGCTGAAAAAGTATTTAAAAATTCACAACCGTTTTACAGGAATTAAAATATGAATACGATACACAAAGAAATAATTGTTACCCCGAATCAAATGAAAATACTTGAACAGGAGTCCGATAAATCCGGCGTAAGCTATGAGAAGCTGATGGAAAACGCCGGAATGGCTCTTGCCTTTGAACTAAAAAGAGTTATAAACATTCTCTGCAGCGATAAAAAGCTTTCAAGAAAACCGGAAGTAATTTTCCTCTGCGGAAATGGAAATAATGCCGGCGACTGTTTCGTTTCGGCAATATTGCTTAAGGAAATGAGAATAGATTCTAAAATCCTTCTTCTAAACGGAGAACCAAAAACCGAACTTGCTTATCTAAATTTCAAAAAATTAAAGGGTATACCAATTATCAGAGAAGAAAGCGAGATGCTAAATATCCTTAAAAATTCTTTCGCTGACATAAAGGTAGACGGCGTTTTCGGAACCGGATTTCACGGAGAGCTTCCGGATAATATTAAACGTATTTTTGAAGCATGCCAAGGATTTAAAATCGCTGCCGATGTCCCAAGCGGCGGTAATTGTAAAACCGGCGCCGTTTCCGAAGGTATGCTGAAAGCTAATATAACCGTTACCTTCGGCGGCCGAAAATTCGGAACGACTCAGTATCCGCTTAAGGAATTCTGCGGAGATATTGTAAGCGTAGATATAGGAATACCTCTTGAAGTTTATCAAATGCTTGATTATCCTATAAAAGAACTCGATGATCACATCGCTAAGCAATCTATTCCCAAAAGAAAAGCTGATTCCAACAAAGGAGATTATGGACGTCTTATTAATGTCTGCGGGAGTGAATCCATGCCGGGAGCCGCGATAATGTCTGCATGCGCCGCCTCCAGATGCGGCGTAGGACTACTGACTGTATGCACGCCTAAGCAATATATACCGCAATTTGCCGCGAAATTGCCGGAAGCCGTATATCTTCCTCTTGATACCTCTGCCAACGGAACTTATACGTCAGACGCATATGAAAAGATACGCCAAGCAGCAGAAAAAGCCACATGCGTACTTATCGGCTGCGGAATAGGAGTAAGCGAAGACAGCAGGATTCTGGTAAAAAAATTGCTGTTAAATTTAAATTGTCCTATTATTTTGGATGCAGACGGAATAAACTGCATAACAGACTGCATAGATATTATTAGACAAACAAAGTCAAGCATTACATTGACTCCCCACCCAGCAGAGATGGCACGGCTATGCGGCGTTACAGCGGCAGAAATCCAGTCGGATCGACTTGAATATTCAAAATGCTTTGCAAAAAATTATCACTGTACTGTCATTTTAAAGGGAGCCGGTACAATTATTGCATCTCCTGAAAGAGCATATGTATGCCCGACAGGTAATCCGGGAATGAGCAAAGGCGGAAGCGGAGATGTTTTAAGCGGAATTATTGCGTCCTTTACAGCGCAAAATATTTCTGCTTACGCCGGAGTTTATATTCATGGAAAGGCAGGGGATAACGCGGCTGTAAAGCGTTCTATGCAAGGAATGCTTCCTACAGATATAATTGACGAGCTGACGGGAATATTTAAAGAATATGAAAAGGAATAAAATAAAGACGGAATGTAAAGCTTAAAAAATCAAACTAAAGGAGCTTTATATGAAAAAAATTATTCCTATTTTTTTATCAGTTTTTCTGATAATATCAATGTGCGCATGTTCATCCGGAGGAAAAAATGTCAAATTCTCTCCCAAGCTTAACGAACCGTTTGTGGTAACTGCCAAAATACAATACGGAGATCAGGAATCGGACGCATCGTTCAGAAAATACAGCAAGGCTAACTGGGACATAGAATTTTCTTCGCCTAACACCCTTTCCGGAGTTATTTTATCCTATCGGGACGATAAAGTCGACGCTTCCTATAAAGGACTCAGCTTTTCAGTACCTAAAACGGCTCTACCGATAAAATCTATTATATCTACATTTATTGACGTCGCAGACAGCACGGCAGATCTTCCTGAAATTGAAGCGACTGAAAAAGAAGGTCTAATGATAATAGAGGGTGAAACCCAGCAGGGAAAATATACTTTAAAGCTTGATAATTCCGGCGGCTTATCCGAATTTTCTATGCCTAATCTTGAGCTTAAAATTGTTTTCACTGATTTCCATGTAGACAGCTCTGATATACCGGAGTCAACGCAGGCTGAAACCGCAGAAACAACTCAGTCTAATCTTGAAACTCAGTCAGAAGACGAAGCTACAACCGAAGCAATTACAGAAGCTGTCACAGAAGCAGCAGAATAAAACAAAAACCGGTTTTCTAAATGAAAACCGGTTTTTTTATAATCAATCAAGCTTTTCCAATGCTTGATCTATATCTGCTAATATATCTTCTACATTTTCAAGACCGCATGAAAAACGAATCATTCCACCGTCAATACCGGCTGCAACCAACTGCTCGTCAGTAAGCTGTCTGTGTGTGGCGCTTGCAGGATGAAGTACGCAGGTTCTGATATCTGCCACATGTACTACATTAGACGCCAGCTTCAGGCTATCCATAAATTTGACGGCGCTGCTTCTTCCTCCCTTTATAGTAAACGAAATAACGCCGCTGCATCCGTCCGGCAAATATTTTCTTCCGAGTTCATAATATTTATCGTTTTTCAGACCGGGATAACTCACTGAAACAACCTTATCCGAAGCCTCGAGGTGAGCGGCTACTATCATAGCGTTTTCGCAGTAATGCTTCATTCTTATGGCAAGAGTTTCCAAACCCAGATTTAAGAGGAAAGCCGAATTGGCAGCCGGATAACAGCCGAAATCTCTCATAAGCTGCATCCTTGCTTTAACGATATATGCATTGTTTCCATATGTCTTAGTATAGCTTATTCCATGATAGCTTTCGTCCGGCTCTACAAAATCAGAAAATTTTCCGCATGACCAGTCAAATTTGCCTGAATCAACAATAACTCCTCCTACCTGAACAGCATGTCCATCCATATATTTAGAAGTTGAATGAACTACGATATCGGCTCCATGCTCAATAGGACGGCATAAAATCGGAGTAGGAAATGTATTATCTATAATAAGCGGAAGATTGTTGCTATGAGCTAATTCCGCAAACTTTTCTATATCTAAAACAGCTAACGCAGGATTTGCCAGTGTTTCTCCGAATACAGCTTTAGTATTAGGTTTAACCGCTTTCTGAAGCTCTTCTAAAGGAGCGTCGGCATCTACGAATATACATTCAATACCGAATTTTTTAAGAGTAACTGCAAAAAGATTTACGGTTCCTCCGTAGATAGCAGACGTAGATATAAAGCTGTCACCCGCGCTGCATATATTGAGTATTGAACACAGCGAAGCCGCCTGTCCGCTGGAGGTTGCCATAGCTCCGATACCGCCTTCTAATGCCGCTATCTTTGCTTCAACCGCCATTACCGTAGGATTTTCAAATCTGGAGTATATCAGACTTTTGGTAGGATCGTCAAATACCGCCGCCACATCGTCTGTCGAATCATATACATATGTAGTGCTCTGAACTATAGGAACAACTCTCGGTTCTGTGTTTTTTGGCGAATAGCCTTCATGAATGCATTGCGTTTCAATTTTCATTTCAATCCTCCGTAAATTATTTTTATCTCATTTATAATAACATATTTTTTATAACAGGTCAACCAGTTTTTCCATAAATATAAAAACAGACCGGACGTAAACGTCCGGTCATTATAAATCAGCCAACCAATAATATCGCCCAATAATGTTTATAGATATCGTTTGTTTTGTAATAGCCTATGCCCACTTTAGTATATTTACTATCCAAAACGTTTGATTTGACCTCGCTGTTATCCATCATAGCGGTAAATAAATCCTTGGGAGTAGCCGGAACAGCCGCAATAGAGTTAGCGCAATACTCATAATCTATTCCGAATTCCGTAAATATCGTCTGAAACTCCGAACCGTCAGGACGAGTTGAACCCGACCACTTCTTAGGCAATTCAGAAGCACGCTTCATTGCTGCGTCTGTAATATTATAGTCAAATTCAAGCGTCGGCTTATTCTCAATAGATCTTTTCATATTTATTAGATTTAAAACTTCATTTAATTTGCTGTCGCATAGTATAAGCCGAGAAATGCCTATTGAATCATAAAGATCAACATTACCGTCTTTATTATAATCTGCATATTTAAGATTGGAACCGGTCAGCGCCGGAGCTTTAAGTATATGCTTGCATATTGCAATCGCATCATAAAGATCCACCGTTCCGTCGTTCGTAGCGTCGCCGCTTCTGAAATCTGCGGCAGACGCAGTAAACGGAGATGTCAGCAATAAACCTGACATTAAAGCTGACGAAAAAACCGCCAAAGTTTTTTTACAGAGATTTTTCATATGTACTTCCTTTCCTGCTTTTTAAATCCAAGCTTTAACTCATCCACATTTTAATATATTTTAGATTATATCATAAATTAAATTAAATTGCAATAAGTTTTTTATAAATTTTATGTTCTGAATTAATTTTCAGGAAATATATGTAAAATCAAATCGAACTTCCGCATTCATTGCAGAACTTAGCTTCAGGATCGTCTGACTTAGCTCCGCAGGATGGACATATTTTATATTCCGGCAAATTTACAGGATCAGGATTCTTATTTTCATTGTCCGTATCTGTTTCTACCGGCTGAACAGATATTACTGCTGTTTCTTGTTTCTTTTCAGACTGATCTTCATTTTCAATATTCAAATTATTTTCAGCCTTTGCTCCGCATATATCGCAGAATAGCGCGCCCGATTCAAGCATATGACCGCAATTTCTACATTTATAAGCCTGCTCGTTCTTATCCTGCTGTTCATCTCTTACTTTTGTTCCGCATTTTGAGCAAAAGATAGCGTCAATTTTAAAATGAGCGCCGCAGACGGGACAACAGTTTCTGTTTTTAATTTTTGTTATTTCATTTTTAGTTTCCTCTATTTTTGCCATAGACATATTTATAGCTTCTACCGAAGACAAAAACTCTTCATCCGGTGAATTTCCAAACTTTTCAAAATATATTTTTCCCATCATTTTATAATGAGTATCAATTTTTCTTTCCTCTGTTCTTATTATATTGTTAAGAGAGCTGGTTTCAGAAACAGTTTTAGCTTTTCTTGCCAATTCCTTGCTTTTGTTGGTTATAGTATTTCCGATTTTTTCAAAACAAGACATAATTAACTCCATTCTGCCGCCTTAATCTGAAAAAATAATAAAATCCCTCTGCGGCCAACCGGAATTCTATTAATAATTTATAAAAACCTGATAATCAGGCAAAAACCTTTTTTTAATTATAACACTCCTTTTATTTTTCTGCAATACTTGAAATATTATAATATATCTGTTATTATTTAACATAGAAAAATTAAGGAGATAAAGAATGAAAGATATAAATTTTATAATATCTGAATTCGGTATTAAATCCGGATATATAAAATATAAAAAATTAGGCGAAGGACATATAAACGATACATACAAAATATATTCGTCAGAAGGAGTATTTATACTTCAAAAAATTAATACCGACGTTTTTAAGGAACCTGAAAAAGTTATGCAGAACATTGATTTTACGCTTTCTCATATAAAAAAAGAAATGCTGCTGAACGGAGAAAATCCCGACGAAAGATTTCCTGATTATATTAAATCCGGAATAAACAATTATCTGAAATACAACGGTTTCTGGAGAATCTATAAATACCTGGAAAATACAATAACTGTTAACAAATTTCAAAATACAGATATTATTCAGCAATTCGGTAAGCTCTTAGGCAGCTTTCATAAATACACCGAATCTGCGGATATAACAAGGCTTAATATAACAATACCCGGTTTTCACAATATCAGTGAAAACATATCCAGACTATTCAGTTTTAACAAGAACGCATAGCATATGATTATAATTTTTTTAAAAAAATTTACGATTATTATATAAGTAATCGGTATATCTTAGGTACTAAGCAGCTTGTTCACAACGATGTAAAATGTTCAAATATATTGATAAACACTAAAAGTAATATGCCCTGTGCAATAATAGATTTCGACACTATCATGCCGGGGTATGCGGCCTTTGACTTCGGAGACGCCGCAAGATCATCCTGCACTGACGATAATAAAATCAATATAACAAAGCTCAAAGCTTTTTCAAAAGGATATTTTTCTGCCGGATGTAGCTTATCAGCAAAAGCTTGCTCCCTTGGGTTATTATCAATAACCGCAGAACTTGCCTCCAGATATTTATACGACAGTATAACCGGATGTAATTATTTTAAAAATATAAACGCTTCTGAAAAATTAAATAAGTTCTATAGGCTCTCTGCTCTTGCTGAAAACATATATCTTAATATATCAGAAATCGAAAAAGCAATAATTGACTCAATGTAATTATTATTTATTTTTAATTAACGTTACTATTTCATATCTAATATTTTTATATTTTGTCAGAGCAGAAAAAAATAATCGATATATCCACAATAACGGTAATATATAACAATGCCTTTTTAAAATCGGAAAAGATTCTTTCATAATATTAATATTTGGAAATAATCTATTTAAAATATATTTATATTTACCATTTTTATTTATTTGATTCAAAATATTATTATGTTTTGTCCCATAAACGCCGCTTTCAAATATATATTCCGCAATAAGATCAGTCTGTTTTATACCGGAAGCGTTTCCAAACCATATTTCAGAAAGATCAGCCATCATTTCATAAAAACTACATAATCCGAGTTTCTTAAATTCAGACCATATATAATTAAAATCCATACTATTCTTATATTTTTTCAGAAACAAATAAAAATCTATAACCGACCTGATTCCCGTACCTCCGGCATAATAATGCTTTGCCATATGAGCTGTAAAATAAATAAAATTATCCTCTAACCCGAATGAATAATAATAAGGACTTGTTTCCAAAGCATATTCCCAGACTGATTTATAATAGCTATGCAGCTTTTTATCACATGGCGTAAATAACTTATTATGTATTTCAATATTAAGACACGGTTCTTTATAATACACGTCATGGTTTCCCTTATTATAGCTCCTGATTGTATATCCTGCATTCTGCATAATCTTTCTTAATGACTGACGTTTTTCGGAATCTATCAAAATATCCAGATCCGCCATAAACCTCATGTCACTATGCGGATAAAGCCCCTTAATAAAAAAGCCCTTAACCGGAATTATACGAATTTGTTCAAGCTCTGCGGCCTTTTTAATTTCTTCAAGCTCATTTTTTTGTATTATATCCCGTGCGATTGCTCTGTCTCGATCTTCGGACCACTTTTCATACAAAAAAGTTTCCGGCTTATTATCCATCATTTCAACAGAATAAAAAATCAAATTATTTATTTTATGTAATAACGATATATTATATATTTCCTCAAAGGTTATATTTTCCGGCTTTTCAGGAGGTTTTCTATTTTCAAGAGCGCATTTGACGAGTTCTAAAACGTAATTTTTCAAGTCGTTATTCATTTATTTTTACCAAAGACTAATCTTCGTCTTACGGCCGCATAAAAACCGGCGCCGGCTGCAATAACTGAAGGAACGATTATATACATGAATTTATATTTATTATTACCGTCGCTTTCTTTTTTCCCGAACACGGCTATTGTAGTTTCATACGTTTTATCGGTAGAAGCTGTTGCAGAAATCTCAACGGATCTTCTGCTGTAAACGTTCCTGTCAACGCTGATAACGGTTGACGGCCGTGTATTTGTCAAATTGTATAAAGAAGTTAACCGAGCTTCAGACGACGGACTCTGATAAAAGCCGTAAGCATAATTATACGAATTATTTTCAGCTTCGGCAACAGAGGTAAACTCATAATACACATCTGTTTTATTAAAACTGTTCATACTCGTTTCTATATATGTCGCTTCTTTAGTTATAACCGGAACATCAGTGGGTTCAGTAGGTAAATATTCGGGATTTTCAAGAGAAAAGCTAAAAATTCCGCTGTCATTTTTAATAAGCCTATCGACCGCAGCTATACCGATTGCAGCCTGATCAGACGCATATGGATTTGAGGGCATTCCTTTGACATGAGAAAATCCGCCGTCATCGTTTTTAAAGGAAATGACATTATCAATTATTGTATTTCCGTTTTTGATGTATCTTTCATCGGTCAGAGGATCAATTCCCATAGTACATAAAGCTAACAATACCTGAGACGCGCTTTCACAATTTTCTGTTCCACCGCTGGCATATCCGCCGTCAGAAAGCTGAGACTCAGACAAAAATGCCAAGGCTTCATCCAATATTACTTTTACGCTTTTAGCTATACTTTGATTTGTTTTCTGGTTTACATAATTATATATAGTATTATCCGTATAATATTTGCTTAGCGCTGTGATCGCATTTGCGGTTATATCCGTATCGCTTATTTCTCCATATAAAGAAAACCCGCCGTCACTATTTTGCTGTTTAAGTATTTCCAATATAATATCTTCTCTCGAATAAAAGCTTCCGTCCGGTATATCTGTTTCTGCAGCGTCAAGTGATATAAGTCCCCATATCCATCCGTTAAGTCCCTGTCTGCCCAATGAAACTGTTTTTCCCCTGTTATATACACCGTCCTCCAAAAGATTAATGCCACGAACGTCAAAAGGATTGCCGCCGCATGCAAGTACAGTTAGAATAATTCTATGCCATTCAGTTGATTTACTGCGGCTGAGCTTTTGCTCAGTCTGATATCTCTGGTATACATTTTCAGAAAGATTATGGAGATAATCAGAATTATCTCCATAATACCTTCCATATACAAAAGCGCACCAGTCTCCGTCAGTCGAACCGGCATACTCGCTCACATTGCCTCTGTATTTTAATACGTCTTCAATTATATTTTCATAGCTTATACATTCCGCCTTATACGACGGGAATATCATGAAAATAATCATGACGGAAATAAATAGAGCCGCTTTTTTCATATAATCACCGGTATTTCTTACATAAATGTTTTAGCTATTGCTATCGCGTCATACAGATCAGTATTTCCGTTATTATCGAAATCGGCAATAGCGATCTGTTCATCTGTAAGAGACGACGGATCAATAAGATATCCAGAAACTGCAATCGCGTCGTAAAGATCAATTTTTCCGTCCATCGTAACGTCTCCGCGGGCATATCCGGTTGAAATACTGCAAACCATTCCGTTTTTGCTCTCCGAATAGCTTTTTACAATGCTATTCTCTGAGCCGTTGAGCGATAAACCGTTATATGAAATCAAATCAAGCTTATCCTGATCCAATTTGGGAAGACCAAGCTCGTTATGTAGCCGCAATACCTGCATTATAACACCGGTTAAAGAAGCTTCGGAAGATATATTTACATTCCCGATTTTACTATATATCAAGTCTATATTATCTTTTGAAGCTCCTATAAATTCAAAAAAGCCGTTTAATGTATTTATTCCCGAAGGCATTTTGAAATTCTTTATCATTTCAGAAGTCATAAACGCATTTTCACCGGTCAGCTCCATCTGAATCGTATCCGGTATGCTTATGCTTTTCAAATTATTGCAAAGCCCGAACGTAAAATCAGATATACCGACAACGCTGACTCCGTTTACCTCTTCCGGAATCATTATATCCTCTAAAGAATTATTCTTTAATTCCTTTAAAATTAATCCGTTTTCAGTTTTTTCAAAAATAAAATCAGAAACTTCAATGATTGTTTCAGATTCTATAGCTTTATTAAGTACAGAACAAGCTTTATCAAGCTCCGATTGAGTAGCAGAAAGATCAGAACAGATCTTCAGCGCATCTGTATACTCCTCGCTTTCCTTTAATCCGACCGCATACGCTTCTGAAAGAACAGATATAATTTCTGTTCGGTCCGTTTCAGGAATAAGCGAAGCCATACCGCCCCACTCAGCCATATAAGACGTATCATATCCGATGTCAGCGCCATAGCCGACTATAGTATACTGCCATCTTAGAACGTCGCCGTCCTCTGGAGCATAGTCGTTTATTCCATATGACGGAATCTGATTTCCTACCGTGAAATTCCAGCCCGACATCGCATAATAATCCATACCGCTGAGCCATGCCTCGTCTTCACGCAGATCGTCAACCTCATGGCCCTTTGAGATAACCGCGTCTATTATAAACTGCGGTATGTTCTCTGTGCCGAATCCGTCGTCCGCGATACTTGAAATATAGCTTCCGGTTCCGCTGCCCATATTAATATTTTCTGAGCCAAGAGCTCTGTCCGTTATATCCGCACCTGTTTCACCTTCAAAATAAGGCACTTTGACAGGCTCAAGTATGAATCCCTGACCAAGCGTGAATTTCTCTACGCTGACGGTTACATAACCGATAGGCAGTTCTTCCGCCGCGGACGCTCCGACAGAGCCGGCAGACGCTATAATACTGACGGCAGCAATAATTCCCATAAATTTTTTTAATTTCATTTTTTATTCCTCCGATAAAAATTTAATAATACTTTTACGGCAGGTCTCCTGGCTTGAAATCAACCTAATAATCTGCATAGTCTTCCCGAAATTATCAGTGACCGACATAAACATGTCCGGCAGATTTTCGTCCTTCACACAGTAGCGGGGACTGCTGCGGATTCTAACCGCATTCCCTATTAATGCATAATTGCAGCCGTAAAAGCTTTTATTATTATATATCCTTATATCAAAATTGTCAAATTATAACTTCCATCGACGACGCTTTTTCTCCTGACAGCATATAACTAATTGAATCCGGCTGTGAAAAACCGCAGAATATTTCATACTTTCCGCCGTAAATAACGCTGTTGCCGTTTTCATCAATATCGGCAAACGCTTCAATCGGAATCTCAAGCTCAATTAATTTTGATTCTCCGCTCTTTACAAATACTCTTCTGAAACCCTTAAGGGAATAATTTCTGACGGCGTTTTCAGAAAAGCTTTTAATATATAACTGGAATACATTTTCACTGTCATAGCTTCCCGTATTCTTTACTTCACATTCAATCCGGCAGGTTTCGCCCGACCTCTTGAAATCAATAGCTCCGCATTCAAAATGAGCGTAAGTCAGACCATAGCCAAATGGATACAGTATATTATTTTCGGCAAAACGATAGGTTCTGTTTTTCATAGAATAATCAGTAAATTCAGGCAGCAAATCGGCGTTTCCGTAAAATGTTACCGGAAGCTTTCCAGACGGGGAAACCTTTCCAAGAAGAATATCTGCCAGCGCCTTTCCGCCCATAGCGCCTGAATACCATGCCTGAATAAGCGCGTCGGCATTATCCTCCGTATTTATTGCGCTTCCGGAAGCATTGACTATGATTAAAGGCTTTCCTGTCTTTTCGATTTCTCTTAGAAGTATTCTCTGGCTTTCAGGAAGTCTAAGATCAAGCTTATCGCCGCTTGCATATGCGTTACCGGTGTCGCCTTCCTCTCCTTCTAAGGTAGCGTCCAAGCCGGTGCATAATATAACAATATCAGCACATTCCGCAGCTCCAAGCGCTTCTGAAAGTCTATCGCCGGGAAGTGCGAGCGGTTCTACCCTTTCCTTAAAAAGATGACAGCCCTCTGAATACAGCACTCTTACCTCCGGCTCAAAGGCTTCTCTAATTCCCTCAAGAAATGTTACATACCTTGATGAGGTTCCGAAATAGTTGCCCTTAAGAACATCTCTTGAATCAGCCGCAGGGCCAATTACCGCTATTGTTTTAACTTCAGATTTTTTTATCGGAAGTATGCCGTTGTTTTTGAGCATAACCATTGATTTTTCAGCGCATTTTCTTGAAAATTCATTATGCTCCGGAGAATCCGCTTCTTCGAAAGAAATACTGTCATACGGCGTACATTCATCAAACATTCCAAGCTTTATTCTGGTTTTTATAACTCTTTTAACGCATCTGTCTATATCCTCTTCTGATACCAGTCCTTCATTGTAGGCATTTATAAGATGAATATAGGTGTTTCCGCAGTTTAAGTCGCAACCGTTTTTTATTGCAAGCGCAGCCGATTCGGGAGCTGATTTTGTAACGTGATGATTAACATGAAAATCTGCTATAGCCCAGCAGTCAGAAACAAAATATCCGTCAAACTTCCATTCATTTCTCAAAAGATTGTTGAGATATTCGCTTCCGCAGCATGGCTCTCCGTTCAAACGATTATAAGCGCCCATAACTCCCTCTGCATGAGCTTCAGTTATAAGAGCCTTGAAGGCAGGCAAATATGTCTCCCAAAGCTCTTTTTCAGATACCTCTGCATTAAAGCTATGTCTTTGCGCCTCCGGACCGCTGTGTACCGCAAAATGCTTTGCACAAGCCGTGGCTTTATATGGAAGCTTGTCGCCCTGAAGTCCTTTTACAAATGCGCAGCCCAGCCGCGAAGTCAGATACGGATCCTCTCCGTAAGTTTCCTGACCTCTTCCCCATCTTGGATCCCTGAAAATATTTATATTCGGAGTCCAGAAAGTTAAACCTTTGTAAAGATCAATATCTCCGCGCTTTTTTGACTGATTATATTTAGCTCTGGCTTCTGTGGCAATTATTTCAGCAGCCTGTGACACCGCCTGCTCGTCAAACATTGCGGCAAGCGCTATAGCCTGAGGAAATACTGTAGCCGTACCGCCTCTGGCAACTCCGTGAAGACATTCGTTCCACCAGTTAAACTTATCAATTCCCAATCTTTCAATTTCAGGAGAATCATATTTTAACTGTTCACATTTTTCTTCAATTGTCATTTCAGAAACAAGCCTTTGAGCGCGTTCTTCAATTTCATTTTCAGTATATTTATAGTTTTCCATATTTTTACTCCTTATAATTTTCGGCTGATCAATAAAGATCATACCAATAAAATCCTTTTAAATTTTAATTAGAATAGATCAATATAAACCAGCCGTTAATATTTATAGTTTTTCAATTATTTCCGTTGCATTATCAAGCCAATTTCCATCATAAAGCTCTATTGCACCTTTATCACAGGACTTAGCAAGACGAGTATCGACAGGTAGTCTTCCCAGAATCCTGAGATTATATTCCTTAGCAACCTCTTCAAGCCTGCTTTCCCCGAAAATACTGATTTTCTTGCCGCAATCCGGACATTCCGCATAGCTCATGTTTTCAACGATTCCGATTATGGGAATATTCATCATTTCAGCCATCTTAACAGCTTTTGCAACAATCATTGAAACAAGATCCTGAGGAGATGTCACGATTACTATACCGTCCACCGGCAAAGACTGAAAAATTGTAAGCGGAACGTCTCCGGTTCCCGGAGGCATATCTACAAACATATAATCGACGTCTCCCCATATAACGTCGGTCCAAAACTGTTTTACAACTCCGGCAATAACCGGTCCGCGCCAGATAACCGGATCAGTATCGTTGTCAAGCATAAGGTTTACGGACATAATCTCTATTCCCGTTTTACTTTCAGCCGGTAAAATGCCATTTTCATTGCCGCTGGCTTTTTCCTTTATCCCAAATGCTTTTGGAATTGAAGGTCCGGTAATATCCGCGTCAAGAACAGCCGTTTTATAACCAAGTCTTTTCATATTAACGGCAAGCATAGAAGATACTATCGATTTTCCAACTCCGCCCTTTCCGCTGACAACGCCTATAACCTTTTTTATATTGCTTTGGTCATGCGGTTTTTCTAAAAGACTTTCTTTACTTCTTTCACTGCATTCCTGACTGCATGATGAACAATCGTGCGTACATTCGCTCATAATAATTAATCTCCTTTACTTACAAAAGCGGAGCAATCATTCTTAAAAGTCCGCCTATTATTTTTTTAATCAACGGTCTCTGCTGACAATCCTTAAGAGTAATCCGCCGGCATTTTCCGAGAATATCGTTGAAATCTGATTTTATCCTTGATATTGCGGGTACCTTATACAAAAATGTTCCGCATTCAAAATGAAGGTATAAGCTACGGTAATCCAGATTTATCGAACCGACCGTCGCTATTTCATCGTCTGAAACAAAATTTTTGGCATGTATAAAGCCGGGCATATACTCGTAAATTTGCACCCCAAGCTTTATAAGTTCCTTATAATAATTCCATCCCGCATAATTCACATACCATTTGTCAGCTATATGAGGCACGACAATTTTTACATCTACTCCGCTTTTAGCTGCAAATCCCAGCGCCGTTATCATCTCATTATCAATAACCAGATAAGGCGTAGTTATATAAACGTATTTTTTAGCTTTATTTATTATATCAAGATATACAAGCTCTCCAACATTTTCATTATCCGTAGGGCTGTCGCCGTAGGGCATAACATATCCCTCCGCAGCAGGAAAGCTCTGAAAATCCGGCTTATATTTCTCATAGTTATTAAGCTGCTTGCTTTTCCACTCCCACATCTGAATAAACATAACGGTAAAGCTCCACGCAGCCTCTCCCCTAACCATAACCGCAGTATCCTTCCAGTGGCCAAACCTTTCCTTTTCATTTATATATTCATCAGCAAGATTAATGCCGCCGTTAAAAGCGGTTATGCCGTCTACTACAAGAATTTTTCTATGATCGCGGTTATTCTGGGCAGTCGATAGAAACGGCCTAAATTCATTAAATACTTTACATTTTATACCCTTAGTTTCAAGATATTTGTTATAGTGAGTCGGAAGCAGAAACTGACTTCCCATTCCGTCATACAAAAGCCTTACTTCTACTCCTTCATCTGCTTTTCTCTGAAGTATCTCAAGAACACTGTCCCACACCCTACCCTCATCGATTATAAAATATTCCAGAAAAATAAATTTTTCTGCCTTCTCAAGCTCGCAAAGCATAGCGGCGTATTTTTCTTCACCGATCTTATAATATTCAACATAAGTATTTTTATAGATCGGATAACAGCCGTAATCGTTTACATATCTCGCCAAATGAGCAACATAGACGGAATCCTGCCTTAATTCTTCTATAACGTCTTCATTCTGCGGAATAAGCGGTTTGGTAATCCTTACTATTTGATTTTTAGTGTTTCTGAAAAACATAGTCCCCAACTGGGCGTGAAGGAATATATACATAAAAGCTCCGACAATAGGAAACAGAAGAATCAATATTGTCCATGAGAGCTTATAAGCCGGATTGGTATCATGCCGGTTTATAACATAGCATACCATAACAAATGAAATAATTATCTGCGCTCCATAGATTACGGTTACATTATTATATAAGCTAAGCAAGCAAGAAATAATAAAAAGAGCCTGAATCAATAATATAAATATAATAAGAAAATTTCTGTTAAACAGTTTTTTTATTCTTTTCTTTTTTATACCATCACCCCCATATAAAACCATTAAGTATTATACCACATTCAATTACTTTTAGCAACATAAAATTAGTAATTTCAAAGTAAAAAGGCATATCGTTTTACGATATGCCTTTAAAATCATAAATTTTCCTTCAAAGCCCTTGCAAGCTGATCGGGGCAGGACGTTCCTTTCATTCCGCATTTTATATTTTCAAGCTTTTCTATAACGTCCTCAACCTTCATGCCCTTAACAAGATGACTTATCCCCTTAAGATTTCCGTTACATCCGCCGATATATTCAACATCCTTGACTATACCGTCTTCAACTTCAATGTTTATCTGTCTTGAGCATACGCCCTTAGGTATGTATTTGATTTTCATTATATATCAAACTCCTTTTTTAAGGCCGATCCCGATTTTATTGCGGCCGACGCAACCGCCCTTGCAACTGCCTTGGGTATTTTCCTGTCAAACGGATCCGGAAGTATATTATCAGCGTCAAGCTTATCTTCAGGAACTCCCTCCGCAATAGCATAAGCGGCGGCAAGCTTCATTTCCTCGTTAATGTCTCTTGCCCGTACAGCCAGCGCTCCCTTGAAAACTCCCGGAAAAGCGACGACATTATTTATCTGATTCGGATAATCGCTTCTTCCGGTACCTACAATAAATGCTCCCGCTTCCTTTGCCTCCTCCGGCATTATTTCAGGAGTCGGATTCGCCATAGCAAAAATAATCGGCTTATCAGCCATTGATTTAACCATTTCCGATGTCACAAGTCCCGGTTTGGAAACGCCTATAAATGCGTCGGCGCCATTCATTGCTTCAGACAATCCGCCTTTTAATTTATTCTTATTCGTTATCTTTGACATTTCATAATGAGCCGGATTTAAAAACGTATCTCCCTCGCAAATAATACCGTTTAAGTCTACCATTATAACATCGCCAATGCCAAGAGTAATAAATTGCTTTGCAATCGCTATTCCGGCCGCGCCCGCTCCGTTTATAACAAGCGTCATATCAGAGATATTTTTGCCTGCAACCCTCGCCGCATTTATCATAGCCGCGCTTGCAACAATTGCGGTTCCGTGCTGATCGTCGTGAAAGACCGGTATATCGAGAGACTCCTTCAGTCTTTTTTCTATTTCAAAGCACCTCGGAGCCGAAATATCCTCAAGATTAATTCCTCCGAAGCTTTTAGATATAAGCTTAATAGTGTTTACTATCTCGTCAGTGTCCTTAGAATCAATGCAAACCGGAAATGCATCGACGTCGGCAAATTCCTTAAACAGCGCGCATTTTCCTTCCATTACAGGCATAGACGCTTCCGGACCGATATCGCCTAATCCCAAAACAGCAGTACCGTCCGTTATTACCGCAACAAGATTGTGCCTTCTGGTAAGCTCGTAGGAAAGCTCAGGGTTTTTTTCTATCTCAAGGCACGGCTTCGCAACTCCGGGAGTATACGCATTAGACAGTTCTTCACGGTTATTTACCGACGTTCTTGAAACTATTTCAATTTTTCCCTTCCATTCCTTATGTTTTTTAAGAGCTGACTCCATAATATCCATGTTAAAAAATTCGCTTCCTTACTTTTTATTAGACAGCTTTATTATTCTGTCAAGATTTTCTTTTGATGTCGTATTGCTTCCCAAATGAGTCGGCACAGCATTATACAAGCCGTGAAAATCAGATCCGCCGGTTACTATAAGACCGTATTTTTCAGCTATATCAAGCATTTCCTTTTTCTGATTGTCATCTGCTGAATAATGATAAACCTCCACCCCGTCAAGCTTTTTTTCCTCTGCAAGCTCAGCGAGAAGTTCCATGCTGTCATAAAGAGCAGGATGAGCCATCACGGCTACTCCTCTTGCCGAATGAATCAGCTCTAGAACAAATCTTACGTCCGGATATTCGCGTTCAACAAGACATATCCCGCTATCCACCGAAAATAGCTTTTTATCCAGTTCACCATAAAATTCGAGCGCATAACCGTATTCTATAAGAGCGCGCATTATATGAGATTTATATATGCTTTTGCTGCCTGTGCAATGCTTTAATACGCTTTCGGGCGTAATCGGATAAAGCTGCATTACCTTTTCAATCATTTCCTTAGAACAGGATTTTCTGATCTCACATGATTTAAGGCAGAGCCCCTCAAGCCTGTCCGGTTTTTTAGGAGCGTAGCATATTATATGAACCTTCCTGTTTCTCTCTTTATCCCAAGCAGACATTTCAACGCCCTGAATCATTTTTACTCCGTAACGTTCTCCAAGAATTTTTGCTCTTGAAAAAGAAGATAATGTATCATGGTCGGTTATAGATAAAAAATCTATATTCATACGTTTTGCCTGCAATATAACGTCCTCGATTCCAAGCGAACCGTCAGACATGGTAGTATGGCAGTGAAGATCGCAAATCATAAATTTACCCCCCTGAATTAAACGGCGAATAATACAACATAAACAATTATAACATAATTTCCAATCAAAATCAATAGTAATTTGTGTATAATTATTTTATACTGAATCCGCCGAATGTAAAACCTGCTTTTGGAGCAAAGAGCTTCTTGCCTGCAAGATATCCCAAACGGCAGTCCGAATCAATATCAAATTCAATAGAATAAGCGCATAGCTGCTGACGGTAAATTCCGTACCTTTTATTTACCGTTACATTGCCGTATTTACCGTCTCCGAGTATCGGCGCGCCGATAAACGCAAGATGCGCCCTTATCTGATGTGTTCTTCCGGTTATAAGGTTTATTTCCGCTAATGCAAAATTACCCTTGACTTCCATTATCTTATATTCTGTTACTATCTGCTTGTAGCCATCCGCCATGCTTTTTCTTATATTAACAAGATTATGCTGACCTTTTTTATGATATGCCGTTTCAATACCATGATTCGCCGGAAAATTGCCGGCACATATGCATAAATATTTCTTTATTATTTTTCGTTCTCTTATGAATTCATTTATTTCGCGGAGTGATGCGGCGTTTTTTGCCGCTATAACAAGTCCGGTAGTGTTTCTGTCAAGTCGGTTGCATACTGCCGGAGAAAAGGAGTTCTCTTTTTCAGGATCATATTCACCGTTACGGTAAAGATATGCTTTAATTATATCAATCAGAGTAGACTTTGCTTTTTCTGAACCTCTGTGAACATCCATACCTTCAGGCTTATAAACGACTATGATATTTTCATCCTCATAAACAATCTCCGGCGAAACGCTGATATTTATTATATTTTTTACTAACTCCAAATTGTTTTTAGAGTATTCGAAAAATTCATCGTTTATATATAATGAAACAACGTCCTTTTCGTTTAATATATCTGAATTTCTGCACCTTTTCCCATTAACCTTAATTCTTTTAAGTCTTATATATTTATAAAGAAGAGCTTTCGGAATAGATGGCGCCGCTTTAAATATAAATTTATCAAGTCTTTGACCGCAGTCGTTTTTATTTATTATTATTTCTTTCATTTCCGCTCCGCTTTCATTTGGTTTTTTTACATTATATCATAATTTCAGTTAAATTTAAATAAACCTTATATAATTTTCATAAATTTTTAAAAACCCCTTTTAATTTTGCTTAAAATAGTTTATACTAATATTATCAGTAAAAGAACTAATATTCGAAAGACAATTCGGAGGGATACATGTCGGAAAATATTCATAAGGGCCACAGGGAAAGAATGCGTAAAAAATTTATACAGTCAGGTTTCGACGGTTTTACAAATCATGAAATTCTTGAGCTTCTGCTGTTCTACTCCCGTCCCCGCATAGACACTAACGCTATAGCTCACCGTCTGATTGATAAATACAAGACTATAAGCGGCGTATGCAATGCAGATATTGAAGATCTCAAAGAAATAGAAGGAATCGACGAAGCAAGCGCTGTGCTGATAAAAATGATTCCTTTGCTTGCAAAGGAATATATGAATTCAAGCAGCAACAGCATTCATATGAGCAATTATAATACAGTCTGCGAATATTTCAAAACGCAGTTTCTCGGAGAAACCGTAGAAAAAATACGTATAGCCTGCCTGGACGACAAGCTGCGTCTTATATCGGGGAAAATAATTGCAGAAGGCGCTCCGGGAGGCGTAGGTATAAATATCAGACGTATTGTTGAATTTACATACAAAAACAAATGTGAAAATGTAATACTTGCCCATAATCATCCGCACGGCGATATTATACCTTCCGACGATGATATAAAGGCAACTGCCGAAATATACAACACATTAAAACCTGTTGGAATTAATCTGCTTGACCATATTATTGTGGCTGACGGACAAGCAATTTCTCTTAAAGAATCAGGCGCTTTTTCGCTTTTAAAATAAGGAGTTTTATTTGCATGAAAAAAAGAAAATTTGAACTGGTAACCGAATATAAGCCGTCCGGAGATCAGCCTGAAGCCATATCAAAATTGACGGACGGGATTAATAAGGGAATTAAGGAACAAACTCTTCTGGGAGTTACGGGTTCCGGCAAAACCTTTACAATGGCTAACGTTATTGCAAACGTTAATAAGCCTACTCTGGTGTTAGCGCACAACAAAATACTTGCGGCGCAGCTCTGCTCAGAGTTCAAGGAATTTTTTCCGAACAACGCCGTTGAATATTTTGTTTCATACTACGATTATTATCAGCCTGAAGCCTATATACCGGGAACCGATACTTATATTGAAAAAGATTCCGCAATTAATGATGAAATTGATAAGATGCGCCATTCCGCCACAACAGCTCTTTCAGAAAGAAACGATGTGATCATAGTTTCAAGCGTTTCATGTATATATTCCCTCGGAAGCCCTGAGGATTACCGGTCTATGATAGTTTCTCTAAGACCGGGTATGGAAAAATCACGAGACCAGCTGCTCAGTGAGCTTGTCGCTATACAGTATGAAAGAAACGATATAAATTTCGTAAGAAATAAATTCAGAGTCCGCGGAGACGTAGTAGAAATATTTCCCGCTTCGTCAAATGAAAACGCTATAAGAGTTGAATTTTTCGGCGATGAAATAGACAGAATAACTGAAATAAATGTTTTGACGGGAGAGATTCTTGCAGTCTTACAGCATGCGGCGATTTTTCCGGCAAGCCATTATATAGTAAACGGCGAAAAAATGAACGAGGCGATTAAGGAGATAGACAAGGAGCTTGGACAGCGGATAGAATATTTTCAGAATAACAACAAGCTTCTTGAAGCTCAGAGAATTGCTCAGAGAACTCACTATGATATGGAAATGCTTCAGGAAATAGGCTTTTGCAGCGGAATTGAAAACTATTCCCGTATTCTTTCCGGACGACCTCCGGGAAGTACGCCCATGACTTTACTCGACCATTTTCCAAAGGATTTTCTTTTGTTTGTAGACGAGAGCCACGTGACAATACCGCAGGTCGGAGGTATGTATGCAGGAGACCGTGCCAGAAAAACTACTCTTGTGGATTACGGATTCCGTCTTCCAAGCGCATTTGATAACAGACCGCTTAATTTTGACGAATTTTACAGTCATATAAATCAGGCGGTTTACGTCAGCGCTACTCCCGGAAAGTTTGAACGGGAAAAATCAGGCCGCGTCGTCGAACAGGTAATTAGACCAACCGGACTGGTGGATCCTGAAATCATCGTAAAACCTATTGAAGGGCAAATAGAAGATCTCATGTCGGAAATAAACATGAGAGCTGAAATAAATGAAAGGGTTCTTGTAACAACGCTTACAAAAAAAATGGCCGAGGATCTTACATCGTTTTTGGAAGCCGCCGGAGTAAAAGTAAGGTATCTTCATCACGATATCGACACTATCGAACGTATGGAAATTATCAAGGACCTTCGTGAAGGAATTTTCGACGTGCTTGTGGGAATTAATCTTCTGAGAGAGGGCCTGGATATTCCGGAGGTATCGCTTGTGGCCATTCTCGACGCTGATAAGGAAGGTTTTCTGAGAAGCGAAACGTCTCTAATTCAAACAATAGGAAGAGCTGCAAGAAACTCAAAGGGCAAGGTAATTATGTATGCCGACTCAGTTACTAATTCGATGGAGAAAGCAATAACTGAAACAGAACGAAGACGCGCTATTCAGATAGCTTACAATCAAGAACACGGTATTGTTCCGCAGACAATAAAAAAAGATATCAGAAAAGTCTTGGAGATTACTTCGAAGGAAAAGATAGAAAAGAAAACTGACAGAAAGCTTTCAAAAAAAGAAAAAACAGAGCTTATTTCAAAACTCAAAACAGAAATGAAAGAAGCGGCAAAGCTGCTTGAATTTGAGCATGCGGCCTATTTAAGAGATAAGATAAAAGAACTTGAAGAACATTAAGATTCTTATGTAAATACTTTAGTATACATCATGCAGCCGAAAGGAAGTTAATTAATAATATGAACGACAAAATAATTATAAAAGGGGCAAGGGAGCATAATCTTAAAAACATTGATCTTGAAATCCCCAGAGATAAACTTATCGTTATGACAGGGCTATCAGGATCCGGCAAGTCCTCTCTTGCTTTTGATACTATTTACGCCGACGGACAAAGAAGATATATGGAAAGCCTTTCATCGTATGCCAGAATGTTTCTCGGACAGATGGAAAAACCCGACGTTGACAGCATTGAGGGACTTTCTCCCGCTATATCAATCGATCAGAAAACGACCTCAAAAAATCCCCGTTCAACCGTAGGCACTGTAACGGAAATTTATGATTATCTGCGTCTGCTTTATGCCAGAATCGGAATTCCTCATTGCCCCGTATGCGGAAGAGAAATAAAGCAGCAGACGATTGACCAGATAGTTGATAAGATAAAAGAGCTTAAAGAGGGCGCTAAAATACAGCTTCTCGCACCTATTGCAAGAGGAAGAAAGGGTACCTATGCTAAGGAGCTTGAGAACGCCGGAAAATCAGGTTATGTGCGCGTCAGAATCGACGGAATAATGTACGAATTATCAGAGGAAATTAAGCTTGACAAAAATAAAAAGCATAATATAGAAATAATTGTAGACAGACTTGTAATAAAACCGGGCATTGAATCCCGCCTTACCGATAGTATTGAAACGGTAATGTCCCTTTCCGGAGGAATGCTAATCGTTGATGTTATCGACGGAGAAGAAATGCTGTTTTCTCAAAGCTATGCATGTCCGGAACATAATATTAGCATTGAAGAGCTTAATCCGAGAATGTTTTCCTTCAATAATCCCTTCGGAGCATGCCCTAAATGTACAGGTCTCGGTACGTTTCAACGAATAGATCCTGATCTGATAGTACCAAATAAGGATTTAAGCATAAAGCAGGGGGCTATAAAGGCAAGCGGCTGGAATACTCTTTCAGACAGCTCAATTGCTATGATGTATTACAACGGTCTGGCAAAAAAATTCGGTATAAGTCTTGATACTCCATTTAAAGATCTTCCCAAAAAAGCAGCCGACGCCTTTTTATATGGAACAGATGAAAGAATCGAACTCAAGATAATAGATTCGTTCGGCGGCGGAGTCCGTTACGGAAAATTCGAAGGCATCATAAATAACCTTGAAAGAAGATTTAAAGAAACCAGCAGCGAATTTTCAAAAAATGAAATTGCCGATTGTATGAATGAAATAAAGTGCCCTGAGTGTAAGGGGCAAAGACTCAAAAAAGAAAGTCTTTCCGTGACTGTAGGCGGAATGAATATAATGGAGTTTACCGAGCTGTCAGTTTCAGAGGCTCTTGATTTTATCAATAAGCTGTCATTAACTGAACGCGAGATAATGATCGCAGAAAGAATACTTAAAGAAATAAAGGAACGTCTGGGTTTCTTAAAAAGCGTCGGACTTGAATACCTGACGCTGTCACGTTCGTCCGGCACTCTTTCAGGAGGGGAAAGTCAGCGAATAAGGCTTGCGACGCAGATCGGTTCATCGCTTATGGGAGTGCTGTATATTCTGGATGAACCCAGTATAGGTCTGCACCAGCGTGACAACGACAAGCTTATAGCCACGTTAAAACGTCTGCGAGATCTCGGCAATACCCTTATCGTCGTCGAGCATGACGACGATACAATGCTTGCCGCGGATCATATAGTAGATATTGGTCCGGGCGCCGGTATAAACGGTGGAAATGTAATCTTTTCCGGTACTGTGGAGGATATGCTGAAATGCGAAAATTCTATAACGGGACAATATCTAAGCGGAAAGAAAAAAATACCGCTTCCTAAAACAAGGCGTCATGGAAACGGCAATTATCTTATAATTAAGGGAGCGGCGGAAAATAATCTGAAAAATATCAATGTAAAAATACCTCTTGGCGAATTTGTATGCATAACCGGCGTTTCCGGATCAGGAAAATCCTCGCTGGTAAATGAAATAATTTATAAATATTTAGCTGCGAAGCTAAACCGTGCTAAGCTCAGGGCAGGAAAATTCAAGTCTATTGAAGGATTAGAGTGTCTTGACAAGGTAATATGCATTGATCAATCGCCTATCGGTAGAACGCCCAGATCAAACCCCGCTACTTATACCGGAGTATTTACGGATATCAGAGAGCTTTTCGCCCATACAAACGACGCTAAAACTCATGGATACGGCGCCGGACGCTTTTCCTTCAATATAAAGGGCGGACGATGCGAGGCATGCGAGGGCGACGGAATTAAAAAAATTGAGATGCACTTTCTGCCCGATATCTATGTTCCCTGCGAAGTATGCAAAGGAAAGCGCTATAACCGTGAAACGCTTGAAATATTATATAAAGGCAAATCCATTTATGATATTCTTGAAATGACAGTTGACGAAGGGGTTGAATTTTTTGAAAATCAGCCTAAAATCCTACGCAAGCTTAAAACTTTACAGGAAGTCGGGTTGGGTTACATCAAAATAGGTCAGCCTGCAACAACCCTGTCAGGAGGAGAAGCCCAAAGGGTGAAGCTTTCAACCGAGCTTTCAAAAAGGGCTACAGGAAAAACAATATACATTCTCGACGAACCTACCACCGGACTGCATACGGCCGACGTACACAAGCTCATTGAAGTGCTTCAAAAGCTTGCCGACACCGGAAACACGGTGCTTGTAATTGAGCATAACCTAAACGTAATAAAGGTCGCAGATCATATTATTGATCTTGGTCCCGAGGGGGGGATCGGAGGCGGAACCATAGTAGCTTCAGGTACTCCCGAGCAGATTGCCGAATGTGAAAATTCATATACAGGAAAATATCTAAAATCATATATTGAATAAAAAATAAAGAGACGTTTTAAAACGTCTCTTTATTTTCAGAATAATTTTTCACCGGCATAGCTGCTGTATATATCGAAGAGTTCAGGAAAAGTCTTTTTAATTCTAACCGGCTTCATAGACATATCGGTAAAACAATGGGAGGTATTTCCTTTTGCACGAAGTTCTCCTGTATTTTTATCAGTAATGATATATTGTATCGACATTTTAAACCCGTTAAATTCGTTTATAGCAGTTTTAATTATAACGGTATCACCGAATTTAACTGAATTTTTATATTCACATGCAGCCGATAATACTGGCATCATAATTCCTTCCGATTCCATTTTTGCATAGGAATATCCAACCTGTTCCATAAAATATATTCTTGCTTCCTCAAACCATCTTATATAATTAGAATGATGAATAACATTCATTCTGTCAGTTTCATAATAAAACGGACTTCTTTCATAAGCTTTGACCTTTTTCATAACTTCCTCCGCAAATTAATCAACAAGGGACACTCCGAAAAGAGCGTCCCCTATTTTATTTCATTTGAGAAATATTAATTCTGTTTAATGCGCGTTTTAGTTTCATCTCCGCAAGTCTTTGTTCAAAATCGCTCTTGCTTTCATTCAGACGCTTAAGAGCGTCCTCATGCGAGCGCTTAGCCCAGTCAAGATCAATTTCCTCCGCCCATTCCGCAGCCATAGCTAAAATAGTTGTTGCTTCTTTTGAAATTTTTATCACGCCGCCGGAAATTGCGGCAATTTTAAAACTTCCGTCTATTTTAACTTTAAAAGGTCCGGCAGGAAGATCAGCCACATAGCTTTCATGACCGGCAAGTACTCCTATATCTCCTTCGGTAGTTCTAACGATTATCTGGTCGGTTTCACCATCGAAAAAAACCTTTTCCGGAGTTATGATTTTTAATGTGAACGATTTCATCAGTCTTCACCTTTTTTAGCCTTTTCAACCGCTTCGTCAATTGTTCCCACAAAAAGAAATGCTGATTCAGGCAAATCGTCGTGTTTTCCTTCGATTATTTCCTTAAATCCCCTTATGGTTTCCTTTATAGGAACATATTTCCCCTTCATGCCCGTAAACTGTTCGGCTACGGTAAACGGCTGAGACAGAAATCTTTGTATTTTTCTTGCCCGGTTCACAATAAGCTTATCGTCATCAGAAAGCTCATCCATACCCATAATAGCTATTATATCCTGAAGCTCTGTATATCTCTGCAATATAGTCTGAACTGCCCTTGCCGTTTCATAATGCTCATATCCCACTATGTCAGGCGACAGAATCCTTGAATTACTCTCAAGAGGATCAACCGCCGGATAAATTCCAAGCGATGAAATTTGTCTGGATAATACCGTTGTAGCGTCCAGATGTGCAAACGTAGTTGCAGGAGCCGGGTCTGTAAGATCGTCCGCCGGAACATAAACCGCTTGAACAGAAGTAATAGAACCCCTGCTAGTAGACGTTATACGCTCCTGCAGAGCGCCCATTTCTGTTGCAAGAGTCGGCTGATATCCGACTGCCGAAGGCATACGTCCAAGAAGAGCTGAAACCTCAGAACCCGCCTGTGTAAATCTGAATATATTATCAATAAAAAGAAGAACATCCTGTCCCTCAACATCACGGAAATATTCCGCCATAGTAAGACCGGAAAGACCGACTCTCATTCTGGCTCCCGGAGGCTCGTTCATCTGACCGTATACAAGTACGGTCTTATCTATAACGCCGCTCTCCTTCATTTCATTATATAAATCATTACCTTCCCTCGTTCGCTCTCCGACGCCTGTAAAAACAGAAATGCCTCCGTGCTGATTAGCCACATTGTTTATAAGCTCCTGAATAAGAACGGTTTTACCGACTCCTGCGCCGCCGAACAGACCTATTTTACCGCCCTTAAGATACGGTGCAATAAGATCTATAACCTTAATTCCAGTTTCTAAAACTTCGTTTGAAGCCGTCTGTTCTTCATAGCTCGGAGCCTCCCTGTGTATACTCCATCTTTCCTTTGTTTGAACCGGCTCGCCCTCGTCAACCGGTTCTCCAAGAAGATTAAAAATTCTTCCGAGCGTTTCCTTTCCGACCGGCACTTTAATCGGCGAGCCTGTGTCAACAGCTTCCATTCCTCTTACAAGTCCGTCGGTGCTGCTCATTGCAATACAACGAACAATATCGTCGCCTATATGCTGAGCGACCTCTAAAACAAGATTTTTTCCTTGATTGTCAACCTCAATAGCATTCAGAAGATTCGGAAGGCAATCCTTTGAAAAACGTATATCAACTACCGCACCGATAATTTGTACGATTTTTCCGATATTCTGCATAATTTCCTCCGTATATAAACGTTATTTGCGCACCTATTCCTGTACGCTCGCACCGCCTACTATCTCAGTTATTTCCTGAGTAATGGCGGCCTGACGCGCTCTATTATACATTAATGAAAGATCGTTAATCATCTCGTCCGCATTATCAGTAGCATTTTCCATTGCCGTCCGCCTTGCAGCCTGTTCAGCTGCAAAGGAATCAACAACAGCGCCGAACAGGACTCCGGCTAAATATTTAGGTATCAGCGAATCAAAAACTGCCTCAGGAGACGGATCATAATTAGTTAATCCCTTATATTCCACGTCCGCTTCTATATCGAGCGGAATTAGGGGCATTCTTTTGGCTTCCTGATAGAGCGGCGATACACAATCTGTAAAAAATAATTCTACCCTGTCAATCTTATCCTTATTATACACATCAATAATTTTATCCGCAATACTCATTGCGCCATAGATTGAAAGACTTTCAGAGATATTTTCATAGCGCGTCATGATTTTTACACTACGCTTTTCAAAGTACTCGACAGCTTTTCTTCCGATTGGGAGAAATACCACCTCTCCCTTATTTTTAAGCTCGTCGTATCTCTTCTGTGCAAGCTTAAGAACATTCGCATTAAAGCCTCCGGCCAAGCCTCTGTCTCCGCCTATGACCACAAGCAAGGTAACGTTATTTTTACGTTTTCTCGTATAAATCGAATTAAAAGTATTATCAGACGATACAATCTCGCACATCGTTTTATAAAGCGTTTTAAAAAACGGCTTTGAGTTATCAGCCTTTTCCTTAGCCTTCCTCAGCTTCGAAGACGCGACAAGCTCCATTGCCTTCGTTATCTGTCTAGTGCTCTCAACGCTTTTAATACGGCGCTTGATGTCTTTCATATTTGATGAAGCCATATATTCTCACCTTTCGATCGCTTATGACTTATCAGCCATAAATTTTGCTGAAAAATCAGAAAGAACATCTTTAAGCGCAGATTCATTATCAGCAGTCAGATCCCGTGTTTCCTTAATAGATTTAACGATATCCGGATAAGAATTATCAATATATTCAAATAGATCCGACTGAAATTCACCGATCAGCTTTACAGGTATATTCTTCAAATAATTATTTACAACCGCATAGATAATTATAACCTGATGTTCTACTGACAGCGGAGAGTTTCTGTCCTGCTTTAATACTTCTACAACTCTTTCGCCCTTTGCGAGTCTTTCCTTTGTGTCAGCGTCCAGGTCAGAGCCGAACTGCGAAAAGGACTGGAGTTCACGGTATTGTGAATATGTCAGCTTCAGAGATGAAGAAACCTTTTTCATAGCCTTTATCTGCGCCGCGCTTCCAACTCGAGAAACTGAAATGCCCGGATTTACAGCCGGTCTTACCCCTGAATTAAACAAATCAGTTTCAAGGAATATCTGTCCGTCGGTTATTGAAATAACATTTGTCGGAATATATGCGGAAACATCTCCCGCCTGTGTTTCAATAATAGGCAAAGCAGTAAGACTTCCGCCGCCGTAGTTTTCATTAAGACTGCATGCTCTCTCAAGTAGTCTTGAATGGAGATAAAAAACATCTCCCGGGTATGCTTCACGGCCCGGCGGACGTTTAAGCAGCAGCGATAAGGTTCTGTATGCAACAGCATGCTTTGATAAATCGTCATAAATACATAGAACATCTCTGCCCTGATTCAAAAAATATTCACCAATAGCGCATCCGGAATAAGGCGCGATATATTGCAGAGGAGCAAGCTCCGAAGCAGTAGCCGAAACAACGACCGTATATCTCATAGCGCCCGCTTTTTCAAGAGTTTCCACAACGTTGGCAACGGTAGAACGTTTCTGTCCTATTGCTACGTAAATACAGATTACGTCCTGATCTTTCTGATTGATAATTGTATCAAGAGCTATTGCAGTCTTACCTGTCTGTCTGTCACCGATAATCAGCTCTCTCTGTCCTCTTCCAATAGGAATCATTGAATCAATCGCCTTTATACCTGTCTGAAGCGGTTTATGAACTGACTTTCTTGTAATAATTCCGGGAGCGATTTTTTCAATTGGCTCGGTCTTGTCCGTAAGAATCTGTCCCTTGCCGTCGATCGGCTGACCAAGAGCATTTACAACTCTCCCAAGCATTTCTTCGCCTACAGGCACGGATACAATCCTGTTTGTTCTTTTTACAGAATCGCCTTCTTTTATTTCGGCGTCTGATCCCAGCATAACGGCTCCTACAAAATCCTGTTCCAGATTAAGCGCCATGCCGTAAATACCGCCTTCAAATTCAAGCAATTCGCCGGACATGCATTTTTCAAGACCGTGAACAGTAGCAATACCGTCGCCGACAGTTACTACCGTTCCTACATCCTGAAGTTCTATTTTAGAGCTGTAATTCTTAATTTGCTCTTTTATTATACCTGTTATTTCATCCGGGCGTAAATTCATTCATACACCTTCTTTAATCTTATTGTTTAAGCTGCTTTGCCACAGCCTCTAATTTTCCCTTAACGCTGTTGTCTATACGTGAATTATCATATTCTACTATAATACCTCCGAGAATCGAGGGATCAATTTTTTCTGACAGAATAACCTTTTTACCCGATTTTTCTTCAAGCTTTCCAATAAGTTTTTCTCTCTGTTCAGATTTTAGCGCAACACTGGTTATAGCCGTCATTTTGACAATATTGTTATGCTCGTTGTATTTTCCTGTAAATTCTTCCGCGATTTCAGAAAAATATGAAATTCTTCCCTTTTGGGTAACAACGCAGATAAAATCCCTGATTATTCCGTCTTTACCGAAAATTTTACTTATAACCTCCGCCTTTTCTCCGAAGGTAATTACAGGCGACGCAAGCAGTTTAATAAGCTCAGGGTTTTCCTCGAATACTGTCCTGCATTGTCCCATTTCGCTGTTTATCTCATCTAAGCAGCCGCTTTCGAGAGCAATTTCAAATAATGCCTGCGAATAGACCTTTCCTATATCGCCCGTCATTTCAGATCACCCACATTTTCAATAAAATCATTGATAAATCTGTCATGATCCGCTTCGCTTATTTCTTTTTCAACTACCTTTTGCGCAACCATCACGGCAAGCTCGGAAATTTCACCTTTAAGCTCGCTGCGGGCGCGTTTCTTTTCTCTTTCGATATCTTCGTCAGCCCTTGAAAGAATAATTCCGGCTTCCTTTTTAGCGTCCGTAATTATCTCTTCAGAACGACGCTGAGCTTTTTTTGAAGCATTTCTTATAATCTCAGCCGACTCCTCTTTAGCGCTTTCCATAAGACTTGAATACTCCGATTCAAGCGACTTTGCGTGCTCCAGCGATTCATCGGCCTTGTTGTATGTTTCCGCCACATCATTCTGACGTTCATCAAGGATCTTATGAACTCTTCCAAAAAGAAAATGCTTGAAAATAAGATATAATATCAGCAGATTACATAAAGTAAAAATAATAGTGCCGATATCAATAGATAAAAATTCCAGCATTTGTACTCCTCCGGATTCAATGTATTTTTTAGCTTAAAGCTTTCCAATAAACGGATTAATAAACATTAAAATCAAAGCTACTACAAACGCATAAATACCTGTTGATTCGGCAATTGCACAGCCAAGAAGCATAGTTCTTGTTACCGCGCCTGAGGATTCCGGCTGTCTGCCGATAGCCTCGCATGCTTTACCTACTGCATAACCCTCGCCTATACCAGGACCTACACCTGCGATCATCGCCAAACCAGCGCCGATAGCGGACGCTGCTAAAACTAATGCTCTTGCATTTTCCATAACAAACTCCATTTCTCTCCGTATAAAATATTTTAATTGCCTCACGGAGCGAGGTTTAAAACTGCCGTTTTAACGGCAGTTTTGCAAATTTAAAAACTTTACTGCTCAGAGCTTGCGCTTTCTATAAAGCACATCGTCAGCATTATAAATATAAACGCCTGCATAAAACCGGAAAACAAATCAAAATACAGCGATAATACCGCAGGAATACCGACTGTAAAAATCGGAACAGCAAGTCCGATCGCCGTTGAAAGTCCGGTAAGAGCAAAATAAATAAGACTTGAAATTATCATACCGCCGGCAATATTTCCGAAATGTCGGAACGACATGGAAACCGGAGTTGAAACTTCGCTTATAATATTAAGCGGGTTAATAAACGATTTCAAATAGCCGCCGATACCGTTAGACTTTATTTTTGCAGCCTGTATCATAACAAAGCTCATCAAGGCCCACGTAAGCGTCGTACTGTAATCGGCTGTTACAGACCTTAGTCCGGTCAAGCTTACAAGACTTCCGAATATAGACGATGCAAACAACGCGGCAATATAAGGCGCAAAAGCCTTGAATTTTTCACCCATTGTATTCTTTACCAGGTTATCTACTGTTTCAACCAGGAATTCAGCTATGACCTGCCGTTTCTTTTCAGGTTTTTTTTTCATATTATGAGTTAAAAACAATACAAGAAGCGTCAAACCGATTAAAATTGCCCAGCTAATTATAATAGTTTCAGTTATGTTTATGCGTACGCCGAAAACGTCAAAAGAAAAAGCAATTTTAGGCCCGCCTATTTCAATTCCCTTTGAACCCTGAAAAAAATCAGACACCTTCATTCAGTCTTTTCCCCTTTCCTCAATAATACATTCCCCGCAAAAACAAGCTGAGGGTAAAAAAACGGAATAACCGCACCGGCCGTATTAACAAACGGTATATGCACAGCGGCCGCGATAACTGCCCCGACAACTAAGAGCCGGATCAGATACCCTTCGAACATTCTTGACTGTGCTTTGCGCCCTCCGCTTTTTACTATGTTTCTGATAGACCTGTTAAGCAGGATCAGATTTACAGTCATTCCGGCTGTTCCGAGAAAAAGTCCGGCTGCCATTGAGAAAGTAAATCCTATAAAAAAAACAGAAATCAGATATGCGGAAATATCCAGAAATGCAGATTTTATTAGGATATGCTTTAAATCCCGGATAAATTGCTCCCTTTCCAATTTTTTCCTCCTGAAACTGTTTATTTTAATCGTATAAAATTATTGTTGACAAAAAATCATTGTTTATCTTTTCCATTATCAGCCTTTTTTAAGCGAAGTTATTGTACGAAGTATATTATACCCCCCATGTGAAATATTGTCAATAGTCAAATTTAACAATTGACCAACAGTCATAAAAAAATGTTGACAAAACAGTTAAACTGTATTATAATGGTATCGCAAGCATACCTATCCAATATTGTTCAAAGGCATGGTAATTTTTATGCATATAGTGGAAGGAAAAAGCGTCAGCCACGGTAAAGGCTCCGGACGTCTTGTCTTTATTGACGGCAATCATTACAATATACCTAAAACTAAAGTTCATAACATTGATCAGGAGCTTGAAAGATTTCAGAAGGCAAGAGCTGACGCAATGAATCAGCTTCAATCCATTTATGAAAGAGCTCTTAATAAAGTAAGCGAAGCAAACGCTAAGATATTTGTTATTCAGCAGATGATGATTCACGATCAGAGCTTCACTCAGGCCATCAGGAATCTGATTGTAAACCATGCAGTTTCAGCACAGTATGCGGTGTCAATCGTCGCCTCTAAGCATATTTCACTTCTCAGATCAACAAATGATGAATATATGCAGGCCCGCACGGCAGATATAATAGATTTATCCGGCAGAGTAATAAGAATATTATTAAATCTGCCCGATGTAAATTTCTTCAAGAGAAAAAACATCGTATTGTATAAGTACATACTTACACCAAGCGAAATTATTGAACTTGACAGCGATATTATTTCAGCGGCAGTTTCGTATCATGGAAATCGGCATTCACATTCCGCCATACTTGCCAGGGCAATGAATATTCCCGGAATTACGGATATTAATGAAGATATACGCAATTTTTCCGGAAAACTTGCTGTAGTAGACGCGGATGCGGGAAAAATAATAATAGAACCGTAAAAAAGCGCTTCTTAAATGAAGCGCCTTTTATTATTCTGAATCTTCAGCAGGGCCTGCGGTTTCCGCATTCGTTACGTCTGTCGTTCCTAAAAATGATCCGACATCAAATAACGCTCCGGCATCAGAAGTGACCTTAGGAAGTTCTCCGTCCCATTTATCAATAAATTCCATCATGATAACCTTATCAGTTATCTGTTCATTTTTAAGCTTATACGCTTCCGCTTCAGCTTTTGCTTTTTCAACCGTCTGCTCAGCTTCTACCTTAATTCTTGCAAGATCCTGTTCTGCTTTAAGTGCAGCCTGCTGAGCGGTTTGCTTTGCCTCTATCGCTTTGTTGAATTCCTCAGAAAAATCAAAATTCACAATATTGAAAACTTCGATTGATAATCCGTAAGGATTTATTTTCTGGGAAATAGATTCTTCCATTTCGGTTGACACAACCGCACGGTTTGTAATTAGCTGCTCAGCAGTATATTTCGCCGCTATTGATTTGACACATTCCTGAATAGCCGGATTAACAATTACATTTGTAAAGTCTGAACCGACGTTTTTATATATTTCGGCCGAGGAGGCTTTATTGACACGATAGTTAATTGAAACCTTTGATGAAATAGTCTGAAGATCCTTGGACGCAGCATTTGATTCTACCTCTGTTTTCAAGACTCTGTTATCTATCTGTTCAACGCTCGAAACAAAAGGAAGCTTAAAATGTATTCCTTCTTCGAGAACCTTATCCGATACCTTACCTAAGGTAACCACAACTCCCGTATGTCCGGGTGATACTATAGCAAAACTGCTAAAGCCAAGAATAATAACCGCTAAAACAATTACCACAGTTATAACTATTTTTTTGACCGTTTTGCCCTCCGGCGTAATATTAACATATGTATTGCCTGCCATATTATAATCTCCGTTTCATAAAATTTAAGCTGAACGCTTTTTTCAGCTTAGGAATGATTATAACACATAATTTATAAGTTGTCAAAACTCTTGACATTTTTTATATAACTATGCTACAATAATAAAAATAGAGTCAATAAAAATAACTTCTTGAAAGGAATATCCAATGGAAAACAATGCTAATAATATTTCAGATGATATCTCCGTATCTGAAAATAATAATATTGCATCTGAAATAAGCGATCAAACGGAAGCTAATTCACCCCGTCAGCGCTTTTGGTTTACTATAAAAGATAAATTCTATAAATTAGGTTATGAAAATACCATTTTACGCTTACTCACCGCATGGATTATTGTCGCCGGATTTGAATTAATAACTTCAGAATATAAATTCAATACATTTGAATTTTTCAATAATATTAAAATGTTAGTTTATATTTTGGTTATAGTTGCCGTTTTCATAATATTGACGTTTATTAATAAACATAAGCTTGATAAAATTCTTTTAATGGCGTCAACCACGATATACGGATCCGCCGCTATTATACAAGACAACAAATTCTATTTTTCAATTGGCGCCTGTATAATAATGGGGGCGGTTACTGTTTACTGTGTCGGAGACTGGTTACGATTTAAATTAAAGAAATTACCTACTATTGCTATAATTGCTATTCTCGGAATTTTATTTACATTATTTACCGGTCTGCTGACATCTTTCAAATATTTGCAGCACTGGGCTCCATGCTATGATTTCGGCATATTTTCGCAAATGTTTAATTACATGAAAGAAACACTTCAGCCGCTCACCACATGCGAACGCGACGGACTTTTAAGTCATTTTGCCGTTCATTTTTCTCCTATATATTATTTGCTGCTCCCATTTTTCTTTATTTTTCCGTCACCGGTCACTCTGCTTATGGGACAAGCTGCAATAATAGCAAGCGGTCTTATACCCCTATACCTGATCTGCAAAAGACATAAGCTTTCTAACGCCGCCGTTATCTTATTTTCACTATGCTATGTACTTCTTCCTTCAATGGCAAACGGCTGCTTTTTCTTTCTGCACGAAAATAAATTTTTAACTCCTCTCATTCTCTGGCTTGCATTTGCGCTTGAAAAAAACAAATGGATACCTTCCGTAATCTTCACGTTGCTCCTTCTGGCCGTCAAAGAAGACGCTCCGGTTTATGCGGCTGTTCTGGGACTGTATTTTATAGTATCAAGACGAAATATATCAAAAGGCGCCTTGGTATTTGTTTTATCAATTATATACTTCATAACAGTTTCATATTTTATGTCAAAATACGGGTTGGGTACTATGTCATACAGATACGATAATTTCATTTATGACGGCAGCGGAAGTTTATTCACCGTCATTAAGGCAGTTATACTTAATCCTATTTACACTGTCCATGAAGCGTTTGATGAAGAAAAAATAAAGTTCATTCTTCAGATGCTTGTTCCATTAGCATTTATGCCGCTTATGATAAAAAAGCCGTCGAGGATAATATTACTTATACCGTTTATTCTCCTTAATCTCATGTCGGATTATACATATCAGCATAATATTAATTTCCAGTATACTTACGGAAGCGCAGCGTTTCTATTCTATCTCATGATACTGAATTATCAGGATATGAAACCCGGTTTCAGATGTAAGGTTCTTGCCGTTGCAGCAACCTCTTCGATATTTATGTTTATGTGCAATACATATTATAGAACAAGCGGTTACGAAAGCTACAAAACTGACAAAAACAGCGGTGCAATTGATATAATTGACGACGCGCTTGAGCTTGTTCCCGATGATTCGTCGGTAGCGGCGACAACATTTTTAGTGGCCTCGCTTTATGACCACCGCGAGGTTTACGAGTTTGAATCAACAAATCATAGAGACGAAGTTGAATATATCGTCTTGGATTTAAGAATATCGTCGGATGATTTTTCAGTTGATGATTATCTAAATAATCCAATTTACGAAACCGTTGAAAATAAACCTGGATATATAGCGATTTTCAGAAATACTACAGTAGAATAGAAAAAATCCCCTCTGAGAAAAACTCAAAGGGGATTTTAGTTGATTTTGCACAAAATTCCATAATTTTACCTTTTATTTTTTGATAATCTATTGACTGTTAAATAATTTGCGATTATAATAAGTATATAGCTATTGTGATTTAAGGAGGATAATTCCTATGAAAAAAATTTTATTTGCCGCTTCAGAATGTGTTCCTTTTATGAAAACAGGCGGGCTCGCCGATGTCGTAGGCGCTCTCCCCAAAGCGCTTAATAAGGAGGAATTTGACGTCAGAGTAATTTTGCCCAGCTATACCTGTATTCCGTGGGAATACCGCAGTAAATTCCAATATGTTCACCATTTTTATATGGATATGGGACAGCTTAATTTTGCTCCTCACGTTGGCATTATGAAGTATGAATACGAAGGTATTACATACTATTTCGTTGATAATGAGGATTATTTCAAAACTGACAAGCCTTATTTATCCACGCTTTATGACATTGAAAGATTTATCTTTTTCTCAAAAGCCGTATTAGCCATAATGCCGGTAATTGATTTCAAGCCTGATATTATTCACTGTCACGATTGGCAGACAGGCATGATACCAGTTTTTTTGAAAACTCTTTACAAGGATAACCCGTTTTATTGGGGAACAAAAACTATTATGACAATTCATAATTTAAAGTTTCAGGGTATATGGGATATTAAAACCTTTAAAAAGTTTACTAATCTTCCCAACAGCGTCTTTACGCCCGATAAACTTGAATATAAAAAGGACGCAAATATGCTTAAGGGCGGGCTTGTATATGCCGATTATATAACCACTGTAAGCGACACATATGCTAGGGAAATTCAGACTCCATATTTTGGAGAAGGCTTAGACGGGCTGCTTCGTGCACGACATCTTCAACTAAGAGGTATTTTAAACGGAATTGATTATAATATATATAATCCGGAAAATGATAACGACATATACGTTTCGTATAATTCAGATGACGTCAAGGATAAAAAGACTGAAAATAAGCTCAAACTTCAGGAAGAATTAGGTCTGCCACAGGATTCAAACAAATTTATGATAGGAATTATATCGAGGCTTACCGATCAAAAAGGTCTTGATCTTGTAAATCGAGTAATCGAACAGATTCTTGATGAAAACACGCAGTTGGTTGTTATCGGAACAGGCGAGCCAAGATATGAAAACCTTTTTAAGCACTTTCAGTGGAAGTATCCTGACAGAGTTTCTGCAAATATCTTCTTTTCTGAGCAGCGCGCACACAAGCTTTATGCTGCCGCAGACGCTATGCTTGTTCCGTCCAGATTCGAGCCCTGCGGTCTGACGCAGCTTATTGCTCTACGTTACGGTACAATTCCTATTGTAAGGGAAACCGGCGGATTAAAGGATACCGTATCGCCTTATAACGAATATGAAAACAGCGGAAATGGTTTCTCATTCGGAAATTATGATTCATACGATATGCTCAATGTTATAAACTATGCAAAAACAATTTACTTTACTCAAAATGAAAAATGGCAGGAAATTATTATACGAGCAATGAAATCTGATTTTTCTTGGAATTATTCCGCAGATCAATATGCAGGTATGTATAATTGGCTGTCTAATTAATAACAAAAAACGACGAGTTTAACTCGTCGTTTTTTGTTATAAAACCGTCTTATTTTTTTTAGAACCGAATATTGGCTTCTCGCCGTCTGTTATTGATTTAGAAGTAACCGTAACAGTAGTTATATCGGGATCTGACGGAGCTTCAAACATAGACTGCATCAACACACCTTCTATTATAGCTCGAAGGCCTCTTGCACCTGTTTTTTGTGAAATAGCCTTCTTCGCTATCTCCTTTAAGGCGTCCGGTTCAACGATAAGCTCAATATCATCATAATCAAACAGCTTTTTATATTGCCTTAACAGTGCGTTCTTAGGTTCGGTCAATATTCTGACAAGAGCTTCTTCATCCAGTTCATCTAAAACAGTTATGACCGGCAAACGTCCTACAAGTTCCGGCACAATACCGAACTTAACAAGATCCTGCGGTATAACCTTATGAAAAATGTTTTTTGATATTTCCTTTTTAGAAGAAACCTCGGCTCCGAATCCTATCGCCGAAGAATTTACACGCTTCAAAATAGATTTTTCAAGACCGTCAAAGGCTCCGCCGCAAATAAAGAGAATATTTTTAGTATTAATCTGTATAAACTCCTGATTAGGATGCTTTCTGCCCCCCTGAGGCGGAACGTTAGAAACAGTACCCTCAATTATTTTCAAAAGCGCCTGCTGCACGCCTTCTCCGCTTACATCACGGGTTAAAGAAGTATTTTCAGATTTTCTCGCTATTTTATCTATTTCATCAATATAGATTATACCGCGTTCAGCAGCTTCAATATTAAAATCAGCAGCCTGAATAAGACGAAGAAGAACATTTTCAACGTCGTCTCCCACATATCCGGCCTCAGTGATTGTTGTAGCGTCTGCAATAGCAAACGGAACATCAAGAATTTTAGCAAGAGTAGAAGCAAGAAATGTCTTTCCTACACCGGTAGGTCCTAAAAGAAGTACGTTGCTCTTTTGAATTTCTACCTCTTCCCCGTCCTCCTGACTTAAAATTCTCTTATAATGATTATAAACAGAAACTGCAAGCGTAATTTTGGCCTTGTCCTGCCCTACGACATATTCGTCTAATACGGCCTTTATTTCAGCCGGTGTAAGAAGATTAAGCTCCATACCGTCCGACGGATTTTTCTTGCCGTCATTTGACTTTTTGCTTGGCTTAACCTTAGCAAGAGGCCCCATCAAAAGCTCATAGCAGTAAACTACGCATTCATCGCATATATTTGACGTCCCCGCTGTAAAAATACTCTGAACCTTATCCTCGCTCTTTCCGCAGAAATTACAAAATTTAATTGGTTTATCAGGCATAAAGTCCTCCTAAAAAATCATCTTTTACTTATAACTTTATCTACAAGACCGTAAGCCTGCGCTTCATCAGCAGTCATAAAATTATCTCTTTCCGTATCAAGGCATATTTCATCATAGGTTTTTCCGGTATTCTCACTTAAAATCCTGTTCAATCTTTCCTTGGTTTTCAAGAGATTATCAGTTCTTATCTTTATATCAGTTGCCTGGCCCTGTAATCCGCCTGATATAAGTGGCTGATGAATCATTATTTCTGCATTCGGCAGCGCAAGTCTTTTTCCTTTTGCGCCTGATGAGAGCAAAAATGCTCCCATGGAAGCGGCAAGACCGATACAGATTGTCGATACATCGCATTTAATGTATTTCATAGTGTCATAAATTGCAAATCCAGCGCTTACCGAACCGCCGGGACTGTTAATATAAAGGCTTATATCCTTTTCAGGATCCTGGCTCTCAAGATACAAAAGCTGCGCTACTACAAGACTTGCCGTTGTATCGTTTACCTCCTCTGAAAGCATAATGATCCTGTCGTTCAGCAATCTTGAAAAGATATCGTATGAACGTTCTCCGCGGCTTGTCTGTTCTACAACATAAGGTACTAAACTCATATTTATTCTCCCTTTTCCGGCAACTCGCCTTTTAAAATTTCTCTATTAACAAAGGCGGCTGCCCCGAAGGACAGCACGCTTTTTATACAATAAAATTAATCCTCAGAAGCTTCTTCAGATTCCTTTTCCTCAACTATAGTATTGTCAATAACAGCGTTATCCTTGACAAAATTAACAGCCTTGACAGCCTTAAGATCGGTAATGTAAGCGTCCATATCAATTCTATGTTTTATATCTTCAACTGTGATTTTATTAAATTCGGCAATCTCTTTCAGTCCGTCGTTTATTTCATCTTCTGTCGGAATAAGATTTTCAAGATCAGCAATTTTTTCAAGAGCAAGTCTGAGCTTTACTTCATTTTCAGCTCTTTCCTGGAAAGTTTCTCTAAAGGAGTCCATATCCATTCCGGTATACTGAAGATATATTTCAACACTCATATTCTGCTGTTTAAGATTTCTCTCAAACTCGCTTATAAGCTGGTCGACTCTTTTATCAAACATACATTTCGGAATAACTCCCTCGGCTGTATCTATAAGCTTCTGCATTAAATGGTTTTCAAACTGAGCTGCCGCAGTCGCTTCCGACTGAGTCTCCATTTTTTCCTTAATATCCTTTTTCCAGTCTTCTATAGTGTCAAATTCAGTCGTATCCTTAATTAAATCATCATCAATCTCCGGCAGCTCCGTTGTATTTATGCCATTCAGCTTGACCTTAAATACAGCCGGCTTTCCTGCGTATTCATCCATCTGATACTCTTCAGGGAATGTAACGTTTATTTCAAATTCATCACCAATTGAATGACCGATTATCTGTTCTTCAAATCCCGGAATAAACTGACCGCTGCCAAGTTTCAGCGGAAATTCATCAGCCTTGCCACCGTCAAAAGCAACTCCATCCATAAATCCTTCAAAGTCTATTATAACCTCGTCATCCTTTTGGGCAGGCCTGTCGTCAACCGATACAATCCTTGCGTTTCTCTGACGTATCTGTTCTATCTGAGCCTTAATATCATCCTCAGTTATATCCTTGACATTTTTCGGAGCTTTTAATCCTTTATATTCCGGTACTGTCACCTCAGGCTTAAGAATACAAATTGCCTTGTATTCAACACCGTTTTCAGTATCGGCAGAAACAACTTCAATCTTCGGCGTATCAACTAAAACCAATTCAGATTCTCTGATTGCGTCCGGCATTTCATCATTTATCAGAGAATTGATTGCGTCTTCAAAAAATACTCCTTCACCGTAATATTTTTCAATAAGCTTTTTTGTAGCCTTACCTTTTCTGAATCCCGGAACCTGTATATTTTTCTTCTGACGCTGAAAAACCTTATCTATCGCAGCGGCAAAGGTTTCCCCGTCTACTGTAAAAATCAATTCCTGTGTATTTACGTCAACCTTAGTTGATGACTTCAAACTCATTTTTTATATCCTCCAATTTATTTATAAGTGCATACCTTTATCATTATAACATAAGCCATTAAATTTTTCTACACTAAATTTCTACTTCTACACTTTATATAAAATTACATTATTTTTAGTGGACAAAATTGTAAACAATCACCTGAAATCAACTTAAAATCAATTCCATCGCGCTCTCCGTTAATTGAATTTCTTATGGCAGAACCGTGCAGATGACCATACCAGCATGATTTTATATTAAATTTATATAAAACGTCAAGAATATCATAGTTATAGCCGTTTCCGTATATAGGCGGATAATGCATAAACACAAGAGGCTCAAGTCCGTATTTTAAAGCAGATTCTATCGAAGTTTTGAGTCTGGCGGATTCTCTTGCTAAAACCTTTGAATCCGCTGCTTCTCCGGGCATATTGACCCAACCTCTTGTACCGCATATGCCAAATTTCTCATATTGAAAGTGATTATTATGCAGAATAAACAAAGAATCAAATCCCCATTGAGAAAACGTATCCTCCATTTTTTTTCTTGATCCCCACCAGTAATCATGATTACCTTTTAGAATTATCTTTCTTCCGGGCATATTATTTATCCAGTAAAAATCATCATACGCATTCTTTATGTTCATTGCCCAAGAAATATCTCCGGCTAAAACTATCGTATCTTCCGGAGAGATATACTTTTTCCAGTTTTCCTCCAGAAGCTGCATATAATTTTCCCAGCCTTTAAATATATCCATAGGTTTTGATTTATCGCTGAGTGCAAGATGAAGATCGCCTATCACAAACAATGACATCAGATAATACCGAAATCCTTCAATACATAATCGTTCATTTCAGCTTTTCCGATCGAATCCTTGAATATTCTTTCCTTATTCTTCAATTCTGCCAGCGAAGACGGTATCGGAAGCTTTGAAAGCTCAGCCAGCCTATCTACCATTTCATATTCGTCAAGCTCTGAATTACTGCCTTCAATTGCCTCCAGTACACTTGAACTGAATTTATAAGGACTTGCCGTTGACGCAATCAGTGTTTTTGTCATATCCCCCGTTTTATTTTTATAATCCTCATATACCTTAACGGCTACGGCCGTATGAGTATCGCATGTATATGAATATTTTTCATAAATTTCCCTTATGGTTTTCTTTGTCTGATCATCGTCGCAATAGCCGGCAAAGAATTCTTCTCTCAGTACGTTCTTTACTTCATCGTTTACTTCATATCTGCCGGTCGAAGCAAGCCTTCCAAACCATTCCCTAATCTGAGCGTCATTCTGTCCGGTCAGAATGTAAAGTAGCCTTTCAAGATTGCTTGATATAAGAATATCCATAGACGGAGAGCAGGTAGCATAAAATTTCCTGTTTCTGTCATAAATACCTGTTTCAATAAAATCCGTTAACACTTTATTAATATTTGACGCGCAAATAAGCTTATTTACCGGCAAGCCCATCAGCTTTGCATAGTAAGCGGCGAGAATATTTCCGAAATTACCTGTAGGCACCACAATATTGATCTTATCACCAAGAGAGATTTCACCGCATTCAGCCAACGAAGCATATGATGAAATATAATAAACTATCTGAGGCACCAATCTTCCCCAGTTTATGGAATTGGCGCTTGAAAACATAAGTCCCGCAGCGTTCATTTTCTCTTTGATTTCCGCATCTGTAAATATGGACTTAACACCGTTTTGGCAGTCGTCAAAATTGCCTTTTACGGCGCATACGCCCACATTCGATCCTTCCTGCGTCGTCATCTGACGTTTCTGCATAGGACTTACTCCGTCTTCCGGATAAAAGACAAGTATCTGCGTACCTTCAACATCCTTAAATCCTTCAAGGGCTGCCTTACCTGTATCTCCTGAAGTCGCCACAAGAATTATTATTTTTTTATCTATATTTATTTTCTTTGCAGAAGTAGTTAAAAAATACGGAAGAATCTGGAGCGCCATATCCTTGAATGCACAGGTTGGACCATGCCAAAGCTCAAGCATATATGTTCCGTCGAAAAGCTGAGAAATTTCCGCAATACTTTCCGTTTCAAAATTTTTTGTACTGTATGCGCTGTCTGTACAATACTGAATTTCCGCGTCTGTAAAATCAGTCAAATATTTTTTAAATATATAAGCCGCTCTGCATGAGTAATTCAAACCGGCAAGATATTTGATCTCGTCAAGAGTTAATTTCGGAACCGATTCGGGAACAAACAAACCGCCGTCTGCGGAGATTCCCTGAGTTATGGCCGTTGCACTGTCAACTCTGACATCACTGTTTCTTGTACTCTTATAATACATAATACCACCCTTTGTATTTTCTATCAAACGCCTGAAGCGTCAAAAGCGTTTAAAATATATTCCAGACTGAGATCTTCCCCGTTATATGAACTGACATAAGCAGCGTCGAATCTGGGCTGAAGTCTACAGCCTGTTTTTCTCATATATTGTTCGGCCGATTTAATGATTCTTTTTTGCTTTTTTGTATCAATCGCAGCTTCAAGACCGCTTCCGTTGGTTCGGTATTTTATTTCCACAAAGCAAACATATTCGTCTAAAACCGCAATTATATCGGCTTCTCCTCCGTCAGCTATATAATTTCTTTTAACTATCTGATAACCTTCAGCTTCAAGATAATCGCAGACAAAGGATTCAGCATGATAACCATAATTATTTTTTCTCATAGATCTTTCTTAAAAAGGACATTCTATGCAGCGGACACGGTCCGTATGCCAGTATTCTTTCTATATGAAGCTTTGTTCCGTAACCCTTATGACGTTCAAAACCGAACTGAGGGTATTTTTCAGCCATTTCAAGCATATATCTGTCCCTCGTTACCTTAGCAAGTATCGACGCAGCGGCAATCGACGCGCTGTTAGCGTCTCCTTTTACCAGTGCGCTTACCCTACACGGAAGATCGGGAGCTTTATTTCCGTCGGCTATAACCAATTCAGGTAAATCCCGAAGCCCAAATACCGCTCTTCTCATGGCAAGCATAGATGCGTTTAAAATATTGATTTCTTCAATTTCTTCAACTGTAGCCCTTGCAATACAATAATCCAAAGACTTATCAATAATTTCTTCATATAACAGCTCTCGCTTTTTAGCAGAAAGCTTTTTACTGTCGTTAAGACCTTCAATCGGTCTGTCAGGATCAAGGACAACTGCCGCCGCATAAACGTCTCCGGCAAGCGGACCTCTTCCGGCCTCGTCAACGCCGCAAAAAAAATTCCCCGTGCTGTTTCTCACAGCTTCATCGTATTCCCATAGCTGACTAATCATTTTTTTCTCCCGGAAGCTCAAGAGTTATCTTTCCGAGCTTACCGCTTCTGAATTCGTCGAGAAGCGTTATAGCGGCTCTTTCAGTATTAACTTCGCCGCCTGAAACAAGCATTCCTCTTTTACGGCCAAGCTCTGAAAGAAGCTCAAAGCCATCGCCGGATTTATCAATTTTATATCTTTCTGAAACTGCCTCCGGATAATTAACTGATAAATTTTCCAACAGAAAAGCTGCCAGAGCTTCAATATCAAGTATATCGTCCTTAACGGCGCCGGTGAACGCCAGCTTTCTGGCAACGCCCTGATCCTCAAATTTAGGCCAGAGAACACCCGGCATATCAAGCAATTCTACGTTGCCGCCAAATTTTATCCATTGCTTATTACGCGTAACACCAGGTCTGTCCTCAACCTTTGCTTTTTTAGACTTAGCCATACGGTTTATAAATGAAGACTTTCCAACGTTAGGAATACCGACTATCATAAGTCTTATCGGCGCGCCCTCTATCCCTTTGCCGCGGCGTTTTTCTATAAGCTGTTTCAGCATATTGCCTTTTACAGCAGGAAGAAAGCCTTTAAGTCCATTTCCGCTTTTGCAGTCAGTTTTTAAAACAGTAAAGCCTTTTGATTTATAATAATCAATCCATTTTTCCGTGGAGCTATCATCAGCCATATCAGACTTGTTAAGAAGCAGCATCCTCGGCTTATCCTTAACAAGCTTATCCATTTCGGGATTACGGCTCGAAAAGGGTATCCTTGCGTCAAGTACTTCAACAACACCGTCTACAAGAGATAAGCTTGACTGTATCATTCTTCTTGTCTTGGTCATATGACCCGGAAACCATTGAATAGAAGCCATCTCAGCCATTTTCTGCCTCCTTAATCAATTCCTCCGAATTTTCCGAATGGAAAAATCCGAAAAATAACCTTTCCGACTACATTATCCTCTGGTATCAAGCCGATTTCAGGATGACGGCTGTCCTTGGATAAGTTTCTGTTATCCCCCATTGCAAATATATAGCCGTCGGGAACAGTAAGCGGGTAATCAAAAGCATATTCATCCCTTGTTGTCGGTTCGCTTATGTACTGCTCTTCAAGCCGCGCTCCATCAACGCTTACAATTCCATTTTCAAAATCTATATCAACCGTTTGGCCGCCGACAGCAATTACCCTTTTTACTATTACCTTGTCAAGTCCTTCGGTTTCAAGAACTTTTCCGTCTGAGGATAAAAGATGCGCGCTATCGTTATTAATCACAACAATATCTCCGTTTTCCGGAGAATATCCTAACGAATATACTATAAGCTTATCGCTGTTCTCAAGGGTAGGCAGCATAGAAGTACCGTCTACGACCACAACTCTCATAATGTATGTGAAAAATAATGAAATTACCAATATCACTGTAAGAACTGATTCGATAATATCTAAAAAATCGTTAAGCCTAAAGTTTTTATTTTCGTCAGGAAAATCCCTTTTTTCATTGACTGAAATTTCAGCAGATCGGGCATACGACAACTGCGGATTTGTTCTTTTATCAGTATTTTCAGCCTTTAATGCATTAGCGCGTTTTATTTCGGCAATTTTTCTGACTCTTTCCTTTGCAGCATCAGCTTTCTGAGCCTCAGTCATATGGATTTCCGCATTATCCTGCCGCAAAGCCGAAGCAGACGCGCGTTCCTCTGCAGATTTTGAAACCCCAGACCTATTCGTCGGCGGTTCTTTCCGCTTCGCCGGATTATACGGATTATTAGCCGTTTCGGCCAGAATTCTTTCAAGAGCGTCTTCACGGCTTTCTCTCGTCGTTTTATGTTCACTCATATTAATTCCTCGTAAATTATATCAGTCAAGAATCTTAAACGTTTCAAAAGGATAAAATCTTAATACGGCCTTTCCGAGAACGTCGCCGGTTTCAACAAATCCAACGTGAGGATCACGGCTGTCAGTAGAATTGTTTCTATTATCGCCCATAACAAATACATAGCCGTCGGGAACTGTTACAGGATATTCAAACGCTCCGGTATTAAGATAAGTTGGTTCCTTTATATAATTTTCTGAAAGCGCTTCACCGTCAACATATACCGTTCCTTTATTGAAATCTATATCGACAGTCTGCCCTCCGGTGGCAATAACTCGCTTTATGAGTCTTTTTCCAAGGCTCGACTGTCCGCTTATTATTTCGGATTTATCTCCGTCCTTATATATATGTGATTCATCATTTTCAACAATTACAATATCTCCGGATTTTGGAGTATAGAAAAAAGTCGTCATGATCAGTTTGTCGCCGTTTTGCAGCGTAGGGTTCATAGAGGTACCGTCAACCGTAACAGGTCTGCATATAAACGTAAATATCAACAATACGACAAAAATTGAAGTAACTATCGATTCGCATATTTCCATAAAATCGCCAAAAGCGTTTTTATGCTCTTTCTGTACTTTGATTTCTTCAGCCTGCTCTTCCATCAGTTAATCCTCGATTCATAAATTAATAGCAAAAAAGGGACTTAAACGTCCCTTGTAAAGGCAGTAAGCAAAGCGGCATACAGCCGCCTGCGGTAATGCCTGTTTATTACTTTATCTGCTCCTTAACCTTTGCGGCCTTACCTACTCTGTCGCGCAGATAATAAAGCTTTGCTCTGCGAACCTTACCGTATCTTACAATCTCAACCTTGTCAACGACAGGCGAATGAAGAGGGAATACTCTCTCAATTCCGCAGCCGTGCGCTACACGTCTTACAGTAAAGGTTTCACTGATTCCACCGTGCTTCTTAGCAATTACCGTACCCTCGAAAACCTGAATACGACTCTTATCGCCTTCCTTGATTTTAACGTGAACCTTAACGGTATCGCCTACTGAGAATGAAGGTACCTCGGCTTTCTTGCTTGATCCGCTGATAATTTCCAATGCGTCCATTTCAATTTCCTCCTGGTTTCCGGCATTCTTACCGCATTTTAATTATATAAACCCTATGCGGCAGCGGACTGCCCTGTTTAATGTCATTTTACTGGCATAAACTCTCGCAAAAACAAAATTTATGTCTTTACGGATTTTAAATGCTTTAATATCATACCATATATTTATTAAAATTGCAAGGGTTTTCAAAAAAATTCTTTTTCGTTTTCCATTAAAACCCCGGTTCTTTCAACCTCGGAAACAGTCGTATCTCCTAAATCCTCCGATAAAAACATATCAATAAGAAGCGATGGATTTATATTGTTTTCCGTACCTGCCGGAAACAGAGCTTCAATCTCCAGAATTCCGTTTAAAAGCTCGATTTTTCTTACCTTAATAAGCGGCTTTAGATCGACGACCTTTTCTACGCCCTTTTTTGTTCTTTTAACTGTATTAAGACTGTCACGAGATATAAATTCATTAAAGCTATTTATAAGCCTATCAGGAAAATTTGATTTAAAACAAATTCTATATTCCGCATATTTTATGGAGGTATGTTTATTAACCGGCTCAAAGGCTTTCAAAACCCTGATTCCCTCCGGCATAACGCTGTTTAAACGCTCTTTAATTTCCTCGTAGGATATGTTTTCTGTGAGATTAAAATCCATTATTTCAGCGGAGCTTTCATAGCCAAGCGAAAGAGGAAGTGCAAACATAATATAAATATGGGGATTAAAGCCTTCCGTATACCATATCGGCAGACCGGAACGTTTAATAGTCCGCTGAATACACCTGTTTAGATCAAGATGCGAAATATATTTAGCCCGTCCCTTTTTTTCAAAAACCGCCCTGACTTTAACCAAAACACGGTCCTCCTATCTCTCTGCTTACTCCGCAGGCAGAGCATTTTGATCGACAGTTTTCAGTTGTTTCAGCCCGTTTTGCCTTAATGTTTTCCCTTACAAGAAATTCCTTATTTATATAATAATCAAGATGATCCCAGGGCATAATTTCCTTATAATCTCTTCGGCGGCAAGCGTAAAATTCCATATCAAGACCGCTTTCTTCAAACGCTTCACGCCATTTTTCATAACTGAAATGCTCTCCCCAGCTATCAAACTTACAGCCTTTTTCCCAAGCTCTGTAAACAGCGGTTCCCATCCTTCTGTCGCCTCTCGCCAATGCAGCTTCAAGAATGCTGGTTGAAGGATCGTGCCAGCTTGCTTTTATTTTTTTTGAAGTGATCGAATTCATGAGAGTCTCCTGCTTATGCATAATTTCGCTGCGGGTTGCCTGAGGTTCAAATTCAAAAGGCGTAAACGGTTTAGGCACAAATGTCGCCGTACTTATAGAAACCTGAACTCCTTTTCCTTTCTGTCTTCCCGGAATACTGTAATACAGATCCACGATCTTTTGCGCCAGCTTAGTTATACCGACGATATCCTCGTCAGTTTCAGTTGGAAGTCCCAGCATAAAATAAAGCTTTACGGACGTATATCCTCCCTCAAAAGCCGTACGGCATGTACGCATCACTTCTTCCTCAGTTACGTTCTTATTTATAACGTTTCTCAGACGCTGCGTTCCCGCTTCAGGCGCAAAGGTAAGACCGCTCTTTCTGACTTTCTTCACCTCGTCCATAAGCTCCTTGGAAAAGTTGTCCACCCTCAACGAAGGCAGCGAAAGATTGATATGCTGCTTTTCCGTATACGGAATAAGCTCCGTAAGAATTTTTCCTATTTCCGAATGATCCGAGGTACTAAGCGAAGCAAGAGAGATTTCCTCATAACCGGTATTACCGCAAAGCGTTTCAGCTTCCCGGCAAACCGTTTCAGGCGATTTTTCTCTGAAAGGTCTGTAAAGAAATCCGGCCTGGCAGAACCGGCAGCCTCTGATGCACCCTCTTAATACCTCTACAGAAATTCTGTCATGAACAATATCGGTAAAAGGCACGACAAAATTTTCAGGATAAAAAACCTTGTCAAAATCCTTTATAATCCTTTTTTTAATTATCGGTCTTACATTGTCCTGAGGGATAATTTCTTTGACCGTGCCGTCGTCATTATAGTAAACCTTATAAAGCGAAGGGACATAAATACCGTCTATTTCAGCGGCTCTGCGGAGAAAATCCTTTTTTCCAAAGTCCTTGGATTTCATTTCCTTATACAGATCCATAAGCTCTAGATTTACTTCCTCTCCCTCTCCAAGTATGAATAAATCTATAAAATCGGCAAGAGGCTCCGGATTGCAGACGCACGGACCTCCTGCGACGATAATGTTCGTCAGCTTATCGTCCCTGTCTTTTGATAAGATCGGAATACCCGCTAAATCGAGCATATTTAGAACATTTGTATAAGAAAGCTCATACTGCATTGTAAAGCCTATAAAATCAAATTCGCTTAACGGATCAAGACTTTCCAATGCATAAAGAGGTATTCTATTCTCTCTCATCAGCTTTTCAAAATCAATTCCGGGAGCAAATACTCTTTCACACCAATAATCTGCTCTCTGATTAATAAGCGAATATAAGATTTTCATTCCCAAATGAGACATTCCTATGTCGTATGTATCGGGAAAACAAAACGCAAATCTAACGCTTATATTATCCTTATTCTTTATTACGCTGCCTGATTCTCCGCCTATATACCTTGCCGGCTTTGTTACGGAAAGCAATAAATCTTCTATTTTTTTTCTGAGCATATTTTACTTCCTTTATAGTTATATTGATTTTTATTTTACTATATATTGAAATAAAAATCAAGGGCAACACTGGAATTATCCAGTATTGCCCGGAAAATATTTTATCGTTCTTTAAAATGAGAAGCGTCAACGCCGCAGATAGGACATTTATAATTATCAGGCACGTAATCCCCTTCATAAATATAACCGCATACGTCGCATATGAATTTCTTTTTTCCGGAAGACGCTTCGTCGTCGGCGATATAGGTAGGCGCTTTTTTAGGACTTTTTCCTTTAAGAACCTTATGATAATAAGCATAGGTCATAGGTTCTCCTGATTTTAACGGCTGCGCGTCTATTACCTCGCCGAGGAAAACCGTATGCGTCTCTGTTTCCATTTTGTCAACCACCCTGCATACAACGTAGGCGCAGCCGTCAGTCAGAACAGGTATCCCCTCTTTTAAAACATAATCGTACTTGCTGAATTTATCCGTATCCTTGCTTGAAGAAAAACCGAATTTGCCTATTATTTCAGGATCGGAATCCTCTGAAAGCGCCGTAAAACCGAACATACCGGATTTTTCAATACATTTTGCGGTATAATTATCATGATTAACGCTAACTGAAACAGAAGCCGGTGAAGCCGTAATCTGAGTATTGCTGTTTGTTATACATCCTACCGGTTTTCCGTTATCGGTTGAAGTTGTTACATAAACTCCGTATGACATACTGTAAAAAGCTTTAGGATCCATTTTTTTACCTTCCATTCTGATTTATTTCATGCACTATGCATAATATTTATATATTTGTTATTATTATACCATTTTTTTATAAAAAGTCAACAAAAATCAATATTTCTCAATTATGGATAAACATATGTATATTAAACTCCTGATTATCAATTTGATTTCATAAAAGATACGTGCTATAATAAAAACACATAAATTAAATTATGGAGGCATTAAAATGAAATTAGCCGTATTTGATCTCGACGGAACTTTAATTGATTCGCTTGCCGATATTGCAGAGGCCACTAATTTTGCAATGAGAAAACTCGGATTCCCCGAGCATCCGCTTAATGAATTCAATTATATGGTCGGCGACGGAGTAAAGATTCTTATTGAACGCGCGCTCCCTGACGACAGACAGGAGCTTTTTGAGCAGGCTCTAAAGCTGTATAACGACTATTACAACGAGAATTACACAGTTAAGACCTATGTTTATAAAGGTATTACCGAAACCCTGAAACAGCTAAAAGCTATGGGTATTAAGCTTGCAGTCGCTTCAAACAAAACGCATTGCTTTACCGAAGTCATAATTAAGAACTATTTCGGAAACGATACTTTCGACGCCGTATATGGCAAATCTGACGCAAGACCCGTCAAACCGGATCCAGCTATATTAAACGCCATTTTAAGCGATATGAGTATCGCTCCTTCGGAAGCAATTATGATCGGAGATACAAGCATAGATATAAACACCGGCAAAAACGCGGGCGTCAGATCTATCGGATGTCTTTGGGGATTCAGATCTATGGAAGAACTTACCTCCGCAGGCGCCGACTTCATAGCTGAAAAGCCTGAGGATATTGTAAAATTCATCAGAGAAATATAAAATTATTATAAATCGTTCAAAAGAAATTAAAAAATATTTCTTCTCTGACTTCAATTTGCCAAAATCTCCGATTATTTGACAGTCATAGTGTATATACGGCAAGCTCGCAGAAAGTAATACCATTTTCTCCATTCATTTTTTATTCCTTATTCAGCGGCAGTAATTAACTGCCGCTGATTTCTATTTCATTTAATATAATTCTTTTGAGTGCAATCATATCAAATATATCAATTTTATTGTCATTTAAAATATCAATTTTTCCGTAATATTCCACCGAAATATCGGACTTGCCGGTTAAATAATCCCGCAGTAATACAATATCATTATTATCAATGCTCCCGTCGTCGTTTATATCCCCTTTTAGGCCCGTATTATATTCAGGAACTATCCACTTATCCGCGGCAACAATCAGGCAAAGCATTTTGATCGTATCTCCGTAATAAACATCATCGCCGTAATTTACAATACAATCACGCAGTGATTCCTCCCATTCTAAATTACCGCCGCATTTTGCCGCTACTAAAAAAGGCGCTGTAAAACATAAATCGTTATAGTCCTCTAATTGTGTTCCGTCAACACTATAACCTGCCTTTATCTCCCAAGGATCCCCTCCGGATTTATTAATAATAAAAGAATTGATCGCCTGAGAAAATAAAAGAGCATTTTCATTTTTATTAATTATATAATCCATGCTTATTCGCCACGGTATACGGCAGCTATTGTAACTATATGCTCCGTCATACTCCCCTTCAAGAAATCCGGCAGGTGCCGGAACATATTTTCCGGATTTATCTTTAATAATAAAGTCCGGCAGCAAACCTGTTTCATATTCCAAAACCATATCATTTATAATTTTATAAGTAGAATTGTAAACATTCATCCATCTTTGGTCTCCTGTAACCTCAGCGAAAACAGGCATATACTGAACTATAAAATCAGAAGCACGGGTTGCGGAGTAAAAAATATCATTGCTGTCGCATTCATATACCCAGTCGCCTAATGAAATCGTCCAGTTTTCATGATTAATCTCATATGTCATAATATCGTTAATTACTGCCAAAGCTTCAGAATAATAGTCTATTTCTCCTTCGCTTCCCCACACCTTATCGGCGATAAGAAGAGCGTATGCAATATCCATATCTCCGTCAGCAGCGGAATCACAATAACCTCCTGTCATACTTCCGTTTTCCGCTCCGTCAATAAGCTCCGTTCCATTATCCGACTGCTGCCAAGACATAAGATTAGGACCTATATCGCTTGTATGTGCTTTATAAAAACGATACATTCCGTCAAAATATTTTTTTGACTGCTCATCATATTCTGACATACTTGCCGTAATAAGCATGCCGTATCCATGCGCCTCAGAAACTGTCACGGGAACAGAAACATTATCGCCGTTATATCTTTCTTCACTGTACCATACATAAAACTGTTCCTGATTTGTCACATATTCATCTTTAACAATGTACTTTTCTTTCCAAATACTATAAAACGACGTCATATCATTGCAATATGATTCAACTTCTGCCGAGTTAACCGGACTTAAAGAAAAAGCGACTGACGCAACAGCCATAATTACAGTAATTATTTTTTTAGAAACTCCCATAATAATCCTCCTTAATTTAAATTATACATTAAATTATATTTAATGTCAATTAGTTTTCCATTTATTTTTTTGACAACATTAATATATTTTCTCTCTGTAAGCTCTGTAATTAATGCAATTTCTACAAATATTACTTTTTTCGAAAAAAGTAATTGACATATTTCTAAAAGCATGATATAATAATTATCGTTGATTGAGAACAACGCTATGAAATGCAGGTGTAGTTCAATGGTAGAATTCCAGCCTTCCAAGCTGGCTACGTGGGTTCGATTCCCATCACCTGCTCCATATGCGCCTTTAACTCAGCTGGATAGAGTAACTGCCTTCTAAGCAGTAAGCCATTGGTTCGAGTCCAATAAGGCGCACCAATTACGTCCCTTATTGGGGCGATTATTATTTTTATATTATGGTGGGTGTAGCTCAGTTGGTTAGAGCGTCGGATTGTGGTCCCGAAGGTCGTGGGTTCGATTCCCATCTCCCACCCCATGTTGATTATCCTAACGCAATTTGAACTTTCAGTTCAAGTTGCGTTGTTTTATGCCTAAAATCCCGTAACTGCGGGCTTTTTTATACCCAAACGGCGAAAAAAAGAAGTTAAAAACCATAGATGAAAAACACCGATTGACAGAATTCGAACTCCCGACATTTAAATATTTCAGAAGATTTAGACATATTTGAGAAAAATAATCTCACGTATGCCCTTTGTATATATAAAAAAGGAAATCAGCGTTCAAAAATTCTTTATTCAAAGTTGTGGTTTAAATCCTTTCGGTTTATGCTTAGAATTTATGAACAGCAGACGATTTTTATCTGCCGAAAAAAGAAATATAAACAGCACAGATACCGAGCTGAATACAGACATTTAGGTCAATGTTTTACGGTTTGACAGTTTATTGATACTATGTTATACTTTAATAAAATCACTTGTAAAAATTTGATTGTTGATTATGGGAGAACATATGAGGTTATTTAATTTCAGAAAGAAGAAAAACGCAGCGGGAAATCTTCAAAGCTTTTCAAACGTTAATGCAGCTAGTTTGAATATACCCGTACACGCTGATTCCGAACCGTTTGCTTCTGATAATGACATAAACAATTTTACAAAAGCAATCGGCGATGAATATGTATCGAAAAAACAGCTTGAGCTTACCAAGGAAGATCTCGAAAAAATCAGCATTACAGACGGCGCAGAAATGTGGCGGCTGTATAGCTGGTATCATAGAGAGGTAATGCCCGACGATACAGATCAAAAGCGCAAACTGAGCAGCCAGAGAATAAACAGGCTCGGCGCGGCTCTTGCCGAAAAAGTGCTTAATGCAGATGAAATTTACTGTCTGTATAATAAATTAACAGACCAACCTCATCTTTTTTCACGAACTGTACAACAAAACGACGGTTATCTTTGCACGCCGCCCGATGTACGAATTTTCACCAAAGCTTATGCAAATTATGCCCTGCAAAAATATCCTGACGATATTTTTGAACTAAAGAAAATTGTAAGAGGCGCAGACGGAAAAGGAATTGAAAATTTCCTAGGTGAATGTTTTTATCTGAACGGTGCGCAGGGCATAGAAATTCACAGCGAATATGTGTCGATAGACGCCGCTATGCTTGTTCCTCCGCCGGATTTTACCGGAATGAACGAAATAAATATTCCGGTCATGAATCCTGACCTGATGCGCTGGATGCTTTTAATGGCACAAATGCCGAAAGCGGAAACCAATGATGAAGAACTCATATATAAGCTGTATTATCGTTTTATGTCAATGGAAGCGGTCAAGGCTAAATTCCTTGTTCCTATGAAGCTCGAAGAAAATTTTCCTCAGTCGAATAAAACAGAAAAAATTGTGCTGAAATCAGGAGCTAAGTTCAGCATTGCAGTCATGAAGGGCAAGTATGACAGAGAAGCTGTGATCATGTATACGGACTGGAAACGGCTGCGTGAATGCTACAACGGCTGGAGCGGGTCAATTATGACGCTATCGAATATTATAAATAATAATGATGCTGTAATTAATCCTACGAATCATCCGCAGCTCGGATTTTATATCGGCAAAGAAATGTATGAGGAAATGGTTACATACACAAATAAATAGCAATTTAATACAGTCGGGCTGGCAGTCTGACTGTATTTTCATTATACAAGCAAAAATGTTGCTTTCATATCTCAATTGCACGTTCCCGCTAATATCAAACCTGTTAACAACGGCGCGTCTGATTTAACATAAACGATGAAAAAAACGAAAAACACCGACTGACAAGATTCGAACTCTAAAATCCGAAGATATCAAAAAAATAAGACGTAACACACAAAGCAGTATTTCCGATTTCATACCATTATGTATTTAATTATTGCTAATTATGTGAACTTGTGTTATTATATATTAAATGATATTATGCAATCCGGTATGATAAAAATATATAAAGGGAGGTCTTTATGAAAATATTGTATACGATAATGTTAACACTGATAAAGAGGAAGGATGGTATTGGTCACGTCCAGTAAGTTATGAAAGAAAATATGCTTCGTGCGGTGTACAGGCAAATTTTAATGTTTATGAAAGTTATGAGAGCAAATAAAGCATAGTTGATAAGGAGGAAGATTTAAATGAACAATTAATGAAGCTTGACGGGTTGGTATATTTAAGATAAATAACGTCTGGTAAATTTGAAAATGTAAGTAAATTTATAGATTATATAACTACCGATGAAAATGGAAATATCAGCCCGGAAGAGTTGCCAGATCTTACTTCTATTAAATCAAAAGGAGTTTTATTTTCATATGGAACGCCAAAGCTTTTTTTGAATCCCCGACTGTGTCGGGGGTTTTCTTTGTATAATAAAATCGGCATAGCCGATATACTAATATCAACTATGCCAATATTTTTTCTGGGATTGAAAATCCCTAAATCCCCCCAAAACGGAGAGCTTTAATTTCAATCCTCTTTATAATTAAGGATTTTTCTGATGCCCTCTGTAATAGAAACATATTCCTCATAAATCTTATCAAAATAATCTTTTCCGGCATCTTCAATGTGGTAATAAACTCTGGTTCTTCTTTTTCCTATAAGTTCCTTATGATCTGATATCATTCCTTTTTCAATAAGTCTGTAAAGACTCGGATACATAGTACCTTCTTTTAAAATGAATAAACCATCGCTTCTCTTTTCGAACTCCTGGGTTAACTGATAACCATACATATCTTCTTGCTTGAGCAAATGCAATATAAGAAGTTCCGTCATCCCACGTTTTAAATTTTCCTGAATTTTCATATTTACTCTCACCTCTTCCTAACTTCTATTAAACCATAAATATTCAATTTTGTCAATACTTTTTTTGCAAAATTCTGCAAAAAAATCTATAATATAATAAAATACTATCATTCAGTTATCAGAATCAGGCAGAATAAATATCGCCAAAATATAAACGACTACAGATATTCCTCCTGCAAAAGCAGCGGCTGCAAAAATCAAACGTATTACGTTTGCGTCAACATTTGTATATTCCCCTATGCCAGCGCAGACACCGCATAACATTTGATTGCTTTTAGATCTGTATAGTTTTTTCATAAGCATTCGCCTCACTTAAATAAAATATCAATATTGCCTATTCCGCATTCTACATCAATATTATATTTTCCTTCGGTATTATTCGATATATCCTTTCCGTTAACATTTATATTTCCATTTATAATATTAAACGCGTAATCGTTTTTGTCGCCGTATAATGTCGCTTTGACGTTACCGACTCCACACTCTATACTGCTGTTTCCTTCAATAATTCCATTAAGCTTTAATTCACCCATGCCCACTTTTATTTCAGCATTTTCAGAATGAAAATTTTTAACGTCCGCTTTGCCGGCGCCACAGGATAATGAAATTTTATCCGATGAAATGTTTTCAGCCAGAACCTTTCCTAATCCATTATTAACTTCTATATAATCCGAAGTTATACATTCAATATTATTATTTCCCAAACCGCAATCTATAAAGATTTTTTCAGCAGTCAAATATTTAATTTTATTATAGCCTGAACCTGTCTTTATCTGTATATCCTGAAGAGAAATATCAGCGGGAATAATTATCTGTATTTTACCAGCTTGTTTTACCAAACCAGGTATGGAAATCATCTCATGCCACTTATTGAAATCATATTTCAACCTGAAAATATGGCCTGACACAGAATAATTCAAATACTTTCTTGAAATATTATTAGCATTTATCTCAATTTTATCAACATCATTAGACGCTATTATATCCACATCAGTATATGTTATATTAATATCAAGGCCCGCTATGCCGTCCGGATCGACAACGGCTTGAATATCTGTCAGATTAAGCTGTTTTATATAGTCTTCTTTAGCTCCTACAGAAATTCCAATTACAGCAATGATTATTCCTAAAATCATAGTAAGCGATGGTATTATGTACTTTAATAGTCTTTTTTTTCTCATACCTTAACCTCAGACTTTCCAAGAATCTTATTTATTAAAGCTGCAAAGCACAACAAGACGCCCTTTAATAGCTTCAGCCATAGACTCGTTAAAGGCAGAAACAACAAAAACGGAATACTGCCTAAAATCATTCCGACTCCTATAAGAACAAGACCTATAGATATAACATTTACGATATTAGCCACTCCCATGCAAAACAACAGGATACCGCCTGAAATAAAACCCAGCATAACCGCCGCAATAGCAATGAATAATCCAAATATAATGCCTGCCGCCGCTGCAATAACACTTCCCCATACAGGAAAAGTAAATATAACCAGCATAACCGCAATAATCTTCTGCCGAGAATTCAGTTTTTGCCGCACTGCTTTTACTTCCTTTTTAGTTTTTTTTACCGTTAAAGATAGTTTATTACTGTTATTTAAGATTTTATGCGCAAGATTTTCCGGAGAACCAAGACTTGCAATAACATCCTGCTCATTGGATAAACCGGCGTCATCAAAATAATTTCCGTAATATCTGACAGCCGCTTCACGTTCCTTCGCGGGAAGCGACATTAAATTATTTTTAAGCTTTGAGAGATACTCAAATTTATTCATTATCTGAAATCATCTCCTGTAAAATTATTTTATCTATTTTTTCTTTGAACACATTCCATTCTTTACAGTATTTTTCAAGCTTATTCTTACCTTCGACCGTAATACGATAATAACGTCTGTTGCGTCCTTTATATTCCAAATCAAAGGCCTCAAGGCAAACATCTTTCTGAAGGCGTCTTAAAACAGGATATAATGTTGATTCAGATACATCAATGATTTTTTGAAGCTCATGAGTTATCTCATAGCCATACGTTTCCTTTCTGCTTACTATTGAAAGAACCATTGCGTCAAGCAGCTTAGCGCCTACGGGAAATTCCATTGAATCAGACACCTCTTTTTTATATTATTAAATTACTTTTAATATTATACAATATATAGTATATAAAAGTCAACCTATTTTATATTATATTCTTAAATTATTTTTTTGTTATATGCACGGTCCGTTAATCACTATCATAATATATAAAAGAAAATCTTATCAGAAACGAGGGCTTGCTATGAATAACAATATAACTTTTCTGGTTGTCGGCGGAGATTTAAGACAAATATACACAGCTTCTGCCTTGTCAGAAAATTTTAAGGTATATGCTGCCGGTTTTGACAATAATGTGTCATTACCCCAAAGAATAATATCTGTCGGAAGCAGCCTTGATTTGCCCGAAAAGGCCGATTATGTAATTTTACCGCTTCCGGCGACTCTTAATAGTATATTTGTCAATACTCCGTTTTGCAGAAACAACATTCCTCTGACAAGCCTTACATCTGTTCTAAAGGACGATGGATTGGTTTTAGGCGGTAAGCTTGACGCCGCCACCATAAAGATTTTCAATAAATGCGGAATAGAAGCGATAGATTATTTTGACAGAGAAGAACTTAACGTACTTAACGCGGTACCAACGGCCGAAGGCACAATACAGATTGCCATGGAAGAAATGGCTTCAACTATATTCGGTCAGCGTGTTCTCATTACTGGTCATGGACGTATTTCAAAGGTGCTTATTAAAATTCTTAACGGAATGGGAGCAGAAGTGACAGTTACCGCCAGAAAATATTCCGATCTTGCATGGGCGGAAATCTACGGCTGTCACGGAATCCATACGTCTTCGCTAAAAGATTGTATTAGAAATTTTAGTCTGATCATAAATACCGTTCCAGCGGTAATACTCAATGAGGACATTCTGAAAGAAGCCAGCGCTGAATCGCTTATAATAGACCTGGCCTCTAAGCCCGGAGGAGTAGATTTCGATACTGCCCGCAGGCTTGGATTAAAGGTGGTCTGGGCTCTTTCTCTTCCCGGTAAAGTAGCGCCGGTAAGTTCAGGAGAAATAATTGCATCAACTATTCTGAACATCCTTAAAGAGAGGAGATATACAGATGGCTGATCTTTCAAAGATCAAAATAGGATATGTCATGACCGGTTCCTTTTGTACATTCAATAAAAGTTTTTTACAGGCAGAAGAGCTTATAAAATCAGGAGCTGATTTACTGCCTGTAATGTCATATAACGCAGCCGAAATAGACACCAGATTCGGCAATGCAAAAGATAATATAAAAAAATTGGAGGAAATAACCGGTAAAGAAGTGATAAAAACAATAGAAGCTGCCGAACCTATCGGTCCAAAAAATATGACGGACATTCTCGTAGTCTGCCCATGCACCGGAAATACTATAGCTAAGCTTGCTTATAGTATAACTGACTCTCCCGCCACAATGGCAATTAAATCTCACCTGAGAAATAAAAAGCCTGTTGTAATTGCACTGGCGTCGAACGATTCTCTTTCCGGTTCAATGAAAAATATAGGCGCGCTTCTAAATATGAAAAATTATTATTTTGTTCCATTTTTTCAGGATGATAAAATAAAAAAACCCACCTCGGCTATTTGCGATTTTTCACTTCTGAAAGATACTATTGAAGCCGCTCTTCACGGAAAACAGCTTCAACCTATTATTTTTTAAGAAGGGCTGTATCAAAATTGATACAGCCCTTCTTTGATTCTTATACTAAAGCTTTTACATATCGCAGAATAAATACATTGAAAATTTTTTCTATTAACGCTTTACAAAATTTGATTTCTGTTTCTCCTGAGCTTCAATCATTTGCGACATTCTTTCATCTATTCTTGCCTTATTTTCAGTATCAAGCCGGCTGAACTTTGCAATAAAGCGAGACGGCGATATATCGCTGCAAAAGGTTTTGTCATTGGTTCTTCCGGCTATGTAATCAAGAGAAACTTTATAATAATCGGCTAATATTATCGCTTTTGAGAATGGTATGTCTGTTTCTCCCCGTTCATATTTACCATAATGATTAGTTGATACTTCAATTATTTCAGAAATTTCTTCCTGCGTCAAATCAGCGTCTTCTTTTAAATCTTTCAGCCTTTGGTAAAAAGCCATTAATATAACCTCCGTTTTTAATATATGATATAAAATTCTATCATATAAATGAGATTAATTATTCGCTTTCACATCTATCTGGTATATTTTGCTATTTTTTCAATTCTATTCAATGTATTTAAATAGCTATTAAAGCTTATTTTTGACAAATAAAAGCCTTCAAATAATACTGATAATTAGTTTTTAATACATAAAAAAGGCTGTATCAAAATGATACAGCCCTGATTTTAAAACTCTTCAAAACTCATTATACACCAGTCGCCGTTTATTTTATAAACACTAAGCGTTGTTGTATCCGTCTCTTTTTCGTCGTCACCCTTGATAGTCGCCTTGATCTCAACTTCGTATCCTTTGGAAATTTTCACCTTCGAATCATAATTATCCTCGTACATTTCTTCAAGATCCTCAAGATCGTCCTTATCTATCTTATTTTTATCCTTATACTTTACACTAATTTTGATGTCATCGCCATATTCATCTTCAAGATTATCAAGAATTCCTTCAGCCAATTCATCGAGATCATCAATAATTTCGCTTTTTTTCTTATCTTCAAACTGTTCCTCCAAAAGGAACTCCGGAAGAGCCTTATAAAAATACTTTCCCTTTCCCGTTTCCATTCCCTTGAACATATTATCAATAGGATCCTTATAACCTCCGCCGAAAATAAGCTTACAAACAAGAAGAACTATTACAACAATAACTGCTGCAACTGCTATTACAGGAACAATCGACTTTTTGTTTCCAGTAGCTTCACCATTACCGCCGACTGAATTTGCCGTCTGCGCTGCACCGCAGGATGAACATATCTCAGCATTATCGTCAATCTGAGCTCCGCACTGCATACAAAATTTACTCATAAAAAATAACCCCCATAAAAATTTATTGCATTAACATTTTATCATATTAATAGCATTCTGTCAATATAATAAGCACAATTTGTAAATAATGATAAAATGTACAGGCTTTTTATCATTAATTTGATAAATCATTTATTACGTTTTCAAGCATAATCAAAGCATGATCATAATTTTCCTTTGTTTTCTTTGCAGAGGAAAGATTCTTATCAACCTTTCTCACTCCTATATAAAGGTCATCAGGAATATCATTTTCTTCATAGCCTATTTCAGAAGCAAAGTCTGTTCCCTTAAGGTAAAATCCGTATCCTTTTATATTAGGATTATCGGGATAAAGTTCCTCAAGATTAATTAACGTTTCATCAGGAATAATCAAATCAGCCGATTTTTTATCCGCAATAACAAGCATAGTTTCACCCATCTGAAATTCCGATGACAATTTAGTCAGATTAGAGTCGTATGGACTGAGACTTTTTGTATTAGCATTTTCATCGTCTGATATCGGTATATATAAAACATTTGCATAATTTTCACCGTCATTATTATAATCTTCCGTCAGGCTGTCAAAATATTTGCCGATATCCTGATAATGAGTATAAAGCTCCGTATCGTCGCACAGCAGCATTATATTAATATCAGATTTTGTTGTTGTAAGTGTGTCATAAACTAAAAATGCCGCAATAAGAACAAAAAACGTCGTAATTCCAAGCCACCATTTATTATGATAAACAAAATTCTTTATTTTTTCCCAAAAGGTATATTGTTTTTCATCATCGGGAGACAAATCTATTTTATCAGATTCAGTAATTAAGCCCTGCTTTATTTTTAACAGCTCTACCCTTTCTTCAGCAAGAGTTTTATTATATTGCTCTCTTTTTCTTTCTTCAATTTTTGCCGCAGCCGCCTTTTTTTCTTCGAGCTTTCGCTTTTCATTTTCATCTACCTGTCTGACCGTCTCAAAAATACTTTGCTTTTTTTCTTTTTTATTATCCATCTTTACTCCTTAAAAACAAACAGGGATACATTCCGTATCCCCTCCCATTAAGCTTAATCTACCTTCAGCTTGTAATGTAATTGAAAATACACGCTGACTGATAAAATAATTATAGCACAAATAAGATAACTAATCAAGCCCGATTTCGATCATTTATTTAAGATCGCGTCGTATTTTTATTTTTTTCTTAATATACAATTAAAAACCCGTTTCTTGTTTAAGAAACGGGTTAATATAAACGGCTAATTATCCTTATTTTCTATTTCACCAATCATTTTTACACGATTCAGATGACGGCCTCCTTCAAATTCTCCGCTCAGCCAAGAATCTACTATCATAAATGCAAGACTGATACCGACGACCCGCGCGCCGATTGCAAGTACGTTAGTGTCGTTATGCTGACGTGAAAGCAAAGCTGAATACGGTTCGCTGCAAACCACTGCGCGAATTCCCTTTACCTTATTAGCGGCAAGAGAAATCCCCACTCCTGTCCCGCATATAAGTATTCCCTTATCGCAGTTTCCTCCCGCCACAGCCCTTGCAACTGCCTCGCCGTAAATCGGATAATCGGTTCTTTCCGTATTATTTGTTCCGAAATCAATAACTTCAATACCCTTTTCAATTAAATGTGAAATTATTTCATTTTTATATTCAAAGCCTACATGATCGCATCCAACCGCTATTTTCATAAAATTCCTCCTTTAAAATAAAAGGACAGTTATAACACTGTCCTTATTAAATTAAGATTTAATTATTTTTTTGAAACTATATATGAATCCACCGGAATAGTTTCAGGCACATTGTCAGGATTTATTTCTGCTCCCGACTTAACCGCGTTTACCATCTGCTCCAGAGATACGGCTCCGATTCCGGCTGAATCCTGAGCAACTGTCGCTGAAAGCTCGCCGGCTTCTACACTCTGAAGAGCTTCAGCGGCTCCGTCGGTACCGACTACAATGATTTCTCCCAATTTATTAGCATTTTTAACTGCCTGAATAGCTCCTAAAGCCATTGTATCATTGCAGCAGTAAATAGCCTTTAATCCCGGATTCATCTGAATAATGCTCGTCGCCGCGTCAAGAGCCTTCTGTCTGTCCCAGTCGGCAGGCTGAGAACTTACAAGGTTAATTCCCGCCGCCGCTTTGAAAGCGTTTGTAGCGCCTTCTTTTCTTGCCTCGCCTGAAGCGTTTCCTGCCTTACCCTCAATAATCGCGACGTCTCCGCCGTCTGCAAGCTGTTCAATAATATAATTTGCTCCCTTTTCTCCGACCTTGACGTTATCAGTGGTTGCGAAAGCAATAACGCTTCCCCCCGAACTCTTCAATGTATCCATATCTACTTTTTCATCAATATTCATTACGTAAACGCCCTTTTTGTTTGCCTGAGCAATTCCGTTAATTAGATTTGTCGGTGAAAGCGGCGCAACTCCGATTGCCTTATAGCCTACGTTAATACAATTTTCAAGTATCTTGAGCTGTCCTTCTGTATCGTCCTCACTCTGAGCCGCAAAAATATCTACTGAAACTCCAAGCTCTTTAGCTTTATCCTCGATACCCTTTTTCATAGTTGCCCAAAAGTCGTTCGACAATGTTTTAAGGATAACCGCATAATCTGCGTTTGCCGATTTGCTGTCGGAATCGTTTCCGCAGCCAACAAGTCCAAAGCCCATGCTCAACGCCAGAACTGACGAAACAAGCGTTTTAAAGAATCTTTTTTTCATAGTAATTAACCTCTCTTAATTTAAATTATTTTTTATTGAATTTAAGGCAAACATTCCGCTGCCAATAACTCCGCTCTGCTGCGTATGCTGAGAAAATCTGATATCCAGATTTTTCTCCGGATAGGGTTTTCTCGTATAAAAGTGAATAGACTCTTCCAGAAGCTCTTTCGGAAAATCCTTCATATAAACGACTCCGCCCGCAAGAATTATATAATCCGGATCGAGTATGTTTATTTCTGCCGCTATCGGAATTGCCAGATCTTTGACATATTTTTGTATTAAAGGATGAGAGCTGTATTTTTTAAATATATTCCTTATTTCAACGTCTGGAAAATGCTCCGCAGCTAACATTTCCAGATACCTACCTGAACAGCGCAGCTCTGCGCAGCCCTTATTTCCGCAGGTACATAATTCGTTTAAATCTATAAACGGTATATGACCAAGCTCTCCGGCAGCCCCGTTTTTCCCGTAATGAAATTTTCCGTTTATATAAACAGCATTGCCTAATCCGGTTCCAATATAAAAGCCAAGTATAGTTTTGTCTGCGTCAAGTCCCAGACCTGCAATATCGCTCTGCAAAAGAAAATTTACATCACGGTCAATAAATACCGGTATTCCGAAATATTTGCTCAACGGATCTCCAAGATTGATATTATCAAAACCTTTTAAGTTAGGCGTCGAGTAAACCGTCTTTTTGTCTTTACTTACAATTGACGGTATACCTATCGCAACGGCGGATATTTTTCCTTCCATTCCGTTTTTTTTCAGATAACTGCTGATTTCCGATTCAAGTATTTCTACAACGCCGCAATCATTAAAAATTTTACTTGATTTTTTTTCAAAACCGATAAGCTCCCCGTTTTCTCCGATTACTCCTATACGGAAATTGGTGCCTCCGATGTCAATTCCGAGAGCGTACTTCATCAAGCTCCACCTCCGTTTTTACAGCCTTATTATAAGACTCTATCATCTTATCCCAAGCCTTCGCAAGATCCTTGTCCTTACTGAAAAGTCCTGAAGCGCCCACAATAAATACTTCTGTACCGGCTTGTGAAAGTTCTCTGAAAGTGTTTTCATTGCAGGAACCGTCAACTTCAATAAGATATTTGTAACCGTTTTTTTCTTTAAGCTCCTTAGCTTCTTTAATTTTGTCAAGCATTTCACGGATAAACGGCTGTCCTGCAAATCCAGGATCAACTGACATTATCGTTATCTTATCGAGCTTATGAATATAATTTTGTATATAGCTCAGAGGTGTAGCGGGATTCAGAACTACTCCAACCCTGCATCCTAAAGCCCTTATCTTGTTAATAATACGGAATGCGTCAGAATTGATTGTTTCTGCATGAGGACATATATAAGTCGCTCCGGCCTTAGCCAGCGTTTCAATATAATCGTCAGGATATTCGCACATCAGGTGGCAATCTATGGGCTTTTTTGCAATTTTAGCAAAGGCTGCTACAAAATCGGGAGAGAGTGTTATGTTTTTTACAAAATGACCATCCATAATGTCAACATGATACAAATCGCATCTTTCGTTTAATATTTCCGTCTGTTTTTTAATATCAAGCAAGTCCATACACATAAGCGAGGGATTAAACATAGCTTTCATAAATTCCTCCATAAATTTTATTTTACTTTGACGTATTTTTACTTCCGACAAATCTGTCAAGAGCAACCGATCCGATAATCAATGCGCCCATTACAACCTGCTGCAGGGTACTTGAAAGCGAAAGTATATTCATTCCATAATTGATAACGCCGATTATAAGGCCGCCTACTACTACGCCGTGAATTTTACCTTTTCCTCCGAAGAAGCTTGTACCTCCGATAATAGCCGCCGCAATTGCATATGTTTCAAATCCTGTCGCCGCAGCCGGTTCGGCAGAGCCCACCCTTCCGAGTAATACTATTCCCGCAATACCGGCGCAAAGTCCGGAAATGATAAATACTATCAGCGTATGCAGCTTAACGTTTATACCTGAATACCATGCGGATTCCTTATTTCCTCCAAGGGCGTAAATATTCCGTCCGAGCTTTGTTTTTATCGTCAGAAAAGCAAGTATCAGAGCTACTATAATAGCAACTATCGCAATAACTGGAATTCCTAATACCGAAGCTGATATTGATTTGGTAAAGCTTGCCGGGAATCCGAATACGGCGCTGGAATTGGAAACTATAAGCGTTGCGCCTCTGAAAATAGCCTGCGTTCCAAGTGTTATAATGAACGGATGAAGTCCTGTCACATTCACCAGCGCACCGTTAATAAGGCCTAAGGCCGCGCCGAGTAAAACTCCCAGTATTACCGCTGCTACGGGGTGCATACCTGCAACTATCATTTTAGCCGTCATCATACCTGTCAAGGCTACAACCGATCCGACTGAAAGATCGATTCCAGCAATCAGTATTGCAAAAAATTCTCCAAGTGCAATAAGTATATTAACAGAGCTTTGGGCAAGTATCTGCGGAACAGTATTTGCGGAAAAGAATACATTCGGCTTAGCTGCCGCAAGTATTCCCAGTAAAATAACAAGAATTCCAATCGTTCCGTATTTCTGCCAGATTGTATTGAATGTAAGCTTTTCCCTGCGCTTTTCAATAGGATTTTTCGCAGTCAATATGTTATTCATAATGTAACCTCATTTCTCATAAATAATCAATTATTCGCCGTTAGTGGAGGCGTAAACTATCTTTTCTTCAGTAGCGTCCTTGTGCTTGAAGGTTTCAACAATTTCACCTTCTCTGAATACTGCAATTGTGTCGCATACAGCCAGCAGCTCCGGAAGCTCTGAAGATACAACAAGGACTCCCTTACCTTCGTCGGAAAGCCTTCTCATCAAAGCGTAAATTTCGCTCTTGCTTCCTATATCTATACCCTTGGTAGGCTCGTCAAAAATAATTATCTGAGAATCTGCCGCGAGCCATTTTCCCAATATGACCTTCTGTTGATTTCCGCCTGATAGCTCCGTTATATTCTGACTTACGTCAGCGCACTTAATATTCAGATCTGATTTTTGCTTTTTGGCAGACGCATTATCAAACTTTCTGCTTGTAAGACCTATAACGCCTCCGCCTTTTGAAGTCTTGATATAAGGCAGAATAGAAATATTATCTCTGATAGAAAAATTATGAAAAAAACCCGTTTCACGTCGATTCTCAGTAACCATCGCAAGTCCGTTTTTTATTGCCGAATAAGGATTTTTTATGTTCACCCTTTTGCCTCTAACATAAATATCTCCGCTTTTTTTAGGCTCGGCTCCAAAAATTGAATTCATCATTTCACTTCTTCCGGAACCTACAAGTCCTGAAAATCCAAGTATTTCTCCCTTATGAAGCTTAAAAGATATATTTTTTACCGAATCATCTTTTCTTGTAAGATTTCTGACTTCAAATATAACGTCTTCTTTTTCAAAATCATGGTCTTCTTCATGCTGATAATTATGCTTAACCGTCCTGCCTACCATCATTGCCACGAGATCGTCTATTGTTACGTCACTTACATTTCTTGTCCCCACATAAGCGCCGTCCTTTAAAACTGTTACCCTGTCTCCAAGCTCAATAATCTCATTCATTTTATGAGTTATAAAAACTATCCCCTTCCCTTCCTCCTTAAGCTGACGAACTACGCTAAATAAATGATTTACCTCTTCGTTGGTGAGTGAAGCCGTAGGCTCGTCCATAACCAGAACCTTACTGTCTGACGCCAGAGCTTTAGCTATTTCAACCTGCTGCTTTTCAGATATACTTATGGCCTCAACCGGAGTTTTCGGGTCTCTTTTCAAGCCGACCTTTGCCATAAGCTTCAAAGCTCTTTTATTCATGGTTTTATAGTCGACAACCTCTACAGGTCCTAATTTTTTCATAGGTAACTTTCCGATAAATAAATTTTCCTGAATAGAAAGCTCGTTTATAACGCTCAATTCCTGATATATAACACTAATACCGTTCTCGGTAGATTCTTTAGGAGTAAGTCTGGAAAATTCTTTTCCGTCAATCACAATACTTCCCTGTGTAGGCTGATAAACGCCGCTCAGAATTTTCATAAGCGTTGATTTGCCGGCTCCGTTCTCGCCAAGTAAAACATGAACCTCTCCCGACCTTATATTAAAGGATATATTATTCAACGCAGTAACTCCGGGAAACTTTTTCACAACGCCTTTCATTTCAACAAGATTTTTAGCAGCTTCCATATTCTGCTCCTTTCACTAAATTATTTCAACAATCACGTTTGATTTATTATACATAATATTGGGTAATCGTTTACTCATTACCGCCAAAAAAACAAAATGTTCAGAACATTTTGTTTTTTCTATTCAGTTACATGAGGTACTTTTACGGCAAGCTATTTTAACTGGTATTATATAATCCACGGTTGATAATTTCACATCGTCAATAAGATCAAATAACAGTTCTACGCTGCGCTGACCGATTTTATCGAAATCCTGAATTATAGTGGTAATCGGAGGATCGCATATTTCCGATAAGGAGGTGCCATCAAATCCGACTATTTTTACATCGTCAGGTACTTTTATATTATTTTCCCTTAAAGCATGCAGCGCGCCTATTGCCATAATATCGTTATTGGCAAATATTCCGTCAAATTCATATCCTTTATTAATGAAATCCAACATCGCATTTTTAGAATCATAATAAGTAACATTTGTCTTAATAATAAACTGATCTTTTACCGGTATTGAATATTTATTCAAAGCCTTTAAATAACCGCTGAATCTATGTCTTACGGTCGAAAAATTCTGTTTATCCTTCAAGGCTACTATATTTCTGCAGCCTTTCATTATCAATTCCTCAGTTGCAAGAAAGCCTCCCGACTCGTTATCGGATATTACAAGCGTACCTGCATTTTCAGGTCTTCTGTCAATATATACAACCGGTATTTTATAATCCTCATATATTTTTTTTACATCTTCTTTAACGCTTATATAAATTATACCGTCGACATCTCTTGAAACAAGAGATGAAATATGTAAATCCTCCATATGAGAATTTTCATCTGAATCGCACACAAAAACTGTATAGCCCTCAGGAACAGCATATTTCTCGATCGCCCGGACTATATTCGCAAAAAACTCATTTGTTATGTCAGGAACAATAACTCCGATACTGTTCGTTTTGCTGGTTCTTAAACTTTTGGCGCTCTGGTTTATTTGGTAGCCATATTTTTCAACGATCTTCATTACCTTTTGTTCAGTTTCGGCAGAATACCTGCCGTTTTTATTTAAGACGCGTGAAACAGTTGCGATCGAAACGTCCGCCATTACAGCAATTTCTGCCATTGATATTTTTTTCTCCGGAATGGCAATCGAATGATCCTTACTTTTCATTACTCCTCCTTAAATTATATCTTTGAGAATACTGTACCATTTGAAATAAAAGTAAAATGCATAATTGGGTAATCGTTTACCTTGATTGCATTATACACCGTTCTATTATAAAAGTCAATACGTTTCTACAAAAAAACATGTTTTTTGTTTATTTATACGAATAATAATATACCGTATTGTGCAATTTGCATTAAATAATTCCCCTTAGTATAAAAATATCCTGATAATTATCAGGATATTTAGATTACCTCTTATATCTTTTCTGTCGGTATCCGCAATGCAAGTAACGGGATCGATACCTGACCAGTCATTGCATTTTAGATTATTAAGTCGACGCTTTTCTTTTTTACTGAGTTTTTCATACGGAATAATTTTTTTATCATATATTCAACCTATTATTTTACGAAAATACACCATATCGCAAAGCGTTGCTCCGCGCTCAATTATGGGACGATCATAATTATCCCTGAAAAAATTTTTTATTCTATGCGACTCTGTAAAACCGCATTTTATATAAAACGGTACGGTTAATGGACTGTCTCCTGTTCCGACCTGCATAATACTGTAATTTTCTGAATAACGTCTTGCAATATAATTTATCATGGCTCTTCCATAACCGTGCCTCTGATATTCCGGTCTGACAGCAATATTTTTTATTTCAATTATTCCGCAGCCTTCATCAGTCACAATACAGACAGCTTTAACGTCATATTTATCAATAATAAACATTGAGCCCCGTTCAAGGTATTTATCTATCATATTTTCCTGTTCGTCTGCAAGCAAAAGCAGATCAAGATATTGCTTTTTATTTTCCTTAACTTCATAAAACTCCATTCTTCTATACACCCTCCTTAAAATGATAGATCAGTTAATAATGTCAACATCCTCTTTATAATATAAAAAATTCCTTTTTTAAAGACACTTATAAAGTATCTGAAAAAAAGGAATTATTCTAATCAAATTTTTATCTTGCGCCTCTTCCCCTGATAACAACAAAAACAGTTCGGAAAATAAGAGATATATCCTTAACGATACTACGTTCTTTTATGTATTCAATATCTGTTTCAATCCATTTATCAAATTCCATATCGCTTCTTCCCTCGACCTGACAAACACATGACAACCCGCCTTTAACAAGCAGTCTATTCATATGCTCCGGCGTATACAAGACTACTTCTCTCGGAAGCGGTGGTCTTGGACCTATAATGGACATATCGCCTTTAAGCACATTCAAAAGCTGAGGGATCTCATCAATAGAAGTTTTTCTTATGAATTTGCCAATTCGAGTAATGCGAGAATCCTCATCGCTTTTAAACGCTATACCATCGCATTTATTCTTTTTCTGCACTTCAGCAAATTTTTTTTCCGCATCCATACACATAGAACGAAGCTTATACATTTTAAACGGTTTACCGTTTTCTGTAATTCTTGTTTGAGAAAAAAACGGATTACCCTTATCGTCAAGGAAAATTATTAAAGCCATAATGCACATTGGTATAAATAAAACTATAATACCGACTAATGAAATCACAATATCCATTGTACGCTTTACAGCTTTATATGCCGCGCCTCCCGCCGGCTTTACTTCACTATGTTTAAGAGTTTCCTGCACCCCCGCATGTAGAAGCTCCAGCCTCCTACTGTCAAAATCCAATACAGGATAATCCGTTACCCCTTCCTTGACTTCTGTAAAAGTCTCCATTCTGATTGCCGTTATCATTTCTTCAGAGATTTTTGCCTGCTTTACTGCGGCACCTCCGTTATTCACACATCAGCCCCCCTGAAAATCTGTTAAAAATTTATGCTGCTGTTTCTTATATTATATATTATATCCGCCCTGTTGTCAATTAAATTTTCGCTTTTCACTTATTTTCCAGCAAAAAGACCGAAAATCCGATAATTATTTCAACTATAATTATTTTTTATACCAATACCGTTATATTTTACAAGATAATAAGCAATCTCATTCTTAATTTGAATACTGCCAACAATACAAAACAGCCAATCAAAAATAATTGGCTGTTAAATCATATAAATTTAATTATTCTGCTTCATTCCGCAGCATTTCTTATATTTTTTCCCCGATCCGCAAGGGCAAGGATCATTATCCCCGGGTTTCTTTTTTGAAGAAGTCATAGTAATACTTCCGGCATTAGGCGGATCAGGTTTTGCAACCTGCTCACGCTGAGGAGGAGAATTTTTCTGAATTCTTACAGTCAAAAGCATTCTTACAGTATCTTCGCGAATAGCTTCTACCATTGCGTCGAACATTTCAAAGCCCTCGTATCTATATTCAACAACCGGATTCTTTTGTCCGAACGCTCTCAGACCGATACCCTTTTTAAGCTCTGCCATGTCGTCAATATGGTTCATCCACTTTGTATCAACAACCTTAAGAAGAATAACTCTTTCAAGCTCTCTTATAAGCTCTCCGCCGAACTCCGCTTCCTTAGCCGAATATATTTCAAGCATTCTGTCTTCAAGAAGCTTTGCAACATCAGCTTTTTTAATCTCTTCAAGCTGGTCGTCGCTGTAGTCGAGATCCTCGTCCCTAAGAACCCAGCCAAGAAAGTGATCCTTTAGCCCGATAAGATTCCAATTATCTCTGTCCTCATCATCCAAAAGATAATTATTAACCGATTCAACCGCCAGCTCATGCATCATATTAAGTATACTTGCATGAAGATCCTCGCCGTCGAGAACCTGTGAACGCTGAGTATAAATAATCTCACGCTGCTTATTAAGAACGTCGTCATAGTTCAATACGTTCTTTCTGATACTAAAGTTTCTGCCTTCTACCTTTTTCTGTGAGGATTCAATTATCCTTGTAAGCATTTTGCTTTCGATAGGCATATCTTCTTCAACATTAAGCGTATTCATCATATTTTCAAGCCTGTCTCCGGCAAAAATACGCATAAGATCGTCTTCAACTGAAAGGAAGAAACGGCTCTCGCCTTCATCGCCCTGACGTCCCGAACGTCCTCTAAGCTGATTATCAATACGCCTTGATTCATGACGTTCGGTACCCAGAATATAAAGACCGCCCGCAGCCTTTACATCCTTTGCTTTTTCCTTTACTTCGGCATTATACTTATCGTAAAGCTCTTTATAAACCGCTCTGGCCGCCAATATTTCTTCATCATCAGTGTCGGCAAAACCAACTGCTTCATTTATAATTTCTTCATCATATTCTCTTTTACGCATTTCAGCTTTGGCAAGAAATTCAGCATTTCCTCCAAGCATAATATCAGTACCGCGTCCCGCCATATTTGTAGCAATGGTAACTGCGCCAAGCTTTCCGGCCTGAGCAACGATCTCCGCTTCCTTGGCATGATATTTAGCATTAAGAACCTCATGCTTAACGCCTTTCCGCTTCAGCATAGCGGAAAGCAGCTCTGATTTTTCAATTGAAATGGTACCCACCAACACCGGCTGTCCCTTTTTATGACATTCAACTATCTGGTCGATTATCGCCTTGAATTTACCGGATTCAGTCCTGTAAATCTGATCTGAATGATCTATACGTATAACAGGCTTATTTGTCGGAATTGCAATAACGTCCAGCTTATATATTTCTCTGAATTCGTCTTCTTCCGTCATAGCGGTACCGGTCATACCAGAAAGCTTTTTATAAAGACGGAAATAGTTCTGGAAGGTAATAGTTGCCAGAGTCTTAGATTCATGAGCAATTTTTACGCCCTCTTTAGCTTCAATCGCCTGATGCAGACCGTCATTAAAACGCCTTCCCAGCATAAGACGTCCCGTAAATTCGTCAACTATTATAACTTCTCCGTCCTTAACCACATAATCAATATCAGCATGCATTACACCATGTGCTTTAAGAGCCTGATTTATGTGATGAAGAAGAGTCATATTATCGGGATCCATCAGATTGTCGACATTAAAATATTTTTCCGCCTTTTTAACGCCTGATCTGGTAATTGTTGCTGTTTTAGCCTTTTCATCAATTATATAATCAACATTTTCATTGATTTCATCCTGATCCTGCTTATCGTCAATTTCTACAACCGTTGTAGAAACAAGATTCTTTGCGAACTTATCAACAATGTCATAAAGCTCGGTAGATTTATCTCCCCGTCCCGATATTATAAGAGGCGTTCTTGCCTCGTCTATAAGTATAGAGTCAACCTCGTCCACAATTGCAAAGTTAGGCTTACGCTGAACCCTGTCCCTTGCATGAATAACCATGTTGTCGCGAAGATAGTCAAAGCCAAGCTCGTTATTAGTTGCATATGTAACATCACAGTTATAAGCGGCTCTTCTTTCCTCATTTGTAAGACCATGAAGTATACAGCCGACAGTAAGGCCTAAAAAACGCAGTACCTTGCCCATTTCATCAGACTGCGTCTTTGCAAGATAATCGTTTACCGTAACGACATGCACTCCTTTTCCCGGGAGCGCATTCAAATAGGAAGCCACGCATGCAACGAGTGTTTTACCTTCGCCTGTTTTCATTTCAGCTATACGTCCCTGATGAAGAACGATTGCGCCAATAATTTGAACGGGAAAAGGTTTTTTCCCCAAAACCCTGTAAGCAGCCTCGCGTACTGTAGCCAGGGCCTCCGGAAGAATCATATCGATAGATTCGCCGGTATCAAGCCTGTCCCTGAAATTCTGAGTCTGAGCCTTAAGCTCCGTATCAGACATTGCAGCATACTGTTCTTCAAGCTTTAAAACGCCTTCCTTTATAGGTTCGATTCTTGCCAGTTCTTTTGTACTGTATGAACCGAATATTTTACCAAATATACCCATTTATAATCCGCCTTTTAATTAAAATTAGTCATTATTATTTAAAAGAAATTGATAACGCCTATTCAGAATCAGCAATATAATGAAATTCATTGTAAACAGAGCGCAACAGTATTAAAAATAATATACTTATTTATTTTATATCAATTTCATTTTTTTGTCAATAGGGATTAAACTAAAAATTATTATTTATATAAAGGCTTCATGGAGAACGTATACCGGTAAGCTTAACTTTAAACAATTCGTATAATACCTCGTTAAGCGTAGTGGGCAGATCATTCCAGTCCGTATAAAGACCAAACCCCGTTTCATGATATGTATGATAATTAAAGCTTATATCATTTTCAATAAACACGTCTATTACATCGGATACCCATCTGTCTCCGCCGCGATCATTTTTAAAGCAATTTACTCCGGCTCCGAATTCACCGCAATAAACCGGTACGTTATTATCAATAGAAAACCTTATATTATTAAGGATTGATTTTTCAAGAAAATCCTTATTAAACGCACTGACCTCATCAGCGCTCCATACGTCTACTCTCGGACGAACGACGGCGCTCTGACCTGCGTTCTCAACTTTAAAATAACCGCTTGCCTTGTAGCTGTGTCCCTTTACTGCAAGCAAATTATTTCTACCAAAGCTGGCGTCGGAGGTTGTTCCGCTTATACATAAAGACGCGTTATCGTCATAGCCGATATTCGCCTTACCCCCTGATCCTGTATTATTTTCAGACCAGAAGCTAAATATATTGCCATTTTTAAAATCTTCCGAATATACGGTTTTAACAAATTTGCCGTTTTCATCATATTCGTCAATTTTAAGATTATCCGCATAGGCAATCCCGTCATTACCAAGGTTTTGCGCCTGAAAAACTAAATTGAGCAGTTTTTGATTATCTTCTGTAATAGTCATTAAAGAGCTTTCAAGATATTGCCACTCTTCCGATTTCAAATCCGCACTGTCTCCGTCAAAGGTCGCAGCTTCCCATGAAGAACCGGAAGTTGATATAGCAATTGACTCGTCAGGATATGTCAGATCATATCCCTGTGTTCCTGCCCAGTCAAATCCCTGGTGGGTAAACGGATGATAGTCATAATAATGAAATTCATATACGATATCATCTCCGTTTATTTTGATGAAATTATTATCATTATTAAAATTTTCCCATTGTAAATTTCCTGTAGCGGTATCCTCCGCAGCACACATTCTCTCTACGAAAATCAAATGATTATCGTCAACCGTTCTGATACTGTCAGTAATATCCTGTGCAAGCTCCCGCCATTTTTCCAATGGATCCTCATAATCCTTAGCTGAAACTACCGGCTCGTTTACAATACCATATCCCAGAACCGACGGATTATCAGAATAGCGTCGGGCAATTTCTGTCCATAAAGCAATCAGTCTATTCTGATTCTCAGTATCCGTCCACAGCTCGTCGCCATTGCCCTGAGACTGATAGCCACCCTGAGGATAATGCATGTTAAGTACCAGCCGTATTCCGTATTTTTCCGCCCATTCAATATTCTGATCTAACCATTTGAAACCGCTTTCCTTGTATTCATAAGGCGAAGCGTCGTTTTCAAACAAGCTATAATTCAAATAAAATCTTACCGAATTAAATCCCAAATCCGCAAGCTCTTCATAGCTTTCTTCAGTATGATGCTTATTTACAGGCGGCTCTGCCGGATTATCCCATACCTTATTTCCGAAGGCCATACCTTTAATTATATATTGTCTGCCGTTTTCATCTTTTAAAATACGTCCGTCGGCAGTGATAAAACCGGTATAACCACCTGAATTATTTATAATGCGTTTAAGCTTTATCAGGTCAAAAACATTTATATCTCCATCATGATTTGTATCGGCGCCGACAACCGCGTCCGTGTGTTTTCCAAGTAAAAATTCGCTTAAAAGCTCTATGTCGTTTATATCGACAGCCCCGTCGCCGTTAAGATCGTTTTCAATATCAATGGAGGATACGGCAAAAACATATTCGCTTCTGCCGGAAAAACACAATAAGCACACTGCCGCTGCCGTAACTGCATATTTTAAAGAACGGAAAAACTTCATAAACATCACTTTCCTTTTTGAAAATATTTACAGAAACCGCCGCATATGCAGTCAATACATTTCGGATTTCTGGCTCTGCACACATCTCTGCCGAACTGTACTATCCTGTGACAAAAGTCCGAAGAAACCTCCGGAGGAATAAGCTTAACAAGATCCTCCTCCACCTTTCTCGGCTCCTTATTATTTGTAAGACCAAGTCTTCCGGTTATCCTGATAAAATGAGTATCCGTAACTATTGCCGGTTTACCCCATACATCGCCCATCATAATATTAGCCGTTTTTCGTCCGATTCCTGAAATGGTAAGCAGATCCTCCATATTGTCAGGAATTTCCCCGCCGAAATTATTTATAAGCTGACCAGCCATCTCCTTTATACTTTTCGCCTTGGTTCTGTAAAAGCCGCAAGGCCTTACAGCTTCTTCAAGCTCCTTCAAATCCGCTTCCGCAAATGCTTCAAGAGTAGGATATTTTTTAAAAAGCTCCTCTGTTACAATATTGACCCTGGCGTCTGTGCACTGAGCAGAAAGACGAGCGGCAATCATCAGCTCGTAAGGCTTTGAAAAGTTAAGAGAACATTTGATTTCAGGATATAATTTTTCCAGCGCTTCACAGGCAAGCAGCGCTCTTTCTTTTTTAGTCATACATACCGTCCGCTTTCTCAAGAATTCTTCTGTCCTCTTTAAAATTCAAAAGCTTCATTGCTTCTTCATATGGCAAAAGCCAGCTTTCTGAGATTTCTTCCTGTTGAATCTTTATTTCCTGCATATCAAATTCATTACAGAAATAAATGCATTTTTTTATTGAGCCGTTCAGCGTTTTATACGTATATTCCTGTCTGGTTTCTTCAATGATTTCAATATCTATACCGGTTTCCTCAAATACTTCTCTGCGAGCAGTCTGGCGCTCGGTTTCGCCGATCTCAATATGTCCTTTCGGAAAACCTATATGACCGCTGTCATTTTTTATAAGGAGATATTTTTTTACGCCGTTGTCTCGTAAAAACAAAACCGAACCGCATGTCTTTTCATATAAGAAATGATATTCGGTTTTATAATTTTTTTCATAAAATCCTATCCTATCTCTGATATACGGCTCATATAGAATTTTATCATGAGATACTCCGACCCATATGTCTTTTACATCATTAAGCCTTTCAATAACGGCTATTATTTCCAATTCATTAAATTTTCCGTCAAAATCCAGAGCATAAACGCCCTGCGGCTTTCCGTCCGCCCCTGCAACGCCTTCCGCATAACCGAAGCCTACAAAGCTTCCGCAGAATTTTTCTGCTGCAAATAAAATGGTTCTGCCGAGAACGTTCCTATAACTTCCCTTTCTGACAATATCCATTTAAATCCCCCTTTAAATTACTATATAATTATACCATTATATTTTCATAATTGCAACATAAAAAGGTACTACAAAATTTACAAAAACTATTGACAAATATTAAAATAACTGCTAAAATATTAATTGCTTTATCAGTTTAAAGCTACAAGACATTAAAGGAGAAAATTATATGACAACTTCTATCACATTAGGTATGCTGATGGTATACATAGCGATTATGATGGGTATAGGTCTTTACACATCGCGCAAAACCAAGTCCGTCAGCGATTTTGTACTTGGCGGCCGTAATGTAGGCTCATGGCTTACAGCCTTTGCTTATGGCACGTCATATTTTTCAGCAGTTGTTTTTATCGGATATGCGGGGCAGTTCGGATGGAGCTATGGAGTTTCCGCGGCATGGATCGGAATAGGAAACGCCGTTATAGGAAGCGCTCTGGCATGGATTGTATTAGGAAGACGTACAAGAATAATGTCCAATCACCTGAACGCTAAAACCATGCCTGAATTTTTTGAAAAGCGTTTTAATTCCAAAGGACTTAAAATTGCGTCTGCATTGATTGTATTTATATTTTTGATTCCTTATACCGCTTCCGTATATAACGGACTTTCACGTCTGTTCAATATGGCGTTTAACCTTAATTCTGACAGCTCATATAAAATCATCATAATAGCTATGGCTATTATAACAGCAATATATGTTATTCTCGGCGGCTATACGGCTACTGCAATCAATGATTTCATTCAAGGTATTGTAATGCTTATAGGAATAGCGGCAGTAGTAATATGCGCAATAAATAATCAGGGCGGTTTTTCAGAAGCGCTGAATAAACTTGGAGAAATAGAGATAAACGGACAAAAAAATCAATTCAACAGTCTGTTCGGACCCGATCCAATTAACCTTTTAGGAGTAATAATACTCACATCTTTGGGTACCTGGGGACTTCCTCAGATGATACATAAATTTTATGCTATAAAAAATGAAAACGCAATTAAAAAGGGAACTATAATATCAACTGTTTTTGCTCTTATAGTAGCGGGAGGATCATATCTTTTAGGAGGATTTGACAGACTTTTCTGTACGCTTGACAGCACAGACAGCTCCAAGACATTGATCAGTACATTGTCCAACGGAAAACCGGAATTCGACGCCATGATCCCCGCACTTCTTGACACCGCCCTGCCGGATATCCTTATAGGTCTGGTCGTAGTGCTTGTATTATCAGCATCGATGTCTACCCTCTCTTCCCTTGTGCTTACTTCAAGCTCAACTCTGACTATAGATTTTATTAAACCAAAAATGAAAAATCAAAGCGACAAAAAAGAAGTTGTTATAATGCGTATGCTTATTGCAGTATTTCTATTAATATCGGTTATTATAGCATTCAATAAAAACGCGTCAATTTCAACGCTCATGTCTTATTCATGGGGTGCGCTTGCGGGCGCCTTTTTGGGCCCTTTCATGTTCGGATTATTCAGCAAAAAAATAACTAAGGCGTCAGTATGGGCAAGCTTTATACTCGGTATAGGTCTGACTGTCGGACACATGATACTTTTTGGATTCGGCCTTTTTCCCGATCTTGCAAATAAAGCCGCATCATTCAAATTAAATCTTGCGTCCCCGATAAACGCCGGCGCAATAACTATGATTTTATCAATAATAATAGTCCCCCTAATAAGTCTGATTACTAAAAATTCAGATAAGGAACATACAGAAAACGTTTTTAAATGCTATAAATAATATATATAAAAGGACCGTTTAAATTTAAACGGTCCTTTTATATTATTTTTTTGATTTTCTGCCTAAAATTATGTATACAACTATAAGCAATGCTGCAATTGCGGCTATTGTAATATATAAAATAATATTTCGAGTATCTCCCGTAGACGGTGAATTTGTCAGCAGCATTAAATGATCGATCATTTTATATACCTCCTAAAATTTTTCTGGATAAAATAATATAATCAAAAATATTTATTATATTGTCCTCATTCATATCATCGTCAGGAAATTCCATATCAACAGGATTTAATCCCAGAAGAAAGCTTCTAAGAGCAACTAAGTCCGCCGAGTTGATCTTTCCGTCAGTATTGTAATCGCCCTTTAAATCAGTTGTTATTTCTGTTGTTTCAGTATAAAAGGTAGTTTCGGTGGCAGAAACGTTAGTAGTAACAATATCGGTAACGGTAGTATTTTCAGTCGATACGTTAGTAATAACGATATCGGTAGTTACAGTAGTATTTTCAGTCGATACGCTAGTAATAACGATATAAGTAGTAACAGTGTTGGTAACGGTAGTTGTAACGGGCTGCGAAACACTGTATATATAATTTTCTGCGCACAGCTCAGGATATGTAAAAGCGGTAGTATAATATTCCGTGTCAGGCGTATGATTTAAATTAAAGCTTTCAGAGCCTTTAAGAAAATAATTATACCTTACCGGATTCGATGCAGAATCAGTATCGTCCCAGGTGCAATCGACGCCATACCATTCTCCATCCTCCATCTTCACATAATTCCACATATGTCCGATATTATTTTCAATGTCAATATTGCCAGGTACGACAATACAGGGAATCTCATATTTATCACAAAGCAGCTTGAAAGCTTTAGAATAGCCTTCGCACACAATTTCATAAGGCTCGCAGAACAGACCAACTGCTGAATCATTATAAGGAGCATCCATGTTATAGCTTACCTTATCTGCAATATAATCATGAATATACTTAACCTTATGGTATATATCGCTTCCCTCTGCTTCAAACGATTCAACAGAGCTTTCCAGCAGCGATTGGTATTTCTCTGCTCCTGCGATATCCGTGTATTCCTCTTTAACTCCGCCTTTAAGCGTAAGCTCAGAAATTTTCATCGTATAAACGCCTGTTAAAATATTTCGGCTTGTTCTGACACTGCTTAAGGTTATCTCAATCCTACTTTCATCAATCCAGAAAATTTCAGGATAATCAAACATCAGTGCGTCCTTTCCGAACCTTATATTGCCGAATACATAATTCCAGAAATTATTATACTCTTCTTCACTCCAGTTTCCCATATCCAGAGAATCGGTCTGATAAGATAATATATCCGGAAACGTAACAGTAATTTCCTCCGTTGTTGGATTTAACCATGTTTTCATCGAATCATAGGCAGATTTATTGTTATCATTAAGCTGATCATAATACTTGAAAGAATTTTTATTATAAGCATAGCTTAAATCAGGAAGATATTCTGTTGAAATAATCAAATCGTCTCTTAAAATTTCACTTTGATCAATCTCAGTTTCAGAATTTGATAACGTATAAAAGATCTCGTCCAGCGCATTGACGTTAAGCGTTGAATTAATCAAGGAAAAAACGAATACGCACATTGTAATCAAGGCTTTAAAATATTTTTTCATAAGCATATATATCACAGAGAGCTATGATATATTCCTCCCTTCAATATTTCTTCCCCGATTCATATATCTTTATTAAGTAAATTATACAACGTTTGAGCAAAAATGTCAACGGACTTTTCGCATAATAACGAAAAGTCCGTAAAAAAATATCTGCTTTCCCTACCTGTTAATAACAAACTCTGTCAAGCATTCCGTTCATATAAGCGATACATATTCCGAAATTTGTCATTGGCACTCCGGCGTCCTCAAACATTTTCTGCTTTGCAATCATTGCTCTGCGGTTTATCATACATCCCCCGCAATGAATAGCAAGCTTATAATCCGATAAATTAATATTTACCTTCTGCCCGGAAACATTGTCTATTATTAAATTCTTACCGGTATATTTTCTCAGCATTGCCGGTATTTTAATTCTTGCTATATCATCGTCCATTGCGTGATGTGCGCAGCTTTCCAGTATAAGCGCCTTATCTCCGTTTTTTAGTTTATCTATAGCATACGCTCCCCTTATAAAACCATCTATATCTCCCTTTATCTTAGCCATTAAAAGCGAAAAGGAAGTAAGAGGGATTTCCGGAGGGAGTATTTCGTTTACCCTGCCGAATACCTGCGAATCCGTAACAACCAGAGCAGGCGCGGTTTTAAGACAATCAAGTGCATTTTTAAGATTTTCAGTCGTTACAGTCAAAACCATACATCCGTTATCAAGAAGATCTCTGATAACCTGAACCTGAGGAAGAATGAGCCTTCCCTTAGGAGCCTGTATATCCTGAGGTGCAATAAGGAGAACCGTATCGCTCGGTTTTACAAGATCAGCAGTTAAAACAGGATCTTCCGTTAAATCCTTCAGCACAGTAATTATCGCCCTTTGCAGCTTCTCAGCCTGTAATCTGTCATTAAGATCGGATCTAACAAAAATATCGCAAAATTCACTGTAATCCCTGCCGCTTGAAATCCCGTCTATCATATTTTCAACAATTATCAGCGGAAGCTTTTGCCCCTTGATTTTATCGACGCATTTTCTTAATGTTTCATCTATTCCGGAAACAGAGCTGACAACTAAGACGGCCGCGTCGCATTGCTCAAGCTGCTCTAAGGATTTCTGTATGCGCGCTTTTCCAAGCTCGCTTGTATCGTCAAGTCCAGCGGTATCTATAAACACCACCGGACCGACAGGCTGCAATTCCATAGGCTTGAAAACCGGGTCTGTAGTAGTTCCTGCAACATGAGATGTAAGAGCTACATCCTGTCCGCTGACGTTATTTATAAAAGTAGATTTGCCGGCATTTGTATTTCCGAATACTCCGATATGAATTCTCAGCGCTTTAGGCGTCTGATTTATTTCTGAAATCATGAGACTACTCCTTTAAAATCTGAAATCCCTTTGTCCTGATTTTATTAAATCAAGATATTCGTCAAATTTCACTTTTACCTTTTCCTCACTGATACTTTCGCGCTCGCTTTTTATGACATCAAAGGTAAGCTTCTTAAATTCATCGTCACCGTAATCAAGAGCGTACTCTGCAAGCGTAAGCATTGCATTTGGCAAACAGCAATTAGAAATATTTCCCGTCTTTGCAAGCTGCATAAATCGATCGCCGGTTCTTCCGGCACGATAACAGGCGGTACAGAAGCTTGGTATGTAGCCGTTTTTCAAAAGAGCCTTTGAAACCTCGGCTTCCGTTCTTTCATCAGAAACCTTGAACTGCGCCGTGCTCTGATCGTCGCACCCGCTTCCGCCGTCCTCAAGGCGCTTTGAATATCCGCCTACTCCTGTACATGAACCGCCGCTTGTCTGTGAAATGCCAAGAGAAATAATTTCATCCCTGAAATTTTTTTCTTCCCTCGTTGAAATAATCATTCCGGTATACGGTACTGCAAGCCTTAATACGGCAATTATTGTTTTGAACTGCTCATCAGAAACTATATTAGGAAACAGCTCCAAATCAACTCCCTCTGCCATTCTTATACGAGGTATTGAAATTGTATGAGGTCCTATTCCAAAGGTATCTTCCAGATGCTTAACGTGCAGCATTGTTCCTATAACCTCGTATTTATACTCATATAAACCATATAAAACTCCGATTCCTACGTCGTCAATACCGCCTTGCATTGCCCTGTCGTGAGCTGTAGTATGATAATCATAGTCGCTTTTCGGACCAAAGGGATGAAGATTTTCATATGTAGGCTTATGATATGTTTCCTGAAATAAAACATAAGTGCCTATTCCAGCAGCCTTCAGCTTTTTATAATTTTCAACTGTAGTAGCTGCGATATTAACGTTTATTCTGCGTATTTCCCCGTTATCGTTTTTAGTCGCATACGCGGTTTTCATACATTCCACAATATAATCAATATCACAGTTTTTAGGATCTTCTCCCGCTTCCATAGCGATCCTCTTATGTCCCATTGCTTCTATGGCGCGGCATTCCTCCGCAACCTCCTCCTGAGTAAGCTTTTTCCTGCGTATACCAGATCCGCAGTGATAACCGCAGTATTTACATCCGTTTATGCAGTAATTGGAAACATACAGCGGCGCAAACATAACTATTCTTCTGCCGTAAATTGCTTCCTTTATTTTTCTTGCCATTTTAAATATTTTTTCTCTCAGCTCACAATTGTCCTCGTTCTCACATGCGTGAAGCAATACTGATACTTCATATCTATCAAGTCCTGAAAGAGTTTCTGCTTTTTTTAAAATATTGTCAACCATCTCCGAATCATTCTTATGATCCCTGCCGTATTCCAAAACTTTAATTATTTCATCATGGTTTATAAAATCTTCCGATCTTGATGATTTACTGTCAAACATAATTATATGCTCCTTAAATTTTATTTTTTAGATATTGCTGCTTTCACAGAAACCCCGTTAAGCTTTCCAAGCTTGCCGGTTATCGCACTTATTACGTCGGTATCGGCGTCGACGACGACAGAGATTACGGCAACCTTCTTTTCACGATAAGGGATTCCCATTCTACCTATAATAATATTACCGTATTCATGGAGAATTGCATTTACGGACGAAGACATTTCAGGTTCGTCTACGATAATTCCCAGAACCGCTATTCTGCTTTCCATAATCGCTCCTTTCAAAAAAAATACCCGTATATATCCATATACGGGTAATCAAGCATAAAACTACAGCCTGTAAGCCGATTGCTCAGATAATATCCTTGCAGCCCGAAAACAGTGAATATCTTATATTTATTATATCACTTTTAAAAATCCTGTCAATATGTAAATATACTATTCGCTTCTCAAAGCCTCTACAGCGTCCTTTTTAGCCGCCATTTTTGCGGGAATGTGACCTCCGAGCATCGTAAGAACAGTGCTTACTGCTACAAGTATAAGCGCGTGAGTTATTTTTAACTGCGCGACATCCTTTAAATCAGTCATATTATAAATAATTGAATTTATAGGATAGGTCAGGAGCTTAGCAATAATAATACCAAGTAATCCCGAGCATATACCCAAAATAAACGTTTCTGCGTCAAATACCCTCGTGATGTCCTTCTTTCTGGCGCCAAGCGCTTTAAGTATTCCTATTTCCTTAGTTCTTTCAAGAACGGAGGTATATGTAATAATCGCAATCATAATTAAGCTTACTATTAGGTTAGTTCCGGCGAAAGCTATGAGAACAATTGTAATACCGTTCATAATACCGTCGGACATACCGGATATCATTCCTGCCATGTCTGTATATAGAATTTGATCGCTTTCATCCAAGCCTTCGTTATATTTATCAAGGTATTCTAAAATCTCATCCTTGGTTTCAAAATCATAAGGATAAAGCTGAACAACATATGGCGTAGCGTTTCCGCCAAGATAAGCTAACGTCTGTTTTTTTGTTTCATCGTCAAGAGATTCCATAGACAAAACATTGACGTCGGATTTTTCCTGTGCCTTCACTATCTCTGAATTTACAGAATTATCAATAACTCTCTGGGCAAGAGCATCACTGTAACCTAAAGCGCCTCCGTCAGCACTCATAGAAGCAGGTGAATCCTCCTTTGGACGTATAATTCCCGCAACATTCAAAGTTATACTGTTTTGCGATTCATACATAGCTTTATAGTCAGTATTAAAAGTATACGTGCCGTATTCAGTAGTTATATAATAATCGTCGTTTAATATAACCTTAAGCTCTGTACCGATAACCTCGCTGAAATTAACTGAATCAGCCTGCGTATCAAATCCAAGCTCCTTCATTATCGTATTGTTTATCCGGTTTTTAGTATCTACCAACAGCACGATTTCAGTATCGTTTTCAGGCATTTTACCTGCAAGCACATCATAATGCTCATTCATAAAGGAATTTTTGTCGTCCTTTAGCGAAACAGGATAAGAACCGAAATTCATATTTGCCGCAGTCACCGGCACATATTCGTCTCCGCTTTTTCTTACCATATTAAGATTAACAAGCCTCGAATAGCTCATGCTTTTGCATATTTCAGGATCAATATTATTCACATAATCAAGATATTCATCTGTAAACTTATTAGTGTGCATCATAGTATCCTGCAGCGAATCGATCATATAAATCTTTTCTTCGTCCGGATATTCCTTATATTTATCCTCATTATTATTGATTTTATCAATAGTATCCATATCTATGTTCATGCTCTGCTGCGAAATAATAATCGGCATCTGCTGTAATGTGTCCGCCTCAAATTTATCAATCTGAAGCTGAAAGCCGACAGACAGACTAAGTATTAGAGCTATTCCTATAATACCTATACTGGAAGCAAATGAAGTTAAAAACGTTCTGCCGAGCTTTGTTCTGATATTGTTTGCCGAAAGCTTTAATGCAGTCAGAAAGCTCATACTGGTTTTTTTAAGGGAAAAATCCTTCCCCTTTTCAGACTTATCATAGGGATTTGAATCGGATATAATCTTTCCGTCCTGAAAGCTAACTATTCTGTCCGCATATTTTTCAGCAAGCTGAGGATTATGCGTAACCATGATAACAAGCTTATCTCCGGCTACCTCTCTGATAAGATCCATTATCTGTACGCTTGTAGTCGTATCCAAAGCGCCGGTAGGCTCGTCACAGAGAAGGATATCAGGATTATTGGCAAGCGCTCTCGCTATTGCAACTCTCTGCATTTGACCGCCGGAAAGCTGATTTGGCTTTTTATGGAGATGATCCTTAAGACCTACTCTTTCAAGAGCCTCCATAGCACGCTTATGCTTTTCAGAGGAAGAAACGCCGCTTAAAGTCATTCCCATTTCAACATTTGCAACAATACTTAAATGAGTAATCAGATTATAGCTTTGAAATATAAACCCGATACTGTTATTTCTGTAAGCGTCCCATTCTCTTTCCTTGAAATCCTTTGTTGATTTACCGTTAATTATCAGATCGCCGGAATCATATCTGTCCAGACCGCCTATAATATTAAGGCACGTAGTTTTTCCCGAGCCGCTTGTTCCCAGAATTGCTACAAATTCTTTTTTACGAAACGTTACGCTTACATCGTCAAGCGCTTTAGTTTCAACATCGCTTACATGATACGTTTTCCTTATATTTTTTAACTCAAGCATTCGTTAAACCTCCAAAAATTACTGGTATAATCATAGCGTTATTTAACTGGTATAATCATAGCATTATTTAAATTGTATGTCAATTGATTTTAAGATTTCACACACTTTTCATCTTTACTGATTATTTATAATGAGTTCAAAAATAAAATTTTGTATATGTATAGTTTTTTTTATGCTTTTATGATATAATGATTACATGGTATTTCTTAAATATCATTGAAAATAATTCGCTCAAAGCAGAACATACGGAGGTTTATATGATTATTGATTGTCATACGCATTCACGAAATTCTTCTGACGCCGATAATGACACCGTTATCGAGCGCTGCGAACGAGCGGCACAGTTAGGACTGGCGGCAATGGCGGTAACAGATCATTGCGAGGTAAACAGATATTTTGAAAAGGCCCGTTATAAAATTGACTATGAACAGAAATATGATGAATACGGATTTAAAAAGTCATTTGAAAATTCGATGGCTGAGATATCCTCTGCAAAGGAATTATATAGCGGCAAAGTAAATCTGATCTGCGGGGTTGAATTAGGTCAGCCGCTTTCAGATATTGAAACCGCCGAAAATATATTAAGCGACACACGGCTTGACTTTGTTATAGGATCAATGCACGAGCTTCCCGGTCATGATGATTTTGCTTTTCTGGACTATAGCCATGAAAATATACCTAATCTTCTTGAGGAATATTTCAACGAAATTTATAAAATGTGCAAATGGGGAAAATTCGATGTTTTAGGTCATCTTACATACGCTCTAAGATACATTCAGGGCGAGCAGAACATAAAAGTCGATATGAAACCCTATGAAGAGATTATAAGACAAATCTTAAAAACTATAATTCAAAATGGCTGCGGAATTGAAATAAATACATCCGGACTTTATCAGAAATACGGAAAAACCTTTCCGGACTTTAAATATATAAAATTATACCGCGAACTCGGCGGAGAAATAATAACGGTCGGTTCAGACTGCCACAGTACGCGCAATCTGGCAAACGGTATCAAGGAAGGCATAGATTTGGCGTCGCAGGCCGGCTTTAAAAGAATAGCCTATTTTAAAAACAGAAAAGCTGTTTTTCTGAATATATAATGGAGGAAAAAATATGAACGACTTAATAAAGCTATTAAATCAAAACGCAAGATTTTCAAATGAAGAGCTGGCCGCAATGCTCGGCACTACTCCAAAGGATATAGCTGATCAGATTGAACAATTAGAGAAAAACGGAGTAATTAAAGGATACAGCGTAATTCTCGATGAGAGCCTTGCGGATAAAGACATGGTTATGGCCATTATAGAGCTTAAAGTTACTCCGCAGCGGGACTGCGGATTTGATGAGATTGCCAAAACTATAATGATGTATGACGAGGTTGACAGCATTTCCCTGATGTCGGGTTCCTATGATCTTTCAGTTACCGTAAAAGGCAAGAATCTTCAGGATATCGCCTTATTTGTCGCTCAGAGACTATCTACTATCGAAGGCGTTCTTTCCACAACAACTCACTTTATTCTTAAAACCTACAAAGAAAAAGGAATTTTTATTGAGGACGAGGATAAAGACGAAAGGGGTTTTGTTGCTCCGTGATTAATTATGATAATGTGCTTTCAGATAAGATAAAAAAAATAAAGCCCTCAGGCATAAGAAAATTTTTTGACCTTGCTTCCACAGTAGATAATGTCATCAGCTTAGGAGTCGGAGAACCTGATTTCCAGACGCCTTGGTCGATCAGAAAGACCGCTATTGATACTCTGGAGAAAAAAAGAATAATTTATTCAGCAAACTCCGGACTTGCAGACCTCAGAACAGAGATAAGCTCATATATTAATAAAAAAATGAACGTAAGTTATGATCCTCAAAACGAGGTTATTGTTACCGTGGGAGGTTCAGAGGCAATTGATATATCCCTCAGAGCGCTTATTAATCCCGGAGATGAGGTTTTAATCGTCGAACCCTGCTTTGTATGCTACGCTCCGATTGTAGAGCTTTCAGGAGGAATTCCGGTTTCTATAAATACAAGAATCGAAGATAATTTTAAGCTGACTCCGGAACTTTTAAAGGAAAAAATAACAAAAAAGACAAAGCTTCTGATACTTCCGTTTCCAAATAACCCCACAGGAGCGATTATGACCCGCGAGGATCTTGAAAAAATAGCGGAAATTATAAGAAATACAAACATAATGATACTTTCAGACGAGATATACTCTGAGCTTACATACGGAAGAAAGCATTGCTCAATTGTTCAGATAGAAGGAATGCAGGAAAGAACCATACTCATAAACGGATTTTCAAAAGCCTTTGCAATGACCGGCTGGCGTTTAGGATATCTTGCCGCTCCTTCACCTATAGTAAATCAAGTATTGAAAATTCACCAGTATGCGATAATGTGCTCTCCGACAATCAGCCAATATGCGGCGATTGAAGCTCTTCAGAACTGTGAACGCGAAGTTAAAAAAATGGTAGCGGAATATAATATAAGACGCAGACTGCTTGTTGAAAGCTTCAATAAAATGGGACTGACCTGCTTTAATCCTGAGGGAGCTTTCTATGTGTTCCCCTGCATAAAAAGCACGGGTCTCACCAGTGAACAATTCTGTGAACAGCTGCTTGAAAATCAAAAGGTTGCTGTAGTACCCGGAAATGCATTCGGTCAAAGCGGAGAAGGGTTTATAAGAGTTTCTTACGCGTACTCCTTAAAACATCTGATGGAAGCGCTGAAGCGTATACAAGCTTTTTTAGATAATATAAAAAATTAAGCGGGCAGGTAAATATGGATTCAATTAAAGTTCAAGCATCAGCGAAGGTAAATTTATCACTTGACGTAACGGGAAAACGCAACGACGGTTATCACAATATAGAAAGTATATTTCAGAGTATAAATATCTATGATACTATTACCGTATCCAAAATCTCAAATCCGTTGATTGAAATATCATGTAATGATCCCGTTATACCATGCGGAAAAACCAATATAGTCTATAAGGCGGCTAAGCTTTTTTTTGAAAAAACAGGTATTTCACACGGAATATCAATTTATATTGAAAAAAAAATACCGTCGCAATCCGGTCTCGGAGGCGGAAGCTCCGACGGAGCCGCAGTGCTGTATGCATTAAACATACTTTTCGGAGCCGAGCTTGACGGCAGGGAGCTGACTACTCTCGGAGGAAAAATAAGCGCTGATACAGCGTTTTTTACCGTTGGCGGAACTGCGTTTGCCAGCGGAATAGGAGACGTTATCGAACCGATAAGATATATTCCAAATGTTGACATGGTAGTATCAAAAGGTTATTCAAGTATATCGACTCCAACAGCTTATCAGAAAATAGATATGCTGACAAACCCTCGTCACCCTAAAACCGATAAATTGCTTAAAGCCATTGATAAAGGCAAATTTATGAGTAATTGCGGTTTATGTGAAAATATATTCGAGTCTGTAACCGACTTAGATGATGTAAATGAAATAAAGCGTAAAATGATCAGATACGGCGCCTTAACCTCTTTGATGAGCGGAAGCGGTTCCGCAGTGTTTGGTATATTTGAAAGCAGTAAAGAAGCTATTAAATGCGCTGAATTACTTAATGAAGATTATCCCTTCTGCATACACTGCAAAGCTACGGCAAACAGTATAGTTTTATAAAAAAAGTAAAAACGGTATTGTTTCCAATACCGTTTTTATTTATAATAATTAAAATTACTGAACCTTATAAGCGTCGATCATCTTTTTAACCATCTGACCGCCGATTGATCCGGCTTCTCTTGAAGTAAGATCGCCATTGTAACCCTGCTTAAGGTTTACGCCTACTTCGCTTGCAGCCTCCATCTTAAAACGTTCAAGTGCTTCTTTGCCCTTCTGAGTAAATTCGCCTTTCATAATTGAAATCTCCTTTATTTTTTATTGATGCCGCATTACTATTATGGCTTTATAGAGATTTTATATAACAGGTAAATTTTTAAAAATAATTTTCAGTGTTTTTAACAGTCAATCTGCTTGTATACATCTTACCGTTACTCTTTCATAACCGCTTAATGAACAGGTAAACAACGTAAGATTCCAGTCGTCTCCGCCAAGCATTTTATCAGTATCCGTTGAACCAAGTATTTCAGTTTGTAATACCTTGTAAATAACCCTCTTATTTTCTGCATTTGTAAAAATAATATAATCCCCCTGTTTAAGCTGTTTCAGCTTTCCAAAATGACTTGAATAATTATGTCCCGCTATTATTTTTCTATTATTTTTTTCATCATTATAAAATAAACACGGCGAAATATTTAAATTATCGTAATTCCATTCGCTCATAACCGGAAGCTTTATTCCTATTTCCGGTATATCTATGATGCCCGAATAATAATTGTTATCCACTGAAATTGTTTTTGATTTTTTAAGACCGTTACCGTCAGTATAAGTTATATTATTTTCATCTTCAGAATAACTGCTGATTTCCGACTCCAAAATATTTAAAACATTTTCAGAATTTTTCTTCCCCTGACTATCTAATCGTATATTTACAGCAATTATAATCAATGAGAAAATTATTGCCGCTCCACCCGCGAGCATTAAGAAAATTCCTGCTTTACTTTTCATTTTTGCCTCTTTTATAAACAATATAGCCTGCTGTAAATAAAATTATACCTGCAACCGCAAGCGCTAAAACCGGCCATAACAACAACCCTGTCTGCGGCAGTTTTTCTGCATTGCTCTGACCTTCGCCTGAAGAGCCGGAAGACTTATCATAGCGGTCGTCAGAACTGTCTGTCGGATTTTCTTTATAATCGTTGACGATAGTTACTGTATTTTCACTTTCCTCATATGTGACCTCGTAGCCAAAAGGTATCTCTTTTTCCTTTATGCTCCAATCGGCAGTTGCCGGCAGATTACTCCATGTATGTTCCCAATTATTATCGTCATTTAATACAGCCGAATCAAATTCTACTCCATTTCTATATAAAACGGCCGTTACATATTCCGGCCTGATTCCTTCTGTATCATTTACCCATTTTTTCACAACATTATATTTTGATTTAATTAAATCGTTAGCAGGTAAAACCTTTAATTTTGGCAGAGCAGTCAAATCATAAGTCCATGAGGTTCCTTCTCCGTCACTATCGCTTAAATCAATAAGAGACGGCATGGGAACATATGCCAATTCATTCACTCTTACAGGATCTCCTATAAGAAGATATAATCCTACTTCAAGGCCGCTGAATACAACCTGACCGTTGCTGTCAGTTGCCCCCTGATCAAGCGGTTTCAAATTATCTAAAATAGTATAAGTTTCATATTTTGCCGCCGCCTCCTGCAATGACGATACAGAGCTTTTTTCAAATGAAATATTATATTTTCCAAATATATCATTAATTCGATAATCTCCTCCGTCAGTTATATCCGCTACCCTATAGATTTTCCAATTCATATTGCTTAAAACTACGTCTTCTTTACGGCAAATTACGGTTAATGTATCGGCGCTTTCAGCATAAGCAATGCCTGAAAAACTTAAAATAACAAAAATTATCGCTGTAAAACACATTTTAATCTTTTTCTGTATTTTCATTGACTTCACCGCCCTTGGATTTTTTATTTCTGCCATATCCTATAATAACGAACATTCCGGCACATAATACCGGTGCAGCTATAACCGGCGCAACTATAATAGGCTCAATCCGGACCGCGTCTGATGATATTCTTACAGACGCCCCTTTAACTGTATCTACACGTCGGCCTCTTACGAGCAATCTCTGAGTATTAATACCATAAGGTGTGCATGTTACAAGCGTCACATAATCCTCACCGTCTATAATATTAAGCTTGTCGACCTCCTCAGGTTCTACTATCAGAATTTTATCCACTTCATAAGTCAGAACATTATTTAAAACTGTTAGAGTAAAAATATCTCCCTCAGAAAGCTCGTCAAGATCGCTGAAAAGCTTTGCCGACGGAAGTCCTCTGTGAGCAGAAATAACAGAATGAGTACTTTTTCCTCCTATCGGCAAGGTAGACCCCTGTACATGACCTACCGCAACGTTTAATACCTCGTCGCTCGTTCCATGATATATTGGAAGCTCTACGCTTATTTCAGGAATTGTCACATAACCCATAATACCTGTGCCGGTTACGTCAAGTGCGTTCTCATAGCCTTCAATCTCGCTGTAGTTTTCTAAAGGAGAATACAGGCTTTTGAGTCTTTCATTATAATCTTCTGCTTCTGATAACAGCTTCTGATACTGTTTATCGTCCATATTATTAAGTATTTCGTCATACTCCGCAATAGCATGACTTTGAGTTTTAGAATTCCAATAATCGCTTACCGCGGGATAAAGCATTACGGAGAGTCCCACTAAAAAAACAATTATCAGAATAATAGTTGAAATACTGATTTTTCTTTTTTTCATGAAACACTCCCTAATGCCTTTATGCGGGGGAATGTTCCCCCGCAGTCAGACAAAATTGCAAATTATTTATTCCTCATTTTCTTTTTAGTTATAAGCAGTACAACGGCAACAGCCATCAGTACTCCGCCTGAAACATAAAATATGGTCGTACCGATACCGCCTGTGCCTACTAGCTTTGAACCTGATTGATTGACTACGTCTACCGAATTGGTTTTGCCCGGCGTGCCGTCTATCGTTGCAGACAGAGAATCAAGTTGATTTCCATTTGCATTATAACCGGAGGAAAGCTTAAAGACAACATTTTCAGCTTTATTATATCCGGGAGGAGCAGTTTTTTCCACAAGTGTGTAATCAATCTCGTCGTCAAGACCGATAATTTTGAATGTACCGCTTCCATCAGTCGTAATGTCAGTTATTGATCCTAATGAATCAACGATGTAAACATTTGCTTCTTTCAAAGTAAATTTTAATACATCTTCGCCCTTTTTAATGTTAAAAACGGCATTTTCAAGAGGTTTTCCCGGAACAGAAGAATCTATTTTATTAACCCGAAAGCTGAATGTCCAATCGTAGACCTCACTGCGTACTGTCTCGCCTGTTGAATCATTGTCATAAGGATTATTGGAATATTCAAGGTATGCGGTATTATCATTATGATTTTTCGAATCCGGATGACCCTCTGCAATCAGCGCACTCTTGTTTAAAACAGCGTCATAATAAGTGTATATAGTATCATTTACAGTTATCTTTTTGTCATTTAAAGCCTTTAAAACATCTATTGAAACTGTAAAATTCTGAGAGTCCGTCTTATTGACCGTTATATACGAAGCGTCAAGCTGATTTGACGTACCCTCGCCGATATAAACCTTTACTGAATCATCTACAAAATCAAGACCGGCCGACATTGTATCATGAATAATATAATTATAGGAATCAAAGCTTACAGCATTTTCAGGAATTTCAGATATAAAACGATAGTGAACTGTATCGCCTACCTGATTATCGCCTACATTGCCCCATGAATTATCATCATTATGCTGAATTTGCTTTGTCAGCTTAGGAGCGTCAAGCTTAGCGTTGATTTCAACACTGGGGGCTACAGTATCGAGCATTACTAAAGAAGTTACAGTATCCTTTGTATCAGCTCCGTCGTTATTTATACCTTCACCGAAAACAAGATAATATCCGGCCTCGGTAACTGTAATAACCGCTTGTTCAGATGAAGCCTCATCGCTTGCTTTAACAACTCCGGCGTTCATATTATTGTTCTTTACATAATTGTTATATACAGAGTCGGCAAATTTTCTGGCATTGGCTTCTGAATCAATAGCCGTAATAAGATCGTTTACGTTTGATGCTCCGAAATCGGACAGCACTGAAGAATAATCAGAGCTGATACAGGTTGTGTCTGCCGAATATGTATAAGCGTCGGCTCCTTCATTATACAAAACGCTAAAGACCTTATATGCGGTAAAGGTTTTGCCGTTTATTGAAACTGAATCAGTATTTGTATTATTAACTGTAATACTGAAGGTTTCAGCCGATACTGTGAAAGCATTAAGGCAGAATACCATAACCGCAGCTGTTATAATGCTCATAAACCTTTTAATGTTTTTCATAAAATCATATCCTTTCATTTTAAAGCTATATATGGATCAACAACGTCATACAAAGATTATTTAATATTTTCTTTGTTGCCGCCGTTTATTAAGGTAATAACAACCGATCGGAATTATCATAATAATCAAGCCGAAAACAATAAATCTTCTGATTCCTATTCCTCCGGTTGACGGAATGGTGTTTATATGTCCCTCTTCTCTATTAGTTAGATTTACTATTCCTCCGTTTACACCGTTTGTATCATATTCGGCTGTATAACCGGTTATTGCGGTTAATTCCTTAACATAGTAATAATAAGGATTTCCAACATCGTCTGTCATTTCAAGATTCCGCCATGTATAAGACCAGCCCTGCGAATCGTTCAATACAGCCGTGTCCCCTATTTTAACAGCGTCGTCAGGAATTTTTATTTCATTAATTTCAGAAGGCGGCTCGCTTCCTGTCATTTCAGTGCAAACTCCGTTGACGTCCAATATGTCATATTTACTATATGATTGAGAATTAGAAAAATATATTTCCACATTTGCGTCCTCTGTGATAACGCCGAGAGAAACCAGCCATTCGCTGTATTTTCTGTTATCCCAGTCAGTATCGTCCCAGTTTCCGTTTCCGCCCCATTCTTCTTGCGTTGAATTTGGAATACTAATTTCTACACCGTTAAGTTTAATATAACTTCCGTAATGTAAATACGAATCCAATGAACGCAAAGACAAAACAACATCTTCTTTTTTATTTACAATAAATTTTTTATCAAATGTATTTCCGTTATTATCGGATATATTTAGAGTTATAACCGCACCCGAGCCTGATGAAGGCAGAGTTTTGGATTTGTAAAGCTCTATTTCAACCTCCTGCTTCGAGCTTCCGCTCCAATGCTTATTTACCTGCACTTCAACCTCCTGCCTTTTAGTATTTTCCAAGTTAATTATACCGCCCTTAAGCATTAAGGTTATCTCCGAGCTATTTACGCCGTCAGGGAGAACGGATGGAATTTTGTTAAGAGTAAAATAGAACGGATCCTTTCGTTTAATATAATTCTCAGGAGCGCTTATCTCGACAAGCTTATAAACCACACTCTGATCAAGCGCCGGCAGTCTGTAATCTCCTCCGGAAGAGGTAATAATATCTTTGGGAGCGTCTGACGTGCCGCCCCATTCTGCCTGTACTCCTCCGTCTGCTGACGGCGTTTCATTTACAAGCGGAAGCCATTGTCCGTTTTCCCATTTATAAAGGTTAAATACTGCACCGCCCAGCTTTAAAGCATAATTTTCAGAATCTATTTTATAGATTTTAATATAATCTGAAGTAACCGCATGAGCGCCGCTGTCTTTTTGCAGATCATATTGATTTTCATAATGAGATGTCTGTGTTCCCGATCCATAGTCTATAACGGCGTCATTCTGAGCGTTAAAGGTTTCACCTATATAATGACTATCAGGTTCGTTATATACAAGAAGGTAGGTATACTGAATTTTCAAATGCATTTCATCAGGAAGCTCCGATGTGATCTTAGCAAGCTTACCAAAATAATCGTCCACATCCATATACGTCATTTTATACTGAGTCGGATCTAACTCTGAAAGAGTTTCTTTTCCTGAGGAGTCAGTCGTAACTTTATAAACGTTAAATCTGATTAATGTTGCCGTACAGCCCCACGAATATACAAAATTTCCGTTTTCATCCTTATTAGGAAAATGCCGCAGACTGTCTGTAACGATTATTTTACCGGTGTTTGATAATTTTTCACCGTAAGGATTGACGTCAATGTAATACTCTATATATCCGTCATAAGTTTCAGCCGGATCGGATCCGCTTTTACTTATCAAAGGAAAATGTATATTCTGAGTTTGTTCAGCAGAATTAGCGCCGTCTGAAATCACATTTGTAAAAGACGTATAGGTTCCGGATTTATTTTCTCTGATAAAGCTTTCGGGAACGCTTGCGCTGTAATCTATCCTGACGCTGTTACCATCGTGAACAGAAAAGGGAATTATAAATTCAATCTGCTGTACGCCGTTTTCCGTTTCGGTCACGCTAAAATCCATGCCTGAAGAATCTTCATAATACGAACCGTTATACTTTTTGAATATAACCGAGCTTTCAATTAAGCTTACTCCTTTCGGAAGAGTATCTGTCAGTGTAATATCGCTGTTTCCGTAATTATTGCTCTCATTCGCTATTACATACCACTTTAATATATAATCGCCGTTTTCAGCTTTTTCCAGCTCACTCGTCTTATGCTCCGTGTTGTCTATGCTTCCGTTAATTGCATCAAATTTTCTTATAGACGCTTTTTTCGTTTCTTTATACGAAGGCTCGGTTATGATTCCGTCAAACTCCGCTTTGTTGTAAAAAAGCATGGAATCTCCGACATTCATATCAGAATCAATCAATCCGACGCTCTCATATGAAATTTTAACGTCGCAAAGCTTAGAAATATTTTCATTATCTTTAAACTCGATTTTAAAAGAATATATTTTTACAGATTCATCGGTTAAATCGGTTATTTCATTTCCTTCCTTATCAAAGCAGGTTAAATTATAATCTGTTCCTTCAGCTAAATCTATATTTGCATATTCCGGCGTTGTACCCGAAACTGCCAGTTCACCTATCTGCTGAGGAATCATATAATGCTCGGTGTCCGCTCTCATAGTATCCGTATAGATTTTACCGTTAAAATCTCCGGCTTGAAATTCAAGCTTTATATTCCAATCAATCAATACGTTTCCGTCGTCATTATAGCCCTTGCCGCTGTCGTTTTTAGAAATATATTGACGATCGTTGCCTACATAAGCGTCTCCCTGATCCGAATTTATCTCCTGATCACCGTTTTTCAAGGAAGCCTTATTTGTTATTGTTGTTCCGTGATCAGGGGATTTCGTCTGATAAACAAGTCTGTATTTTTTTCCGTTCAAATCTCCAAAACTAAAGGTATTTGTGCTTTCATCCAATGTTCCCGGATCTAATACCTCGTTATTATTTTCATCAAATACTTTCAATGTTCCTTCAATAGTACTGCTAAGCATTTCATCAGTAACAGTATAACCTGAAAGACTTGCCGACATCGGATTCAATATGGTTATTTCCCATGATATATTATCCGTTTTTTCATTATAAGAACCGGTTTTAGTTAATATACAGCCTGTTGCAACCTGACCGTAATCCGTATATTCATCGGTAATTGTTCCGTTGGTAACAACTACCTTATTGTCTGTTTTAATCAGCTTTGGAACGTTTCCGGGAGTTAGCAGCGCCGTGTATTCAAGCGAATACGATTCACCGGCCGCAAGCGCGGGAAGTCCTGCTATAACTGCTTTTCCGTCTGACGACATACTCACAGTTGACTGAATAATCTGTGATGAACCATCAGAATCTTTTTTTATAATATTGATAGTATCTCCGTCAGAAATATTAAGATTAATCAGGCTGCTGTCTGTATTAACCAAAAAATCAGTTATTGTAATATTCCCGTCGCCCGTACCATTCACTGTCGTTATATCGATATTATAGGTTATGGAGCTTGTATCGGCGTTATAATCCGAATGAGATTTGTTTACCGATAAATCGCTTTTCTGTTCTGTATTTTTTGAAAAATCTATATCAACAGAAATATTCCCTATCGTGACAGTTTCCTTTTCACTGCTTGAATCCGTTCTCTTAACATTCGCATTAAACGTTATATCGCCTGAAATCTCCGACGTACCGTCTTTAACAAAATTCTGGTCAAAGTCTATAACTATGTAACCGTCTCCGGTAATAGCATAGGTACCTATTTTCTGACCTTCCTTCATAACGTTTCCGTTTTTTACTTCCGTTATAATTACATTATCAGGCAGCTTATAATATATCTGCCTGTTATTGTTTTCCTGCATAAGCGTATTCGCAGGAAGCAGATAATTCAATGTAAACTTAACGGGCTTTATATTTTCATCAGTAGAACCTGACGTAATTTCCTGATATGAAACATTCGATATATGAACGCCGAAGTTTACGCTGACGTCTGTAACAATATCTGAACCTGATTCATCAGCATAGAACAATACGCCGCCTTCTAACGGACTGCTTAAGCTGATATTCTCTATTCTTTCAGAAATCCGCTGATTTTCCTGATTATTATTTTCAGCGTTATAGCACTTTTCATTATGTTTATGCTCTGTCTTACCGCAGGTCCGCTTTAATTCATAGCATTTGTCAGTATGAACGTGAGACTCGCTTTCAGGCTCTGTACATTTAAGCGTATATTCAATTTCATAGCATTCGTCGGTATGAGTATGCTCTTCATTTTCTTCAAGCCCGCATATCAGAATTTTGTCGTCATCATAGCAATTTTCATTATGTATATGACCGGTAGCTTCCGTCATACCGCATATCAAAACTTTTGAATAGCATTCGTCAGTATGAGAATGCTCCTCTATATTGCAGGTCAGATCACCCGTCATACTTACTGCTGTCTTAGTAAGACCTGAAATAATTCCAATAATAACAAATACCGATAAAATCAGAAAAATCACTATGCTTATACGTTTGTTTTTATGATGCTCTAAAAAATTATGAATTTTCTGATTAATTGTCAACATACGTCATACCTCCTTTCCTATTTAATCCTGCCGATTTTATCAAAAGGATATATTCGGAAAATAACCCTGCCGACTATGTCGCTTTCTGAAATACAACCTACATTGGAATTTCGGCTGTCTATAGATGTTGAACGATGATCTCCCATAACAAAAAGCTTGTTTTCAGGAACCTGATAAGGAAATTCAATATCGGTATCCTCACCCTTGCTTTTGTCCGTTAAATAAGGCTCTGAAATCGCCTTATTATTAACATAAACCGTTCCGTCATCAGTAATATCGACAAAATCGCCGGCTCCGGCAATAACTCTTTTCAATAATATTTTATTATTAAAATAAAACGCTATTACATCCCCGGTCTTAAATCTGCCGGCGCTTATGCATAACGCATACTGTCCGTCAGACAGAGTGGGTTCCATGCTGCTGCCTGTAACCTTCAGCACAGGCATAAAAAGCACAGATATCAGAACCGCAACGGCGGCAACCGCTAAAAGAGCAACGAGAATCCCGTTCATCATTCTCCGTTTTTCTTTTTTATGATTAATTCTCTCCAGTTCTGATTTAAGCTGCGCCGACGTAGGCGGATAAATATATTTCTCATTATTTGACATAAAAATCGTCATCCCTGATATTTTCAAGTATTTTCAGCAGCTTCTTCAATAATACTGTTATTAAAAAATGCAGCTATCTGATTATCCAGCGTAGAAATAGCATTGCATTTATCCTGTATCTCCTTGATTTTGGATAAACACCTCGCATTGGTATCGTTTATCATTCTGCTTTGTTCGTTTTTAGCTTCGTTTATTGTACGATTATATTCCTCCAAAGCCTTTTCCTGCATTTCTGCATTATATGATTCGGCCTTAGCTATAATTTCTCCGGCTTCATTTTCTGCATTTTTTATAGCTTCATTGCACATTTTTTCTTTTTGTTCATTTAATTTCCGTATATTTTCTATATAAACGTCGGCTGCTTCCTGTGCGGCCTTAAATACTCCGTTTAACTGCAACGCCGCTTCTGCAATATTTCCGGCGTCCTGCAACGTAATAGATCTTTCGTTTACCGCGAGCTTCAATTTTTCATTCTCAGACTTTAATCTATCGTTTTCAGATTGCAAATTTAGCATAATCTCAAGGAGTTCAGCCCTTTTTAATTTTTGAAGTTCCTTATCAGTCATCAATTATGCCTCCTTTATAGTAATTTTTAATAAAAGCAAATTCGTTATGTGAAATATTTTTTCCTTAATATAAATATACACCTTTTTTTCTCATTTGTCTATATTTTTTCGAAAAAATCTTTCGTTAAATTATACCAATTTACTCGCTAAAAATTGTATATAATGTATACTTCTTGCAAAAATAAAAGTCAAACTGCAAAAATTACATTTTATTGACCAACTTCAATTTGTTGAATTTAACTAACGAAAACATTTAAGTAAAAAGCAATAAATTAATTGTTAAACTTATATAGAAAATCGTATATCCAATTAATAGATATACGATCCTCTTGCTTTAAAATATATTATTTTTATAATTATTATTCATTATCGGGCTGGCAACCTTGAATTTACCGTTTTCACAAATTATTTCAATAGAATCTCCTTTGCTTATATAACCCTCTATAAGCTGCTGAGAAATCAGATTTTCCACATTTTGAACAATACGTCTTTTAATATATCTTGCACCGTACTTTTTGATTTGCTCCTCGTCAATCAAAGCGTTCGGAACATTTTGATCATAAGTTATATCTAATCCTATTTTTTTCGCCCTTTCCTTTAATTCGTCAAGCAGCTTAACGGCAATACTTATTAAATCCCTGCTTTTCAAGCGATTGAATACGACTATTTCATCAATACGGTTTATAAGCTCCGGCTTTAAATACTTTCTTATTTCCGCCTTAACTCTACCGTTGAGATTTTCTTCATCTTTATCGCCGAAACCAAGTAAACTTTTTCCTTCTATTATATCAGAGGCAATATTGGAAGTCATTATTATCATGGTATTTTTAAAATTGATTTTTCTTCCGGTTGAGTCTGTCAGCATTCCCTCGTCTAATATCTGAAGCAGCAAATTCAGAACGTCCGGATGCGCCTTTTCGATTTCATCAAAAAGCAATACGCAATAGGGCTTTCTTCGTATAATATCAGTCAGACTGCCCTTTTCGTCATAGCCCATATAACCCGGAGGAGCTCCTATAAGCTTTGAGACAGTATGCTTTTCCATATATTCTGACATATCAATTTTTATAAGATTCTGCTTACTGTCATACATTGCCTCCGCGGCTGCCTTTGAAAGCTCGGTTTTTCCCACTCCGGTAGGCCCCATAAATACAAATGAGCATATAGGCTTATCCTGCTCCCTCAATCCGGCGCGTCCTCGCCGGATCGCCTTTGCTACGGAACTGACAGCGCTGTCCTGGCCTATAACACGTTTTTTTAGCTCGTCTTCAAGATTTAACAGACGAACTTCCTCTTCTTTGGATATTTTACTGACGGGTATTCCCGTCCAGAGCGATACTACTGCCGCCGTGTCTTCAACAGTAATTTCCGCCGGAGGTCTTTTAATAATTTTTTCCTTGCTTTTTTTAAAAGATTTCTGAATATTTTCAAGCGTAAGTCTTTCTCCCGTTATATCAATTGATCTGAAACCGCTGCTGTTTTCGGAACTGATATTCCTGATTTTTGCCCTGGAAGCGGCCTCGTCAATAACGTCAATTGCTTTATCCGGAAGAAATCTGTCGCTTATATATCTTACAGATAATGAAACTGCGGACTTAATAACCTCGTCGCTTATTTTCACATTATGATAAGCCTCATATTTATCCTTTATTCCCTTTAAAATACCGATTGCCGCGTCTTCGCTGGGTTCTTCAATTATTACAGGCTGGAACCTCCGTTCAAGAGCCGAATCCTTTTCAATATATTTTCTGTATTCTTCTATAGTAGTAGCGCCTATAATCTGTATTTCTCCCCTCGCAAGCTGCGGCTTGAGAATATTTGCGGCGTCAATGGCTCCTTCGGCGGCTCCCGCTCCGACAATAGAATGTATCTCATCTATAAATAATATAATATTACCGTCGTTTACAACCTCGTCTATACAGTTTTTTATTCTTTCCTCAAAGTCTCCTCTGTATTTTGCTCCGGCAACCATAGAGGTAAGATCAATCGAAAAAATACTTTTACTCTTTAGTTCGTCAGGTACAAGTCCTTTTGCAAGCAGCTGGGATATTCCCTCGACTATCGCCGTTTTTCCTACGCCCGCTTCTCCTATTAGACATGGATTATTTTTGATCCTTCTGGATAATATCTGAATTATCCTTTCAATTTCCTTGTCTCTGCCTATCAGCGGATCCTTACTGTTTTCCCATACCTGCTCCGTCATATTTTTTCCATATTTATAAAGCGTCGGTATCTTTTTGGAATCCACTCTGCCGCGCTTTATTATCTCCTCAGGAACGTTTCCGTTATATGCCCTAACGCAGTCATTATAAACCGCTGCCGGATTTGCTCCGAACACCTTTAAAAAGCTCATCGCTCCGCAGCCCTGCTCCCTGATCATTGACATAAGTATATGCTCGGTGCCGACAAGCTGGGTATTCATTGATTTAGCCGTATCAACCGAAGCGTTCAGAATACGTCTAAGCGCCGGAGTAATGTTTTCATATGATAAATTTGTCTCTTCGCCTTTGCCGATTACGAGTATCATCTGCTCATAAATATCGTCAAGCGTTATATTATTCTTTTTAAGAACAGCAGCCGCAACATTGCCGTCCTCCTGTAAAAATCCCAAGATAATATGTTCGGTCCCTACATACGTGTGTCCCATAGACGACGCTGATTCAATAGCGGTTTCAATCGAACTTATAGCTTTTCTGGTAAACATCTCATAATTATCTATCATGTCTTTACACCTTTCCAACTTTTTCAATTATGTATTAAGTATGCCATAAAACAAATAAAATATATGTCGAATTCAATTACAAATTTTTTTGTAACACTTTTTCTGAAATAACATAATATGTACTATGAAACGAAGTCAAACAAAGATTTCGCTTCCATACATTACTTTTTAAAGGAGTTGCTAATTATGGGTTGTTTTGAAGGAAATGGATGCTGCTGGATCATTATTTTATTGATTATCGTATTCTTCTGCTGCGGTAACGGTAACGCAATAAGCGGTAACGGCTGCGGCAACGGCTGCGGCTGTGCTAACGACGGCTGCGGCTGTGGATGCTAATCTATAAAACGATTAAGGCATAATCAGCTATTAAAAAAGCTGCGCGGTAATAACTGCGCAGCTTTTTTTTATAAAATTATATTATTATCCTTTTTATAAATTTTCCTTTTATGAGCATAATAAAAATAAAAAAATAAAGGAAACGGAGAATAACATGAAAAGAGAGCAATGGTCGTCTAATTTCGGCTTTCTTATGGCTGCCGCCGGTTCGGCTGTAGGATTGGGAAATCTGTGGAAATTTCCTTATATCGTCGGTATGAACGGAGGCGGAATATTTCTTTTAATATATATTATTTTGCTGGTACTGCTCGGAACTCCCATACTGATGGCAGAAATGTCAATTGGCAGATATACTCGCCTAAACGCTATAGGAGCCTGCAAAAAGCTGAATAAAAAATGGGGTTTCGTCGGTGCGGCAGGTATAATAGGAGCGTTTACAATTCTTTGCTATTATGGCGTAATTGGAGGATGGGTGTTAAAATATCTTTGCAAATATATTATATCTCCAAGCGTTGAATCTCCCGATCAGTATTTTAACAATTTTTCTTCGTCCGTTACCGAACCTATTATATGGCAGCTTTTATTCTGTCTGATCAGCATTTTAATTGTGATACGGGGAATCTCTAAAGGAATAGAAAAAATAAGTAAAATTTTTCTGCCGCTTTTGGGCGCGTTTATTATTTTAATTGCTATAAATTCAATTTCTCTGCCAAACGCCGTTGAAGGTCTGAAATTCTTTCTCATACCGGATACGACAAAAATAAACGGCGCCAAGGATTTTTTCGATATCGTTCTGAATGCAATGGGACAAGTGTTTTTTAGTCTAAGTCTTGGAATGGGTACTCTGATTACCTATGGAAGCTATTTGAGCAAGGACTCTTCCATACAGAACAATTCTTTTTATATTCCGCTTTTCGATCTTATTATAGCGGTTTTAGCCTGCTTTGCTATTTTGCCGGCGGTATTCGCATTCGGACTGGAGCCCGCCGGCGGATCCGGTTTGATATTCCAGACTATTCCGTTTGTGTTCAATAATATGAAGCTTGGACGCGTATGCGGAATAATATTTTTTGCACTGGTATTCTTTGCCGCAATAACATCTTCAATATCGTTGATAGAAGTTATTGCCTCGTATTTTATCGACAGCAAAAAGTGGTCGAGAAAAAAAGCATGTATAATACCCGGTATAATTTTCAGTTCAATAGGTATTCTTGCTTCTCTGTCCTTCGGAATTTTAGATAATGTCAAAATTATGGGAGAAAGCATCTTTGAATTTCTAACTATACTTTCGGACAAAATCCTTATGCCTATAGGCGGATTTTTCATGTGCATACTAACCGGTTATATATGGGGAATGCCTGAAATGTTCAAGGAGATGTCGTCAAACGGAAAGTACAAGATCTATTGTAAAAGATCTATTTCATTTCTTATCAAATTTTTTGCTCCTGCTATGATACTGATTATTTTTATCACTTCCTTTATTTAAGAAAAAAATATTTAAAATCTATTCCATTTTCTTTTAAAATGATGTATAATTAAATTGTAACTAATTTACCTGGAGCTATCTTTAATTATGAAAATAAAATTCAATGTAAAAAGCAATACGATTGCGGTTTACTGCATAATCGTATTTGCAGTCTGTCTTTTGCTTTCCGCAGTCGTTTTTAAATATAATGTATTTTTATACTATTTCAATAAAATAATCAAGGCGCTCTCGCCGGTTATCTGGGGTTTAGTAATAGCATATCTTTTAAACCCTATGGTCGGTTTTACAGAAAAAAAGCTGAATAAATTTATTTTCAGAAAGAAAAAAAGACCGGCGCTGTCACGCTCTATCGGAATTGCCGTTTCTATGATAGTAATGCTGGGTATTATTATCGCTATTGTCGGCACTATAGTACCTGAGATAATCGGCTCCATAAAAGGTATATTTATGAATATTACTTCATACCTGAATAATCTCCAGAACTTCCTTAACGATAAAATAAGCGATACTTTAGAAAATAATCCGGATATTAAAAGCTTTTTTGATAATCAGTTTAAAAATATACAGGACTTTATCATTTCAACCGTTAATCAATATGAACCGAAAATTGACAGTTTTCTCGCTAAGGACGGTATTATTGCCAATCTCACAAACGGCGCATGGTCATTTTTAACCGGATTGAAAAACTGTGTTTTAGGTATAATCATTTCAGTTTATCTTCTTTTCAGTAAGGAGACTCTGCTTGCCCAGTGCACAAAAATAGTTTACGCTTTCTTTCCCGAAAAAAAGCGTACTCACATATTAAGAGCAGCGTCAAGAGCCAATTATACTTTCATAAGTTTTTTATCCGGCAAAGCAATTGATTCTCTAATAATAGGCGTCCTGGCATTTATAGGTATGCTGCTGCTGAATATGAAAACATATTCGGTTCTAATAAGCGTGGTTATCGGTATAACGAATATGATTCCATTTTTCGGTCCGTTTATAGGAGCTATTCCCAGCGGACTTCTTATTCTTTTAACAACGCCCGATAAAACGATCATATTTATTATTTTTATATTCCTACTTCAGCAATTTGACGGTAATATCCTCGGACCGAAAATCCTTGGTAATTCTCTTGGACTATCTTCATTCTGGATTATATTTGCTATTTTTGTAGGCGGAGGTTTTTTCGGATTTGCAGGCATGCTTGCTTCTGTTCCTATTTTTGCAGTTTTATACAGCATCTTCAGCGAATTAATATCTGAAAAGCTCAAACGAAAAAGGCTTCCGGTAGAAACGGATTACTACAAATCCTTAAAATCGGCAAAAGCTTCGTCTGATACGGTTAAATATAATGAAAATGATAAATCAAACGCTCAAAAAACCGATTCATCTAATGAAAATGAAACGGATAAAAAATAATTTTTTTATTAAACAGGAGGAAATATGATAAAGGACATACAAAAAGAAATATTAAAATTAAAAAAGGAAAAAAATACAGTTATACTTGCTCATTCCTATCAGGCAAAGGAAATTATAGAAATTGCCGATGAAACGGGGGATTCTTACGCGCTAAGCGTAGCTGCAACAAAGCATGACTGCAGCTCGTTTATTATGTGCGGCGTTCATTTTATGGCTGAAACAGTTAAAATGCTTTCCCCGGATAAAAAGGTCTACCTTGCCAATACAGAAGCCGGATGTCCTATGGCTGAACAAATGGATCCTGTTATGATAAGTCAGCTTAAGGCAAAAGAACCGGACAGAGCAGTAGTCGCTTACATAAATACAACCGCTGCTCTTAAAGCAGTATGCGACGTATGCGTAACCTCGGCTACAGCCGTTAAAATAGTAAGCAAAATGAAAAATAACAAAATTCTGTTTATACCGGACTGTAATTTAGGAAGCTATGTCAAGAAACAAGTTCCTGATAAGGATATTAAATTACTTCAGGGCGGATGTCCGGTTCATGCGGCCGTTACGCTGTCGGAGCTAAAAGCTGCAAAGAAAAAACACCCGGAAGCTTTGATATTAGTGCATCCGGAATGCCGCCCGGAAATTACCGAAAGCGCCGATTATGTAGGTTCAACCTCCGGTATTATGAGCTATGCTATAAAATCAAGCGCCAAAGAATTTATTATAGGTACGGAAATGAGCATTACAGAGCATTTGCAGTATGCCTGTCCGGATAAAAACTTTTACTATCTTTCAAAAAAAATTATTTGTCCGAATATGAAACTCACAACTCTAATGGACGTATACAATACTCTTAAAAGCATTGGGTATGATAATGCGCAGGAAATTGTTATGTCGGACGATGAAATAAAAAAATCCAGAATTTGCATTGATGAAATGATACGTCTTGGCGAATAAACAGCTCAGGCTCCGCATAAAATGCGGAGCCTTTGCTGCGTAGAAAAAATCTTCTTAATTTTTATTTTGGATAAATCCAATGATTAAATTATATCATATGCCGTTTAAGAAGTAAAGAGAAAGCTTTCGACGTTAATTGACATCAGCCGTTATTAAACCTTTGTAAAAATTGTTTTGTACGTTCGTTGCTGGTATTAGAAAATACATCCTCAGGAGTTCCTTCCTCAATAATAACTCCTCCGTCCATAAATAAGACATAATTAGCCACGTCTCTTGCAAACGCCATTTCATGAGTTACGATTACCATAGTCATATTTTCATCTGCAAGCTCTCTTATCACCTTTAATATTTCGCCGGTCAATTCAGGATCAAGCGCTGAAGTCGGCTCGTCAAAAAACAATATATCCGGATTCAGAGCAAGAGATCTTGCAATTGATACTCTCTGCTGCTGCCCCCCTGAAAGCTCGCAGGGATAAGCGTTCGACTTTTCCTTAAGGCCCATTTTTTCCAGCAGCTCCAAACCCTTTTGCTCCGCGTCCTTTTTACTCATCTTTAATACCCTTACCGGAGCCTCGGTGATATTTCTTAATACGTTCATATGAGGGAACAGGTTAAAATTCTGAAAAACAAGACCGATTTTAAGTCTAATATCTCGCAAAGTCTTTGGCGGAGCATATACGCAATTCCCTTTATCGTCAGGAGCCAGCATAGAAACACCGCAGACATTTATTAATCCTCCGTCAGCCTTTTCAAGCTGATTAATACACCTTAGCAGTGTGGATTTACCGCTTCCGGAGGGACCGATTATTGCGACTACCTGTCCTTTCTCTACCTCAAAGGAAATATCCTTTAACACATTCAAACGTCCGAAGCTTTTGGAAAGATTTTTTACTTCAAGCATTGCCATGATATTTCCCCCTATTTATAATAATTTAATTTTCTTTCAATAAATGCAAAAATAACTGTCATTATCATAGAAATGATAAAATAGAACACTCCCGCAATAAACAGCGGAGTCAGAGAACTGTAAATCTGCATCTGCTGCTGTGCCTTAAGCGTAATTTCAGCATATGCGACTATATTCGCAAGCGACGTGTCCTTAACAAGAATAACAACCTCATTTGAACTTGCAGGAACTATACGCTTGATGACTTGCGGAAGTATGATATGAAAAAAGGTCTGTGCTCTGCCAAAGCCCAATGCTGCGGCTGCCTCGTATTGACCTTTGGATATGGATTCTATACCCCCGCGGAAAATCTCGGCAAAATATGCGGCATAATTTAAAACAAACGCTGTCAGGACGGCTCTGAACATAAATCCCTCACCCTGAATATCTATTCCGCTAAGTATTTTTTTTAAAAAATCCGGAAGATTTTCATTGATTTTCAAATAAGGGATAGCATAATAGATTGCTATAATCTGAAGCATAAGCGGAGTACCCCGCATAATCAATATGTAGATATTGGTAAGCCAAGAAATCGGCTTAAATTTACACATTTTTAAAAGTGCGACAATCATGCCCAGCGGAATTGAAAACAGCAATGTAAAGCCAAAAAGCTTCAAGGTCGGCACAAGATACTGCAGCAGTATCAGCGTGACGTCAAGAATTTCTTCTTTAGTCAAGGATAACACCCTCTTTTTTATTAATTTAAGCATACTAATATATTATAGCTAAAAAAAATGCAAATAGCAATAGCTATCTGCATTTTTTTATCAAAAACAACATTATTTTACAGTTGTTATATCGCTTCCAAACCATTTGGTTGAAATTTCTCCCAACTTTCCATCTGCTTTCATTTCACTGAGAATTTTCTGTACCTCGTCGCGAAGCTTTTGATCATTTTTTCTGAAACCTATGGCATATTCTTCTTCCTCAAGACCGTCCGGAAGAGACACATAATCCTTACCGCTGGACTTTATCTCAAAATCAGCTACTACTGAATCAAGAAATACAGCGTCGACTATTCCAAGATCAAGCTGCTGAAGAGCTTCTACATTTGTAGACATAGCCTGAACCGTTATGCTGTCAGATATATCGCACTTTTCAAGAATTTCCTGCGCAGTAGAACCGTTTTGAACCGCTATGGTTTTTCCCTTTAAATCCTCCATGCCTTTAGCTTCGCTTGAAGGACCTACTACAAATATCATTGAATTTTTCATATAAGGCTCTGAGAGATTCATAGCTTCTTCGCGTCCCGAATTGACAGACATTCCGTTCCAAATGCAATCTATCTTGCCGACGTTCAAATCCTGCTCCTTAGTTTTCCAGTTTATAGGCTCTTTCACCAGCTCGACTCCAAGCCTGCTGCAAACCTCTTCGGCAACGTCAATATCAAAGCCTACAATTTCGTCGTTTTCATCTGTATATCCCATAGGCTTGAAAGTCGCGTCAAGACCAAGAATAAACTTGCCGCTATCCAGAACCTTCTGAAGAGATTCGTCGGCGTCGGCAGAATATGAAGATTCCTTATTTTCATTTGATTTTTCGGAATTACATGCGGCAAACGTCATCATAATAAAAGACGCAATTGAAATTCCAAGGATTCGTTTAATCGCGGATTTTTTCATATAATTCTTTCCTTTCATAATACGCTTTTACTATGATACCATGTTAAAGCCGCATTGTAAAGAAATTATAAGAAAATTGTAGAAATATATAAAATCAAAACTCTCCGACCGCATGTTTTCGGCATTTTGATTTTTTTCTATCGGCTGAATTAGAAAGCAGCTCAGAGGGATTTTTTCTGAATATCTTACGGTAAATAATTCCTGTCAGCTTTACTGCTAATTTTGCAGTTTTTTTATAGGAAATTTCAAATTCTCCCGCATACGTCATTACATCGCCGTTAAATCCCTTTTTAAATCTGTAAACGCCGTAATTAGGGTGTGTTTCATCTTTGTAAAACGGTATTCCTTGAAAATCATACAGCCAACAGCCGTTTTCAATTGCCCAGCATATCATATTCCATTGCATCAGATAATTAGGCATGACATTTCTGTATTTAGCCGTAGAAGCCCCATATACATAGCAGGTCTTTCCGGCATATTGAGTGGTAATCGCTCCGGAAACGGGTGTCCCTTCATAATAGCACATATAAAGCCGACAGTGTTCACCGAGATTTTCAATCATCCGTTCAAAGTACTCTCGGCTTCTAATACAGAAGCCGTCTCGTTCTCCGGTTTCTTTCATAAGACCATAAAAATCGTCAAGACTTTCCCTTCCGCAGATACGGCACTCAACTCCCTTTCTTTCGGCAACTCTTATATTATACCTCCACTTTTTATGGAATGAACTAAATATTTCCTCTTTGGTCCTTCCGTTTATTTTCAGCATATAATTATTTCTTGCCTGAATAGTTGAAAGCTCCGGAGCGTCTTTTTTAAAACTAAATCCGGTTTTTTTGAAAGCATTAATCTCTTCCTCGTCGTTTTCCATAATGCAGGGATCAAAAATTATCTGGTATGCTTTATACTTTTTTCTTATTATTTCCACTCCTTCCATGATCTGTGAAATTTGGCTGATGTCTTTATAATCGCAGACCGGTCCGTGAGGCGAATATAAAAACGCCCTGTTCAACACCGGTATTTTCCGTATAAGTATCAACGCCGACGCGATTATGACGTTTTCTTCATTCCTTACAATAACGGCCTCATAACCCCAATCATGCTTAACACCTGTCCACCGAATAGACTGCATAAAATTTCCGTTCGGATGGTTTTCCACAAAATCTTCATACTCTTTTATTTTGCTCGTATCGTTTTTATTTAATATTTCCGTCATTACTATCATCCTTTTAAACAAAGAAATAATAATGATGCATCATTTATATTGAGAACTCACTTAATAAACGATTTTAAAAGTCAAAATACTGCATAAAATAAAAAAAGACCGAATTTATCGGTCTTTTTTATAATATTAATATTATCTTGCACATTCCGATATAACCGAAGCGCATTTTTCAATACCCAAAACACTGCTGTCAAGTACCAAATCATATCCGGAATAATCCTTCCAGTCATTTCCGAAGTTTGATTTGTAATATGCAGCGCGCCGCTTATCATACCGTTTTATTACATTTTTCAGTTCGTCGTCACTGATCCCATATAAATTCCTTGCTCTTTTTTCACGAAATTCATATGAAGCGTGAATAAATACTTTCAATACATCGCTTCTGTCTTTAAGTGCAAAGGCTGCTGTTCTTCCTACAAAAACCGCCGGACCGTTTCCGGATAGTTCTCTGATGATATTCATTTCATCTAAGCTAAGGGATTCGGAAACAGTAGGAGCATTATCGGATCCCTTTGTTATACTCGACATTTTATAGAGCGAATACAAAAAGCTTCCGGCAGTATTTTCTTCAAGCTCTTCAATGTATTCCACGGAAACTCCCCTGTTCTTAGCGGCTCTTTCAAGTATTTCCCTGCCGTAACAGGGAATATTTAGGATATCTGATACCTTTTTGCCTATTTCGCTTCCGCCGCTTGCATACTCTCTTTCTATCGCAATATAGTTATATTTCATTTCCGCTCCTCCTTACGACGCCTTTTCAAACTGACTGTTATAAAGCTCCGCATAAAATCCGCCCTTTTCAAGCAGCTCCTGATGATTTCCGCTTTCAATTATATCTCCGTCCTTCATAACGAGTATAAGATCTGCATTTTTAATAGTTGAAAGCCTATGGGCGATAACAAACGAAGTTCTGCCCTCGGTCAGCTTATCCATTGCTTCCTGAATCTGAATTTCTGTTCTGGTATCGACAGAGCTTGTAGCCTCGTCAAGAATAAGAAGCGGAGCATTTTCAATCATAGCTCTGGCAATAGTAATAAGCTGCTTTTGTCCCGCGGATAAATTAGCCTTATCATTTAATACTGTGTCATATCCGTCAGGCAAAGTCTTGATGAAATGATCTATGCCAACAGCTTTGCATGCTCTGGTGATCTCTTCGTCAGTAACCCCCTCCTTGCTGTAGACAATATTTTCACGTATTGTTCCCTCAAACAGCCATGTGTCCTGAAGCACCATACAGAAAAGATCATGGACATTTTCTCTTGTAAGCTCATTTGTAGGAATTCCGTCGATTAAAATCTTTCCGGAATTAAGCTCATAAAATCTCATCAGCAGATTTACCATTGTCGTCTTTCCTGCTCCCGTCGGACCAACTATTGCTATTTTCTGTCCGGCTTTGGCATGAGCTGAAAAGTTATTTATTATAATTTTATCCTTAACATAACCGAATCTGACATTTTTGAATTCAACATCTCCGCGTGCATTTTCAAGCCGTTTGGTTTTCTCAGATTCGTCAGACATTTCTTCTTCCGCGAGAAATTCAAATACACGCTCCGAAGCGGCCGCCGTTGTCTGAAGGTTTGTAACGGCCTGAGCAATCTGCGATAATGGATTGGTAAACAATCTTATATAAATCATAAAAGCGACAATAACGCCGAAGCTGATTTTATCGTTAATTACAAGAGCCGCGCCTACAACGCATACAGCGACATATCCGAAATTTCCTATAAAATTCATAAGAGGCATCATCAGCCCTGAAAGAAACTGGGATTTCCACGCGCTGTCATAAAGCTTGCCATTTATTTCTTCAAAATCGTTCACCGCTTTTTTTGTTCCGTTATAAACCTTTACTACGTTATGACCGGTATAAATTTCTTCAATATGACCGTTGATTCTTCCAAGCTCGGTCTGCTGACGTATAAAGTGCTTCTGTGATACCGCCATGATGAACATCATTATTCCGAAGCCTATTACTGTTGCCGCTACAGCGGTCAAAGCCATAATCCAGTTAGTTACTATCATCATAATAAGAGAGCCTATAAGCATAGTGACTGCCGTAACAAGCGTTCCTATACTCATATTAAGCGTCTGACCTATCATATCTATATCATTTGTAACGCGGCTTAACACGTCGCCGAAGCTGGTCTTATTAAAATAATTCAGCGGAACCTTATTTATTTTTAAGGATATTGCAGTTCTTAGTCCTTTTGTTATCTTCTGCGTTACCGTTGTCATTATAAAGCCCTGTATATAAGTAAATACAAAGCTTAACGCATAAAGCGTTACCAAAAGATAGCCTATATCCGCTATGGCGTCTATATCTATTCCTTGCATAAATCCTTCGGTAATAATATCAGTCATATCCTGTAGCTTGTTAGGGCCGATCAATGAAAAAATTGTGCCTATAACAGCCAAAGCAAGCGCTATTATTACTGCAGGAATATATTTTCTGGAATATAAAACAAGACTTTTAGCCGCCTTTTTGATGTCCTTCGGCTTTTCGCCTGCTCCCATTCCGCCGCCGGGACCATGCCCCCTGTGCTGAGGACGGCTGTTTTTAATCTCACTGCTCATTTTCCAGTTCCTCCTTTGAAAGCTGCGACAGCGCAATCTGCCGGTAAATATCACATGTTTTCATAAGCTCCTCGTGGGTTCCTCTGCCCGCTATTTTTCCCTCGTCAAGAACTATTATCATATCGGCGTCCTTGATAGTTCCTATTCTTTGAGCAACTATTATCGACGTAGTGTCAGCAGTCTCTTTTTTCAGTACAGACCTTAACACACGGTCGGTTTTATAGTCAAGAGCTGAGAAAGAATCGTCAAATATATATATTTCAGGTTTGCGGCATACGGCTCTTGCTATAGAAAGCCTCTGCTTCTGACCTCCCGACAGGTTTGCGCCGCCCTGTGCGACTGCCGCTTCGTACTGGTTTTCCATACCCTCCACAAAATCTGACGCCTGAGCTATTGAAACAGCCCTTTTCACCGCTTCTTCAGAATATTCTCCAAGACCGTTTTCTCCGTAAGCAACGTTAGATGAAACAGTACCGCTGAACATAACTGTTTTCTGCGAAACATATCCCAGCTTATTATAAAGCGATTCTAAATTATATTCTTTTACATTTACACCGTCTATGAGAACTTCGCCTTCAGTGGCGTCATAAAATCTTGGAATTAGGTTTACAAGAGTGCTTTTTCCGCTTCCGGTAGAGCCGATAAACGCTACTGTCTGCCCCCTTTTCGCCTTAAAGGAAATATTTTTCAGTATATAATCAGCAGCGTCCGGGTATTTAAAGCTTACATTCTTAAATTCAACCTCGCCCTTTATGTCCTTAGAAGCGCTCTTTAAATTTCCGTTTACAATATTAGGCTTGGTTTCCAGAACCTCGTTAATTCTCTTAGCTGCAACGCTTGCTCTCGGCGCCATAATAAATATCATAACCATCATGGTGAAAGCCATTACAACCTGAATTGCATAGGATGAAAAAACGACCATATCAGAAAACAAGTCAATTTTATCATTCATTGCCGCCGCATTGATCAAATGGGCTCCTATCCAGTAAATAGCAAGAGAAAGTCCACTCATAATCAATTGCATACCCGGCGACATTATTGACATTACACGTCCTGTAAACAGATGGGTATAAGTAAGGTCCTCGTTTGCCTTTTCAAACTTTTTCTGCTGATATCCTTCAGCGTTATAAGCCCTTACTACCCTTATTCCCATAAGGTTTTCCCTTGTTACTCTATTGAGATTATCGGTATATGTCTGTATAACCTTAAACTTCGGAAATGCAAAAATCAAAGCGATGCCGATAATAATAAACAATACTAAAACTGCTCCGCCGGTTACAGCGGTCCATTGCCAGCTCTTTCCCAATATCTTACAGACTGCCCAGACCGCAAGTATAGGTCCCTTTATCATTACCTGAAGGCCCATTGCAATAAGCATCTGAACCTGCGTTACGTCGTTAGTTGAACGCGTTATAAGACTTGAAGTAGAAAATCCGTTGATTTCCTCCATTGAAAAATCAGAAACCTTTTTAAACAGCATAGAACGCAGTCTTTTGGAAAATCCCGCCGCTATTTTTGCAGCAAAAAAACCTACGATTACGGACATAGCAACACTGCCGAGCGCACAAAAAAGCATTTTTGCTCCTTCGGTAAGAACGTCGGATATATGACTGCCTTCCGTCGTAACAAGCTTGGTTATCTCCGACATATAATCAGGCAGCTTCAAATCAAGCCATACTTGACCGACTATAAATAATATACTTGCCGCTACCATTATAAGCTCTTTTTTCTTTAAATATTTAAAAATCTTCAGCATCTTTTCTCTCCCTCGCCAATATTATTCAAAGTTTTTGCGTATTTTTGTTATTATACATGAAAATTGCTCAACCTCCTCGTCAGTAAGATTATCGGCAAATTTTTCCCCCATTGTTCTCATATCATTTTCAATAAGTTCATTGATTTCCATTGCTTTTTCAGTCAGCACAATTTTTTTAAGACGCGCGTCATAATCTACAGATTCTCTTTTTATCAATCCCTTTTTTTCCATTAACTTTATCGTTCTTGATACCGTTGAACGTCTTATTGAAAAAGCGTCTTCTATATCCTTCTGAAAGATTTCACGATCCCTGTTATGAAATAAAAAGCCGAGAACCCAGCAATTACTTCCGGTATATTTTTCAGCATATTTTATACCGTTACTATTATCTACATAACGTCTTAAAATGTTTCCCAGTGACAAAAATTCAAAGCAAAGCTTTTGTTTATTGTCCATTTTTTTCACCCCCGTTACTCAACCGCAACTTTGTTGAGCAGCTAACTGTTAGCTTGCTAACATTATATCACCATTTTCATCTTTTGTCAATAGTCACAAATAAATCCTTAACATATTGTAATAAATAAACAAAAGCAGCGGAACAATCCGCTGCTTTTTATATATTTATTGAGTCAATCCAATATTTTTTATATTTTTATCAGTCGAAAAGGTTGAAGCATTATATAAAAACAAAGTCTGATCATAATCATCAGGATTTATAAAATCCGTTACAGAGGTTTTCAAATAACGCAGGTCTATAACGGTTATCTGAGAGTAATTCTGTATAAAAAACGGTACTATACTATTGGCATAGGAATCCTTAATTAAAAGCAATCTTTTATCAGTATCCGTATTTGTTTTTATATCGGTCAGCGCTCTGTTATGACCTAAAAAGAAACAATATTTATCGTTTGTATCAAGAAAATCAGGAAAATAAATATCGTTTGTATGTTGTTCATTTATTCCGTCGTTCATCAAAACGTCAACCGCCGTTTTGTCGTTATTAGACTTATATAAATTAATAATATCAGGTTTTAATCCGTCATAAAGACATTTTGAATAAAATGTTCCTCTAAAATCGCTGCTTACATGAATTATATCATAATCTTCAAAACTGGTTATACCCATTTTTTTAGCGGCATATTTATAAGCTGTAAACGCTCCCTCCGACGTCCAATGATGATCCGTTCTATAATAAAGATACTTATCACGCTCAGTATACATAGCGTCCCAAATATCTATAACTCCTATATCTTCATTGAGCTTATTATAAATATCAGCAATCAGACTTTTCTGATTAATCTGCGGAAAATAGTCTTTTAGCTCATCCCCGTAAATGCCGGCTGAGGTTGGAGCAATCAAGGCATATACTTCCGTATCGTAAGTATCCGAAAATTTATTCACTGCATTGACCGACAAATTAATTTCACGGTAATCCGGCTCAGGCAGCTTTTCAATCATACGGTCACTGCATATATAAATATTGTTTATTGCACTTTTTCCGCTTAATCTTTCAGCCGTCATCTTTGCTTTTACCCAGTTAATTCTGAATGGAAAATGATCTGACAAATAGGCCTCTATTCCGTTCATATACGACTTATCTATTATATTTTGCGCTGATATTTCCGGGAAATTTTTTAATGGTCTGTTCTCGGTTTCAGAGTAATCGTCCTTTTTCAATATCATAAAGACTATGGGAAAAATAAATATTAAAATCATAAATAAAATGGCTGATTTAATATACTGTTTGTTTTTCATTTACGCCCTCCTAAAACCTGAAATACAAAAACGGATTATAGCTTGCGTCCACAAGAAACGCCGTGCAAATCAACATCATTGCAGTCTGAACCAAGGGCATAACGTTTGAAAGAACCTTTGACATCGAAAAACTGCGTTTTAATTTGTCATATAAATTCTTCATAAAATTGCCTGAACCGATAATGCAGAGAAGAAAAATCAAAGCATAATTTTTAAGCTCATAAAATGCTATACTGTCAAACAGCTTACCGTTTCCTCCGAACATAGCTTTATAAAATTCACCGGCCGAAGAAAGATTTGCCGTATCAAATAGCACCCATCCGATTACTACAATAAAAAATGTATAAAAAATACTTAGCAGCGAAGGAAGTCTTTCAAGCTTTTTGCCAAGCCAGATTTTTTCTAATATAATAAAGCCTCCAAAATAAAGCCCCCATATAATAAAATTCCAGCTTGCACCATGCCAGAATCCGGTAAGCCCCCATACAATTAACGTATTCCTAAGAGTTTTAAGCTTTCCGCAGCGATTGCCTCCAAGCGGAATATAAACATAAGATTTAAACCATGAACCAAGAGTTATGTGCCATCTTCTCCAAAATTCAGAAACACTTCGAGAAATATACGGATGATCAAAGTTTTCAGGAAAATTAAAACCCAGCATTTTTCCAAGTCCGACAGCCATATCTGAATAACCGGAAAAATCATAATAAATCTGAAACGTAAATGCGAGTATACCTATCCATGCAGTTGCGGCGGAAAGCTCCGAATATTCCATTCCCTTGATTTCCGTCCATAAAAGCCCGATATTATTTGCAAGCAATACCTTTTTGGAAAGTCCGCGAACAAAAATTCCTGCTCCTTCTCCCAGAAGAAAAATATTTGTTTTTCTCGAATCAATTTCATTCTGAACATCCTCATATCTTACAATTGGACCTGCAACTATCTGCGGAAATAATGAAACATAAGTAGCGAAATTTAAAAAGCTTCTCTGAACCTTTATTTTTCTCATGTACATATCTATAGTATAGGACATACTCTGGAAAGTGTAAAACGATATTCCTATAGGTAAAGGTAGCTGCTTTATTTCTATTCCAAATATACCGGCAAAAAATCCGCTGTATTTGAAAACTCCAAGAAGCCCCAGATTTATTATCAAAGAAACCAGCAAAGCCGCCGTTCGCTTTTTTTGATTATCGTCGTATTTATCAATAATCAGACCGGCCGCATAGTCGATAAATGATGAAAATATCATTATAACAACGTAAACCGGTTCGCCCCATGCATAAAAAAACAAACCCGACAAAAGCAAAACTATGTTTTTAATTTTCTTCGGCGATATATAGTATATAAGAAGTACTGCCGGAAGAAAAAAATAAAGGAATGTTATACTCGAAAAAACCATTTATTTCTCCTGTTATTTTTCTTTTATTCTACATAAAATATTTTCTAATTCTTTACGGTCCATCATTGTATTGAGCACTTCAAGCATGCTGTTCGGAGTAAGAAGAGAAGGAAGTCTGAGAAATTTTAAAAGCTTTTTTCTTTTTTCAGAACTGTTTTTACCGCCTGAAAGACCAAGCTCAAACAGATCTGTTTTTGTAAGTCTTACCCTGCTTTCAGCAGCAGACGACATAACGCCCGCCTTATCAAATGCGTCAAGGATAATTTTACAGTCGATTCCCTCAACTCCAAGCTTTCCCTCTGCCGACGGTTTTATCTTTCTTTTTTCCTTACCCATAATATCGGGAATATAAACGTTTATAATTTTACCGTTTTTTATTGCTCCTCTTATATGATTTCTGATTAGAAAGCCTGCGCTGTCTGAATCCGTCATTATAATTATTCCGGTTTTCTCGGCGTAATATTTTATAAGCTCAAGCTTCTCCTTATCTTTGAAAATATTAAATCCGTCAGTTGTAATAATAACTGCGTCGATAATTGAAGACAGCTTTATTTTATCATACTTTCCCTCAACAATAATCGCTTGTTCGATTTTTATCATTTCAACCTCTTATTTTTTTCTTACGGCAATCAGCATTTCAGTTACAGTCTTTTCAAGAATAATTCTCGGAACAGCGCCAGTTTGTTTAAGGCTTCTGTCAGCATTCCTCAAGATACCGACACACTCCTTAAGACTTTCCTGGGAAATCCTCCGGCTATCCTTGAAAGCATTATCAACTGCAAAGGATCTTCCTTTATATCCAAAATCACTTATAACATCAGAAGCTCGCTTTCCGGACGACATCGCAACACGCGCCCTGTAAAGATCCAAAAATGAAAGGGTTAAAGCGGCTACAACGGCAATCGGTTCAGCCTTCTTATCAATAAGCGAATCCAGAATTGAAATTGCAAGAGCAGGATTTATTAAAACTATCGCTTTTGAAAGCTTAAAAGCGTCCGTTTCAATTCTGCCGGAAACTATCTCGTCTATGTCCTCAGGTCTTATTTCCTCGTTTTCACGATATGCGCAAAGCTTTTCAAGCTCATTTTCTATCATCATAGAATCAGACAGACAATATTCTGCAAGCATTTCAGCAGTTTTTTTAGAAATAGTGCATCCAAGCCTTTCAACTTTATCAATTATATATTTAATAGTCGAAGCTATCGTTTTTATTCCGCATTCGCATACTATACCCTTTTTAGAAATGCAGTCTATCAGCTTTTTGTTTTTGCCTGTAACCGATCTTTTTCCATTCTTAACATCAAATCCGGTTACATTTATCAGCAGCAGAGTAACGTCCGATATGCTTTTTATATTATTTATAAGAATATCAAGATTATCAGCCGTAAGCTCTTCGGCATTCAAATCGTTTACCATGATAGCGTTCCACTGCGCAAGCATAGGACAAATTTCCATCATATCCGAAAGAGCGCTTATATCAATATTTTTGCCGCTTATCTTGGTTACTTCATTATTCCAGTTTTTCCCTAAATGCTTCTTAAGTATAGCTCTGGAAATGTTTTCAACAGCCAATACATCTTTTCCGTATATATAATATACGCTGCATAAGTTCCCAGATTTTAAGTCTTTGATAAGCTCCGCTGAACTTAGCTCAGCCATTTTCCAGCCTCCTGTAATTCATAGTTCCGTCGCTTCTTGCCGTAAGTAAAATATTTGTTTTATACACCTTGTTTCCGGATTTTCCGTCGGTAAATTCAAACAAAAAATCCATGAATTTAACTTTAACCCTCATATTTACAATACTTACAGAATAGGCTTCATAATAGGCGTTCCAACTTGAATAATCCGAATATTTAGGAGTTTTACGGCATATTTTTGAACCATTTCTCATATACGTATCCGACGGAATAACAACATTTTTTACATTGCAAAGACTCAGCTTATCATTATATGCTGAAACAGCATGATAAGCATTATCCGTAATAATAAGATTATTTATTTCGGTGATTCCGCAGTTCTCAAGATATTTCTCTGCATATCGGCTATTTGACGCCTTTCCTGTAATATCAATTATATCCGCGGCATACCCCTTTGAAACAATTATAACGCCAACATCATTTTTTCCGAGCAGGGCAATTTTAATAACCGTCGCACTATAATAATTATAAAAAACACATGTAAAAAATAAAAGCGCCGCTGAAACCACCGCGGTAATGGCGCTGTATTTACGGCTCTTAAAAATCAGATAAGCAGAGATACAGAAAATAAGTATAATTATCATAACAGCAGGTATAAAATCACCTATAAGCTTAGTATGAGTAAACTTATTTTTACCTATAAGTCTTGAAAGATTCAAAACAATTCGGCATATAGCTCCCGATATTTTAAAAAGCAGTATAGGATTTATAAAAATCAGCATTGACGCAATCATTGCAATAAGCAGTGACAGCATGCAAAGAGGAGTTATAATCAGATTGCTAAGCGGTGCTATTGCTGAAAATTCACCGAAGCAAATTACCGACATCGGAGTAACCGCCGCAGAAACGCACAGCATATATAGAATATTATTACGCGTCTTATTTAACCTTCCGAAGGAGTTTAAGTTCCCGGTCATATAAGGACCAAATACGCCGGCTCCCAGCGCTCCGGAAACTGATAATAAAAATGACTGATTTATAATCATGAACGGATTAAAAAGAGTAAGCAGAATTACGGCGATACATACCGAATTTAGTGAATCAGTATAGCGGAAAAACAACGGCGCAGAATTTACCAAAGTCATCATTACAAACGCTCTCATAATAGACGGGGACATTCCACAGCACAGAGCGAAAAGAATCATAAATATTTCAGAAATAGCAAATTCCAAAAGCTTACTAGTACCGAATTTACGAAGCAGGAACGTTATTAACGTGCAGAAAAGAACAATATGCAGACCGGAAACAGCAGTAACATGACCTATGCCTGTCCGGTAGAGCATGGTTTTATCATTCTGGTCAATTCCGGATTTTTCACCGAAAAGCATTCCCTTGAGCATGCCGCTTTCATCTGACGGAACAGACGAGTCTATGGCTCCGCTCACATTTTCTCGAAATTTATACAGCATTTTCCGCAAAGAAAATCCTGATGTTTTCTTAATCTCCATTAAAGAAACATCGTCAGACTGGAGGTAAATTCCGTCGGACTTGTAATAATCAAGTCCGCTGAATAAATAACTATTTTCAGGCAATTCAGGAATACATTTTAAACTTATTTTATCTCCTACATCACAGTCTGAAGCGTCGGTATAAATTATAATCTGTGCTTGCTGTAAACCGTTGATTTTCCCTTTTAAAAAATATGTGGATTTGTTTTCGGCATAATCCTTATAGTCAGTTACAACTCCGCTAAAATTTATTTCTTGTCCGGCAAAATCAATAATATTTTTATAGACCGTGCTATTATAAGCGCCGTAATAGCAGAAAGCCATAAAATATACGACAAGCATAAAAATAATGGCTTTTAGATTAAAACGGAACAATACTTTAAAAAGTAACGCGGAAATTAATGCCGCAGGAACTGCAATATACAAATGCCCGGAAAAAGCGGCTGCAATAAGTCCGGCAGCCCAAGCAGTCCCTGCATACACCATTTTACGTTTCAAGCTTATTTGAAAAACAGCGGAAGTTTTTCAAGGAAAATTATATCGTTTCTGTCCGCCGCGTCTCCTTCGGCAAGCACCGCCGATTTACATACTATATTTCCGCCTGCTCTTTCCGCAAGCTCGACAAGCGAATGCAGGGATTCTCCTGTACTGATTACATCGTCCGCAATAAGCACTCTTTTTCCCTTAAGCTCTCGCATATCATTTTCATCAAGATAAAGAGTCTGCCTTCCGTCCGTCGTAATCGACTTAACCTCGACAGCCACCGGATTTTTCATATAAAGCTTAACTGATTTTCTCGCGACTATGTACTTTTTTCCGCTCTGTCTTGAAAGCTCATAACCCAAAGGAATACCTTTGCTTTCAGCGGTAACAATTATATCGAAATCCGGTACTCTTTTTAATAGTTCCTCAGCGCACGCAATGGTCAGCTCCACATCGGAAAACATAATAAACGCGGCAATATTAAGCTTATCGTTAATCGGACAGAGCGGCAGCTCTCTTTTCAGTCCGGCGATGTTAAGTGTATAATATTCCATATTTTTCCCCCATCAGTTTATACGGCGCTGTCAGCGCTCCAGCCCATTTTCTTTCCTGCCAGTACATGAAAATGAAGATGATGAACGCTTTGTCCGGCGTCATCTCCGCAGTTAGTTATAACCCTGTATCCATCTGAAAAGCCTTCCTTTTCAGCTATCTGCGCAGCGACCTCAAATATGTGAGCTACATATTCAGAATTCTGAGAGTTTATTTCAGACGCTCCTGAAATATGAACCTTCGGCACAATAAGATAGTGAACCGGGGCTACCGGTTCTATATCCTTAAACGCATACACCATGTCGTCCTCAAAAACCTTATCGCTGGGAATTTCCCCTGCAATTATCCTGCAAAATAAACAATTCATCATAAAATACCTCTAATCTATTTTAAAAATTCGTTAGTAATGCTTTCAAGAGAATTAAGCGCCTCATCAATCATATAATTTTTTCCTATGCCTGCCATTGCGCTGTCAGGACGTCCGCCGCCCTTTCCTCCTGTAATGGCTGCTATTCTCTGAATAATTTTTCCTGCATGAGCGCCTTTTTCAACTGCGCTTTTGCCGCATACGCAGTAAAGAGTACCTTTTTCATCGGTTACACCGGCAAACACGGCTACAACGTCCTGAGTCTGCTCCCTAACCTTATCTCCAAGCTGTCTGAGCATATCCGGCTTCGTTCCATTGAGCATTGCAGATATAATCTTTATACCGTTAATTTCCTTAGCGTCCTTGAACATATCTCCGAGCTGATTACCGGCAAGCTGCTGACTAAGCTTCTGTATCTGCTTATCCTTTTCCTTCAGCTCTTCCGTTAAGGTTCTACAGCGTTCGGCAAGCTTAGCCGGATTGGCAATTTTAAGTACCGCTGAAACCTCGGATAAGGTACTCCTAAATCCATTCATAAGCTCAAGCACTCCGTTGCCTGTAACAGCTTCGATTCGTCTGATTCCGGACGCTACTGAATTTTCAGAAACAATCTTAAAAAGACCTATATTTGATGTATTCTTAACATGCGTTCCGCCGCAAAATTCAATAGATTCTCCTCCTATATTCACAACTCTTACAATATCCCCGTATTTCTCGCCGAAAAGAGCCGTTGCTCCGAGCTTTTTTGCCTCGTCTATCGGCATTTCCTTTGTAACCACTTCAATACTGTGGAGAATTTCATCGTTGACTATATTTTCAATCCTAAACAGTTCTTCAGCAGTAACAGCGCTGAAATGCGAAAAGTCAAATCTGCATCTTTCAGCGTTTACAAGCTGTCCCGCCTGATGTACGTGTTCTCCAAGCACCTTTCGTAAGGCTGCCTGCAAAAGATGTGCAGCAGTATGATTTCTTGCCGCAGACATTCTTTTTTCAACGTCAATTTCCGCAAAGATCATATCATTTTTATTAAGATTTCCCTGCTCAACCGTACCGAAATGAAGAAAATGTCCGCTTTCAGTTTTAGTTGTATTGTAAACTGAAAACGACGCTCCTTCAGCGCTCAGCTCTCCGGTGTCGGCAGCCTGTCCACCGCTTTCAGCATAAAACGGCGTGCTGTCTAAAATAACTACAGCTTCCTGTCCCTCAGAGACGCTTTCAGACGGCTTGCCGTCGACAAAAATCTCAAGTATTCTTGCGTCCTGCTTAAATCTAGTATAACCGGTAAACTCAGTAGCCGGAACTTCTATGAACGCGGCGTTGTCATCGTTCCACGAGGTTTTAATCTTTGAAGCACGGTCGCTTCTTGCCTTCCGCTTCTGCTCTTCCATGCATTCCCTGAAACGTTCCTCATCTACAGAAATACCCTTTTCGGCTGCAATTTCCTTAGTAAGATCAAGAGGAAAACCGTAGGTATCACTTAGCTTAAAGGCGTCGTCCCCTGACAATACGTTCTTAATTTCATTCGCGGAAATTTTATCAATAAAATGATTCAAAAGCTCCGTTCCCTTATCAATTGTCTTTGCAAAGCTTTCCTCTTCATGCTTTATAATAGTTTTTATAAGCTCGCGCTTTTCTTCAAGCTCCGGATAAGCCGTTTTATTTTCATCAATTACAGTATCGCATACCTTATACAAAAAAGGATCGCTGACGCCGAGCATTTTTCCATGCCTTGCCGCTCTTCTAAGAAGCCTTTTTAATACATAGCCTCTTCCCTCGTTAGCCGGAGTAATTCCGTCTCCCACCATAAATGTAGTACTTCTTATGTGATCAGTTATAACACGGAGCGAAACATCTGTACTTTCATTTTCTTTATACCTTACGCCAGCTATTTCACATATTTTATTCATAATATTTTTAACGGTATCAACTTCAAAAAGGTTATCGACTCCCTGAATCACACATGCAAGTCTTTCAAGTCCCATACCGGTGTCAATATTAGGATGCTCCATAAGGGCATAATTTCCCTTTCCATCGCTGTCAAACTGGCTGAAAACAAGATTCCAGACTTCAACAAACCTATCGCAGTCACAGCCAACCTTACAGTCAGGAGAGCCGCAGCCATGTTCGTCTCCTCTGTCAAAATATATCTCAGAACAAGGTCCGCAAGGTCCGGAGCCATGTTCCCAGAAATTATCCTCTTTGCCAAGCCTTGTCATATGATCCGGCGCAACGCCTATACGCTTTGTCCAGAGATCATATGCTTCGTCGTCATCCTCGTATACAGACACATATAGCTTTTCAACAGGAAGCTCAAGCGATTTAGTAAAAAATTCCCACGCCCATTCAATAGCTTCTATCTTAAAATAGTCTCCGAAAGAAAAATTACCGAGCATCTCAAAATATGTACCGTGTCTTGAGGTTTTGCCTACTCTTTCTATATCGGGAGTTCTGATACACTTCTGACAAGTCGTTACTCTTTTATTAGGAGGAACAGCCTGTCCGAGAAAAAATTTCTTTAAAGGCGCCATGCCTGAATTTATCAGCAAAAGACTGTTGTCCCCCTGCGGAATCAGGGACGCGCTTGCCATTCTTGTATGATTCTTACTTTCAAAAAATGAAAGATACATTTCTCTGAGTTCATTGACTCCACGCCATTTCATATATACGCTCTCCAATCATTATATTTTATTGCTTTAACTGAAATAAAAGCCCTCGTCCGCAGTAATGGGACGAAGGCTCGTGGTACCACCCAAAATTCAAAAGCATAAAGCTTTCCTTTTGTTTTCCTTAACGCGGAAAAAACGTCCGCTTTTCAGCGGAAAGCTCAAGGGTAGCACTTGCATTTTATACAAAAGCTCGCACCGACCGCTTTTTCTCTGAAGTATAATCCATGCAATTATTCCTGTCACAGCCCAAAACAATATTCTTCTAATATTATACCAAATATACGGAAAAAGTCAATCTTTTTTTCTTAAAATTCCGTAAAATTTTATAAAAAGAAAGAATAAATTTTTATCCGTAAATATCAGTAATTCTCTCTGCAATTTCCTTAAAAACCGGAGCCGCACATTCGTTTCCGTATCCGCCGTCCTCGCACAAAACAGTTACAGCGTACCTCGGACTGCTAAGTGGAAAAAAGCCGGTTATCCAGCCATGACATATTTCTTCTCCGTCCTCGTCAAATCTGCCTGTCTGAGCGGTCGACGTCTTACCTGCCGCATGAGTATTCGACGGTCTGGCGTTGGAATCTGTATTCAAATCAACAGCGGCAATCATCAGATCCTGAAGACGAAACGCCGTTTTACGGTCAAAAACGTCCGTATATTTAGCTTCTTCCTGATTTGAAACTGTTTTGCCGTCATGAGTTATACCCTTTACCAAGTTTGGAACATACAACCTTCCTTCATTTGCTATCGCGGCTGTAAAAGCGCATATCTGCACCGGAGACGCCGTAAGCTTTCCCTGCCCGAACGACATGTTGGCCTTTTCTGCCGGCAGGCTCAGGTCCTCCTCAGTCTGAAGGCTTCCGCCGGAAACAGTCATTCCCAACGCAAGAGGAATGCTCCTTCCGAATCCCATTCTCTGAGCAGTTTCTATCAAAAGACGGCTGTCTATATGCTTAGAAAGCTCTATATAATAGGTATTGCATGATTCCGCCGCCGCTTCCGTCATATCAAGAACACCGTGTCCGCTCAAGTCATGGCATTTAAATAGCTGCCCTCCGATTTCGGTAGATCCGGTACAATTATATGAAAAGCTTTCTTCAATTCCTTGTTCAAAGGCGGCAAGCGATGTCACAAGCTTAAAAATCGAGCCTACATTATATGAATATAGACAGCGGTTAATAAGTGGAGAATCTTTATCGTTTACCGCCTCGGACAAGGTATCAGCGCTGTATGTCGGAAAGCTCGCCATACCCAGAATTTCCCCTGAGTAAATATCCATTACAACTACGGCTCCCTTTTTCATTCTGCCGCCCGCAAGCTCGCATATTGCCTGTATATATTTATCAATAGTGAGAACCACTCCTTCCGTCATGGGACCGTTCTCAGAAATATCCCTGCCAAGTCCGTCCATTACGCTTCCTCTGCCGTCCACACTGTAAGTTACAGTATTTTCAGAAACGCACGATCTAAGATAATCATTATAAGCAGCCTCGATTCCGGACACTCCCTCGCCGTCGCTTAAATACCCTATAACATGCTGTGCAAGCTGATTTTCCCTGTTTCGGACGGGAACCTCAAAAACCGTTATATCGCCGCATTCAAAATACTTTTTTGTCACCTCGCATACAAACGGCTTACCATACACCAAACTGCTGTGATAGCTTTCAATATCCTTAACATAAGGCAGAATCTCCTCCGCGGCCTCGGAGGTAGGATTTATGACGGCATAATATGTGCTGGTATCATTGACCAGAAGATTATAGCTTCTGTCGTAAATATTACCGAAGGTATGACCTGCTGTCAGAGTATAAGTACCCTGAGCCTGTCCGGCGGCCTGATAAGTCGGATTGCTCACTATCCAGAAAATTCTCATATACAATATTGAAAATGAAAATAAAAAAATGCAGCCAAGCGCAATCATACGTTTATACATAATAAAACCCTCCCGGATTTATTATTGCCATCCGAAAGGGATTAAATCATATTCAGCTAAATATTTCAAATATCCTCAAGTACTACTGTAAACGGCCCGTCGTTTTCCAGCTCCACTTTCATATCAGCTCCGAAAACGCCTTTTTCTACTACAGGAATATATTTTCCGCATATTCCGATAAAATATTCATAAAGCTTTTCAGCCGTTTCAGGATTTCCGGCGTTAATGAAATTAGGTCTGTTTCCCTTTCGGCAGTCGGCATACAGTGTAAACTGCGATATTACAAGCAAAGAGCCTCCTACATCGTTTAATGATAAATTTATTTTATCGTTCTCATCTGAAAAAATCCTCATTTTTATAATTTTATTTGCAAGCCTCTCCGCATTAAGCTCTGAATCTTTTTTACCTACGCCGAGAAAAACTAAAAACCCTTTTCCTATTTTTCCTTTTATTTCTCCGTCTACCGTCACTGACGCGCCGCTTACTCTCTGAACTACAGCTTTCATAAAACAGCCTCCCGTTATCCTGACATTATACTTCCCATAATCTTTCCGATACTATCGTGTATAACCATATCCGCAAAGGAATCCGCTGGTGTTTCCGTAAGGTTTATAAGCAGCAGAAAACAATCCTTGCTTCTATACTTAATCAAGCCCGCGGCAGGATAGACATTCAGCGATGTACCTCCGACAATAAGAAGATCCGCTTCTTTTATCGACGTTACGGCTCCGTTTATAACGCTGTCGCTAAGTCCTTCCTGATATAAAACTACGTCGGGTTTAATTATACCTCCGCAGGTACATCTAGGAATACCGGAACATTTTCGTATAAAATCCGCATCATAAAATCTATTGCATTTCATACAATAATTACGCAGAACGCTGCCATGAAGCTCATAAACCTTTTTACTACCTGCCGCCTGATGAAGGCCGTCAATATTCTGAGTTACCACGGCTTTAAGCTTTCCGATCCTTTCAAGCTCCGAAAGCTTAATATGCGCCTTATTAGGCAGCGCGCCGGGCCATATCATCTTATCACGGTAAAACCTGAAAAATTCCTCGGTTTCGGTCATAAAAAAATCATGACTTAATATCGTTTCCGGAGGATAATCATATTTCTGATTATAAAGTCCGTCAACGCTCCTGAAATCCGGAATACCGCTCTCCGTAGAAACACCGGCGCCTCCGAAAAATACGATTTTACTGCTTTTATCAAAAACCTTCTGTAAATTTTCCGTCATTATTCTTCACCAATTATCTTAACATAAAATTGCCTGTTTCTCGGTCCGTCGTATTCGCAGAAATATATTCCCTGCCACATTCCAAGCAGCAGCTTGCCGTCAGCTATTATTACATTAACACTGTTTCCTGTAACCAAAGCTTTCAGATGCGCCGACGTATTACCCTCCGAATGCCTAAACTGTTCTCGGTCAGGATATGTGATATTCATAGCGTATAAGAGATCGGACACTACGTCAGGATCCGCGTTTTCATTAATTGTAATACCGGCCGTAGTATGAGGACAGTATATTACGCATATTCCATTTAATATACAGCTTTCTTTAACCGCGTCCATAACCTTTGACGTTATGTCGATAAAGTTTTCAGCCGGAGTTTTCAAATCAAACCTGAACAGCGTTTTCTTCACCTTCAATCTCAGCGTCAAGAATAAATCTCCAGGGCTTTGAAGCCCATTCTTCACCTGCATAATCAATACCTACGCGCTTATCCGTTCTTATTTTATAACGTTTGCCGTCATCTTCAATTCTTATCCTAGGATTACCGGAAAAGCTTTCTCCATTGAATGATTTATCTACCGAAAGATATTTAGTAAGCTTAGCAGGACCGTTCAAGTTTTCCCCGGCTCTGAAAAGAACTCCCTGAGGCTGTTCCTTTTTTCCGCTTATTATGTTCATAAGCCAATGAACGCCATAGCAGAGATACACATAAATCACTCCGCTTTCACGATAAAGCAGCTCCGTCCGCGGCGTTCTTCCCTTTGAGGCATGGCAGGCCTTGTCCTCAGTCCCTCTGTAGGCTTCAGTTTCAGTAATTCTTACGCGTAATTCCTCGCCGTTTTCAAGCCGCCTGACTAATATTTTGCCAACAAGATCAGGCGCAAGCTTTAGGCAGTCCTTATTAAAAAAATCATTTTGCAATATCATTTTTTTAACCTTTCCGCAAGATTTTCATCAGGGCTGACATATACCGTCTTATTATTTATAAATATTACCATACCCGGCTTTGCTCCGACCGGCTTTTTTACAAACTTCCTTAAACAATAATCCACCGGAACCTGTGATGAATCCTTTGCTTTACTTTTTAAAGCTGCAATAACAGCCGCCTCTTTAATCGTCGTTTCCGGCGGAGTTTCCCCGTTGGTAACAATTATAACGTGAGAGCCGGCAATATTATGGGTATGAAGCCAAATATCCTGTTTAGCGGCAGTTTTCAAGGTCAGCTTATCATTCTGCTTATTATTCCGTCCGGCAAGAATTTTAAATCCGTCGCTGGATATATACTCATAAGGTTCCGTACTTTTAACCGGCTTGCCCCTGAGCCTGTTTGAACGTATATACCCCTGTTCCGCAAGCTCCAATCTGAGTTCGTTTATCTCTATTTCACTTTCCGCTCTTGACAGCGATTCAAAAACGCTGTCAATATATTTAAGTTCTTCCTCTCCGATTCTTATCTGCTCCGCAAGTTTTTTTTCGGCAGTCATAGATTTTCTGTAATTGGAATAATACTTCTGAGCATTTTGTGACGGAGTAAGCCTTGGGTCAAGCTTTATTTCTATCTGCGAAAACCTTTCGTCATAAAAATTTTCCAGCTTGACGCGTTCGTCGCCTTTTTTCAGCCGATAGATATTTGCAGATATTAGATCTCCCATAAGCTTCATCTGATCTTTTTTCTCACAGTTTTTCAGTTCTTCCTGCTGAGCGGCCAGTCTCTTGGTTATTCTCTCGGAAGTATTGGCAAGGAACTTGAAAAGATCGTTTGCACGCTGCTTGAGCCTTACTGTTTTATCACGCTGAAAATAAAAATAATCAAGCAGCTCGCTTGCAGATGAAAATTCCTTTGTCACCATAAGAGAACCGTACTGCGAAAGCTTAATAAAGGAAAAATCCTTTAACGAACCATCCCTTCCCGAAACAACAGTATAGCAATTATTTTCGGTCAAAAGAGACCGTTTAGTCTGCATAATCGCAAATACAAGCCTGTCCTTCATATCATTGCTCAGTTCATCCGAGCGCGTCTCGATTCCTCTCGTGGTATAATACGCCCACTCCCTTGCCAAAACAGGAGATACTCCTTCAAAAGCTCTGATAATTGCCTTAGAAAGCTCAGCCGGTTTCATATCCTCAAAAGCAGCTCTGATCCGAGTTTCATCTGCGTCAACAAATGAAATACGATTATCCCTCGGCGGCATTTCATAAGCTATACCAGGAAGCACAAGACGTTCTCTCGACATACATTCATCAACCCGTTTTATGCTGTCAATAATTCTACCGTCGCTGTTTACAGCTATAAGGTTTGAGTATTTCCCCATTATTTCACAGGCAAGAGTTATAACTGAAGGATCGCCAAGCTCGTTTATACAATTAAAATCTAAAAATAATATTCTTTCAAGTCCATCCTGACGTACGTCTATAAGCTTTCCGCCCCCAAGCCGTTTTCTCAAAAGCATACAAAACATCGGAGGCGACATCGGATTTTCAACCTGTGCCGTAGTAATATGAACTCTTGCGCTGCTTGCAGACGCAGAAATCAATAACTTAAAGGTTCCTTTTACCGTTCTGATGGATATTATTATTTCATCTTTCGACGGCTGATAAATTTTATCTATACGTCCCCTTATCAAATCCTTTAGCTCCTGTTTAACCGTATATAAATAAGCGCCGTCCAGTGCCATTAGCATTCTCCTTTTTTCATATAAACCAATATTTTAAATTGCGTAACTGTTTCAAGAAAGTTCAGATCCTTCAATTTTTCCTTATCAGCCTTACTCGTATTATAATAATATGGTGTCATACTGAAAAGATTCATTATATCTTCATTGCTTTCAAGGCAAATTTTTCTCTGCGGTAAATCATAAGCTTTAATTAAATCAAAGCCCTTCAATAAATAATCTTTAACTTGATTTTCATAAGGACGATCATATATAACGCTTTTTAGCTCCCATAAATGCATTGTATCAGGAATTACCATATAAAAAAGACCGTTTTTTCTGAGAATACGATAAAATTCTTCAAGACAAATAGGAGAAAATACTGATAATGAAATATCTATGCTTTTATCCGCGGCAGGTATATGAAAAACGCTTGACACGGCATACTCTATATTTTCCTGTTTTCTTTTTGCCGCAAGGTCGACAGCGCTTTTTGAAATGTCTAACCCTCCCAGGCGAGCCTTAATATTGTTTTCTCTCAACGACCTGAAAATCTCTTCTGTATAATATCCCTCGCCGCATCCGGCGTCTATAAGTGAAATCCCATTTTCCGCATGTCTGCAAATAATGCTGCTTAAGCTTTCCGCCAGATAAGAATAATATCCTTTCTGAAGAAAGCTCCTTCGCGCTCTTACCATAAGCTTATTATCACCCGGCAGCTTAGAATGCATTTTATCTGAAGTAAGCAAATTAACATAACCGCTTTTGGAACGGTCAAAGCAATGTCCGGATTCGCATTTATATGACCTTTCATCAAATTTCAATTCCTTCCCGCATACGGGACAAGAAAATATGCTTTTAATATACATATTCTACAGGATCCTTATTTGTCTCAGACATAATAAATTCTATGTTCGGAAAGTCTGCTGAAAGCATTTTGCAAAGCTTTATCATTCCCGGGTTTTCTGTATGATAATGTCCGCAGTCAAAAACAGCTATGCCAAGCCGTCCGGCAAGCAGCCACTTATCATGATGTACCTCTGACGTAATATAGCCGTCGGCGCCCATTAACGCCGCTTTTTCGATAAAGTCCCCTCCGCTTCCCGTACAAACGGCAAGCTTTTCAATATTTTTTTTGCATTTGTTATATTTAACGATTTTGCAACCGAAGGTATCTCTAAGCTTTTCGGCTAATTTTTCCGATGAATATTCAGTATCAGCTATGCAGAAGCTTCCGAAACCAATCGGTCTTTCGCCATAGCGTTCGGTCTCCAGAATGCCGTCGGTTTTTTCAAATCCGAGCAGTTCAATTAAAGCGTCGTTCATACCGCCTTCCGCCATATCAAACGGCGTATGAACACATATTGCTGAAATCCCATTTTTCATAAGTCTGAATGACGGCTCGTCCTCAGAGATTCTTTTCAAGGGATGAAAAATAACGGGATGATGAGATATAACAAGCTCAGCGCCTATACGGTCGGCTTCGTCCGCACATTCGGCAGTTATATCCAGAGTTACCAGAACCTTGCTTACCGAACTGTTCAAGGAACCTGTAATAAGTCCTGAATTATCCCATTTGGATTGAGTATTAAACGGAGCTATATTATCTATGTAATTATATATCTCTGAAACCTTATTCATTTTTCCCTCCAATATATTTATTAAAGAAATGGCAGTTTTATTGAATTCATACGCTTCGTCAGATTTTCCCGCCATATCAAGTCCCGACTTTATTTTTTGCATCTTTTCAATCTGCTTTAAAACATATAGCTTTCCATCTTTATCAGAATAATTTATTTTTCCGATATTTTCCGCCACCGATCCTATATTGAATCTATACCCGCAGTATGACGCGTTTATCACGGTATAATTAAACCTATCATGACTAACCGCCCTTTCAGAAATTATTTCATATCCGTTTTTATAAAGCCATTTTCTTAAACCCTGTGCGCGAGTCATAGGCTGAAGTATAAGATTGACTCCGTTTCTCAGCCATTCCGCTTCCGCCAATATATCAGATATAGTCTCGCCGCCCATTCCGGCTATTATCACATCGCTTACATTCTCCGGGCTTATATTTTTTAAACCGTCCGATTTCACAAGCTTAATTTTATCAGATAATTTATATTTATTTAAAGTCTGCTCCGCAAATTCAAGAGGACCGTCGTTAATATCACCGGCTACAGCATTTCTGCATTTTTCTGATAAAATCAAATAAGCCGGCAGATATGCATGGTCGGTACCGACATCACAAACCGTACCTTTTCCGGAAACATATTCTGCGCAGGCCTTAAGACGTTCGTCGAGCGTTATCATAAAAATTAATCCTTATCCTTAACATAACAACGGCGGACATAATTGTCCGCCATTATAATTATTTTTCTGAAAAATACTTATTAAGCTTTTCAACCAATTCGTCCGCATCCGTTCCGTGAACTTCGCAGGCTTCTTCAATGGTTTCATCTCTTGAAGCCGGACAGCCGAGACAGTGCATTCCTATTTCAAGAAAAAATGGCGCCACATCGCCATCCTTATCTAAAATATCGCCTATTATAGTATTCTTATTTACCTGATAATCCATTTTTAATACCTCCGGTTTTTTTATAATTATCTGCCTCAACGGCTTATATATACATGGAAAAATAAAATGCAGCCATGCGGCTGCATTTTACAGGAATTTTAAATTAAGCTTCTTCCCTCATTTTTGCGAAACATTCGCTGCAATATACCGCACGGTCTTCTCTAGGCTTAAAAGGAACCTTAGCCTCGCCGCCGCATGACGCGCATGTAGCAACGTACATTTCTCTTTCAGACTTTGTAGAGTTCTTTCTGGCATCTCTGCATGACTTGCATCTCTGAGGCTCATTTACAAAACCCTTTTCCGCATAGAATTCCTGTTCACCTGCTGTAAACACAAATTCGTTACCGCATTCCTTGCATACCAATGTCTTATCTTCGTACATTTCTTTTACCTCGCTTTAGTATTTTGGACCCCGGACGGATTCACACCGACACCTTTGTTAAACAACGCTCTGGAATTAAGCTACCTGGCCACCTATAAACAATAGAACTAAAAACTGCCTCGACCATAAAATTTGCCATCCAAAATAACTATGCTGATAAAATCCTGATCAAACCTCATACTGCGAAAATAAAAACAATCCGAATGCTCAGACAAGCTTAGCAAAAGAACTATTATCAGGCTGCTGGTTATTTCCAATAAACAGATTCATTCTATATACATTTTATTCCGACTAACATCATGATTTAATATAAAGCTTATTATTCTAAACTAATGTTTCATGAAATTAAAATGGAACAATACATTTTGTATTATTAATAATAAACGATAAATTCGTTTTTGTCAAGCTATTTTTTCAAAAAAATTACTATATTTTTGAAATTGTCAAATTTACTATAAACCAACACTAATATTTAGTAAATATTTACCATATAATTTTAAATATAGCAGTATTTTTTTCTGCCCTCCGAAAAAATATCCCCTCCTTTGCAGTCATTTGCGACAATCAGAGGAAAGTCTTCTATAAAAAGTCTTTTAACCGATTCACATCCCAGATCCTCAAAAGCTATAACCTCGCAATTTTTTATACAGTGCGCGGCAAGAGCGCCGGCGCCACCTACAGCGCAAAGATAAACGGCTTTATTTCTGATTATAGCTTCTCTGACCTCCTTGCTGCGCTCTCCTTTCCCTATCATACCGCATAGTCCGAGATCAAGAAATTGAGGTGCAAATTTATCCATTCTTCCGGAGGTAGTAGGTCCGCATGAACCGATAGGTCGTTCCTCAGGAGCAGGAGTAGGTCCCGCGTAATATATAACCGAACCATTTAATTCGAAAGGCAGCTTTTCCCCCGATTCTATAAGAACCTTAATCCTTTTGTGAGCAGCGTCTCTTGAAGTGTAAACGATTCCGCTCAATAATATTTTATCACCGGCATTTAGCTGCTCAGTATAGTTACTTAATTCTTCCGTATTAATTTTAAGTATTTCTGACATCAGATCATATCCTTTTAATATATTTTACATATCTTTTTCAGCTTCTTCAGCAAGCTTCGCCAAATCTTCCAGATCAAAACCCAAAGTCGGTTGTTTCTTCGAGAGAGACTTATCCTCCTCATCGTCATTAACAGGATCTATTGCAAAGGAGCTTAAAATATCATCCTCATTGTTTGCAAATTCATTGTCGTCTGATAAATTGCTTTGCTTCAGTATATTATCCGTAAGCTCGCTTTCAGAATTCTCGTCATTTTGTTTTTCAGATGAAATCATGTAATCATTTAAAATCGTATTTACCTCTGAATCCCCGTCAAGAAAATTCTGTACATTCTCTGAAATATTGCTTCTGGTTTCTTCAATTTCTTCGCCCAGTCTTTTTCCGATGTCTTCCGCCTCTTTTGCCGCTTCAGACAGCTTAGAGCTTAAGGTTTTCATTTCGGCTTCGAATATATCCTTGAGTCTTGACGCCGCTTTCATAACTGATTCAGCATTTTTGCCGGCTTCTTTTTCCGCAGTTTCGGCTTTGATTTCAGCTTCCTTAACAAGCCTTTCCGATTCGGCTTTTGCGTCGTTAACCAGCTTATCCGCCGCTAACCTTGCCTCGATAACAATTTTCTTTGCAGTGGATTGCGCTTCGGCAAATAATGCGCCCATATCAAAATCACTGCTGAAACCGACGTCTGACTGAAGACGCAGCTCATCGTTATCAAGGGTGAGTCGTTCTATTCTTTTGGCTTTTTCAGAAATATCAGAGGTCAGCTTTGTCATTTCTCCCGACATTTCTGAGATCTGCTGTCTTGCGTTTTCCAGCTGAGATTTCAGATCTTCAATTTCATTTTCAAGGTCTGAAATATCATTAGACATACCTGAATTTTCATATTTGCTGTTACCGGCAGATTCAATTTCGTTTTTCAGCGCTTCAAGCTCGCTTTTAAGCTTTAGGTTTTCCTCGGAAATTTCGTTTTTTTCTCTTTCAAGCGCATTTTTCTGATTTGCAATTTCATCATAAGCAGCTCCGGATTCAGCAAGCTGATATTCGGTTTCAGAAATCTTCTCTTTTAATCGTTCAATTTCTTTTTTGTAGCTTTCAAGTTCATCAGCGTCAGGTTTTGCAGATTTTTCAAGCTCGCTCTTAAGCATATCTATTTTAGAATTAAGCTCATCAACATATGTCAATACGTCTTCCTTGTTGAATCCTCCTACTCTTGCAGTTCTTAATATAACTGAATCTTTCATGCGCTTACACTCCTAACAATATAAAATCATTTATAATATATTAGCTATTATATCATATCTTATATTTCATTTCAATATGTATTTTGTACAAAATGCAAAATTATTTTATTTAATAATAAAATGCAGCCGTATAAACGACTGCATACAATTTATTTTTCAAGCATTCTCAAAATCTCATCCAGATCGTCGTCGGACGTATCCTTTTTATCGTTAGGATTATCTATTAAAGGATTATCTATAGGAATAACATCCTCGTCCTCTCCGGCAACAGATACATCGTCTCCATATCCGGCCGCAATAACTGTAATAGTCATTTCATCATTCATATCTTCCTTAAACGCAGTACCGAAAATGAATTCAACATCATCCGCAGCGGTATCTGTTATCATCTTTGTAGCCGTATCAACGTCCGATGCCATAATGTCCTCTGACATTGTAATATTAATAAGCAGACGCCTTGCACCGGAAATAGACGTTTCAAGCAGCGGACTTGATATAACCGCTTTTGCGGCCTCTGCCGCCTTATCCTTGCCCGAACCGTGTCCGATCGCCATATGAGCGTATCCCGCGCCCTTCATAATGGTGGATACATCAGCAAAATCGAGGTTTATGTATCCATCCTCTGTAATCAGATCAGAAATACTTTTTACACCTGTTTTAAGAATATCGTCCGCCAAAGAAAATGATTCCAGCATTGTAGGCTGTTTTTCCAAACCGTCTAATAGTCTTTCGTTTGGAATAACAATAAGAGAATCGACATATTTTTTTAATTCCTCAATACCTCTTTCAGCCTGCTGCATTTTCTGCTCTCTTTCAAAAGCAAACGGCTTTGTTACAACGGCAACTGTAAGAAGCCCCATTTCCTGAGCTATCCCTGCTACAACCGGCGCGGCGCCTGTACCTGTTCCGCCTCCCATACCGGCGGTAATAAACACCATATCCGCGCCCTTAAGCGAAGCTTCAATTTCATCTCTGTTTTCCTCCGCCGAACGCTCTCCGACCTCCGGTCTGTTTCCGGCGCCTCTTCCCTTTGTCAGCTTTGCGCCTATCTGAATCTTTGTTGTCGCCTTTGACCTGTTAAGAGCTTTTGCGTCAGTGTTTACGGCGATATACTCAATATCCTTTACGCCCGCATCGACCATACAATTCAAAGCGTTTCCGCCGCCGCCGCCGACGCCAATTACTTTAATACTAACCTGCGGATCGAAAGCTTCCTCAAAATTGAAGTCTGTCATTTACAATTCCTCCTAAATTTATTTCCATCCCTGAAATTCAAGTTGTAATTCTAATATAAACAATACATATTATTATATTAACATACTTTATGGGATATTTCAAGTCATATTTTAATTTTTTTTGATTTTATTTTGCGCTTTTATTATTAATTATTTCAGCAATTAGGCTATTATTCATAAATATCATAATTTTCGCCGTTATCCGCATAATTATCCTCATAAACGTCCTCAGAAGACAAATCCTCGCCTTCACTGTTATCCGGCTCTGTAACAGCTTCTGTCAAAGGCATATCCTCTTCCTTTATAGGTATTTTATTGCTGCTTTTCTTTTCTGCGTCGCTTTTATCTCTAAAAGAAATCTGATTTGAACCTATCATAGTCATATATCCCTCTTTGTCTCCGCTTAAATCGTTTAAAACAGTAGCCGCAAGATCAAGCTTATAGGATATATCGTTAGAATTCCCCATATCAAAAAATATCTTATTTCCGTAATTTACGCTGATTTCATATTTATCGGTTATATCAAATGAAACTATTTCATGATCGTTATCGGATTTTATAGAATCGAATAATTCATAAAAAATTCCGTCCTTCTGCGAGTCAATAGATTTCAGGTATGTACCCGGAGTTTCATCGGCCGGTTCAAATCCCTGGACAAGCAGCAATTCTTCAGATCTCGTGTCCGATTTATCAAGTATTTTACCGTTTGCGGACACAATGAGATAACCTCCGTCATACTCAATATCAGCCGTTGCTATACATCTCGAAACGTTTATTACAAGCGTATCAGGATACTGCTTATCTATTTCTGCTTTTTCTATAAATATCATACTCGAAAGAATGCTTTCTGACGCTTTCTTAGAATCAAGCCTTACCAGATTATCGCCGTAGCCGATTCCGGATACTCTAATAATATCTTCGTCTGTATAATCCACATCGCCTTTTACGACAATATTTTTTATATTGAAAAGCAAGGTAACCGAAAGCAGAACGCCTATTCCTGCGACTAAAATTATCACGAGAAAAAAATAAAATGATAAATGACGTCTACGTCTTCGTCTTCGCTTGCTGTTTTGTTCTCTTTTTACATTAGTTTTCACAACATCTCTCATTTTTATCTTCCTTTAAAATTCATACCCTCTGAATTTTACCTCCCAGGGACGAAAAAGCTTTTTCCATATCCTCATAGCCCCTGTCGATATGATGTATTTCCGCTACCTCTGTGACTCCCTCGGCTCCAAGTCCTGCAACAGCCATAGCGGCTCCCCCTCTTAAATCTGTCGCAGAAACCTTAGCTCCGTAAAGCTTTTCAACTCCGTTTACAACTGCGGCTTTCCCTATTACTTTAATATCAGCGCCCATCTTGACAAGCGCGTCGACATGTCTATATCTGCTTTCAAATATATTCTCTTCAAATATACTGCTTCCGTAAGCCTTGCAGAGCGCCGCCATTATGACTGCCTGAGCGTCGGTCGGAAATCCCGGATGAGGCATTGTGGTTATTTTATTTACGCCCTTTAATTTACCCGACGCATTTATATACAATCTGTCGCTGTAAACATAAATTTTACAGCCCATTTGTTCGAAAACCGGAAGAAAACTGTCGCAGATTGACGAATCTATTCCGGTAAGGCTAATTTCACCTCCGGTTGACGCTGCCGCGGAAATATATGTTGCAGCAGCAATCCTGTCGGCTATGACAGAATATGTACATCCTCTTAATTTCTGAACTCCGTCAATAACAATTGTACTGTTGCCCGCGCCTTTTATTCTCCCTCCGCAGCGGTTTAGAAAATCGGCAAGATCAATTATTTCCGGCTCTCTGGCAGCATTGGAAATAACAGTTTGACCTTTTGCGGTAACAGCCGCAAGCATAATATTTTCTGTTGTCCCCACCGACGGATAATTAAGATTTATTCTTGCTCCGTGAAGGCCTCTTTCAGCAGTACATTTTATAATACCGTATTCATCAACCACTTTGGCGCCGAGTTTTTTCATTGCGGCAATATGCATATCTATCGGTCTTGGTCCAAGCTCGCAGCCGCCGGGAAAAGACATCCTGCATTCTCCGCAGGCCCCTAAAAGAGCGCCCATATAAATAATGGAGGAACGCATCTCTCTCATAAGATCGTCGGGAATTTCAACTGTTTTATTGCCGTTATTTCTGACCGTCATCACGTTTTTTTCTATAATACACTGAAGGCCTAAATGAGTAAGTATTCTTGAAGAAGCATAGGTATCCGATATTTTCGGACAATTCTCGATTACAGTTTCTCCGCCGCACATTACTGAAGCGGCGATTATGGGAAGAACACTATTTTTAGCGCCCTGAATTTTCAGCTCGCCGTTAAGAGGAGTCCCTCCTTTAATTACAAATTTCTGATCTGACATTTACAGCACCACCCGATAGCATTTTACTTTATATTATGCCACGGATGCGAAAACTGCTACTTTTTAAGACTCATTAGCTCCTCGATAACAGAATATATTCTCTCATCGGTATCGCTGACAGAAAGTTCGCTCGCTTTGACCGACATCTCCTCCAGCTTCCGCCTGTTTTTATACAAGCTTCCGACCTTTTCAATCATCAGCCTGTTTGTTACGTTTTTTTGCTCAATAACTATAGCTGCTCCGGCTTTTCCAAGAACATTCGCATTATGGAGCTGATGATTGCCTGCAACTATAGGAGAAGGTATAAGAATTGAAGCTTTGCCTGCCGCCTCAAGCTCCGCAAGTGTTGAAGCTCCTGCGCGGCATATAACAAGATCTGCGGCAGCAAGACATGTATCCATATCGTTTATGTACTCCGTTATACGGAGTCTGTTGCTTTTGAGCGGTATATTGTTTCTCTTCATTTCTGCCGGAAACGATTCTTTACCCATGCCGCCGTATCCATGAATATGATTGATTTTCAGACCGTTTTCAGTATGCCACTTTATTACTGCCGCCATAGTTTCGTTGATACATCCGGCGCCGAGACTGCCTCCGAACGAAAGAATACAGAGCTCGTTGTCAAATCCAAGTTCGCGCCGAGCTTGAAATTTGGATTTTAAGGCGATGCCTTTTCTTACGGGAAGTCCTGTTATAGTATAATTTACTCCATTATCCATGTAATCAAGAGCTTCCTTTACAGTGAGCATAACCTTGTCGACTTCCTTTGCCAGAAGCTTATTTGTAACTCCCGGATAAGCGTTTTGTTCATGAATAGCTGTAGCCACTCCCATTTTTGCCGCCATTCTGATTATCGGGCCGCTTACGTATCCTCCGGTTCCTATAGCTATATCAGGCTGAAATTCTTTTATTATAGCTTTTGCCCTTGGACCTGACGCCGCCAAATAATACAAAGCCTGACAATTACGTTTTATATTTTTCAGAGTAATTTTCCTCTGAAAGCCTGCTGATTTTATAGGCGCAAAATTATAGCCCGCTTCCGGAATAAGCCTTGCCTCCATTCCATTGGGAGTTCCTGCAAACAAAAATTCCGCGTCAGGTCTTCGCTCCTTTATAATTGACGCAATTGCAAGCGCAGGGTTAATATGACCGCCCGTACCGCCTCCTGCTAACAATACCTTCATATCATTATATCCTTTCAGATAAAATTATGTTTCCATCGACGATTGCCTTGAAACATTCAGTATAACTCCCATTTCCGCGAGCTGCATTATCAATGCCGTACCGCCATAGCTGAAAAACGGCAGACTTATACCCGTATTAGGAATAAGGTTGCTTACTACGGCAATATTCAAAAAAGCCTGTATTCCGATCTGAACGGTGATTCCTATCGTCAGGAACATTCCGAATTTATCGGTTGCTTTAGAAGCGATAAAAAATCCCCTGATAACAAGCAAAGCAAAAAGAAGAATTATTGTTACCGCGCCTACAAACCCAAGCTCCTCGCAGACTATTGCAAAAACAAAGTCGTTTTGCGTTTCAGGCAGATACATAAATTTCTGACGCGATTCTCCCAAACCAAGTCCGAAAGGTCCGCCTGAACCTATGGCTATAAGCGACTGACAGGTCTGCCATGTAGCGTCTGTTGCGTCCGAGAAAGGATCTATCCATGACTGAATACGCTTAGAAAAGTAAGTGAATCCGTCTTCTCCCTGACTTTTCATATATACGATAAGCAGAAGCGCCGCAGCTCCTAAAACCACAAGAATAAATATATGCTTCCAGCGCACTCCGCCGACAAACATGAGACAAACACCTACGCAGCAGATGAGAATTGTACACGAAAGATGAGGCTGTTTCATCAATAAAACGACTACTAATCCCAAAAGTATTCCAAACGGTAAAATACCCATTGAAAATTTTTGCATTTTATTATAGTTTTGAACAATAAGATAAGAAAACAGGATTATTATTGCAAATTTCATCAGCTCCGACGGCTGAAATTCAATTCCCAGATTAAGCCATCTTGTAGCGCCGTTATGAGTTATACCCATTGGCGTAAACACAAGCACGAGCATTATCAGACACAATACATAAAGACCTATAGATATTTTTGGTTTACTGAAATGGTGATAATCAAAAAATGAAAAAAAGCAAAGCGCTCCGAGACCTATCACCGCCATTATAGTCTGCCGGAAGGCATATCCTGTACCGCTTTCTCCTCCGCTTTCATTTAACGCCCACGCATAGCTGGCTGAGAACATCATTATAATTCCAATAACAAGAAGCGTCATTATTATCAGAAAAAAAGATAAGTCCATAACGCCTCTTGAAAACAGAGGATGTATTTTGCGCTTTACTTTTTTTCTTGCCGGATTCATACCGCCTGCCGCAGCAGTTGCTCCGCTGTAATTACCAGACAAAATCCAATTCCTCCTTATTCTATAAAACTGATATTACTCCGATTATAGAAAAAATTATTGCCGCCAGTGAAAATGTTATAACTATTTTATATTCACTGAATCCGCACATCTCAAAATGATGGTGTATAGGCGACATCTTGAAAATTCTTTTTCCCTTGCCCTTTTCTCCGGTCTTTTTATAATGCCGCTTAGCCGTGATTTTAAAATAGGTAACCTGTATAACGACAGAAAGGGCTTCAAGTATATAAACCAGTCCTACTATTATTATCATAAGATGCTTATGGGTAGTAAGACCAATCGCAATAAAAGCCCCTCCGAGATACATGGAGCCTGTATCCCCCATGAAACATTTCGCCGGATGAAGATTCCATATAAGAAATCCCAGGCAGCCTCCTGCTATCGCCGTAGCATAAATTGAAATTTCGTATGATTTAAGTATACCGCAAACGGCGGCCAGGGCAAGCATGGTTATAAACGTTACAGATCCGCAGAGTCCGTCGACGCCGTCGGTAAGATTGACCGCGTTGGATACATATATTATGAACAATATCATAACCGGATAATACAGTATTCCGAAATCTATTTTAAAAAATATAAAATCAATTTCTGTCGACTTATCGCCGAGCGCATAAAGCATTGCCAGCAGCGCCGCTGATAATATAAACTGCATTATCATTTTCTGTTTCGGATTAAGTCCAAGATTCTGCTTTTTGACCGCCTTGATATAATCGTCTAAAAATCCTATTCCTGCAAATAGCAGAGAAAATATTATACAGGTTAAAAGCCTGACGGCGTTATTTCCGGATACCTTATCCGTAAGATCTATCATACTGTCTGATCGGTAAATCAAATATCCTGCAATAACGGCTGCCACGCTGCTTATTATAAACATAAATCCGCCCATTATAGGAGTTCCCTGCTTAGATTTATGCCATGCGGGACCTATATCAAGTATTGTCTGACCAAAATGGATTTTTTTTAAAAACGGTATCAATACTATGCCGATAACGGCAGCTAAAGCAAATGATATCAGCGCAACTGTAATATTAATCCAATACGACATCTCTCATCCTCCCAAATTAAAAAATGCTGTTTACGACATTTTCAAGCTTCATTCCCCTGCTTGCTTTAAAAAGAAGAACGTCTCCGCTTTTTATACAGGATTTTAGCCTGTATGCCAAATCGTCCTTATCTGGTGTAAAATATGACGTAATCCCTGATTTTTCAGCTTCTTGCTGTATAAACTCCGCGTCTCTTCCAAAACAGAAAAGCATATCCGGTCTTGCACTGCACACATATCTGCCTACAAGCCTGTGAAGCTTTTCCGACTCCTTCCCAAGCTCAAGCATGTCGCCCAGAACGGCTATTTTCCTGCCGTTCGTTTTCATTCCTGACAAAACCTCAAGCGTTGCTTTCATAGAATCCGGACTTGCATTATAACAGTCTATAATTAAAGTATTCTCACCTTTTTTTACTATATTCTGACGCAATCCGTCAGTTCTGTATTTTTTCAGCGCAGCGGCAATTTCAGAATCGTCCATTCCGGTAAGCTTACCTATACAAAATGCGGCAAGCGCGTTAAGCACATTATGCCTTCCAACGCATGGTAAAATAATTTTTACCGCTTTATCACCGCAGTTAACATAAAAAGATGTTTTGCCGTCAAATTCTGTTATCTCCGAGCCCCTGAAATCTGACTCTTTATTTTCAATACCAAACAATATTACAGGTCTTTCTCCTGAAAGCTCCTTTTTCAGCGGAGAAAGATACGGATCGTCACCGTTTAATACTAAAGGGGCGTTTTGTTTCATTCCCTTTAATATTTCAAGCTTAGCTTTTCGTATGCCCTCTTGTGTTTTCAAATTTTCAATATGTGAAAAACCAATATTAGTTATAACTCCTATGGTTGGAACGGCTGTTTTAGAAAGCCTTTCTATCTCGCCGAAGTCAGACATTCCCATTTCTATTACCGCCGCCGTATGAGAGCTGTCCATTGTAAAAAGCGTTTTCGGCAGTCCTATCTCATTATTAAGATTTCCGGCAGTTTTAAGGCAATTAAACTTTTCAGAAAGAACCAACGCTATCATTTCCTTGGTTGTAGTTTTTCCTACGCTGCCTGTCACTCCCACAAGAACCGGAGAAAACTTTTTCCTATAGTAAGAAGCAAGCTCAAGATAAGCCTTTCTTGTATTTTCAACCAATATGCAGGGACAATTTTCTATTTTCCTCTCAGAAACGGCAGCTAATGCGCCGGACTTTATAGCGTCGGGTATAAAATCATGTCCGTCAAACCTGTCTCCCTTTATTGCTACAAATAGACAGCCGTCCTTAAGATTTCTTGTATCAGTCGATATATCCGTTATTTCTTTTTCAAACGGAGCAGTTGAATGCAATGCTCCGGCAATTTCTGATAATAATAGCTTTTCCATTAATTTATAAGCTTCAGACCCTCTGAAACTATCTCTCTTTCATCAAAATGTATATGCTCGTTACCTGACAGCACCTGATAATCCTCATGTCCTTTTCCGGCCAGAACTATTATATCACCTTTCTGAGCAATTTTCAACGAATGATATATAGCTTCCGTTCTGTCGACTACGACATCAAACGGGATTTCCTTATCCGAAAGTCCTGCAAGTATGTCGTCAATTATAGCTTCTGGTATCTCATCTCTCGGATTATCAGACGTAATTATCAGCCGATCGGCATATTTGGCGGCTGCCTTAGCCATAAGAGGACGCTTTTTCGAATCTCTGTTGCCGCCGCAGCCGAAAAGGCATATCAGATCTCCCGAGGTATATTCCTTTACGCTTGAAAGTATATTTTCTATCGCGTCAGGCGTATGCGCATAATCACAAATCACAGTGAAGTCTTTTCCTGTCGGAATTATTTCACATCTTCCCTTTACGCCTTTATATTCTTTCAAAGCCTTTAAAATATCGTTTATTTCGAGTCCTATTTTCAAACAGACACTTATAGCCGCCATAACGTTAAAAACATTAAACATGCCTATCATTTGAGTTACAATATGGGCAGATTTTCCGTTATAATAATAATCAAACTCTGTTCCGTCTGCTCTGATGCTTATATTATCCGCATAAAAATCGGCAGTATTACCGATTCCGCATGTGTATTTACGGCATTTTATTTCATCATACAGTCTTTTCCCGTATTCATCGTCCATATTTATAATGGCGTCGTCGCATTCGTCAAACATCATCCTTTTTGCCTGATAATAATTTTCCATAGTTTTATGATAATCAAGATGATCCTGAGTCAAATTTGTAAAAACTCCCACTTCGAAATGCGTCGGACCTATTCTATGCTGAACCAACCCAAATGATGAAACCTCCATAACAGCATATTTACATCCGGCGTTCACCATTCTATTGAGAAGCTCCATATAATCAAAGGCCATAGGAGTAGTATTATCGGTGTGAACGGCGTGGTCCCCAATTTCGTTTCTTATAGTTCCTATCAGTCCGGATTTTATACCGCAGAACATTAATATATTCTTTATAATATTTGTTATAGTGGTTTTTCCGTTTGTTCCTGTTATACCCAAAACCTTTATCTTTCTTTCAGGATGATCAAACCATGCCGCGCAGAGCCTGCCGTAAAATTCCCGAGAATTTTCTGTTATAATCTGCCTGTCTCCCAGTCCCAGATCATATTCCGCTACGACTAACGCGGCGCCTTTTTCAAGCATTCTTTCCGCCGCACTATGACCGTCAAACGAAGCGCCTCTAACGCATACGAAAATAAATCCTTCCCTTACCTTCGACGTATTATCGGTTATACCGCTTATTTCCATATCCTCCAATGCCGTTTCCGCAATTCCGTTTATTAGCTTATAGAGTTTCATATTTTCCACCCGCCCGTCTTTTATTATCAGCCTCTTAATTCATTCAAACGGCATATCAGCCTGATTGATCGTTTACGCCAAATGTAAGCTCTATTACAGTTCCCTTCGGAACGATGTTTCCCGCTTCTACCGACTGAGATTGAACCACCGAAGACGATGAATCAGTTGACGCGCCGCTTGCGACAAACGTCAATCCCGCGGATGTAATCAAGTAGCTTGCGTCTGACAACGAATATCCTGTAAGATCAGGAACCTCTACATTTTCCTGAGTATAATTTTTCTGCGTGTAAAGTATAACTGTTCCGCCTTGTGAAACAACGCTTCCTGAAAGCGGCATCTGTCCGCATACCGTTTCACCATCGCCGACTATCTGATAAGTCAGTCCCTTTGCGTCAAGAGCCTGTTTTGCATCGTTTATAGTCATATCCTCTACAAAAGGAATAGTAACGTCCATATTTCTAACCTCTTCCTCTGAATATTCAGGATAATATCCCAAATAAGGAAGAATCTCCTCCATAACCTTTCTGGAATAAGGCACGGCTATTTGACTTCCGTAATATTCGCCTGACATAGGCTCGTCGGCCATTATCAGCATTATAACCTCGGGATCGTCAGCAGGCGCAAAGCAACAGTAAGAAGCTACATATCTCATCGGATCTTCCTCGTCGCCGGCATAATCGTCAAGCTTTTCGGAGGTACCGCTCTTGCCGCCTACATGATACCCCTTAATATATGCGCCGTTGCTAAGGGCGACTGTTTCGAGAGTCTGGCACATTAATTCTGACGTTTCCTCAGAAATCACCTGACGCTTTATAGTTTTTTCCTTTGTCATAACTACGTTTCCATCGTTATCGACTATTTTGTTTACAACATAGGGAGTAACCAGATTTCCGCCGTTTATTACGGCGGCATACGCGGTGATCATTTCAAGAGGAGTCACCTTATTTGTCTGACCGAACGAACAGGAAGCAAGTTCAACAGGTCCCATGCCCTCTACGCCCTGGTAATAGCTTGTAGCTTCTGCGGGCAGATCTATTCCCGTTCTTTCCGTAAGGCCGTATGCCTTAAAGTAATCAAAAAACTTTTCAGAACCTAAACGTCTGCCTATTTCTATAAAGGCAGGGTTGCAGGAATTCGTTATCGCTTCAACGAATGACTGTGAACCGTGCCCCGAAGTTTTCCAGCAATGTATAGGAGACGTTCCTTCAACAACCGTAACAGAACCCGAACAATTGAACGTATCATTTAAGGTTATCAGATTTTCCTCTAAAGCCGCCGAGCTTGTAATAACCTTAAAAACAGAGCCCGGTATGTAAAGCTCGGTAATAGCTTTATTCTTCCACTGCTGCTCACGGGCGTCTACATATGCGTCGTTATACTGTTCTTCTGTCAGGGACGCAAGTAGCGAAGCCGCCTTATCCTCCTTTATGACTTCATTTTTATCTATATCGAGAAGTCCCATATCCTGAGCCGATTGAGCTATCTGGATATCCGCAACGTCCGACGGATTATTTAGATCAAATCCCGGCGCCGTAGCCATTGCTAAGACTGCTCCAGTTTTGGCGTTCATTATTATACCGCAGGCTCTGTCCTCAATTTCAAATTGACTAACCATTTCCTCAAGATTTTTTTCAAGGGAATATTGCAGAGTTCTGTCAATAGTCAAATAAAGAGAATTGCCGTCCTGCGCCTCGTATGTTTTTGAATATCTGTATGGCATTTCGTTTCCGTTGGCGTCTTTAGCGGAAATCACCTTACCGTCGGTTCCGGATAAATACTCGTCATACTGATATTCCAATCCATACTGCCCGTCGCCGTCTGCGTTTGTAAAGCCTATAACCGACGCCGCAAGTTCGTCCTGAGGATAATATCTTTTTGTATCTTCCTCTATTTGAATTGAATTAACGTCATTTTCGTCCATAAACGCAATAATGCTGTCAGCAACAGGCTTTTCCACCTGTGTTTTTAAAATTTTATACTGCGTGTTTTCATTCATTGCGTTCTTAACTGTTTCAGACTTTATTTCCAGTTGATCAGCCAAAAAATCAATAATCTCATTCTGGACCTCTTCAGCGCTTTTTATAACTGTACCTGACGGAAGCTCTCCCTTAGCAAGCTGTTTTTGCTGTGCGCTTACAGCTTCCGCTTTTTTTTCCATTTCGCTTCTGAAAAGATCCGGATCCATATAAACTTTATAAACAGTGGCGCTTTGCGCAAGAATTACGCCATTGCTGTCATAAATTGCACCTCTGTTAGCCGAAATAGATATAGTTCCGAAATGATATTCATTAGCCTTTTCCTGATAAAATTTATTATCCAGAACAGAAAGCTTAAAAAGTCTGACGATTATACATCCGACAAATATCAATATGGCTATAAGCACTATTCTATTGGTACGCTTTTTCATTTGAATTGTAGGTTTGTCTGCCATAAAAGCCTCCATAGATTATATAAAATAAGGCAGGGATTATTGAATTTTCCCCTGCCATGGCGAATGTATTATTTATTTTTATAATTAAACAAACTATAAATATGCTTAATTATAACAACAAATTCATTCATTTACTGAATTGGTCATTACACCGGTAAACGGCACATATTAAATATTTAAAAGGAATACCGGCACACTGATACTTGCAGACGTATCCCCTGTGCCGAGATCCTATTTCCGTACACCCGTTTTGTTGTTCTTTGTTTGTTTCTCTCCTGACAGCTCTTTTATTTATATTTGTCTGCCTTTAATTAATAATATTGCATCACCCAAAAATATATTCCACAAGCTTGTCAAATTTATCTTTTACCTTGACAAAAATGTTTTTTTCTTCTTCGGGAATTTCTACTACATCATCAGTCTGAGTTTCAACATATTTTATCTGTGAATTGTTGAGCTTTTGCAGTCCAAGAACCTTAACTGCGTATTCCTCAACGTTTTTTAACGTCATTTTACTTTCAAGCTCTGATTGCAGACGGACATTTTCACTTTGCATACTCTCAAGATTCTGATTTGCACTTGAAATCTGACGATACATTTTGTTTGTTTCCACCTTGCTCGAAAGGACAATAAACGCTAATGAAAATGCAGAGAGTGCAATAAGGAACACCTTTGAAGCTGAGCCTCTTTTGGGAGGGGTCTTTTTCATGGTGATTTTCGGCGCCCGTATAATTTCCGGTTCTTCCGCAGGCATTCTCGGCATATACACCGGTTCATCGTAAGCGTCTGCCGGTTTATGGGGGTTATCATGCAAAATGTAGTCGTAAGCTGAATTGTCTGCGGCCATAGCAAAGCACCTATCTCCTTTCTATTATTCTTAGTTTAGCACTTCTGCTTCGGTTGTTCTGTTCAAGCTCGTCCGTACGCGCCTCTATCGGCTTTTTATTAACAAGCTTACCTTCAGGAATTCTGCCGCAGACGCACTGCGGAAAATCCGGCGGACAGATACAGCCCTTGCACCATCCGGAAAATCTCTGTTTAACAATTCTGTCTTCAAGGGAATGAAACGTTATAACAGCGAGTCTTCCTCCGGTTTTCAAACTGTAAAACGCGGCGTCAAGCCCCTTTGAAAGATGTTCAAATTCACCGTTCACCGCTATTCTTATAGCTTGAAATGTTTTTTTGCAGGGGTTTTTCTCCCGTCTAACCGCAGCCGGAACACTGCTTTTAATTATTTCTGCAAGCTCCAGAGTGGTTTCAACAGGTTTTTCCTGCCTTTTTAATACGATTTCAGAGGCTATTTTCCTTGAAAATTTCTCTTCGCCGTATTCAAAAATAATTTTAGAAAGCTGCTCTTTAGTATAATTGTTTACAATATCGTAAGCGCTTATACCCTCCTGACTCATTCTCATGTCCAACGGAGCGTCCTTATGATATGAAAAACCCCTCTCCGCCGTATCCAACTGATGTGATGAAACACCGAGGTCGAGCAGAACACCGTCAGTCTTTTCAATCCCTAAGGAATCAAGCACAAAACGCAGATCAGAATAATTGCTTCTTATAACCTTGGCATTATAGCCGTTAAGCCTTTCAGCAGCAATTCTGACTGCGTCCGGATCCCTATCCAAAGCAATAAGAAGTCCTCCGGACGTAAGCTTTTCCGCAATTTTTCTTGAATGTCCCGCACCACCGACCGTTCCGTCAACATAAATACCGTCCGGCTTTATTGCAAGACCTTCAACGCTCTCGTCAAGCAACACTGAAACATGAGAAAACTCCATATAAAATCTCCTTAGATACCAAGCTGCTGCATTGCTGCAAGCATTTTTTCCATATCCATATTACTCTGCTGGTTGTCCCACAGCTCTTTATCCCAGATTTCCGCTTTGTCATCTAAGCCGATAACAACAACGTCTTTTGTCAGTCCTGCAAATTCACGCAGATCAGACGGAATAAGAACTCTGCCCTGCTTGTCCGGAATCAATTCGCCGGCGCCCGAAAAAAGCCATCTTTTTATATCGAGACCGCCCATAGAATCTGGCAAAGCAGCAACCTTTGCAGCGAGTTTTTCCCATTCTTCTTTAGAATAAATTGTCAGACACTTCTGGTTAATGCTTTTGGTAACGTAAAATTCTCCTCCCAGTAAATCTCTAAGCTTCGTCGGAAAGCTCATTCTTCCCTTAGCATCTATGTTATGATGATAAGTACCCATTAGAGCTGTAAGAGCCATCTCCGACACCGCCTTTCTGACTATTAAGGATTTAATCACCAAAAAAGTGATTATTTTACATCAAATTCCCACACTTCACCACCGTGTACATATTATTATAATACAATTACAAAAAAACGTCAAGTTTAAATGCGAATCTGAAAAGATAAATGCTTACAAATTTAGTATGAATTTTTTGTATAAAATCAACAAAGCAGTTTAATTAAATAAACTGCTTTAAATTACTATATTTAGTTTATCTATGTAAAAAAATAAAAAGCGGAACATTAAATTCCGCTTTTTAATATTAATTATTATTCATTAATAGCTATAACTACGCCAGAACCTACTGTACGTCCGCCCTCACGAATAGCAAAACGAAGTCCTTCTTCGATAGCGATCGGTGTAATAAGCTCTACGTTCATTTCAACGTTATCGCCAGGAGTACACATTTCAACGCCTTCAGGAAGAGTTACAATACCTGTAACGTCAGTTGTTCTGAAATAGAACTGAGGTCTGTAATTAGTAAAGAATGGAGTATGACGACCGCCTTCTTCCTTCTTCAAAACATAAACCTGACCCTTAAACTTAGTATGCGGATGAATTGAACCCGGCTGACAAAGAACCTGTCCTCTTTCAACCTGATCTCTTGTAATACCACGGAGAAGCGCGCCGATATTATCGCCTGCTTCAGCGTAATCAAGAGTCTTTCTGAACATTTCGATACCAGTTACAACTGTCTTATCCTTTTCTTCCTTAAGACCAACGATTTCAATTTCATCGCCAACCTTAAGCTGTCCTCTTTCAACTCTGCCTGTAACAACAGTACCACGACCGGAAATTGTCATAGTATCTTCAATAGGCATAAGGAAAGGAAGATCTGCCTTACGCTCAGGAGTTGGAATATATGAATCAACGGCATCCATAAGCTCAATAATAGGAGCGTATGCTGGATCGTTGATATCATCAGGAGCATTCAAAGCGGCAAGAGCTGAACCCTTAATGATAGGAGTATCGTCGCCTGGGAATTCATATTCATCTAAAGTAGCTCTGATATCCATTTCAACAAGCTCAAGAAGCTCAGGGTCATCAACCTGATCAGCCTTGTTCATAAATACTACGATATATGGAACGCCAACCTGACGAGCAAGAAGCAGATGCTCCTTAGTCTGAGCCATAGGACCGTCAGAAGAAGCAACAACGAGAATAGCTCCGTCCATCTGTGCTGCACCTGTGATCATGTTCTTTACATAGTCAGCATGTCCGGGACAGTCAACGTGAGCATAGTGACGATTATCTGTTTCATATTCAACGTGTGCTGTATTAATTGTAATACCACGTTCTCTTTCTTCCGGAGCCTTATCAATCATATCGTAAGCTTCGTACTGTGCCTGACCCTTAAGTGCAAGAGTCTTTGTGATAGCGGCTGTAAGAGTTGTCTTACCATGGTCAACGTGTCCAATTGTACCAATGTTTACATGTGGTTTGGTTCTTTCAAATTTAGCCTTTGCCATTGGAAAAATCCTCCTTAAATTTAATTGAATTGATTCCTTATGAATACCATTTTAACACAGATTCCTAAGGATTTCAAGTGTTTTTTTGAAAATATCAAACAAAGCCGGAAATCAGGCGTTTGTTTTATTTCTTGATGTCATAATCTTTTCTGCGATGTTCTTTGGAACTTCAAGATAGCTGTGCGGTTCCATAGAATACTGACCGCGTCCCTGCGTATTTGAACGAAGTTCGTTTGAATATCCGAACATTTCTGAAAGCGGAACCAAGGCGTCAACCTGAATTGCTCCCGGTCTTGTTTCCTGACCCTGTATCTGTCCGCGGCGTGAACTAAGATCGCCGATAACGGTACCGGTATATTCATCAGGAACAATAACGCATACTTTCATGATAGGCTCCATAAGAACCGGTTCAGCCTTTCTCATAGCTTCCTTAAATGCCATTGAACCGGCAATCTGGAACGCCATCTCTGAAGAGTCAACTTCATGATACGAACCGTCGTAAAGCTCTACGCAAACATCCACAACTTCATATCCGGCAAGAATACCGGCTTTCATAGCGCCCTGTATTCCCTTGTCTACTGCCGGAATATATTCCTTTGGAATAGCGCCTCCGACAATTGAATTCTTAAATTCATAACCCTTACCGGATTCGTTAGGCGACACTCTGATCTTTACGTGACCGTATTGACCCTTACCGCCCGACTGTCTTGCATATTTATGATCGACGTCGGAGTTGCCCTTAATAGTTTCCTTATAGGAAACCTGAGGAGCGCCTACGTTAGCCTCTACTTTAAATTCACGCAGAAGTCTATCTACAATAATTTCAAGATGAAGCTCGCCCATTCCGGCTATAATAGTCTGTCCGGTTTCTTCATCAGTATAGGTTCTGAATGTAGGATCCTCTTCTGCAAGCTTTGCAAGAGCTATGCCCATCTTCTCCTGACCTGCTTTTGTCTTAGGCTCAATAGCGAGCTGAATAACAGGTTCCGGAAATTCCATAGATTCAAGAATAACAGGATTCTTTTCATCACACAGCGTATCGCCTGTAGTCGTGTTCTTAAGACCGACAGCGGCGGCTATATCCCCTGCGTAAACAGTTTCAATATCTTTTCTGTGATTTGAATGCATCTGAAGAATACGTCCCAGTCTTTCCTTGTTATCCTTGGTCGCATTTAAAACGGTTGAGCCTGCGTTTACGGTACCGGAATAAACTCTGAAAAAGCAAAGCTTTCCTACAAACGGATCCGTAGCAATTTTAAACGCCAAAGCTGAAAACGGCTCTTCGTCAGACGAATGCCTAACGCACGGCTCGTCAGTATCAGGATTAATTCCCTTAATAGCAGGAACATCAACCGGCGACGGCATATAGTCTATAACTGCGTCAAGAAGCTTCTGGACGCCCTTATTCTTATATGAAGTACCGCACGTTACAGGAACCATTTCATTAGCTATTGTCGCTTTTCTTATAGAAGCCTTGATTTCTTCAATCGTCAGCTCTTCTCCGTCGAGATATTTCATCATAAGCTCTTCATCCTGCTCGGCAACCTGCTCAAGCAAGGAAGCGTGATATTCCTCAGCCTTTTCCTTTAAATCCTCAGGAATATCTTCAACTCTGATATCCTTTCCGAGATCATCGTAGTATACATAAGCTTTCATTTCAACCAGATCGACAATACCCTTAAAGGTTTCCTCCGATCCGATAGGAAGCTGAATCGGAACAGCATTACAATGCAGTCTGTTCTTCATCATATCTACGACATTGTAGAAATCAGCGCCCATGATATCCATCTTATTTACATAAGCCATTCTCGGAACCTGGTATTCGTCAGCCTGTCTCCAAACTGTTTCCGACTGAGGCTCAACGCCGCCCTTTGCGCAGAAAACTGTAACAGAGCCGTCAAGAACTCTCAATGAACGTTCAACCTCAACTGTAAAGTCTACGTGTCCGGGCGTATCTATAATATTAATTCTGTGGCCTGCCCAGTATGCAGTAGTAGCGGCAGAAGTAATAGTGATACCTCTTTCCTGCTCCTGCTCCATCCAGTCCATTGTAGCAGCACCCTCGTGAGTTTCGCCTATTTTATGGTTAATACCGGTATAAAACAGTATACGCTCTGTTGTGGTGGTTTTACCTGCGTCAATGTGAGCCATTATACCTATATTTCTTGTATGTTCAAGCGAACAGTCTCTTGGCATAATTTTTCTCCTTAATTAAACAATTGCAGATTACCAGCGGTAGTGTGCAAACGCCTTGTTTGCTTCCGCCATTTTGTGTGTATCATCGCGCTTCTTGCAGGCGCCGCCTGTTCCGTTGATTGCGTCCATGATTTCACCGGCAAGTCTTTCCTTCATTGTCTTTTCATTTCTCTCTCTTGAGTACTTTGTTATCCATCTCAGTCCGAGAGTCTGACGTCTTTCAGGACGTACTTCCATCGGAACCTGATATGTCGCGCCGCCCATTCTGCGGGCTTTAACCTCAAGAACCGGCATAATGTTTTCCATTGCCTCTTCAAACGCCTCAAGAGCGTCCTTACCTGTTTTTTCAGCAACAATGTCAAACGCGCCGTAAACTATTTTCTGAGCAACACCCTTCTTACCGTCCAGCATAATATTATTTATCAGACGTGTAACAAGCTTTGAGTTATACAAAGGGTCCTGCAATACATCACGTTTTGCGATATTACCTCTTCTTGGCATTTCGCTTCCCTCCTTCACATGTTTTCATGAATTCATAGGTACTCGTCTTTGTACAGACGTCAAGACCAATGCAGAGGATCTAATATATTAAATCTCCACATATAATCCTGTGGCAGTTATCCTATTTCAATAATTATTTTGCCTTCGGCTTCTTAGCGCCGTATTTTGAACGAGCCTGCATTCTGTTGGCAACGCCCTGAGCGTCAAGAGTGCCTCTGATGATGTGGTAACGCACACCCGGGAGATCCCTGACACGTCCGCCTCTTATAAGAACAACGCTGTGTTCCTGAAGATTATGGCCGATTCCGGGGATATAAGCTGTAACTTCATTTCCGTTTGTAAGCTTTACTCTAGCAATCTTTCTCATAGCTGAGTTAGGCTTCTTAGGAGTAGATGTTCTTACAGCAGTACAAACTCCGCGCTTCTGAGGAGAACTCTGATCAATCAAGGTCTTCTTCTTTGCGTTATAGCCCTTCTGAAGAGCCGGAGCCGTGGATTTTACCTCAAGAACCTGTCTTCCCTTACGAACCAATTGATTAAATGTTGGCATATTTTTCCTCCTTTTCCTAAAAAATACTGACGCGAGTATACAATTCACCCGCATACTTGTCTATTATAATACCGTTTTTTTATTTTGTCAAGAGGTTTATGAAAATTTTTATATATTCTGTATATTTTATTGGAAATCAGATGTAATACTGTATATTAGACTATCAAGCATGCTTTTTTCTTTTCAGGTATAATCCCATAAATATAAAATACGTCGCCGCGCCCAGTACTCCGGAAACTATATCGCCCATTGTGTTCCGATTATTTCCCTGCATGTTTATATTCAATAAATTATCTGCGGTAAACTCATATATTTCCCAAAATCCTGCACAGGCTGAAGAAAAGAAAAAAGCAAATAAAAGCGTTATATCATTTTTTACAGCAAGATCATATTTTTTAAACAGATATAAAATAATAAGCATTCCCGCTTCTGCAAGCAGTATTCCGCTTAAATAATGAACAAATCTGTCATAAAACCCTATATACCTATAAAGATTAATTACCGAACCCAAAGCAGCGGCAAAAATATCAAAAATCATAGCGAGCAGATAAAATCTGTCAGGAAATTTCCATGCGGCGGCAGTGATAATAAAAATTGACGCAAACGAACCTGCTGTTTTTACAGGAGTTGTTTCAAGAGGAATAACAGCGGAAAGAACGGTACAGAAAGCGGTGATAATCAATGCGAACGCTGAGACGATTATTCTGAATTTTATATTATGCTTTTTCATTTAATCTCCTTTTTGCCGTTCATAATAACGCCGGCAAATAACAATGATTTATTTTTCTCTAAATGCATTTTTCCGTCATTGCTTGTTCTTATATCTGAGTGAAAGCAGTTCCCTGATAAGCATAGGCAGCAGCATTATAAAGGATATCAGCATTAATACAGAATATACTTTATCGTCAAGAAAAAATATATGATCTATAATACTGAAAACTGCAAATAAAACTATACCGATTATGCCTAACATACTAATTATTCTTTTCATTTTTTTCACCGCCCTTTATCTTATCCCAGTAGCCTTTAGCCGACTGCTCCTGTTTATTATCTCCGTATCTGTAATAAATCCTCCCGTCAAGTGTTTCTGGCATATACTGCTGTTTAACCCAATGATTCGGATATTCGTGCGGATATTTATAGAACTGACCTTTAATTTTAGCGTCAGCTCCGTCAAAATGTTTATTTTGCAGACATCTCGGAAAATCTGCGGCAATTCCGCTTCGGACGTCCTCTATTGCCGAATTAATCGCTTCGTAGGCGCTGTTCGACTTAGGAGCGGTCGCAAGCAGAATTACAGCCTGAGCAAGAGGTATTCTGGCCTCCGGAAGCCCCAGCTGCATAGCGGCGTCCACGCATGATTTTACAATCGTTACAGCATTAGGATATGCAAGTCCTATATCTTCACAGGCTATAACCAGCAAGCGCCGCGATAACGATATTATATCGCCGGCTTCAATAAGACGAGCCGTATAATGAAGAGCCGCATTCTCGTCAGATCCCCTTATAGATTTTTGCAGAGCGGATAAAATATCATAATGCTGATCTCCGTCCCGGTCATATCTCATATTTGACCGCTGGCCAAGCTGCTGAACTGTTTCAAGCTTGATTTTTACTCCGTTTTCTGCCGGTTCCCCAGCTAAAGCGCTGAGTTCAACCGTATTGACTGCCTTTCTGACGTCGCCTCCGCAGCTTACCGCAATAAAATCTGATACTCCGTTCTCAATTTCATATACAGAATTATTTTGCTCTTCAAGTAATTCAAACGCTCGTTCCACGGCCTTCTTAACCTCTGATTTTTCGGGAGGTTTAAATTCAAAAACTGTTGAACGGCTAATTACGGCATTAAATACAGCAAAATAAGGATTCTCGGTGGTTGAAGCTATCAGGGTAATCTGTCCGTTTTCCATATATTCCAAAAGACTCTGCTGCTGCTTCTTGTTAAGATACTGAATTTCGTCAAGATAAAGCAGTATCCCGTTAGCTCCGGAAAAGGTTCCTATTTCGGAAATAACCTGTTTAATATCCGCCGTAGAGGCGGACGTACCGTTTAATTTGTGCAGCGACATATTGGTATTCTCTGCAATAATTCTTGCTACCGATGTCTTTCCCGTCCCGGACGGTCCATAGAAAATCATATTCGGAATATTGCCGCCGTCTATTATTTTTCTAAGCGGTTTTCCCTCTCCGAGCAAATGCTTCTGACCAACAACTTCGTCAAGTTTTTTAGGACGGATAAGGTCGGCTAAAGGTGATGACATAGCTAACTCCTTAAAATTAATATATTCCCCCGTCCTTCAAAGGCGGGGGAATAAAGCGTATGTTATTATATAAATTCTTCTTTCAGAACAGCGTATGAATAAAAATCATCCCAGATAGGATTACTTTCAGAATCCAAAAATTTATATGACATTTTTAAATGAATTCCTTCTCTTCTCATGCCAAGTCTTTCAAGCAACCGCCAGGAACGTTCATTTTTCACATTGCTGTATGCTACAATCCTGCGAACGTTCATGCTTTCAAAAGCATAATTCATTAAAGCCATTGCGCTTTCCTTTGCAAAGTCCTTACCTTGATAATTGAAATTAAACGTATATCCGATTTCATAGGTATCAAAGCTATTTTCATTATGAAAATAAAGCTTTCCTATCAATTTATTTTCACATTTTAGTACAACAGCATAAAAGCTTTCGTTATGCGATAAAGTTTCTGCTTCCTTTTTCGCCGACTCAAAAGAGAAAACATCATAAGGCTCAAAATAAACTATTTTTTCATCTGTCAGTATCTCGGCAAAGTCCTCGGCGTCGCAGCTTTTAAACCTGCGAATTATAAGCCTTTCTGTTTCGATTATATTATTCATACAGAGGATATTTGGTACAGATTTCAGTTACGCCCTCACGGATAAAGTCCGCCTTATTATCAAAATCCTTAGCTGCAAGATAGATATATTCGGCAATCTTCTCCATTTCCTCTTCTTTAAGACCTCTTGTCGTAACGGCGGGAGTACCTATTCTTAATCCGCTTGTTACAAACGGCTTCTGAGGATCATTAGGAATAGCGTTCTTGTTTACCGTTATATAAACTTCGTCAAGACGGTGTTCAAGTTCCTTTCCGGTTATATCGAACGGACGTAAATCAACCAGCATCAAATGGTTGTCCGTACCGCCGGAAACAAGATTAAAGCCTCTTTCAACAAGTCCCTTAGCCAGAGCCTGCGCATTCTTTACAACCTGCTGCTGATAGAGCTTGAATTCAGGCTTTAGCGCCTCGCCGAAGCAAACCGCTTTTCCTGCAATAACGTGCATAAGCGGACCGCCCTGTATGCCCGGGAAAATAGCCTTATTAATCTTCTTTGCAAGCTCTTCGTCATTTGTAAGAATAAGACCGCCTCTGGGTCCTCTTAGAGTTTTATGGGTTGTCGTCGTCACAACATCCGCATAGCCTACCGGAGTCGGATGGCATCCTGCGGCGACAAGGCCGGCTATATGAGCCATATCGACCATAAGATATGAGCCGACTGATTTAGCTATTTCAGACAAACGCTTAAAATCAATTATTCTTGGATATGCAGAAGCGCCGGCAACTATAAGCTTAGGCTTATTTTCCTTTGCAAGCTCTTCAACCTTATCATAGTCTATAGTTTCATCATCGCCCAGACCATAAGAAACGAAGTTGAAATATTTACCTGACATATTAACAGGCGAGCCGTGAGTAAGATGTCCGCCGTGAGCAAGACTCATTCCCAAAACTGTATCGCCCGGTTCAAGAAGCGCAAAATAAACGGCTGTGTTAGCTTGTGCGCCTGAATGCGCCTGAACGTTGGCATACTGCGCGCCGAAAAGCTTTTTTGCTCTTTCGATAGCGATATCTTCAACTATATCAACACATTCGCAGCCGCCGTAATATCGTTTTCCCGGATATCCTTCTGCATATTTGTTTGTCAGAACCGAGCCCATAGCCGCCATAACTTCAGGAGAAACTATATTCTCGCTGGCGATAAGCTCAAGATTTCTTTTCTGTCTTGCAAGCTCCTTTGCCATTGCCTCTCCGACTTCCGCATCGGATTTGGAAAGAAAGCCTATTGTATCCATCAGGTTTTCGTACATATTAAAATTTCCTTTCGAGTTTATTAATAGTATTTATTATACACCAATATAAAGGAAATTTCAATAGATTTTATCTGAAATGTGTAATTTTAAATGTTTTCACGAAGAAAGCACAGCGCCGCATTATATATAAGCGACGGCTTGATGTTATTGTCCACAAGCATTTCCGCAAAGCTTACAGCAGTACCAAGCTCCCTTGAAAAATCATCTATTGACTCCTTGAATTTAATGGGACCTATGCCGGTCTCAGCCTCAATTCCATATGCGGTATATTCTTCTCCGCGATGCACGATACGGCTTGTGGTAACGCGGTATGTAATCCTGTTGTTCCCCACAACCTCCATATAAGTAGATTTTTCGAGGGGAACGATTTTTTCTCTTTTTAATGTTGCCTGCATAGTTTTTACCGTCCTTTCTTTTTTATATCTACATTATAGCACAAAGCCCCGTTTGTGTGAACGGGGCTTTTTTAGCTTTTTTTGTTGGTTTATAAGGAAAATTTAATGAAAATGTTTTCTTCACGTTTTAACTAAAATTTATAAAATACCTCCATAGTCAAGAACTGATATAACCATCCAAATACTAAATACTGTTAATGATAAGGAAATTATAATACATAATATATAAAGGAAAAAAATATACCCATCAATAATAAAATCTCATAAAATCCCTACAACCTTATTTTCACTCCAAGCATAGAAACAAGATCTACAGCCTGCGTCTGTGTAATAACCGCGCCTTTTAATTCTCTGAATGTATCCGAAACCGTTATTCCGTCAATAAAGCAATCGGTCAGGTCTATGTCCTTTAAAGAAGTTTTAAAAAAATCACATCCGCTTAATCTGACATCCTTCAGATTAACCTTTTTCAATTTTGATTCCTGAAAAAAAGAGCTTTTAAAATTACTTTCACTTATTCTGCTGTCATTAAAAACCGTACCGGTAAAATTAGCATAGCAAAACGAACAGTCAGAAATGTCGACTTCTTTAAATCCGCTTTGATTAAAATTTCCCCTGTCGCCGTTGCAGCTTATAATACGCGATCTTTTCCATCCTCCGTTATTAAAGGAACACCCTGAAAAGTTACAGTTTAAAAATTCAGTTTCAAGAAAATCGCTGTTAGAAAAATCACAGCGTTCAAACTTACATTTAATAAATTTAATGAATCGAAATTCCAGATTAGATAAATCATATGATAAATGTTCTCCGATAAAATCTGCACTTTCAATATAAGCGTCGCTTTCACGGGCATAATTTACATATTCCAAAAGCATTCTTACCTCCAAAAATCTCAGTTGAAAAACGTATGCTCCACAAAAATCTTCACGCCTATTCCCACAAGAATTATACCTCCTGCAAGCTGAGCCTTATTATTAAGAATTGTGCCGAATTTTTTGCCTATAAAAACGCCGGCTATACTGAATATAAAAGTAATACAACAAATTGACGACGCTGCAAAAGCAATATTGACGTTTTCAAGAGCAGCAAAGCTTACTCCTACGGCCAAGGCGTCAATACTGGTAGCTATCCCCTGCATAAGCAGCATTTTTGCACTCAGACAGACAACATCGCATTTCTCGTCATTTTTCCTGAAAGACTCAAAAATCATCTGTCCTCCGATAAATCCAAGAAGTATAAGAGCAATTATATGATCAAACGCAGTTATGTATTTAGCGAAACCCATTCCTAAAAAATAGCCTATAAGAGGCATAAGCCCCTGAAATCCGCCGAAGCAAAGTCCGGTAAGCAGTGTTTTGCCGGATCTGATCTCCTTACAGCATAAACCGTTTGTTACCGAAACCGCAAATGCATCCATCGAAAGTCCTATTCCTATTAAAATAAGCTCCGTCAACCCCATATTGTCCTCCTAAATCCTCTCTGAAAGCAAAGAGGAGTATTTTTTTCTGAATTGTTCAAAATATCCGCAGTCAAGGGAATCTCTAATTTTTTCGGCAAGCGTATTGTAAAAGTAAAGATTATGCATAACCGCAAGGCGTCCGGCCAGCATTTCACCGGCTTTAAAAAGATGGCGTATATAAGCCCTTGAGAAACTGCGGCAAACGGGACAGTCGCATTCAGAATCTATCGGTCTTTCATCAGTTTCATAGCATTTGTTTGTAAGATGCATGATACCGGACCATGTAAAGACTGTGGCATGTCTGGCATTACGGCTCGGCATAACGCAGTCGAACATATCCACTCCTCTGTAAACAGACTCTATTATATTGCTCGGCGTACCGACGCCCATAAGATATCTCGGTTTGCCGGCAGGCATAAACGGCTCGACCAGTTCAATTATCCTATACATTTCCTCGGTAGACTCGCCCACTGCAAGTCCTCCGATAGCATAGCCGTCAAGCTCAAGCTTGGAAATATCCTCCATATGCTTTATGCGCAGATCATCGTACGTGCTTCCCTGATTTATTCCGAAAAGCATTTGCTTTTTGTTTATAGTATCGCTTAAGGAATTAAGTCTTTCCATTTCCTCTTTGCAGCGGTAAAGCCACCTGGTAGTACGTTCAATAGAATTTGACGCGTATTCGTGTTCAGACGGATTTTCTATACATTCGTCAAACGCCATAGCAATAGTAGACGCAAGATTCGACTGTATCCGCATGCTTTCTTCAGGTCCCATAAAAATACGTCTGCCGTCTATATGCGATGCAAAGTAAACGCCTTCTTCTTTAATCTTACGCAGCTTTGCCAGTGAAAATACCTGAAAACCGCCGCTGTCGGTAAGTATCGGTTTTTTCCAGTTCATAAACTTATGAAGGCCGCCCATTTCCCTGACGACCTTATCAGTAGGACGCAGATGCAGATGATATGTATTGCAAAGCTCAACCTGACATTTCAGGTCAACCAGATCAATTGAGGAAATACCGCCCTTTATCGCCGCGGCAGTACCTACGTTCATAAAGCATGGCGTCTGAAACGTCCCATGAACAGTTTCAAACTTTCCCCGTCTCGCCTTTCCCTCTTTTTTTATTAACGTATACATAGATTCTCCTTTATTTTATCTGTAATCATGAATTTTTTCGTCCGCATATCGCGCGTCTATAAGTTCATAAATATCAACATAATATTTACTTCTGTCGCCCTTATCAACATAAACTGTTACCTCTCTGCCTATAAGTCCGGATATATCTTCGGTAACGCTTTCCGAGCTGTAAAGATATTTTTCGCCGTTATAAGGATTTACAACCTCGCATTCAGCTTTAAACGGATGACGGTTATTTATTCTCACATTCTGTACCACATTAATATTTGTAACAGTTCCGTTCATCTTTTCTCCGTTTTTTATAATAGATTTTATGCGTCGTTTCCTTGCCGCGTTTCTTAAGAGAAATACTCCTCCGATTACTGCAAAAAGTCCGCCGATTCCCATAAAAATAATCTCTAATATTTTCGAACCCGTTTTAATTTCCGAGGGATTATCGGGATTATAGTAAATTTCTATCTCCTTGCCCTCATACATACCGGAATTATATTCGTTTAGCGTTCTTTCATAAACTTCTCCGTCAACTACATACTCAACGGTCACATTATAATGCTTTTTACTTCCTAAACGGCTGCTTCCTGAATAATAGGAATCAATTTCAGATATTTCAGCAGTGGTTTTCTCCGCGTTTTTCATAAAGGAATTACCTGAAATCAAAATCGAGCTTCCGACTGCGAAAAATATTATTCCGATTATAAAAAACAAAAAGCCGATAAATAAGAATATATTAATCGTTTTCATTTGTTTTTTTCTCATGTAAATACCCTCCGTATTTTATTTTTTCTGAATATGTATTTTTGACGCCGATTACAAATACGGCTATGATCAACAGATCAAAAACGGCCGCCGCAATCCCCGCGTAAAAATAAAAAGACGAATACAGCAAACACCCTGCAAGCATAAAGAAATAACCGATTCCTGAAACTATTCTGTATGCCAGCAACCTTTTTGAATTCACAGCAGAATAAATAATTCTTGACACAACAGAAAAGATAATAATAACCAGAGATATAACAAGTGGAATTATTACAAAAAAACCTAAAACTAATGTATTTAATAAATTGCCAATACTTGTCGGTTGAGAATTATGTTCTTCTTCCCCCGCCCAAATAAATCCAAAGCATATTGCCGCAAAGATCAGCAGAATTGCCGCCACAAGAAGCAATGAAGCCATATTGAAGTTGACAGGTCTTTTTATCCATGCCTTAAACCTGTTCATATTTGCTATTCCTCATTAAATGAACCGATTTCAATAAGATTGCCCTCGGGATCGGCAATATAACAGGTTCTCTGCCCCCATTCCTCGGTCTCCGGAGAAAGCACAGGCTTAGCGCCCATTTTAACTACCCTGTCAAACACTTTGTCGACCTCAGCATAATTTTTTACGCTCATTGCGATTTCATAATGTCCGTTTAAGCCCTTTACATATTCATATTTTCTCGAAGTCATTTTTTCAAAATCGCTTCTTCCGTACATAAGAAAAAGCGTGCCGTCCTTTTCAAGGAAAACATTATTCATCCCCTCTGACCACTCAATTTCAAAGCCGAGGACATCATGATAAAACTGAACCATTTTTTTCATATCCCCAACCATTATTCCAAATCCGTCAAGCTTCATTTATTCTTTCCTCCGAAATCTTATTTATTTTTTCATAAGGCTTTTCCGTTTCAGGCGTCCTATACTCATGCTTTTCGTAATATCCGATCAGTTCTCCCCTGTAGTTTCGTAAAGCTATCATATAAACATCTTTATTCTGCTTCCGATTGTGAAATGTAAAAATACGGTTATTGCCGCGGCTTTCATTGAACCATTTAATAACGCTTTTAATTTTACACACCGAATCATTATTATGACAGTCAAGGAGAGATTTACCGACAAGTCCATAGCCGCCGCTTTTTTTATAGCTTTCCGCGGCGGCCGGATTCATATAAATTATCTTATGTTCAAGACTGCAAACGACTATCGGAGCAATATCCATATCAATAATGCTCTTAAAAAACTGCTCCATTAAAGCTACCTCCTGTTTCCACATTTAACCGACTTTTTCCGGCAGAATTATTTTCAAATAATAATCATCGCGTCTCCGAAGCTGAAAAACCTGTACTTTTCAGCTACGGCGGTTTTATACGCGCTCATTGTTTTATCATATCCCAAAAATGCCGATACAAGCATAATAAGCGTGCTTTCAGGCAAATGAAAATTCGTTATAAGTCCGTCAAGAAGCTTAAATTCATAGCCGGGATAAATAAAAATATCGGTATAGCCGTCTCCGGGCTTTACCAATCCGTTATCAAGATTCATACTTTCAAGCGTACGGCACGAGGTTGTTCCTACGGCTATTATCCGTCCTCCGTTGTTTCTTGTACGATTTATTTTATCAGCGGTTTCTTCGCTCATATGATAATGTTCGCTGTGCATCTTATGCTTTAAAATATCGTCCTCTTTTACGGGGCGGAATGTGCCCAAACCAACATGAAGCGTTACATAAGCAATATCTACGCCCATTGCCTTTATTTCCTCAAGCATTTCCCTTGTAAAATGCAGACCGGCGGTAGGCGCGGCCGAAGAACCGATTTCCTTTGAATAAACAGTCTGATAGCGCTCCTTATCCTCAAGCTTTTTTGTTATGTAGGGCGGAAGCGGCGTCTGTCCGATCTCATCAAGGACAGAATAAAAATTTCCGTCGCATTTGAATTTAACAAGCCTGTTTCCGTCTTCCTTCACTTCTACAACAACAGCGGAAAGTTTTCCATCCCCGAATGTAAACTCGGCGCCCTCTCTTGCTTTTTTCCCCGGACGACATATTATTTCCCACAGCTTATCCCCTCTTTGCTCAAGCAGCAGAAATTCAATAAAGCTTCCCGTCCCCTTTTTTTCGCCGTATAGCCTTGCGGGAAGTACCCTTGAATCATTCAGCACAAGCAAATCACCTTTTTTAAGATATTCGCATAAATTATAGAAACGGGCGTGAATTATTTCTCCGCTGGCCCGGTCGATTTTCATAAGTCTGGAATGATTTCTCGGCTCAACAGGCGTCTGAGCAATCAATTCCTCTGGTAAATCATAGTTGAAATCAGATTTTTTCATATTTCCACCTCGAAATTTTAAAAACTGTATTGACATAACAAGAATAACGTGATATTATAAAAACTATGGTAGAGGTGCAGCCGCGATTAGTACCGCCTGACAGGATAACCGGTCCGTTTTATTCAGACGCGAAAGGCAAAGCTGCCGAAGAGCAGATTCCGGTAAAATCTGTTCTGATTGCAGTCTTAACAGGACTGTGATTGTCATCAGCGTTTGATGGAGAGCTATCGGCATTCAATTTAAAAATAGTTGCAATGTCAATATTTCTATTATATCGTATGATGGACCGGTTTTCAACCGGTTTTTTTAATTTATTATATTTAACAAGAGGAGTTTTTAAAATGAAGCATTACAGAGTTGGAATCATCGGTGCAACAGGTATGGTCGGACAGAGATTTGCTACTTTGCTTGAAAATCACCCTTGGTTTGAAGTCAAGGCTTTAGCCGCGTCTCCGAGATCGGCCGGAAAAACCTATGAAGAGGCTGCCGGAAAAAGATGGGCTATGCAGATTCCGATGCCTGAAGCAATGAAAAATATGATCGTGTTAAACGCGGTTGACGATATTGAAAAAATAGGAAAGCTTGTTGATTTTGTTTTCTGCGCGGTAGATATGAAAAAAGACGAAATCAAGGCTCTTGAAGAAAAATACGCGAAAGCAGAAATTCCGGTAGTTTCTAATAATTCCGCCCACAGAGGAACGCCAGACGTTCCAATGGTAGTTCCTGAAATAAACGATGACCATATTCAGATCATTGAGGCTCAGAGAAAACGTCTTGGTACAAAAAAAGGTTTTATTGCGGTTAAATCAAATTGCTCAATTCAAAGCTATGTTCCGGCACTGCATCCTCTGAGAGAATATGGGATTACTAAGGTTCTTGCCTGCACATATCAGGCTATTTCAGGAGCAGGCAAAACGTTTGAATCCTGGCCGGAAATGGTAGATAACCTTATCCCGTTTATCGGCGGAGAAGAAGAAAAATCAGAACAGGAACCGCTCAAGGTATGGGGACACATTGAAGGCGATAAGATAATCAATGCGTCAGAGCCATCAATTACAACACAATGTCTAAGAGTTCCGGTATCAGACGGTCATACAGCGGCGGTTTTCGTTTCTTTTGACAAAAAGCCTTCAAAGGACGATATTCTGAAAAAATGGCGTGACTTTAAGGGTGCGCCTCAGGAGCTTGATCTGCCGTCCGCACCAAAACAGTTCATTCACTACTTTGAAGACGATAACCGTCCTCAGGCTAAGCTGGACAGAAATCTCGAAGGAGGTATGGCCGTTTCTGCCGGACGTCTGAGAGAGGATACGCAATATGATTATAAATTTGTTTGCCTTTCACATAATACATTAAGAGGAGCTGCCGGCGGCGGCGTACTTTTGGCAGAGCTGCTTGCGGCAAAGGGATACTTTGACTGATTGAATTAAATTTCACAGCAGAATGGAGATTCTTATGAAAAATACTATTTTTACAGGAGCCGGCGTTGCAATTATAACCCCAATGAACGATGACGGTTCTATCAACTATGAAGGTTTTGCAGAAAATATAGAATATCAGATTAATAACGGCACCGACGCTATAATTGTCTGCGGAACAACCGGAGAAGCTTCTACAATGACAGACGAAGAACATATTGAATGTATACGCTTCACCGTGGAAAAGACTAAAGGCAGAGTACCGGTAATTGCCGGAACGGGAAGCAACGACACTAAATACGCCGTGGAGCTTTCAAAAACGGCGCAGGAAAAGGGCGCCGACGGTTTGCTGCTTGTTACGCCATATTACAATAAGGCCTCTCAAAAGGGACTTATTGCTCACTTCGGAGCTATATCAGAAGCCGTCGACATTCCGATTATTTTATATAATATACCCGGAAGAACAGGCGTCAGTATTGAAATTGATACTTACAAAAGGCTTGCAGAATTTAAAAATATTGTAGCGGTCAAGGAGGCAAGCGGGAATATAAGCTATACCTCAAAGCTTATTTCCCAATGCGGAGATACGCTTGACGTATACAGCGGAAACGACGATATAATCGTTCCCATGATGTCTATAGGCTCGAAAGGCGTTATTTCCGTTCTTTCGAATATAATGCCTAAGGAAACGCATGAAATGACTAAGCTTTGCCTTGAAAATAATATCAAGGCTGCCGCAGAGCTTCAGATGAAATATCTTGGGCTTATCAACAGTCTTTTTATTGAGGTCAATCCGATACCTGTAAAAGAAGCCATGAATATGATGGGTATGGCTGCCGGACCGTGCAGACTGCCTCTTTGTGAAATGACCGATGTACACAAAGAAAATCTGAAAGCTTCTTTAAGCAAATTCGGACTCGTTTAAACAAACCGCTTTACAGCGCCGCATACTGAATATATGCGGCGCTGTTTAAAAATGAAAGGAAATTACATACTATGACTAAAATCGTAATAAGCGGAGCAAACGGAAAAATGGGGAAAACCGTTTATAGCTGCGTATCCCAGCGAAACGACTGTATTGTTTCCGCCGGTATTGATATAAATACTGATAAATATGCCGACTTTACTATATATAAATCTCCGAATGATCTTCCGGAAAAGCCGGACGTCATTATTGATTATTCACATCCATCATGCTTAAATAAGCTGCTTGAATACTGTTTAGCAACCGGTACGCCGGTAGTATTGGCGACAACAGGATACAGCGACGATCAAATCGCACAGATAAAAAAAGCGTCTGAGCAGATACCGGTATTTTTCTCATGGAATATGTCGCTTGGAATAAACCTGCTCGTTCAGCTTGCCAAAAAGGCAACCGCTATTTTAGGCAATCAGTTTGATATAGAAATTATTGAAAAGCACCATAACCAGAAAATCGACGCGCCGAGCGGTACTGCTCTAATGATTGCAAATGCGATTAATGAAACACGCGAAAATGAAATGAAATTTATTTATGACAGACATTCCAGACGTCAAAAGCGCGAGCCGAACGAAATAGGACTGCATGCTGTAAGAGGCGGCACTATTGTAGGCGTGCATGAGGTGATTTTTGCAGGAAACGATGAAACTATTACAATTTCGCATTCCGCAGCGTCTAAAGCAGTTTTTGCCGAAGGGTCGGTTAATGCGGCAGAATTTATAAAATCCAAATCTGCCGGACTTTATGATATGGGAAATATTGTCGAAAGCAAATAAGCAAATAAATACATCAAATATTTAAAGCATCAGCCTAAGCTGATGCTTTTTTATTAATTATTTCGCCTGTTCTGAGGTTGCTTTAAATATAATTCCATCTGAGTTCCAGAAATCAGGCGTTACCTTCACCTCAAATTCCTTCCAACCGGACGGCGCTTCAAGAGGGATAACGCCTTTTATCTTTTTACCGGGTGAAATAGTTCCATCTAAACCTGAAAAATTTTCATCAGCCATTGCTGACGCACTTATACTTGCCGAATAGCCATCAAAATATGAATCAAAACATATAATTGAGGAAATTGAAAGCTCACTATCTGAATTGTTTTCTATTTCAAACTCGGCATAAACAAATGTATTTCCGCTTTGCGGCTTAAAAAATCCAGATCCATTTTTGTTTTTTATTGAAATAAAGCTTACTTTTACATCATTCTTTTCAACGTATTCACCCACTGTATAGTATTTGCTTTTTTCAGATGATGAACTGCTTTTTCCTGAACCAAGCTTACCAGAAGTTTCTTTGCTACCAATTGCTACTGACGCCGCACCGACAATAATTATTATTAAGACAATTACAAAGACCATCCTTTTCTTGCTCTTTTGCTTTTTACGGCAGTTAGGGCATATCTTAGCATCATACGCTATCTCCTCCTTACAATATTTACATTGTTTTGTTTCTGACATTATGTACCTCCGTTTATTTTTCTTTATTTATGAAAACACTGTTGTTAGTACTTATTTGTACTAACACTTACATTATACTCCGTTCTTGTGTTAAAGTCAATAGTACCAATTAGTACTAGATATATTTTTGTATATTTTTAACGAAAAAAGGAGAAATAATTATATGTATTTTCAAAGATTAAGAGATCTTCGTGAGGATATGGATTTAAACCAGACGCAGATAGCAGAAATACTTCACACAAGTCAAACAGTATATTCACGTTACGAAAGAGGATTTCAAACTATTCCGGTAGAACATCTTCTAATACTTGCGGATTTTTATAATGTTTCAATTGATTATATTCTTGGGAGAACTAATAATAAAAAGTTAATAAAGTAAACATGTTTCTAATTTATCTCTGTTTTACATTTATTCAGGATTATGTAAAATTTATTTTACTCAGATTTAACATTTCATCTCTTTTGGATTTTACATTTCTGTTTTAAAATAGAATACGTAATCATTAACCGATGATTATATAACTTGAATTCTTGGCGTTCCGCCTGCCGTAAAAGACGGATTTAAAACAGGAGATTAATTATGAAAAAAAATTTCTGCTTAAAAAAGACTTTAGCTTTGATTATGTCTGCCGCATTATCGGGTTTGCTCGCAGTAGGATGCGGATCTGAAGCATTCAGTGCAAAAGAGGATATTACAATTGTTTCAAGAGAGGACGGATCTGGAACGAGGGGCGCTTTTGTAGAGCTTTTCGGTATTGAAGAAAAGGATGAAAGCGGCGAAAAGGTCGACAGAACAACTACGGATGCTCAAACTACCAATAATACATCAGTTATGATGACGACGGTTTCGGGAGATATGTATGCAATAGGATATATTTCTCTCGGATCTCTTAATAACACCGTTAAAGCCGTTAAAATCGACGGAGTTGAGCCGACTGTAGATAACGTAAAAAATGAAACCTATAAAATAGCCCGTCCGTTTAATATCGCTTATAAGGAGGACGCTCTAAGCGACGCAGCAAAGGATTTTATAAACTACATAATGAGCAGCGAAGGGCAGCAGATAATCACTGACAACGGTTATATCAGTATAGACGGAGCTCAGCCCTATTCCGGAAATAATACGGGAGGAAAAATAGTTATCGCCGGTTCATCATCAGTTTCACCCGTTATGGAAAAACTCGCAGAGGCTTATAAAAAAATAAACGCCGACGCAGATATAGAAATTCAGACAAACGATTCTACAACCGGAATGACGTCTGCTGCGGACGGTGTGTGCGATATCGGAATGGCTTCAAGAGAGCTTAAGGACAACGAGCTTGAATCAGGTCTTACACCTCTGGTAATAGCCATGGACGGTATAGCGGTAATTGTAAATAACGATAATCCTGCGTCAGATATTTCAAGCGATGAAATCAAATCTATTTATATCGGAGAAATAGGCAACTGGGAATCCATAATAAAATAGCTTTCATAAAATCATATGTAATATTTTATGCTTGACGTTTTAAGCGCCAAGCATAAAATATGCTGTAAATGCTGCAATTTAGCAGAACGGAGATCTATATGAAGAAAAATTTACTGGAAAAGTTAATGGGCGGAGTATTCCTTATAGCCGCCTGCGTATCTATACTGGCCGTTGTTATGATATGCCTTTTTTTATTTGCAAACGGCATTCCGGCTATCGGGAAAATTGGTTTTTTAAAATTTCTAACAGGCGAGGTTTGGAGGCCTTCTAACGATATATACGGAATTCTGCCTTTTATCCTTGGAAGTCTTTATGTTACGGCCGGCGCCATCATAATAGGCGTACCGATCGGTATAATGACCGCAGTATTTATGGCAAGGTTCTGTCCTAAAAAGCTTCACAGAATACTCAAGCCTGCAATTGATCTTCTTGCCGGAATACCGTCCGTTGTTTACGGTTTTTTCGGACTTGTTATGATTGTTCCCGTTACGGGAAGCTCAATAATAACTGCGTCGGTAATTCTTGCGATAATGATACTTCCTTCAGTTATCAGCGTATCGGAATCTGCGCTCAGAGCGGTTCCCGAAAGCTATTATGAAGGCTCTCTTGCTCTCGGCGCAACGCATGAAAGAAGCGTTTTTTCAGTTTTACTTCCCGCCGCCAGCTCTGGCGTATTTGCCGGAGTAGTTCTCGGAATAGGACGCGCAATCGGAGAAACTATGGCTGTTATGATGGTTGCCGGAAATAATACGGGTATGCCGAAAAGTATTTTTAAAGGAGTACGTACCCTTACGTCAAATATCGCTATGGAAATGGGATACGCAACCGGCTTGCACCGTGAAGCTTTAATTGCAACCGGAGTAGTGCTTTTTGTATTTATACTTATTATTAATTTCTGTTCCTCAATGCTTAAAAGGAGGAACGGAAGATGAATCCTATGAATAAACAAAGTCTCAAAGAAAGATTGGCTCATTATAAGAATTCCCCGGTTTCCCTGATTCTGCTGATACTTGTACTTATTTGCGCCGCTTTAACTGTTATTACCCTTATATTCATTGTTATATATATACTGATAAGAGGCATTCCTCATCTTTCTTTATCGCTATTCTCACCTACATATAATTCCGATAATGTTTCTATGCTTCCCGCCATTATAAACACATTTATAATGACTCTTATATCATTGATTATAGCCGTTCCCTTAGGTATCTTTTCCGCCATATATTTGGTTGAATACGCTAAAAGAGGAAACAAGCTTGTCGGGATAATAAGAATGACGACTGAAACTCTTTCAGGTATTCCTTCTATTGTTTACGGTCTTTTCGGTTTCCTGTTCTTTTTAACCACCTTGAAATTAGGCTATTCCATTCTTTCCGGCGCATTAACGCTCGCAATAATGATTCTTCCTCTTATAATGAGAACAACCGAGGAAGCGCTTAAATCTGTTCCGGATTCATACAGAGAAGGCAGCTTCGGACTTGGGGCTGGAAAGCTCCGCACAGTGTTCAGAATCGTACTTCCTCCTGCCGTCCCCGGAATACTTTCAGGTATTATACTGGCAACCGGTCGAATTTGCGGAGAAACTGCGGCTTTGATATTTACCGCCGGAACGGGTACGAAAATAGCTCTTAACCTGATGTCCTCCGGAAGAACTCTGGCAGTTCATATGTATAATCTATCAAGCGAAGGGCTGCATATAGACGAATGCTATGCAACAGCAGTAGTACTTTTGGCTCTTGTGGCTGTTATCAACAGCATTTCAGGACTTCTTGCAAAAAAATTATCGAAAGGATAAAACATGGATAAATTTAATGTAGAAAATCTGGATCTTTATTATGGTCAATTCAAGGCTCTTAAAGATGTCAGCATAAAAATACCTGATCACGAAATTACAGCTTTTATCGGTCCATCCGGCTGCGGAAAGTCAACTCTGCTGAAATCGCTTAACCGCATGAACGATCTCGTTGAAGGGTGCTCTATAAAGGGTACCGTTCTTCTTGACGGTGAAGATATTTACGGAAAAATGGATGTTAATCTGCTGAGAAAGCGAGTAGGAATGGTTTTTCAGAAACCAAATCCGTTTCCGATGAGCATTTACGATAATATAGCCTACGGTCCAAGAACCCACGGAATACGTTCTAAATCCAAGCTTGACGATATAGTAGAAAAATCGCTGAGAGACGCGGCAATTTGGGACGAAGTGAAAGACAGACTGAAAAAAAGCGCACTGGGTATGTCAGGAGGACAGCAGCAGCGCCTATGTATTGCAAGAGCCTTGGCCGTTCAGCCTGAGGTTCTGCTGATGGATGAGCCGACGTCTGCTCTTGATCCCATTTCAACATCTAAAATAGAAGACCTTGCAATTGAACTGAAAAAGGAGTATACTATAATCATAGTAACCCATAATATGCAGCAGGCAGTCAGAATTTCCGACAACACAGCATTTTTTCTTCTCGGAGAAATAATAGAATATGATAAAACTGAAAAGCTTTTTTCAATGCCGTCCAACAAAAAAACTGAGGATTACATTACAGGGAGGTTCGGTTAAATGCGTAATAAATTTGATAAACAGCTTGAAACGCTGCATGTAGAGCTAATAAAAATGGGAGCTCTCTGTGAGGACGCAATCTCCGGTACGGTAGACGCGTTAGAAGATAATAACGATGAAATTGTTCAGAAAGTCTTTCATATAGAATCTGAAATAGATCAAAAGGAACGCGATATAGAAGCGTTATGTATGAAGCTGCTGCTTCAGCAGCAGCCTGTAGCGACGGATCTCCGAGTTGTTTCAGCCGCGATGAAAATGATTTCAGATATGGAACGTATAGGCGATCAAGCGGCGGATATTGCTGAAATAACAAGATTCCTACAGCTTGCCCCTCTTCGAAAGGTTGTTCCCGTTGATAAAATGGCTAATGCGGCGGTCAGAATGGTGACAAATGCGATTGATTCGTTTATCAAGAGGGATCTTACTCTGGCCGGCAGAGTTATCGGTTCAGACGATATTATAGACGACCTTTTTGTTTCAATAAGAAAATATCTTGTGGAATATATAACAAAGCATCCGGAAAATAGTGAAAACTGCCTTGATATGCTTATGATAGCCAAATACTTTGAAAGAATAGGCGATCATGCGGCAAATATTGCAGAATGGGTAGAATTTTCGATAACAGGTGTTTACAAAGGAGAAACACTATGATTTATATTGTCGAGGACGACAGCAGTATAAGAGAGCTTGTAGCATATACGCTAAAAATGGCCGGGTTTGAAACGGATACTTTTTCTAACGGAGAAGAATTTTTTATAGCATTATCCAATTCCAATCAACCTGAGCTAATACTTCTTGATATTATGCTGCCGGGCGAGGACGGAATTACAATATTAAAAAAAATCAGAAATTCATCTAAGACGCGTTCCATACCTGTTATTATGATGACCGCTAAGGGTACTGAATATGACAAGGTATTAGGACTTGACAACGGCGCTGACGATTACATCACCAAGCCATTCGGAATGCTTGAACTCATTTCCAGAATAAAAGCAGTATTGAGAAGAACGAGCGACAACCCTTCGGATTATGAGCTTCATGCGGGAGATATTACTGTAAACCCCGGAAAACACAGAGTAATGGTAAATGGAGAAAACGTTATTCTGACCTATAAGGAATTTGAAATGCTCTGTATGCTGATTGAGAGCAAGGGTCTTGTTCTTTCAAGAAATAAGCTTCTTGAAAGTATATGGGGTTATGATTTTGACGGTGAAACCCGCACAATCGACGTTCATATCCGTTCTCTCCGCTCAAAACTGGGTGAAAGCGGAAACATCATAGAAACTGTACGCGGCGTAGGCTATAAAATCGGAGCAGATTATGAAACGTAAAATATCTTTAAGCATGTGCTGTATAGCGGCATTTTCAGTCCTTATAACAGCGCTGATGATCTCTTTAGTTCTTTATAACAGAAATTATAAGAACATGACTAATTATATACAAAATGAAGCGGAATATATGGCTGCCGCAATGAATTATAACGGAGTCGAATATCTCGACTCCGTTAAAGATGTTTCACCAAGCCGAATTACATGGATTGCAAACGACGGTAACGTTATTTTTGACAACAGCGGCAAAAAAATGGAGAACCATTCCGACCGTTCAGAATTTAAAGAAGCCATTAAAAGCGGCATAGGTGAAAGCTCAAGGCTTTCTGAAACGCTTGGCAAAAAAACATATTATTATGCAATTTTAATGAACGACGGCACAGTATTAAGAATATCTGACACCACCAGCAGTATTTTCAGCGACATTTTCAGCAGTCTGCCGTATCTTATATTAATAACATGTATTATTTTGATTATAGTTATTTTTGTATCGCGCTTTCAGACAAAAAAGATTGTAAAGCCTATTAATGAAATAAACCTTGATTCCCCTCAGTCAAATATAGCCTACGACGAGCTTTCACCGCTTCTGTCTCGTATTGAAAAGCAAAACCGCGATATACATGAATTTATAGATAAGCTTCAAGCAAAGCAAAACGAATTCAAAACTGTAACTCAGAATATGAGCGAGGGACTTATTATTATAAACAGGCGTAATATTCTTTCCTACAATAAAAGCGCCTTAAAAATTCTTGGTAACGAGAATGTTGATTATACCGGCAAAAGTATTCTGGAATTCAATCATTCGAAGGCATTTATAGACGCGGTAGAGTCTACTCTTAACGGAAACGCCAATGAAATAAACATGCCTATTGACAATAAAAATTATTTGATGATATCCAGTCCGGTTTTTGATAATAACTTGGTAACAGGAGCGGTTATACTCTTGATAGACACGACGGAAAAGAATTCAAGGGAGGCTATGAGACGAGAATTTTCAGCAAACGTATCTCACGAGTTAAAAACCCCGCTTACGACAATTTCGGGATATGCCGAAATAATGAAATCCGGATGGGCTGATCCTAAGGATTATCAGATGTTTGCGGAGAAAATATATAACGAAGGTAAAAGATTAATTAATTTGATTGACGATATTATTAATCTTTCCAAGCTTGATGAAAATAACAATGAATTAAAAAAGGAACCGGTGAATCTGCTTACCGTCACTCAGGATATAGTAGCCGCTTTAGCTCAGAAGACAAAGGATAAAAACGTCACGTTCAATATAAGCGGCGAATCTGTTGAAATCAATGCTGTTCCTCACCTCTTATATGAAATGATTTTCAATTTATGCGATAATGCAGTTAAATATAATAAGGATAACGGAAAAGTAGATATTAACATTGATAATAGCGGCGGAAATCCTAAGCTGACAGTAAAAGACACCGGAATAGGGATTCCAGCAGAAGATACGGAACGCGTATTTGAAAGATTTTACTGCGTTGATAAAAGTCATTCAAAAGAGACAGGAGGTACCGGACTGGGTCTTTCAATTGTAAAACACGGCGCTATACTTCATAATGCGAAAATAGATATAGACAGTGTTCTCAATAAAGGAACAGCAATTACACTGACTTTCGAAAAAGCAATTTAATAATATAAAAGGACGCTTAAAGCGTCCTTTTTATTTTAATATTTCCATCTGAAGGTAATTAAGCTGTTTAAAACCATTTCTTTCATATAGTCTTATCGCTCCTTGATTATTTTCGGTTACTTCAAGTCTGAATCTGGAATAATGCTTATAGCAATCTAAAACATACTTAAGTAATGACGAAGCGATTCCCCTTCCCCGCGCTGTCGGAGCAGTATAAAGCTCTTCAATCCAAACCACGTCGCCTCCTGATTCATTTGAATAAGTAAACGAAAGCAATACATACCCATATACAATACCATTATCTTCATATAAATATGCTTCACAAAAAGGCGAAGATTTTAAAAGCTTATCAAAAGTAGTGGAAGCATATTCAATTGGTATAGAATGATCCACTCCCTCCCCGCTATAAAAATCCATACACATATCAATAAAGATCTGTTTATCTGTTTCAATAAATTTTCTTATCATAATTCCTCCAAATAATAAAACAGCAAGCATAAAAGCTTGCTGTTTTTATTATAACATTGATATTTAGTTTTATTCCTTTACGCCGCCGAGCGCAACGCCTGCAACGATAAAACGAGAAAGCAAGAGATAAATTATAACAACCGGAATGATTGAAAGCGCAATACCTGCATAAATAACACCATAATCCGCAATCTTATCATTTGATTTAAGGGCATTAATCATCATCGGCATTGTTAATTGTTCAAACTTTCTTGATGTAAGAATCATTGATGGCTGATAGAAGTTATTCCAGTTAAGAATAAATGCAAATATCGACTGAACTGCAATAGCAGGCTTCATCATCGGTATAGCAATTGTCAAAAATGTTCTGAATTCTCCACATCCATCAATTCTTGCAGCTTCGACAATATCAAGCGGAAATGATGATTTCAGATACTGTCTCATAAAGAATACAGTAGCAGGAGCAGCAACAGTAGGAACTATCAGAGGAATAAACGAGTCATTAAGACCAAGATTGATCATGAACTGTAAGAAACCAACTGAAGTAACCTGCATAGGTACCATCATAACAGCAAGAATAAATGTAAACGCCGGACCCCTTAGCTTAAAATCGTATACGACAAGACCATAAGCAGTAAGAGCAGAGAAAAATACGCTTAAAATTGTACTTCCAATAGCGATAATAGCGCTGTTCTTAAAGCCTATCAGCGGATCAAATTTATACAAACCGTTTGTAAGAAGCTCTTTTATGTTTCTTACAAGCTGATCTCCGGGAATAAAAGTAACCGAATTAATAATATCAACATGTGTACGCGTCGAGTTTATAAAAAGTATATAAATCGGCACAATACAAATTAAAGTTAAAATAACACAGACTAAGAACAAAAGAATTGATTTAAAACGGAGCTTAGCAGTGTAGTTATCTTTAACATTATTACTGTTACTCATATCTCCATACCTCCCAATCCCTTCTGCTTAGCTTTCAAGGCTTTCATGTTGGCCTTTCGTTCTTTCTTTTTAGCAAGTTCATCCTTGTCCCTGTTCATATAAAATGCTACGGAACCGAGAATTATTGTAATGAAGAACAGAATAACCGACGCTGCGGCAGAGAATCCGTAGTTAGGATTCGGCATTTTTTCACGGAAATGTTCGTAGATAAATACAGCAGCCGTCTTTGTATACTCATTTCTTTGCGTTCCCTTAGTATACATATAAGGAATATCGAACATCTGCAATCCGCCTATCATTGATGTAACAACAGTATAAAGCATCATTGGACTAAGAAGCGGAAGAGTAATTTTTCTAAACACCTGTCCGCTGCTTGCACCGTCGATATTAGCAGCTTCAAATAGAGATGGATTCAATCCCATAATACCGGACATAAGCATTATCATGGTATTACCGAACCACATCCAGCACTGAATAAACATGACCATACCTCTTGACTGCCAAACGCCTGTTACAAACTTAATAGGATTATCAATAATTCCGATACTCATAAGAAGGTTATTGACAGGACCGTATTTAGATTCAGCGAAAAGCGAAAGATACAAAGCTGCAATAGAAGCGGCAGTAAGAATATTAGGCATGTACATTACTACTTTAAAAAATCCTTTGCCCTTGATCTTCAGTTTAGCGTCTGTAAACCAAACAGCAAGTGCAAGAGACAGAACTATCTGAGGAATAAAGTTGCCTATCCAGACAATAAAAGTATTTCCAAGCGTCTGTATAAACGTTTCATGAATAGCTGAAGATGTACGTCCCATACCGGTACCGAAAAGAAGCGCCTGAAAGTTCTGAAGACCTACAAAATCGTCAACTTTTTTTCCGTTTCCGAAGAAACTCAGGTAAAACGTGTTAAATAAAGGATAAAGCTGAAAAAAGCAATATACCAGAAAAAATGGCAATATAAAAAAATAACCATATTTAGCATAGCTGATCGAGCGAATTCTCCTTTGTGCAGCAGATGCCATAAGTACACCTCTCTCTAAGAAATCAGATTAAATACATGTTTACGGGATGGGTAAATCCATCCCGTAAGCACATTATACAGAATTATATTATCAGATTAATCTACTGTAATATCTGTAACGCTTTCAGCAACTCTGTCCTTGAAGTCTTCAATACAAGCAGCAGCATCTGCTGTTTCACCTGCGCAGTAAGCGTTTACTGCATCTATGAATGCCTGCTTGATAGAAGCGTCGTATGGAGTGATCAGACCGTTAAGGTCGATATTCTTAGCTGTTTCGTGAAGAACTGCGAACTGATCCTGACCGCCGAGAAGAGGATTGCTGTTTGACTTTTCATCAACAATCTTCTGCATTACGTTCATGTTGTTTACATACTCAGGCTTGCCGAGAGCATATTTTTCCATTGAAGCTTCGTCAACTGTGAAGTACTTGATAAAATCGTAAACCATGTCTGCGTTATCTGTGTTAGGTGATACGCACATCCATGTACCGCCCCAGAAGTAAGGTGTAGGTCCGTTGCAAACATTCCACTTACCGTATGTAGCGCCGCCTTCACCGCCAGCAGCAGAAAGAAGAATTGATTCGCCGAAGCCCCATGTTGAAACGAAGTAACCCATTGTGTCGTCTGTCTGGCCTGCAGCCTTCCATTCGTCTGTCCACTGGTTAAGATCCATAACATACTTGTTGTCTCTCATATCCTTAGCGAGATCAATAAATGTATTGCAGAAATCGTCAATTACAAGAGCGTCGTCCTTAACCCAAGGCTGCGATCTGTTAGCAGCAAATGCCTGCCAGATACCGCCGAGAGTTGTTGTCAGAGCTGTCTTATTGCCTGATGCCTCGTAAACTTCCTTAGCTGTAGCCTGGAACTTATCCCAGTCAGAAACCTTTTCCTGCATTTCTTCAGGCGTCTTAACTCCGAGGTACTGTTCAGCAAGGTCTGTTCTGTAGCACCAACCGCCAGGAGCAGCCTGCCATGAAACGCCCTTGATTACGCCGTTTGAGTCCTTACCGATATCCATTGTGTAAGCATACTGACCGGCAAAGTCTTCATCCTTAAAGCCAAGCTCGCTCATAGGAGCTGTTGCAGAATCGTCATTGATATACTTGAGAGCCCAGTCAGCCTCAACCATGAACAGGTCAACGTCGTCGCCGCCGAGGAAATACTGATCATACTGAGCAGCAGCCTCACCGCCGCCTACGCTGAAGTTTACAAAGTTAATCTGGTCGTCTGTATAACCAGTATCACCCTTCCACATTTCAAGCATAGGGTTTACGTCGTCAGGTGTCCAGCAAAGAATTGTCATCTTGTCGCCGCCTGTTTTAAGTGAACCAGTATAGCCTGCTTCACCCTCGGCAGTCGATGATTCGCCACCTTCTGCCGCTGATGTTTCGTCAGCTGCAGATGAAGAGCTGTCTTCCTTCGATGATGAAGATGAGTTATTATCATCACCGCATCCTACAAATGCTGTTGCAGAGATTGCAAGAGTTGCAACCAATGCTAATGTTCTTTTAAGTTTGTTCATTGGTAGTTTTCCTCCTTAATGATTATATTATATTTTAAAAAAATAAAATATAATAAAGCATGTTTATATATGGAACTGTCAAATTACTTTGACAGTAGCTCCCTTAATAAATTTTCCGTCTATAATAATCTGCCTGTCTTCCGGTGAAATTTTTTCTTTTCTTATTATTTTAAGGAGCAGCTCTGCTGCCGACTTACCGATCTGAGCTGTATTCTGTTCAAAGGTTGTCAGCGACGGCTTCATAATCTGAGTCATCTTAATACCGTCATAACCGGCAATTGATAAATCCTCCGGAATAGATATACCTGCCTCTTCAGCTGCGTTAATCGCGCCGATTGAAGAAAAATCATCCGGAATAATAATAAACGAAGGTCTGTCATAAAGCTTCAGCATATCGGACGTCAATTTATATATATATTCCGCATCGTGATATTTGCCCTGACGCAAATAATCAGGCTGCACTTGCATGCCGAGCCTTTTCATTGTGTCAAGATATGAATTTAAACGAATTGTAGTAACCTGCGAACTTTCTCCATATATGTAAGCTATTTTTCTGTGCCCGCAGCTATAAGCGTATTCAACAATTTTTCTTATTCCTGTAACATTATCAGAGGAAACCGAACAAACGGCGTCAGACCGATAATCTATAGTTACAAGCGGCAAACTGCTTTTAAAAAGCTCCGTTATCTCATTGTCATAAAAATCCACACAGGCGGCAAGAACGCCGTCCACAGATCTATACATGCAATGTTCGTAATAAGACATTACGCTTCCGCCTATTTTTCCGCAGATAAAAGTTATATCATATCCGTTTTTCTCAACCTCTACCCTGAAACTGTCCAAAACAGCGGAAAAATAACTATGAGTCAAACCGCTATGCGCTTTATCCTGAAGAAGAACCCCGACGTTATAGGTTTTATTGGTCTTCAGTGCGCGAGCCTGTGAATTCGGAAAATATCCAAGCCTTTTTGCAGTATCGCAAACAAGCTTCTTTGTTGCACTGCTTACATCGCTGTGATTATTAAGAGCTTTGCTGACAGTAGCAATTGATACACCGCACTCCTCTGCGATAGTTTTAATCGAAACCACTTTACCATCGCGCCTTTCACATAAATTACACGCATTATGCACATTTTTAATTTTAAGCTGTCTGACTAAAAATCCAAAAAAATATTCAAATGTTTCGTAACAATAATATACAATACTAAAAACAAAAAGTCAATGCTTAATACCAATCCTTAATATTTTTTTAGCATTTTAAACAATTTTTATTCAATATTTTTGTTCAATATTTAAGATTTTTCTGTTTAAAATTCATATTATTACAAAACGGTAAAAATAAAAATCAGTTTGATTTTGATTAAAATTATCCTTTTTTGTCTGTTTTATACATCATATTCAAGTTTTCCTTAAAGGTTATTAATGTTTTTCACAAATAAATAGTCTAATTTATTTGATTATTATCAACATAAAAATAACTGATAATTTTTTTAAGCTTTGCTTCGCTCATTTCCTCTGCATAAAGAAGCTCATACGTATTGCTGAAATATTTTATGCTTGTCCGCAGGGAAATAATACTGTCAGCTGTTTTTTCGTCTATATCAGGTATCAGCAGAAGCTCTTCGCGTGTAACTGTGTTAAGATTAAATAGAAGCTCTCTGGTTTCGTTTTCAGTAGATAAAAGATTTTCCTGTGTGTTATCCTGGGAAGGCTCCTCAGTCTGAACTACAGGTTCATTATTAAAAACAGGATCCTGATAATTCTGTTCCGGCACATAGGGATCGATATCGGCAGGGTAAACAGGATTTTCTACATATATATGATCCTTGATATTAAAAAATGTCTTTTCGCCTATTCCGTTCACATTCATTATTTCCTCAATATTTTTAAACCCTCCGTTTATTATTCTGTAATTTATTATTTTTTCTGCCGTTACTTCTCCTATGCCGTCAAGCAGCATTAATTGTTCCATTCCGGCGCTGTTAATATCTATATATAGAAATTCAGTAAAATCGGTTTCCGCCATACTTTCAGACAAGTCTTCCGTAAACATTTCGTAGGTATAAATTTCAGCGCCGACGGTTGCGGAAGCAGTTATAATGTTAGCTTCAGTTTCAGTAACAATGCTTCCGTCGGTTTCCCAAATATCGTACTCGCCGGTTATAACGGCTTTTTCCGTATTTTCTCTGGAAATAAAATACATACAGACCGCCGCAATAACCGTTCCAAAGGAACATAGATAAATTAAAATTTTACGATTCATATTTTTCTCACAATATTATGTTATGTTAAATTATGGAAATTAAATTTATATATATATTTATAATATACATTATCCTTTGTAGTTTTTCAAGTGTTTTTCACATTTTTCGACATATTTAATTAATTTATTTCATTCATGCTTTCTATAAGACGCCCTATTACGATTGACTTTTTATAAATTTTCATTATAATAATATAATAAGTATAAATACAATAGGACGTGCTGAATTATAATATAACAGAAGAGAGGATTCAAAAAATGATAACAACTTCTTTGATATCCGCGTCGGAAACCTCAACCGAGACGCAAACGGAAGTAACCAATGCAATAGAAGGGATAATCGCCAATGCCGTAAGCACAACCGCCAAAGAAACCGGACGGCTTAGTAAGCTTATCTCCGGCATTGCTGATAAAATCAAGGAGGCTTTGCCCTCGCTTATTTTCGCTGTTATAATTTTTTTAATCGGACTGGCTCTTTCAAAAATCATACTTAGAATTTTTACAAGATGCCTTAACCGTGCAAATGTTGATATTACAGCCGTAGGCTTTCTCCGCTCCTTATTAAAGGTTCTGCTTTATACTATAGACTTTATAATAACTCTTTCCATTCTCAATATCCCGATGACCTCGATTATAGCGGTTATAAGCGCTGCCGGACTCGCTATCGGACTGGCTCTCCAAAACAGCCTGTCAAATCTTGCGGGAGGTTTTATAATTTTATTTTCAAAGCCGTTTAAGTCCGGCGACTATGTTGAAACAAACGCCGCTTCCGGAACGGTGGAAAGTATCGGAATACTTTACACAAGAATACTTACAGCGGATAATAAAACTGTTTATATCCCAAACGGAAAAATAACAGATTCTACAATAGTTAATTTCAGCGAACAAAACACCAGGAGAGTCGATTTTGAATTCGGCATAAGCTATTCTGACGATATTGAAAAAGCTAAATCAATAATATTAAAGCTTGCGTCTGAGCATCCAATGGTATTAGAAGAGCCTGAGCCGTTTGCAAGACTCGGACTTCAGGCGGAGGACAGTCTTCAGATAACCGTCCGTCTATGGACGGAAACTGAAAATTACTGGCAGGTAAAATTTGATTTGACAGAACAGGTAAATCAGGCTTTTATTGACAATAACGTCACTATACCGTTCAGACAGATTGACGTACATATAATAAAGGAGCAGCAATAAATTAATGGAAGAACAGATTCTACGGGATACGCCGGCCGAAAGCGAATTGCCTAAAAAGAAAAAGGGCTCCTGCATATCCCGCATGGCAAAGGTAATACTTATCTTATTTTTCATCTGGTGGTTCAACAATTATACCTTAAAAATTAACGAAAAGCATATTAGCTCGGATAAGGTAAATAATGATGTAAAACTTGCGGTTTTAAGCGATTTACATGCGTATGACGGAATATTTTCCATTGATAATAAAACTATCGTAAAAAAAATAAAAAGGATTGATCCTGATGCCGTCTGCGTATTAGGAGATATGCACTCCAGCAACGCTGACGAAACTGAAAAACAAATTTCAATGGATCTTATGACTGGTATAATTGACGAAGGCTATAAGCTTTATTTTGTTTTAGGCGAGCATGACGACAGAACAAACGCCTATGTAGATAAAATGGAAAAAAACAAAATACATGTGCTGGACGGAGAAGCTGAAAAAATTACAATTGGCGATACCGATCTTACATTTTACGGAATCAGCAACGCCTTTTTTTCACCCAGCTTTGATCTGACAAATGAGTTTGATATAGATAAAAGTACATATAATATACTTCTTGCCCATATACCGATGTACAGCGATTATGAAAAATTCGGAGCGGATTTGACCTTATGCGGCGATACTCACGGCGGCATAATACAGATACCGTTTCTTGGCCCCGCATATTATAATGGTAAATTCGTACCGGAGCTTTACGAAGATAAAAATAAAATATTTGATAAAGGTCTTTTCAAATATGACGGAGGATATTTATTTATAACCTCAGGAATCGGAAATTACATCGGAGACTACAATATTGCGGCTAGATTCAATAACCGTCCCGAAATAGCTGTTTTAACCATTTCTCCGGAATAATGTTTATCCGACTTTAAACTAATACCTTATCCGTTTTTTTAATTTATTTGGAAATTTTTCTTGCAAAAATGAAAAAATTAGTGTATAATATAAGATATGTATTATAAAATTTTAATATAGGAGAGTGCTGTAAACATGGATTTAATGACTACGTGCAGCCTTATCGGCAAAACATTAACTCCTATGGCTGAGGATATGACCTTAAGCTATGTAACCGCAGTTGTTATTACCGGTTTGACTGTCGTATTTCTCGGTCTTATCATCCTTATCTTATTCGTATGGGCATTCGGCAAGATTTTCTCAAGAAAAAAGAAGCCTGCTGTCCAGGAAAAGCCTGTTGAAACGGCAAAGCCGGCTGCCGCGCCGGTTTCGATATCAAAGACAGACGATAATCAGGACGAAATAATCGCTGTTATTTCTGCTGCTGTCGCCGCTATGGGCGCTTCTGACGGAAAAACATATAAGCTCAGATCTGTCAGAACCGTTAAAAATAAGCCGTCGAGATCCGCATGGTCGCTTGCGGGTATTCAGAATGACACAAACCCATTCTGAAATTAACAGTAAATTAAGAAAGGATAATATCACATGAGTGAAGTTTTCAGTATCTTTGCAGATACGATAAAAGATCTCGCTATTTCCAGCGGTATTGCGAATATGAGCTGGAAAGACGCGGTTATGATCCTGATTTCCTTTATTTTTATGTATCTTGCAATTGTTAAGCAATTTGAACCGCTTTTGCTGCTTCCGATTGCTTTTGGTATGTTTTTAACCAACTTGCCGGAAGTCGGCATGTATCATCCGTATTTATGGGAAAATACGTCAAATATTGATTTCGGACAGGTCCTGCATGAAGGAGGGCTTTTGGATATTCTGTATTTAGGCGTTAAGCTTCAGATTTATCCGCCGCTTATTTTCCTTGGTATCGGTACTATGACCGACTTTGGTCCGCTTATTGCCAATCCTAAGAGCTTTCTGCTCGGAGCAGCCGCTCAGGCAGGTATTTTCTTAACGTTTATCGGAGCGGCGATACTCGGATTTTCCGCTGCTGAATGCGGTGCTATCTCTATTATCGGCGGTGCGGACGGTCCTACTGCAATATATGTTTCAAGCAGATTACTGGACGGTGGAAACTTTAAGATAAGCACCGGTACTATTGCTCTTGCCGCTTATACTTATATGGCGCTTGTTCCGGTTATTCAGCCGCCTATTATGAAGCTTTTAACCACAAAAAAAGAACGAGCTGTAAAAATGCCTATGCTGCGAAACGTTTCCAAAACCGAAAAAATTATATTCCCAATTGCAGTTACATTTATCGTAGCTTTGCTTGTGCCGTCGGCAGGTCCCCTTGTAGGTATGCTTATGTTAGGCAATCTTCTCAAGGAAAGCGGCGTATGCAGCAGACTTGTTGATACAGCTCAGAATGCTTTAATGAACATAATCACAATTTTCCTCGGTGTTTCAGTAGGAGCTACTACCCAGGCAGACAAGATTCTGAATACAGAATTCGCAAAGGTAATTATTCTCGGAGTTATCGCTTTTGCAGTTGGTACTGCTGCCGGCGTATTATTCGGTAAGATCATGTGCAAAGCCACTAAAGGCAAGGTTAATCCGCTTATCGGTTCCGCCGGAGTTTCAGCCGTTCCTATGGCGGCCAGAGTTTCTCAGAAGGTCGGAGCGCAAACTGATCCGACTAACTTCCTATTAATGAACGCTATGGGACCTAATGTTGCCGGAGTTATCGGTTCCGCAGTAGCCGCAGGTATATTGTTAAGTATAATCTAAACTTTATAAAAAAATTGGCTTAATTAAGCCAATTTTTTTATTATATATTAATTTATTTTGCGTTTATTATGCTTGGTATCTTATTATATAAGTTTAACAATATTAAAAAACAGGAGCAGTCAGCTCCTGTTTTTTAATTAATCCTTATATTGGATTTTATTCAAATCAATACCGGAATAAGATAATTTATATGTTATTATAAATGAAACAAAAGGAATTAGCGTTAGAACAAACATAATTATAAGCTGAAATTTTGATACGCTGCTTAACTCTGTGCCTGAATTTATCATGTTATAAAGCTGTAAAAACTGACCGTTTAAAAGCTTATAAGCTCCATAAAAATTTCCTATAAGCCCTTTTTTAGAAATCAATAAAATCAACCATAATAAAATATACGGCATACTTAACAATGCAGCAACGGTAAACTTTCTTGAAAATGAAAATTTTATATTCATTCTCCTCTGAATAATAAGATCATTTTTAGCAGTATTATACGCAAAATTACATATTAATCCGATAAAAATAATTGACGTACACAAAACAGTAATTATTTTCAAAAATATACTGCTGGAAAAAGCCAAAGTAAGATTTATAAAAAGACAAAGAATTTCTGAAAAAATCAAATATCCGATTCCTTTCAGAACAATTGATAGCAGACTTATATTTTTCAACATAACCTCCGAAAAATTTTCATTTTTTACATGAAATAAAATCGACATATCTTATCATAATATTAATGTAATAATTTTTCATAAGGAGCAATATGACTATGACAAGACGAGTTCACTGCGGAAAAAAGACTAAAATTTACATTCCTAAAACAGTTAACCCTCAGATAATTTCATACAGGTCGGCCTCTGAAAACGATACTGTAACTGAATTACATTACATGCCGGCCCATGAAACTATTAAAACTGAATCAGAAAATGTAAAACGGCGGTAATTCCGCCGATACATAGCTTTAGCTTTTATGGTTTCGTATCCACCCCAACGCCGAGAACAACGCAAATATTATTACATTTACAACAACGACGCTTGCGCCTGGAGCCGTATCTAAAAGAAGAGAAATAAAAAATCCTATTAAAAAGCTTAAAACAGAAACTATAGCAGAAGATATTACTACTCCCTTAAAGCTTTTGAAAACTCTCATTGATGTAATAGCCGGAAAAATTATCAAGCTTGAAATTAACAATGCGCCCATCATCATCATACCTAATACTACTGTTACGGCAGTAAGCAGCGCTATAAGCATTTTATAGAAATCAACCTTGATACCTGTAGCCCTTGAAAAATTTTCATCAAAGGTGACGGCAAAAATCTTATTATAAAATAAAATAAACATAGCCAAAACAAGAACGGATAAAACAACGCTTAAAATAACATCGTCATGATCCATAGCAAGTATACTACCAAACATATAATGACTTACATCATTCGTAAGACCTGCTTTTGATGATACAAGTATACCGACTGCAAGCGCTGTTGTTGAAAAAACGGCAATTGCAGAATCACCTTTAAGCTTACTGCTGCCATTCATTCTCAGTAACAGAAAAGCCGCTGCTATAACAACAGGAAGGGCAAATTTCAGCGGAGCAATGTTCATTACTGCTGCAACCGATAGTGCTCCGTAGCCCACATGAGAAAGACCGTCCCCTATCATGGAATATCGTTTGAGCACAAGGCTTACGCCCAACAACGCAGAGCAAAGAGTCACGGCTATTCCGCCTATCAACGCCGGTATAAGAATATAGCTTAAAAATTCCGGAGTCAGCATAGATATAAAGTCGTTAAACATTGTCAGTTAATAGCCTCCGAAAGATTTTTATAATTATTTGTCATCAAATCCACATAGGTTACGTTATTCTGTAAATCCTCCTTGGATATATTATGACACGAATGTAACAAAGACGTTTTTGTTCCCGTGGCATCAGCGATTTTATCAGCTATAGTTTTTGCTGAAAATTCAATATAAAAAACTACCGGTATATTTTCTTTTTTTACAATATCAATCAAATAGGACATAGTAGCAGAGCTTGCTTCAGTTTCCGAGCTGCAGCCTGAAAATGCCGCATGAAACTCAAGACCATAATCCTCCGCGAAATATCTGAATGGGAAACGATCACCGAAAACAACCGTTTTCCTTTCTGCGTTATTAATCAATTCGGTAAACTGCTCGTCAAGCTCCTTAATTTTTATCATATATTCAGAAGCATTCTTTTTATATATTTCCGAGTTAGCTTTATCGGCCTCACATATAACAGAACTTATCTCATCAAGAAGAATTTCCGCATTTTTTAATGAAGTAAAAATATGCTCGTCAAATTCTGTTTCATCATGACCGTGTTCTTCACCCTCCGATGTGTCATGGATTTCTTCAACAGGCGTTATATAATCCATAAGCCTTACAGCTTTGATTTTTTCGTTTTTTACAGACTTAAGAACATCGTCGGCCCATACTTCTGATTCTCCCCCTATATACAGAAATATATCAGCCTGCTGTATTTTAGACACATCCTTGGGAGTCGGTTCATATGTATGACTTTCTGATCCAGGAGTCAAAAGAAGCGTTATTTCAGCATTATCACCTGCAATCTGCTTAGCAAAGTCGTACTGCGGAAACAACGTTGTTACAATTTTTAACTTTTCTTTCCCTTCATTTCTTCCGCATGATATACAAACCACTGAAAATACGGCAATTAAAACTGCTGTAATTATTTTATTTATTTTTGATTTCACATTCCTCACACTTTCCGTATAAAACAGTTTTTGAATTATCAACTTTAAATCCGTGATGTTCAAAAATATGACTATTCAAAGACTTCATATAAGAACAATCAATATGATAAAGCTTTCCGCAATTAATACATTTCAGATGAAAATGCTCATGACATTCAGCGTTATCTTCGGCCATCTGATAACAGGCTCCGGTTTTTTCATCAAGATAGAATTTTCTAATTATATTTCCGCTGACAAGCTTGTCCAAATATCTATAAATGGTGGCAGAGCCAACTGAATTTTCACCGCAGCTAAGATATGCAATTATTTCAGAGGCAGTAACGTGTCTATCCTTATTATCATTCAAGAATTTTAAAATCTTTTCCTTTTGTTTTGTTTTATAATCCGATGGACGCATATTTTCATTTTCACTTCCAATCCAAATATAAATTAATAACCATTTTCAATTTTAACACTGCCATACTGATTTGTCAAGTATTTCAGATAATTTTTAAAAAGCGGTACCGAATATAAATTCGGTACCGCTTTTATATTAATCATTAAATACTATTTTCCAAGCTGCGATTCCCCTACAATCATCGCAACATAATTCATAAGCAAAAGACTGTCTGAAGTATTTATTACCCCGTCCTTAACACAATCAGCATTAGCTATTCCAACGTCGCTTAGCTTATTTTCCCCGCTGCTTAAAATATACATATTAAGCGCGACAACGTCCGAAACATTAATAAAACCGTCTACGTTTACATCTCCGTATATAGTTGGGCTTACCGACGGTACGGTGGTATCAGGTTTTTCCTGCGTTGAAACAGAAGTAGTTACAGGCATCGTAGTAACGCTTGTTACAGCGGACTGCGTACTGCTGTAAACGCATGTGATTGAATCAACAGTAAGTTTATTCTGCTCTCCCCACCAATAGCCAATCTGAAATACGCCGTCCTCCTGAATATAATCCTGAACAGACTTAACGTCAAACTCAATTGTTCCGGACGAACCGGAGACGCTCTGCTTGCCGTTAAGATCAAGCCAGTTATCATTGTTATTCGTAACCGATATGCCTCCGCCGATTGAAGGTGTTCCTATATTACCCGACGCAGATATTTTTACAATAAATTTTTCAGCTTTTGAGCCAGAAGGGAGTAAGTCTGAAATTTCTACCTGCAAAATTTTTTCCGTATCGCTTGTGTAATCAAGTATTTTATTAACAGTAACAGTTTTATCAGAAGATGACGGAATTGTAGTAGTTGTTGTTATAGTTGTTTCTACGGTAGCGGTTTCTGTTGTAGTTGCTGTTGAAGTTGTTGTCGCTTTAGTCGTGACCGCTGTTGTTACAACAGCCGAATCATCAGTATAAATACACGTTACAGATTCTATATTGACCGTATTCTGCTCTCCCCACCAATAACCAATCTGAAAAACTCCGTTCTCTTGGATATAATCCTGAATAGATTTAACATCAAATTCTATTGTTCCTGTTGAACCGGAAATTTTTTGCGTTCCGTCAAGGTCGAGCCAATAATCATCATTATTTGTAACATTGATTCCACCGCTTATTGAAGGACTGCCTATATTTCCGCTGGCTGAGAGCTTAACGATGAATTTCTCCGCTTTTGCTCCCGATGGCAGCAGATCAGAAATCTTAATCTGAAGTATATTTTCAGTATCGCTTGAATAATCAAGTTTTTTATTGACATCCACTACTTTTGTGCCGGAAGTAGGATCCGGTACAACCGAGGTTGAAACGGTGGTAGTGGTAGTAGCTTCAGTTGTTGTCAAAATCGTTGTTGCGGAAGTAGTAACAGTCGTTACAGGCGCTGTAGTGGTAGGATTGACAGTTGATTCAGTGCCCGGTACAACCGAATCAACAGACTGTCCGGAACCATACTCAAGATAAAGACCTGCAAGCGCTCCTACAAAAGCCGCGTTATAGTCAAGGGCTACCTCTGTATATTTATAAGCGTCAGTATAATCTGAAAAATTATCGCTCTGATCCGGTCCTCCAACTAAAGCTCCGGCAAGAATATATTTATGCTCTCTTGAATCATTTTCCTTCAAATATGTATTTAATCCGGAGGAAGCTCTGTGATGAGGATGAGAAACAGAATTATTGCTATAGCCTACCATATAGCAGTTTCCTGAATTATTACCGCCGAAAAGATATTCCATCTGGCTATTCGCCCATGTTTTATATGTTGAAGTATTATTGTACTTATCGTAAACAAGACCGACAAGCTGCTGTGCCGTATTGTATCTTGCCGATCCCCAGTTATCGCGGCAAGCATAACCCTGAGACGTATTATAACCGTTTTTCAATTCATTTACGTTAGCAGCAACCCTGTCCCATTCGTTTGCATAAATCGCGTTTACCGCCGGCCATACGCTGTCCCAGCAAAGCGGATAATTTGTCGTATAAGCCCAGTTTGACTGACTGATATAGTCTGCACAATCCGATTTATATGAAGAATTGTTTGTAGCCTTATAAAGAATTACAGAAGCTAATGCAAGATCGTCCAGATAGCTTGTTCCTTGATAATATGACTGGGACTGATGATTTGCCTTATTATTATTTTTTGCAAATTCATAAAGCGTCTTAGCATATGTAAGATCCTCGCTGTTTTTAAAGTTAATATAATTCATAGCAAGAGCGGCGGCCGTTTCAGCTACTACGTCAGTGCAAGGATTACTTGCAGTAGCAAAATATGCAGGTCTTGCAATAGTCTGATTTTCAGGAGATTCCCATATAGCATGATCGGTATCTCCGTCTCCTACCTGATAGCAGAAGGCTTGAACGCTTGAACCGTTCATAACCGTACATCTCTTGAAATAATCGCAAAAATAATCAGTTATCGTCTGAAGATGCGACGCCTGACCAGTTCTGGTATACGCGTCCTTAAATTCATAATATCCCCAGCCTAACATTGTTGCAGAATAGGCAGCCGGTAAACCGAACTTTACGTGATCGCCCGCATCATGAAAGCCTCCGCTTAAATCCATCGTGCCGTAAGGAGTAGAAACGCTTGAGTCATAGGTATGACAGTCGTCTCGCCAACTGAACTGTGAGGTTTCCCCTACTTCAGAACCGCACATATTTGCATCATATAAATACAAAGAATATTGCAGCGCCTTAGCGTAATTAACGTTGTATGCGGCGTCAGCATGATCGTTTTCAGCAGACATAGGCGCCGCTAAAGCGGTAACGGCAACGGCTGCACAAGTAGCCGCCGCTTTGAACCTTTTTAAAAGCTTTGAACCTATCATTTAATAATCTCTCCTATAAAAATATTATATTATAAACGTACTATTTAATTATACAAAATATATAAAAGCTATTTTTGGATAAATTATGAACAAACTATGAACAATTTATGAACATAGGTATTAATGCACAAAAAACTCTCCCTTTTTATAGTAAATAGGGAGAGTTAGGCAAAAATCAGAAAATTTTTCAGTTTCTATATTAATTTATTTAATATCATCTTCACCCTGAAGAGCGTCATATCCTACCTCACCGGTTCTGATTTTAACAACATTTTCAACGTCAAAAATGAATATCTTGCCGTCGCCGATATTACCGGTATATAAAGCCGCCTTAGCCGCGTTTACGACTGTTTCAACCGGCACCTTAGATACAACCACCTCGGCTTTAACCTTAGGCAGAAGCTGCACATCGTCGCGTTCAACTCCACGGTAATATGACTTCTGACCCTTCTGCGTGCCGTATCCCATTACGTTAGTAATCGTAATGCCCCTGACATCAATCGCATTCAGAGCGTTCTTAAGAGATTCAAGCTTTTCCGGCTTACATATAATCGAGAGCTTTGTAAGCTTGCTGTTTTCACCGGCAGACGAACCGGATTTTATTGAAACAGGAACCGCCTTAGACATAGGAACTGATCCGGTTACATCTACTCCTGCTTTAGCTCCCTGCTTCTGAATTTCCTTAATACTTGCCGCCGACGGCATAAAATCGGCATAGCTTGACGGAAGATTATGCTCGGTTGCGTCCATTCCGAGAATCTCCTCCTCTGCGGAAGCTCTGAGACCCATTGTTTTCTTGATAACTGTAAATGTAACGATCATGGTAACTGCAACCCATGCGGCAACACAGACAACGCCAAGCGCCTGAGTGCCTAAAAGCTTTAACCCGCCGCCGTAAAACAAGCCTTTGTCAGTTGTAGAACCGTCGGCTAAAAGACCGACTGCAAGAGTACCGAAGGCGCCGTTTACGCAATGTACTCCGACAGCTCCGACAGGATCGTCTATTTTAAGAACCTTATCAATAAATTCTACTCCGAGAACAATAAGAATGCCGGCAACGGCGCCTATAATTGCCGCTCCTATCGGACTTACTGCATCGCATCCAGCCGTAATAGCCACCAATCCTGCCAGAGAACCGTTCAAGGACATTGATACATCCGGTTTACCGTATTTTATCCATGTAAACGCCATAGTTACGCAAGTGGCTATAGCGGCAGCCAAATTCGTGTTTACGAATACTTTTCCGGCAAGAGCAATGCTGTCGCCTTCCATTGAAACCGTGGAAGCTCCGTTAAAGCCGAACCAGCAGAACCATAAAATAAAGCATCCCAATGCGCCCAATGTCAAGGAATGTCCCGGAATAGCCTTCGGTTTGCCGTCCTTACCGTACTTGCCGATACGCGGTCCCAATATTGCAGCGCCCACAAGAGCGGCCACACCGCCGGTCATATGTACTGCCGTTGAACCGGCAAAATCGTGGAATCCCATTTCGGAAAGCCAGCCGCCGCCCCAGATCCAATGAGCTTCAATCGGGTAAACAATCGCACTGATAACTGCGCTGTATACAAGATAAGCGGCAAACTTAGTTCTTTCCGCCATAGCGCCTGAAACGATTGTCGCGGCAGTAGCACAGAAAACAGTTTGAAATATAAAAAATGCAAAAAACGGAACTCCGTCCGGAAGCATGCCGTTTCCATAATTAGCTTCAGACGCAATACCATGATATCCTCCTATAAAGGAGCCTGCGCCGAACATCAATCCGAAGCCGAGTATCCAGAAAATAGGAGTACCCAAACAAAAATCCATAAGATTTTTCATAATTATATTTCCGGCGTTCTTTGCCCTTGTAAAACCTGTTTCTACCATTGCAAAGCCTGCCTGCATAAAGAAAACCAACGCGGCTCCTAACAGTACCCAAATGGTATTTACTGATGAAAATTCCATAAAAATCATCCTTCCCATATTATCATCGGAAAACCGTAAACGGTTTTAAGCGGCACAATCGGTCATGATCGGTACCTAATCAGCCGAAAAGCCTTTAATAAACAAAAAAGGTGCTGTGAGCACGATCTCATGCCCACAGCACCTTTGCTGTCTGTAGCTTTAGTATATACCAAAATGATTATCTTGTCAAGAACTTTTTTACAAAAAATTTTCAATTTCTTTCTTCATTCCGTAAAGACACATTATATTCATAAGAAATTTTTTATTGAAATTTCAGCTTTAAAAATAAAAGATAAAAAGTTCCTGTAATTTATTCTTAATTTTTTTGAGAAAAGTACTTGACAATAATAAAAAAAAAGTGTATTATATATGACAGAGAGAACAAAGGTGTTCATCAGTATTGCGGATATTGTCTGCGGTGCTTATGAGCGCCTTTTTTTGTTTTGCAGACATTTCTGTTAAAAATACAGTTTCATTCAAGGAGGAACAGTTTTATGTTAAGAGAAGGGGAAGTTAGGATTCCTTCCGGATGCGCTATTTCCGGTATCTTTTCTAAAAAAGGCAAAACGCTCAACGGCCGTTCAATTATTGAATCCATAGCAACAATGCACGACCGTTCAAACGGTCTTGGCGGCGGCTTTGCGGGTTACGGAATTTATCCTCAATATAAGGACGCGTATGCGTTTCATATATTTTATGACAACACAAGCGCTAAGCTTGCATGTGAAAAATTTATAGATAAGCATTTTGACGTTATCAACCTTTCTAAAATACCAACAAAAAAAATTGCGGCTATAATGAACGAGCCGATTATTATGAGATATTTTGTAAAGCCGCTTCCGAACAGGCTAAAGGAATCTCAGCTTGACGAAAATGAATTTACGGTAAAATGTGTTATTAAGATAAACACTACCATAAACGGAGCATATGTGTTTTCCAGCGGAAAGAATATGGGAATTTTCAAAGCCGTCGGTTATCCTGAGGATGTCGGAGAATTTTACAGATTAGACGAATATGAAGGCTACTGCTGGACTGCTCACGGAAGATATCCTACAAACACCCCAGGCTGGTGGGGCGGCGCTCACCCGTTTGCGATGCTCGATTTGTCCATAGTTCATAACGGCGAAATATCCTCTTATGACGCTAACAGAAGATTTATTGAAATGTTCGGATATAAATGCACCCTGCTTACGGACACTGAGGTTATTACATATATTATTGATTATCTTCACAGACGGCTCGGTTTTTCATTCAAAGAGGTTTCTGAAATTATCGCCGCACCGTTTTGGGATACAATCGAATCGATGAAGCCTGAGGACAGAGAAAGACTGACGTATTTCAGAAACGCTTTCTCCAGTATGCTTATAACAGGACCGTTTTCTATAATGGTAGGATTCGACGGCGGTCTGATGGCTTTAAACGATAGATTAAAGCTGCGCTCCATGGTGGTGGGAGAAAAGGACGATATGGTCTATATTGCCAGCGAGGAATGCGCTATAAGAGTTATAGCGCCAGAGCTTGATAAAATTTGGTCTCCAAGAGGCGGAGAGCCTGTTATTGTTACTTTAGAGGAGGGACTCCAATAATGGATTATCAGTATCCGGAATTCGAAGTTGTACGCAATGCTGACAGATGCATCGGCTGCCGGGCATGTGAAAGGCAGTGTGCAAACGAAGTTCATTACTATGACGCGGACTTAGGCAAAATGATGTGCGACGATTCAAAATGCGTAAACTGTCAGAGATGCGTTACCATTTGTCCGACAAGGGCTTTGAAGATTATAAAATCCGACAACACCTTCAGAGAAAACGCTAACTGGACTATGGAAAATATAAAAGAAATATATAAACAGGCGGAATCAGGCGGCGTACTTCTTTCGTCCATGGGCAATCCTAAACCGCTTCCCGTTTATTGGGATAAAATTCTCATCAATGCGTCTCAGGTAACTAACCCGTCTATAGATCCGCTGAGAGAGCCTATGGAAACTAAAACATTTCTGGGCCAGAAGCCTTCGTCGGTGGTTAGAGATGAAAATGGTAATATCATCAATAATTTAACTAGCCAGCTTAAGCTTGAAGTGCCTATTATGTTCTCCGCTATGTCTTTCGGTTCCATAAGTAAAAACGCCCATGAAAGTCTTGCAAGGGCAGCAGCGGAGCTCGGTACATACTACAATACCGGCGAGGGCGGTCTTCATAAGGACTTTTATCAATACGGACCGAACACAATAGTTCAGGTAGCGTCAGGACGTTTCGGAGTTCACAAGGAATATCTTGAAGCTGGCGCGGCAATTGAAATAAAAATGGGGCAGGGCGCAAAACCGGGCATAGGCGGACATCTGCCGGGTACTAAGACTGTAGGAGAAGTTTCAAGAACAAGAATGATCCCGGAAGGCTCCGACGCAATTTCTCCGGCTCCTCATCATGATATATATTCAATCGAGGATCTCAGACAGCTTGTATTCTCTTTAAAAGAAGCTACAGAATATAAAAAGCCTGTAATTGTTAAAATAGCGGCAGTACATAACGTTGCCGCAATTGCCTCGGGAATAGCCAGAAGCGGCGCCGATATTATAGCCATCGACGGCTTTAGAGGCGGAACAGGAGCGGCTCCTACAAGAATCAGAGATAATGTAGGTATTCCCATAGAGCTTGCTCTTGCCAGCGTTGACGAACGTTTAAGGCAGGAAGGAATCAGAGGAAACGTATCTATAGTAGTGGGCGGAAGCATCAGAAATTCCGCTGATATCGTAAAAGCAATCGCTCTTGGAGCAGACGCAGTTTACATTGGCACTGCGGCATGTATCGCTCTGGGCTGCCACCAATGCAGAGCATGTCACGAAGCAAAATGTAACTGGGGTATTGCAACCCAGCGTCCGGATCTCGTAAAACGACTTAATCCCGATATCGGCTCCAGACGCCTTGTGAATCTTGTTTCGGCATGGGATCATGAAATAAAGGAAATGATGGGCGGTATGGGAATCAACTCAATAGAAAGTCTCAAGGGCAACAGGCTCATGCTCAGAGGCGTTGGTTTGAATGAAAAAGAGCTTGAAATTCTTGGAATAAAGCATGCAGGCGAATAAGGAGGACTTGACCCATGAAAAGAATTTACGTTAATGAAGAATGGTGTCTTGGCTGTCATCTATGCGAATACAACTGCGCTTTTGCAAATACAGCTTCCGCCGGAAAATCAAAGGCAAATGAAATGGCTAAGGCATTAAAGGGCAAAAAAATCTATCCGAAAATTCAGGTTGAGGAAAACGATGGAATCTATTTTGCGGTTTCCTGCCGCCATTGTACCGAGCCGCTATGCGTAAAGAGCTGTATCTCCGGAGCCTTAACCTTAAACGACGGTCTGATTGAATTAGATCAGGACAAATGCGTCGGCTGCTATACCTGTATTCTCTCATGTCCCTACGGAGCTATAATGCCTGCCGATAACGGGCATGTTGCTCAGAAATGCGAACTTTGCACTAAAAACTCATGCGGCGCACCGGCTTGTGTCGCCGGATGTCCCAATAACGCCATTGTCTATGAAGAAAGATGATAAGAGGAGTGATAAGATGAATTATGTAATTATCGGAAATTCCGCTGCGGCAGTCGGCTGCATTGAAGGAATACGAAAAAATGATAAGGAAAATAAAATTACCGTTATTTCCGAAGAAAAGCATCATACTTATTCACGTCCGCTTATTTCTTATCTTCTATACGGTAAAACAGACAAAGAAAGAATGAAATTCCGTCCCGACAGTTTTTATAAAGATAACAATGTAACCGCTATTCTCGGAAAAAAAGCAGTCCGGATTGATCCTGAAAACAAAAACGTCGTTCTTGACGACGGAAAATCAATCTCTTATGATAAATTGCTTGTGGCGACAGGTTCAAGACCATTTATACCTCCCGTAAAAGGATTGGAAAAGGTAAAAAACAAATATACTTTTATGACGCTTGACGACGCCGAAAAGCTAAACAGTAATCTTAACAAGGATTCAAGAGTACTGATAATAGGCGCCGGACTTATCGGTCTTAAATGCGCGGAAGGAATACTTAGTAAAATAGGCAGACTGACTGTTGTTGATCTCGCCGATAGAATTCTGCCTTCTATATTGGACGAAACAGGATCTGAACTCGTCCGGAAATCAATAGAGGATAAGGGCGTAAATTTTATCCTCGGAGCATCGGTTTCTGAATTTAACGAAAACAAGGCAATATTGACTAATGGCGAAACTATAGAATTCGACGCACTGGTTATCGCTGTGGGAGTAAGACCTAATACGGAGCTTATCAAAGATGCGGGGGGAAATGTGAATAAAGGTATAGTTACAGATAGCTTATGCCGTACCTCTCTTCCGGAAATTTACGCTGCCGGAGACTGTACTGAAAGCCGCGACATTACAACCGATACAGACAGAATATTAGCTCTTCTTCCAAACGCATATATGCAGGGGGAAACTGCCGGTCTTCATATGACTGGTACTGATAAGCCCTATGATAAAGCTATACCCATGAACGCAATAGGCTTTTTTGATTATCATATGATAACTGCCGGCAGCTATGACGGTGAAAAAAGCCTTTACCAAAACGGAGAAAATTATAAGATGCTTGTTACCAAAAACAATCTTTTAAAAGGATATATTATGATAGGGGATATTTCAAGAGCAGGTATTTATACAAAGCTTATACGCGAACAAATTCCGCTGGATAAAATTGACTTTGAGCTTATCAAGGAAAAGCCGCAGCTTATGGCTTTTTCAATTTCTGAAAGAAAAGAACAGCTTGGAGGTGTCAGATAATGAGAATTACTGCCGGACTTATGCATTTTAAAGAATTAAACGAACAGGTACGTAGCTCCCCTGAAAATCACATATATATTGACAATTGCATTGGCCAGCGTTATATCGCAAGCGGACTGTCACATAAAGAGGTAATAATCAACGGAACTCCCGGTAACGCTCTCGGTTCTTACTTAAACGGAGCAGATATAATTGTAAACGGAAACGCGCAGGACGCAACCGGAGATACTATGAACGACGGTTCAATTATTATCCACGGCTCTTCAGGAGACGCTACCGGCTATGCAATGAGAGGCGGAAAAATATTTGTCCGTGACAACGCCGGCTACAGGGCGGGAATACATATGAAGGCCTATGAGGAAAAGATTCCTGTGCTTGTTATCGGAGGAAAAGCGGGCAGTTTTCTCGGAGAATATCAGGCTGGAGGCATTATAATAGTTCTGGGGATCAACTGCGATAAAAATACTCCCCCTGTCGGACATTTCTGTGGAACCGGAATGCACGGAGGCAAAATTTATATATGTACAGAAAAGCTGCCTCTAAACCTTCCGGCACAGGTTTCTGCGAAAAAGGCGACCTCCGATGATATTTACGAAATAAAGGATCTGCTAAAGGAATATTGCGGTAATTTTGATTATGACATTTCTAATATTATTAATAAAAGCTTTTATGTACTAACTCCTAACAGCCAGAATCCATATAAAAGACTTTATACAAATAACTAAAAAAACTCCCGCTTTTGCGGGAGCTTTTACAATATTACAGTAAAGCATGTTATTCCATTTTCATGAAAAGCCTTAATTGAACCTCCATGAGCCTCTACTATTGATTTGGCAATATTAAGACCAAGCCCTGAGCCTCCGGTTTTTCTGTTTCTTGAACAATCCAGCCGATAAAACCTGTCAAAAAGTTTATTCATTTTATCAGGTTCTATATAATTACTGGTATTTGCAACAGAAAGACTTATCTTACCAGTTTTTTGATCTTCAGATAAGCGAGCGGTAATTCTGCCGTTTTCGGTAGAATATTTATGAGCGTTATCAAGAAGTATATTTACTAGCTGCTTTATTTTATCTTCATCGCCTTTAAAATAAATATTATCTTCAATATCCGTTTCAAGTAATTTACCGCTTTCATAAATAATTGACTCAAACTGCAGGCATATGCTCGACATAACCTCGCTTAAGCTGAAACGATCCGCGGCAAGCTTCATTTCATTTGAATCATACTTGGCGATATAAAGCATACTGTTTACCAGCTTCGTCATACGCTTAGTTTCTTCCTTTATATAATTAAGCCATTTAGACTGGCTTTTAACCGTTTCGTTTTCATTGGACAAAATAACATCGGTGTTTGCTGAAATAACAGTAAGCGGAGTTTTCAATTCATGTGACGCGTCCGCAACAAACTGCTTCTGCTGCTGCCATGCCTTATCGACAGGTTTAATAGTCCAATTAGCCAATAAAACGCTTATTCCGAAAATTATAATGACTCCGACGCTTCCTATTATAATAAAAATGAATAACATTCTGTTTATTGTAGAAATTTCAAGCGTTCTGTCAAGAAAGACTATCCTGCATCCGCCGCCTATCATTCTGGGATTATCCTTTTTCATGTATCTAAGCTTATAATCCCCTATAGTAAGCTTTCCTCTGTCGCTTTTATCATTATAAATTCTTATTGCCGCTTCCTCTATGTCCTCCTCGTCCGCGTCATCTAAATACTGATAGACTATCCTATCAATATCATCGTTTTGATTAAACTGAACCATTATATAGGCGCGTTTGACATTTCCTCTGTAAGGATCGGGAAATTCTAATTTTGGAGGCTGAGATTCTTTTTTTTCAGTAGTAGCTATTACTGTCGTTCTACTTTCAGAAGAAGCTTTATCGGCGGAAGTAGTGTACGTAGATTGAGTAACTGCCGATTCCTGCTGAAAACTATCGTTGTTTCCTTCCTTTACGCTGTCTTCAGCAGGTAAATGCGGATTGATATTTACAGCATTATCTGTCCGGCTGCTGCTATCATCGTTTTCTGATTCATCATTATTATCATCATTTTCCTTATCATCTTCAAAATCATTTTCCGATGAATCAGGATCTTCTTTATCAGGATTCGAATTATCCGGCTTTTCAGGGGACGTGGGATCAGGCTTCTTCTCAGGATACGGATCAGGAACAAACGGATCTTCCGGGAACGGCGTATACTGCTCGTTTCTGTCCCAATTGAAATCTCCGCCTTCATTCTTCTGATTATTGTTCTGACTGATATAACTCATCTGAGCTAAAAATCCGCCGTTTTCAGTAACCGTTTCATTTTCGGCTGATTCCATAATTTTATCAGGCTTATTAAAATTTATATCCTTCTCGTTTAATATTGATTCAATCAATTCATAAGAAATTCTGACCTCCGAGCTGTACATATACGCAAATATTCCCGTAAGCACACCAAAAAGCACGCAGGTAAGTATGCTCATATTAACAATAATAAATCTTCGCCTGAGTTTTTTTATCATTCAAGATTCCTCCAGACGATACCCTACTCCCCTAACAGTCTTTATAGAAGTTGCAGAATGAATATGTCTAAGCTTTTTTCTTAAAAAAGAAATATAAACTTCAACATTATTATATTCAGCGTCTGAATCATATCCCCATATTTTTTCAATCAGCAGCTCTTTGCTGATTACCTTATTGGGATTATTAAGAAGATATTCCATTATGCTGAATTCCTTCAGACCAAGACTGAGAGAACCGTCTCTTCCAGACAGCTCATAAGTCTGAAGATTAAGAGAAATATCAGAAAATTTCAAGCTGTTATCATTCAGCGAACTGTCCACTCTTCTTGAAAGGGATCTTATTCTTGCAAGAAGCTCCTCCATAGCGAAGGGCTTTGTAAGATAATCGTCCGCTCCCAAATCAAGACCCTTCACTTTATCTGAAATCTCGTCCTTTGCCGTCAAAAGCAGAACAGGACAAGCTATCCCTTCAAGCCTTAGTCTGCGAAGTATTTCCAAACCGTTCATGCCGGGAAGCATGATATCCAGAATTATAATATCGTAGATTCCTGAAACAGCGTTATCATAACCGTTTTCACCATTATAACAGGTATCCACCAGATATTTATTTTTTGTAAGGATGTGAGCAAGAGCCTCAGCTATAGCTTCCTCGTCTTCAACAACAAGAATCCTCATAATTTCCTCCGAAATCAATATCTTTTCTTTTGTGAGCCGCTGCCGCGCCTATATTTATTACCACCGCCGAATGAATTTTTTCCTATATAATCCGAATTATTTTTTCTTCCGTAATTTCTATTTTTATCAGAATAGCTCTTTCCCTCATAAAGCTTAACTGTAACTTTATTCCCGTTTATACGACTGTTATTCATAGAATCTATGATAAAACCGCTTTCGGCGTCAGGAACCTCAACAGTAGTATATTTATCATGAATATCAATTTTTCCGAAATTCTTTCCGGACATACCGGTAGCGTCAACAAGAGCGCCTAAAATAAAATTAGGAGCTATTTTATGTTTTCTTCCGACATTGATATTAACCTTAACGATTTTACCGTTTCCGTTTCTTCTGATTCTTCTTTCAGTCTTATAGACTACAGACTGAACATCGGGAATATTATTAAGATCCTTCCCTATTCTTTTGCTGCAAAGCGCCCTTGCTATATCTTCAACAGATATATTTTTTTCTTTAAGAATCTCAATTAAACGATCCGTCTCAGGTAAAACTTCCTTCTTACATGCGGCTGATATTTTCTCGGCAAAATCGGCAAGCTTAGCCTCCGCGACCTCGCTTCTCGTCGGAAGCTTACCCTCTGCTATATCAGACTTAGTATATTTTGCAACAGCTTTCATTGAATAAACCTGTTTTCTTCCAGAAAGCAAGGTGTAGGCCTTACCTGATTTACCTGCTCGTCCCGTTCGCCCGATACGGTGTATATAATATTCGTTATCCTGCGGAAGATCATAATTGAAAACGGCGTCAACGCCGCTGACATCTATTCCTCTGGCAGCTACGTCGGTCGCCACAAGAACGCTTATTCTGCCGCTTTTAAAGGATTTCATTACGCTCGTTCTCTGCATCTGCTTCATATCGCCGTGAATCCCTTCCGCCCTGATTCCCTTTTCAGCTAAATACTCTGTAAGCTCATCTACCATTTTTTTAGTGTTACAGAAAATCATTGATGATTTCGGAGCGTTATAAAGCCATAAAACATATAAAGCGTCAGCCTTTTTATCAGAATTTACAACATAATAGGACTGATCTATAGCCTCAACAGTACGGCTTTTCGATAGAGTTTTTATAACCACCGGATCATTCTGAAAATTTTCTGTTATTGCCATTATTTCCGGAGGCATTGTAGCGGAAAAAAGAATTGTCTGACGTTTTTCAGGAACATATCCCAAAATTTCCTCAATATCCTCCCTGAAGCCCATATTCAACATTTCGTCCGCCTCATCGAGTATAATCGATTGTAAATCGGCAAGCTTCAAAGTTCGGCGCCTGATATGATCCATAACGCGGCCCGGCGTTCCTACAACTATGTTAGCCCCCCTTTTTAATTCATGAATCTGACGATCCATGCTTGAGCCGCCGTAAACGGCTGATACCTTAACCCAAGGCATAAACCGGGAGTATTTTTTTATTTCCTCAGCCGCCTGAACGGCAAGCTCCCGCGTAGGACATAATATGAGCGTCTGAACTTTACCATTGTTTTCACGGCAGATATTTTCAACTGCAGGTATACCGAAAGCGGCAGTTTTTCCAGTTCCTGTATTTGAACGTCCGATAATGTCCCTTCCGGATAATATCACAGGTATGCTTTTTTCCTGAATCTCTGTCATATCCGTATAGCCGATCTGATCTATTGCTTTCAGCATTTCACCTGATAGCTGAATTTCATTAAACTGCATTTAACAATTCCTTTCATCTCTTTAATTTATTTATTATATCACAACTACCGTAATAAGTCAATCAAGTGATGCCGATTGACTTTTACAAAAAGAAATGATACAATATTTTTAATTGAAAACGGGAGGGAAATATAAAAATGACTGAAAAAGAAATATCTGAAATCCGCCGCAGATTTAATATAGATAAAACAAATATATCCTGTATAAGAGGATGTTACGTCAATGAAAATAAAGAAATAATTTCTGATTTCAATCAATTTTTCGGTACTATACCAAGAAATGAGGCCGAGGAACTGCTTACTATTATAAAAAAGACATTATCCGGAACAATAGGGAAAAACCTTATTGACATTGAATTTTCCAATCAGCAGGTTATTGACAGCGACGAACACAAACTGCTTATGCGACTCAGGGATTCGGCATTAAACGATGATGAAGCGGTTGCCGAACTCTTTGCCGGTATAATTCGTTCTCTTATGCTGGAAGGAAAATATTTGATACTTCTGACCTTTGACAAATACGACGTTCCGTCCTATTCAAAGGACGATATAAAAATTGAAGACTCCTCTGAAGTATTTTCATATTTAATCTGTGCAGTGTGTCCGGTAAAAATGACAAAACCCGCGCTAAGCTATTATGTAAATGAAAATCAATTTCGCAATATCTCTGTTGACTGGATTATAAATACTCCAGAGCTTGGTTTTATGTTTCCTGCTTTTGACGATCGGCAATCAAATATTTATAACGCGTTATACTATTCCAAAAGCCCCGCTGAAAATCACGAAGAGCTTGTCGAAGCTATATTCAAAACTGAAATACCAATGCCTGCGGCGGCTCAAAAAGAAATATTCAATTCTATTCTTGAGGAAACCGTTTCGGAGGATTGCAGCTACGAGGTGCTGCAAACGGTACATGAACAGCTTTCATCTATGATTACAGAGCATAAGGAGCGCAAGGAGGAAGCTCCGCTCGTAATATCAAAAAATACGGTAAAGGACGTTCTTTCCTATTGCGGTGTAGCCGAACCGCATATAGACGAATTTGATAAAAAATTTGATAACGAATTCGGCGAAAATGCTGAATTAAGTCCTAAAAATATCATTGACGTAAAGAAATTTGAAGTATGTACACCGGATATAACAATTAAAGTAAATCCTGAACGTAAGGACCTTGTAAAAACTCGTATTATAGACGGAGTTAAATACATAATGATTCGTGCTGACGATAATGTGGAGGTTAACGGAGTAAATATAAATATTGTATAATAGAAAAAATCGCTTCTTAAATATCAGAAGATGTCAAAGCAAATTGATGAGGTTGTTCGCCATTATACAGGAGCAGTTATGGCTGTTATGCAAAACCACAAAAAACAGAAATAAAAACGAGAGTTCAAATCCAGTACGCTGAACCCTCGTTATTTTTATTCTATCTTTTATATAAAAAAGGAGGAAATTGTAATGCCAAAATTAAAAGCAGCAGCTTATTGCCGAGTAAGCTCAGATTCTATCAAGAAAAGATTGCCGACAGAAAAAGAGCTTGCAATAAACAGAAAATACGCAATATAAAAATTATTTTTGCGTTAATTCTTTCGTTAATTTATAATGTGAAATTTGCATACCTTCACGCTGATAAAATCGGTGCGCATCAGTACGCTCCATATTACTTGCCACTTCAATCTGAATGCAATGATTCTGTTTTGCTACAATCTCAGCCTCATGAATAAGTTTTTTTCCGATTCCTTGCGAACGATAATTTTTTTCGATAATCAGTTCCATAATTTCTGCAATTTTTCCACAGTGATGAAGCTGCATTTCCATTCTGATATGAAGCATTCCTATAATTCTGCCATGTTTTTTATACACAAGAATCACATGGCCCGGGTTTGACATAATGCCTTCATAATACCTTTTGAACGCTTCAAATATAAACGTAGTTTTTTCGAGGTCACACACCAAACTATAAATACTCTGGAAGTCAGCAACTGAAGCGCGATAAATCATTTCATTCCTCCTCCATTTTCAAAACTGCCTCTACGCCGCTTAATTCAGATAAAAAATCTCCAATTTCCACATTTACATTTTCAAATTCTCCGTGAAAGTCGCTTCCGCCGGTCAGAAACAACCCATATTTCTCTGCATATCGGCGGATTATGATTTTATCGCTTTCACTGTTGGAATGATGATTCACTTCCAGACCGTCCAGACCGTTCTTTGAAAGTTCAGGAATAAGACAAAAATTCTGCTGCTGTCCGCTGTGAGCAAGAACGGCAAGACCGCCGGCTTCTTTAATTGTATTCAGCGCTTCGATAGGAGAAATATACTGAATATCAAAGTCGCAGATTCCGTTGTTTTTAAAAACGCTGTAATAAAAATCACCAAACATCTCCGAAACTTTTCCGCGTCTGAGCAGATATTCCATAATGTGCTGCTTATAGATATATTTTCCGTCTGCCACGCGCAGTTCTTCCGTATTGATATCATAACCGTTCTCATTTAGAATTCTTATCTGTTTCAGGGAATTTTCATGTCTTGCCAAAAGGGTTGGCTGTACAACTTTTTCAACAATTTCAGGATATCTTATACCATAGCCAAGCATATGTACCTTGAAATTATTTTCATAATCATAAGCGGATATTTCAATTCCCGGTATTACTTTAACTCCATGCTCAATTTTCGGAATCTGCTGAAAATGCGATACTGTATCATGATCAGTGACTGCAATCGCATCAAGTCCCTTTTTCTTTGCAAATTCTATCAGCTCCGGAATGGTAAAACTTCCGTCTGACACTGTAGAATGCATATGCAAATCTGCTTTTATCATGCAAATGCTCCTTCTGATATATTATAGACCTTATCGCAGAGTCCGTCCATAAATTCTAAATCGTGAAAAATACCGATCATACTTGTTCCCTCTTTTTTCAGCTTCATAAGCATTTCCTTAACGGGAATTTTCGACTCATTGTCAAGAGAAGCAGTCGGTTCATCAAGAAGCATCAAACGAGGTTTTTTTACCATAGTATGTGCAAGATTTAAGCGAAGCCTTTCGCCCCCGGAAAAAGTATTCGGATAGATGTCCCAAAGATTTTCCGGCAGACGAAAATAACAAAGCATTTCCTCTGCTCTTTTTTCCGAATCAAGCTTATTTTCTCCGATCTCCAGAAGCGCCTGCATGACGTGTTCTTTTGCGGTAGTTCTCGGCATAACACTCAGAAACTGTGATACATATCCTATTTCATGATTTCTGATATAGATAATTTTACGTTCCGGAGCCTCAGAAAGATTGATTTTTCCAAAAGCTGTGCTGTCGTAAATAATATCGCCCCATGAAGGAATATAGGTGCGGTTAATACATTTCAGTATAGTGGATTTTCCCGCGCCTGATCTGCCGACAATGCCAATAAAATCACCCTGTTCAAGCGTAAAACTTATATTTTCGCAGGAACGGATCATGCGGTTTGCATGATGCATACAGAACTGTTTCCCAAGATTGCTGATTGTAAGTATACTCATAATGACTGCCTCCTGTATTCCACCCGCGAAGTGGTTTTTCCATCAACAAGAACGTGCGTTACAACAGGATAGCCGTCCAAAATATCGGCAATAACAATATCTGCTTTTTTTCCGGCTTCAAGCGAGCCGTAATCTTTATCAATTCCCATTGCTTTCGCCGGATTCAGCGATACCTTGTTGACCATATCGGGAAGCTTCTGTCCGTATTTTTCACACATTACAAAAAGACTGTGCAGCAGCGCCTGCGGAAAATAGTCGGAACAAAGAATATCCACGCTATTATTTTCGATTGCATTTGCCGCGGACATGTTACCGGAATGAGAGCCGCCCAGAAGAATATTAGGCGCTCCCGCAACGGTATAGAATCCCATTTCATGGGCTGTTTTGGCTGTTTCTTCAGTAATGGGAAATTCGCTGATATTTACGCCAAGCTTCTTATTCAGCTTCAGTTTTTCTTCTGTATCATCATCATGAGAGGCAACTGTAATGCCATTTTCCTGCGCCATCTCTGCTAATTCCTTAAGCTGTTCAAAGGAAAGCGTGTCTTTTGTTTTATGATACTCCATAACCTCGTCAAAGGTTTTTCCTTCGTTTTCCATTCCGTTATATTTATCCACCGTATCACGATAAACCTCCAGATTACGGTACTGTCCTTGTCCGGGCGTATGATCCATGAAAGAAATCTCATGAATCAGATGTCTTTTAATCATATCCTTTGCAATATCATACCCGTCAACATTATCAATTTCAAGGCGCAGATGAAAACGATGATGAATAAGATGAAAACGGCTCTGGATATCTGCAATCAGATTTGCCATTTTTAAAACGCTTTCTTTATTGCGCAGAGGACTTTTGCCTAGAAGTTCGTCTTTATACAAAGAAAAAGAATGATATATCGTCGTAATGCCAAGCTGTAACAATTCCTTTTCACATTCCTTCAGCGCAAGCTCAAAAGGAAACTTTGCAGTGGGGCGCGGATAGATAAATTGCTCTATTTTATCCGAGTGAACGTCTATAAATCCCGGCATGACATATCTTCCGTGTGCGTTTATAACCTTGTCCGCCGAAACCTTTTCGCCGGTAATACTGATAATCCTATCATTTTCAATCAGCAGCGTCTTGCTGTCTATCACTTCATCAGGCGTAATAATTCTTCCGTTTTTAATTGCAATCATAAAATGACTTTCTCCTTTATAACAATGAATGTACAAGCTGCTGCGTATAAGCTTGCTGAGGATCTTCTAAAATCTGATCCGTAAGACCGCTTTCAATAATCTTTCCGTCAAGCATAACAACCGTTCTGTCAGCAAGCATTCTGATAACCGCAAGATCGTGAGATACAAGAAGAATCGAAATTCCATACTCCGCTTTTATTTTCCGTATCAAATCAAGAACTCTCGCCTGAACAGATAAATCAAGACCTGTAGTAACTTCATCAAGAAGCAAAACAGACGGGTTATTGGCGAGCGCTTTTGAAATCTGAACACGCTGCTGCATTCCTCCTGAAAAATTTTTAGGAGCTTCACTCATACGTGATGTAAGAATTTCCACGGCTGAAAGCAGTTCTTCAGCGCGCTTTGTCATGTAATGCGCATTGCGATTGCCGGCAGAAATTAATTTTTCCGCAATATTTGACGCCGCTGAATATTCCATTCGCAGTCCACGAATAGGATTCTGATACACCATTCCCATCACACTGTTTTTGATATGACGTTTTTCCGCAGCGCTTGCGGTCCATATACTTTCAGAACCATTTTTATATCCGTCAAGAAATGCTTCTCCGGAGGTTGGCTCAATATCAAAATATAAGCTTTGCATAAGCGTAGACTTGCCGGAACCGCTTTCACCGACAATTCCAAGTACTTCTCCGGGATAAACGTCAAGTGAAATATTATTTGCCGCCCAGACCGTACCGCAGACAGTACATCTGTTTTTTTCAAGATGCGTCCGGCATTTTTCACAGCCGCGGCCATAGCGAACTGTAAGATTATTAACGCTTAGGACCGGCTTTTCATCAATTGTCATGAGAACGTACCTCCCTGCAATAAGCTGTATCTGAACACTGATAAACTTTTTCACCTGTTTTTTCATCGAACATCTCATCAAGATATGTATTCGTACTGCCGCAGAACCGGCAGCATTTGCCTTTAAAATTTTCACGTTCAAAAGGTACGTCATCAAATGCAAGGGATTCCACATTTGTATACGGCGGTATGGCATATATTTTTTTCTCTCTGCCTGCGCCAAACAAATATAGGCACTCCGACTGATGAAGCTTTGGGTTATCAAATTTCGGAATAGGACTGGGATTCATAATATATCTGTTTTCAACGGTACATGGATATTCCGTAGGAATTGTTACTTTACCGTATTTCACGATACTTTCGTACAGTTGTAGCCAAATAGGTGCATAATCCATTTCAGCGTGCATTTTTTTTGTGACTTCTTCTTTCGGCTCTACGATACGCAGCGGTTCCGGAATTGGAACCTGAAATACAAGAATCTGGTCGTTTCTCAGAGGAGTTTCAGGAATGCGGTGACGTGATTGTATAAGCGTTGCTTCGCGGGCGCTTTCTGTAGTTTCCGCATCGGTACACAGCTTTACAAATTTCTTGATATTTACGGCATTTACGCTGTCGTCGCTGCCTTGGTCAATAACTTTTAATATATCCGAAGGACCTATTAACGAAAGAGTAAGCTGAATGCCGCCCGTTCCCCAGCCTCTGCCAATAGGCAGTTCTCTTGAGCCAAAAGGCACCTGATATCCCGGAATTGCCACAGCTTTCAGGATACAGCGGCGTATTTCACGCTTTGAGCCTTCGTCTAAAAAAGCGTAGTTATACTGTTCATTTCTCTTCATTATTTTGATTCCCCCGTGTTTTTCTCACTGCATCAAGCTTTGACTGGAATGTGACATAATGAGGCAGCTTCAGGTGTGAAATAAAACCGTTCATTTCAAGACAATCGCCATGAGTCAGCACAAATTCCTCGTCCTGAGCCGGATAATCTCCACCCTGTTCCAGTTCTCTGTCAATCACGGCCATTGCAATCGCTTTATTTTCATTTCTGCCGAAAACAGCGCCGTAACCGCAGGCAAGCTTTAATTGTTTTTCATCGCTTGCCGAATGAAAAGTTTCCGCTTCTGTCAGCAGTATTTCGCCAAGAGAAATAGTTTCTTCTTTCTTATAAGGATATGGTATTTCAAGTTCCACATAACCGCTGCGAAGTTCTCCAACAGTGGGATGAACCTGACCGAAACCTCTCAGAACCGAATAGGAAAGCCCTGAAAGAAAACCCGTATCGGCTCTTGTCATGGTTTGCAGTCTTGCACTTCTTGCAGCCGGAAATTCAAGCAGTTTCTCTGTTACATCACATGGCGGCGTATTATCCTCGTCATAAGTATCTATCAGTCCTTCCTTTTTAAGCAGCGAAGAAACTCTATCATAGAATTTTATTTTTTCAGGAGCCTGCTCCGCTAAAATTTGTTTAAATCTTTCGCTCAGCTCAGATGAATTTTCGTTTTCACTTTCAAAATGTATCAGCCTATGCGTGTAATCATAGGTTGCACCTAAAAGCTGCCCGCCGGGAATATCCTTGAAGGCCGCTGAAATACGTCTGATAATTCGCATATTGTCAGTATTTACAGGCGCTGTGTAATGACTGCGTTTCAATGTAGAACGGTATGCACGAAGCAGAAAAACCGCTTCTTCTGTAGAGCCTTCGCATTGTTTTAAGGCCAGGGCGGCATAGGACTTTGCATAAAGCCCGGCTTCGCTCATTACCTTGTCGATCAGCAAACCGAATTTTTCAGTAACCGACTCCAATTCAATATCTTTATCTGTGCCGCTGCGGTAGTAATCAAGAAGCTGAATGCTTGCTTCAATTGCCTCTTCACCGCCGGAAACCGCTGAATATGCCATCAGGAACTCCTCCTTTTTACAAGACGTGGAATGCAGGCAACTTCCCCGCTTTCCGTTACAAAAATCATATCAATGCCTGTCGGATACTCATACTCGCATTTATCACGGAGACTAATGGAATTATATATAATATCCGAACATGAAAATTTTAATGTACCGTCAATTCCGGGACCGTAAAGTTCCATGATATTATCGTGATTTTTGTTATTTTTAATTATTAACACCGCGCTTTTATGAGGATCGGTAAGCGTTCCGCATTTTGCCTTCTCAAAAATATCCGGAAGCATTTTTAAATCTGAAACAAAGATAAAATCAGCATTGGAAATATCCGCTTGTTCAGAGAGCGTTACAAGCTGAATATCTCTTTCAAGCTCTTCATTACCGCATCCCGAAAAGGTTACTTCATTATCGAGCAAAGTCACAGCAAGGGCAATAAATTCCTTATATTCGCCAAAGAGTCTGCTCTTTTGCTCTGCAATCGACACTGTTCTCGCAGGATTTGACATTGCTTCAAGTACCTTTCTGAATACAGCTTGTGTATCAAAAACCTCGTCGAAACTATGAAGTGTATTCATTCATTAACCTCCGAATCCATTGCGTGAAAGTCGACTTTCGTCTTTTGGAACATGGCGTTTTCACGTTCCTTTTTGAGAACTTGTTCTTTTTCCCACTCAATGAGAATATCGTATTCTGTAAAAACTCCTTTATTGCAGGCTGCGTCAATGACCGCCATATTCAGAACCTTATCAAAATCATCGCCAATTGTTACAGCCGTTCCTACGACGTCGTCGAGGGAAACGACAGCTTCGCAGACAATTGTTTCGCCAATGTAGAAAAGACTGTTTTTAACAGGCTCTCGCATCTGAATCATAGCGAGCGATTTTTCAGGCTTTTTTATAATTGTAATTCTGTGACTCTCCTGAATAGAGTTTCCCATCGCAATTACATCAGAACGCTCCGCACCGGAAAGGATACGGAAGAGTCGTTTTTTTTCCATGTTGATTCTCCTTATTTTACTTTTGCTTTAATTTTAGTTGATACCGTTTCGAGAATAATAACGGTGATTACCACAATATAGGTCAGAAATCCCATTTCATGCAGGTCAAAATAAAAGCTGCCTGCCATAAACAGATTAAAACCGATTCCTCCTGCGCCTGCCGCTGCGCCGACTGCTACAGCATTTGTGAAATTGATTTCAAAACGCATAAACGTCCACGCCACCATTCTGCTGACAGAAGCCGGAATAATCGCCTGAAATACGATTTGCCAGAAGCTTGCGCCGCTTGCACGCAGAGCTTCTATTGTACCGTTGTCAATTTCCTCAATGGACTCCGCATAAACCTTTGTGAGATAGGCAAAGCTGTGAAATGTCAGACCAACAACAGCTGCAACGCTTCCAAGACCTGCCGATACTGCAAAAATCAGTACCCATAAAACAGTCGGAACTGCTCTGACCAATGCGACAATGCTTTTTATAATATTTGCAGTTACAGACGAAGAAATATTCTTCGCGCAGAGAAGCGAGCAGAAAAAAGCAAGAACCGCGCCGAATACCGTGGACAAAACGCCAAGGCAAAATGTAATCAGCAGCTGATATAAAATAGAACTCACGGAATCTCTTGAAAGCTTCGGCTGTAAAAACACTGCTTTGATATTGTGAAAAGTTGCAGATACGGCGTCAAAAAAATCAATATCCTTATAATCAAAGGTCATAAAAGCATATATTGTGAGCAATATCAGCGATACTCCCAGAATTTTCATTGCAATGCCGCTTTTGCTCTGTATGCCGACTTTTATTTTGCCGTTTCTATGTCGCTTTGCATGTGAATTCCAAATACTTCTTTCTGTAAGAAAAACCGAATTTTCCATTACATAATCACTCTCCTTATCAGATTTGAAAATGTTTCAATTGCAATTACCATAACAATAATCAGCAGCACTACAAGACTTGCGGAACTGAAGTCCAGACGCTTGTAATACATATCAAACAGATAGCCGATTCCCGTTGCGGTCAGCATTCCGATAAGTGTGGAACTTCTAATATTTGTTTCAATCATGTACAGAACCCATGTAACAATTCCTGTTATGGAGGAAGGAATAATTCCCTGAAATACGATTTGAATAAAACCCGCTCCCGAGGCTTGCAGCGCCTCAATGCAAGAGGAACTTACCTCGTCAATGGTTTCTATAAATGCTCTTGTCAGCATTCCGAATGTTGTGAAAAACAACGCAAAAAATCCTGTTAAAATATTTTGTCCAAATGAAAACATTAACAGCATTGCCCATACTACATCGGGGACATTCCGAAAAAATGCCGCAATAATTCTCACAGTTCTGTTGATTATACCATTGAATCCAGTCGCCTTTGAACCGAATAAACTGAAAAAGAATGCGCAGACCGCTGCGATTACTGTAACCGCAGCCGACAATAACGCCGTTTCAATCAATTTATCAACAATTTTAGGCAGACGTTTCATAGCAAGTTCATCGGGCATCAGATTTTCGGCAATCCATGCAAAAGCTTGGGGAAAGGAGGATACCCCCTGTGCTAAGTGAAACTGCGTAACAAATGACGAGCCGAAGTAAAGAAGCAGAAAAACAATAATGACAGCCGTATATGTAAGCTTGCGTTTTACAAAAACTTTTTTAATCTGTCCGTCCATATTAAGCTCCCTGTGAATCCATTATCAAATCGCTGTCGGAGGATTGATAAATCTCGTGAATCTTTTTCTTCGTCAGTTCTTCGGGCGTTCCGTCAAATACAATTTTCCCCGACGAAACGCCCAGAATGCGCTGCGAGTATTTCATTGCGACCTCTACCTGATGGAGATTCACAATACATGTGATTTTCTGCTTTTGATTTATCTGTGAAAGATGGTCCATAATCGTTTTTGAAGCTTTTGGATCGAGAGAAGCTATCGGCTCGTCACAAAGAATCAGTTTCGGTTCCTGCATAATAGCGCGGGCAATACCCACACGCTGTTTCTGTCCTCCGGAAAGTGCGTCGCAGCGTTTATATGCTTGTTCAGCCAGTCCAAGCTCGTTCAATATGGAGAAAGCCTTTTCTTTTTCTGTTTCACTATAGCTTCCTAACATACCGCTGATTGCAGATTTTTGTCCAAGTCTGCCGTGCAGTACATTCTCAATAACGCTGAGCCGGTCAACTAAATTATAATGCTGAAAAATCATGCCTGTTTTAGTACGGACTTTTCTTAGATCTCTTTTTCCAAGGCTGAGAATATCATCTCCGTCATAAATTATATTTCCGTCTGTCGCGTCAATCAAACGATTTATACAGCGCAGTATGGTGGATTTTCCTGCGCCCGACGGTCCTATAATTGATACAAATTCGCCTTTTTCAACAGAAAATGAAACATCATCCAAAGCTTTTGTGGAATTATTATATACCTTGTTTACATGCTGAAACTCCAGAATAGGCATTTTTCCACCTCATCTCATGATTCCATATTGCGGATCGGATCATACCAGGAATCCTCCACAGTCAGAAAGCACATTTCTTCGGATTTCTTTTCATAAAGTCCGAGTTCTCCGGAATCATCGGTATAAAATATAAGCGGATTGCCGCTTACCGCGTCGGAAGTAAACAGTTCTTGTATTGCTTTTACATCTTCCGGACTGATAACGTCTCCGTTATAAGCAAACGGACCGTTCAAAACAGGGATAGATTGAATTACCGTATATTCTGCACCTGTTACAGTATCAAACGGAGCGGAAGCGTTACTCTTGATCGCGTAAACGCTGCCTGTTTCGTGTTCATTTCCGCTTACATGGTCTGCATAGGGAGCAAGCTCAATATCGCAAAAGGCAGCAACATCGCATTTACCGGACAGCAGATTAAACGCTGAGCCTTGATGAGAACCGCCGAACAGAACTTCAGAGAAAAACGCGTCGCTTCCTCCTTCAAGCAGATCGTCAACAATGAGATCGTCGGAAGAGAAATGAGAAATGATATTATTCGTAGGAACCTTAAATCCTGAAGTTGAGCTGTTGGAAACAAAGGATATTTTACTGCCCTTAATATTGTCAATAGAATATGATCCGCCGTTTTTGTAATTATCTGCGTCAGCGCTGTTGACAGCAAAAAAGCTATAATACAGCGCGTCGTCCAGCGTACCAGATTCTCCGGACTGTACAAACAACGGATTCACAGCATTATTGGCGCTTTTAGCCTGAATATAGCCTTCAGCTCCCATGACGCATCCGATTTGTGCAGTACCGTTGGAAAGAGATTCTATGGCAATTGCGTAGTCTGTAGTCAGCTTCTGATCTACTTTTTTGCCGGTAGCCTGTTCTATCAATCTTCCGATCTCGTCTCTTGCCCCTTGATAATCCTCTGCGGATTCATTAGGATACCATACAAGCGTAATGGTATCAGAATACTTATCATCTGATTTTTGGGATTCTTCCTTAATAGAAGACGAATTTTGCACAGTTTCCCTCGAATTATTTTCCGTACCAGCACAGCCTGTAATACTGCCGCAAATCATTGCAATTGCAAGGAATGCCGACCATTTGTGCTTTCTGTTCATAGTAAACTCCTTTTTAAATGATAATTTCTGAAATCACTTTTGGATGGATTTCACGTTTATTATACTGGTCGAATGTAAAGTCTGCTGTCATTTTAAAGTTAAGTGTATGAAAAATTTTAAACGTTTCGAATTAATTTAATTTAACAAAAAAATTTACCGCTCTTAAAAAACATTTTATCTTCAGTTTATATACATTACAGCTAAAAATATGATATAATGTTATAGAGGTGATAGTATGCTCAAAAAAATAAAGGAATTAAGACTGAGCATTAAAAAGCGTCTTGTGATCTCCAATATACTTATGATTGCAATTCCAGTCGCAATTTGCCTGATAATCGGAGCAATCGGTCTTGGATTGGTTTCATGGATTGTGGAGACTCATTTTGCCAATGTACTGGAATTGGTCGAACAAACAGAAGAGGCGGCAGAATCATACGAGCCGCTGTCTGTGACAATGAAGGTTTCTGCTGTGATCATTTTCTTGATTTTTATTTTAACTGTAATTCTTTCCGTTTATTTCACTAACCGCTTTTTAACGAATTTTGTATTCAAAAAGATCGAGCAGCCTCTTGAGCTCCTCGAAGAAGGAGTAGCACAAATCCGTGACGGTAATCTTAATCATAGAATAAATTATAACGATGATACCGAATTTCTCCCTGTGTGCGACGCCTTTAACGAAATGGCTGTGCGTCTGAAAGAATCCGTTGAGCAGACAATGAAAAACGAACAGAGCCGCAAGGAGCTTCTTGCAGGTATTTCTCATGATATACGCTCCCCGCTGACCTCGATTCAGGCTTATGTGGAGGGACTTATTGACGGCATCGCCGATACTCCGGAAAAGCGGAAAAAATATCTGCTTACAATAAAACAGAAATCCGAAAGTATTTCAAATATGGTTTCACAGATTTTTACATTCTCAAAAATGGAGCTTGACGATTATCCGTTGAATCTTGTCATATGTAACATTAAAACTGAGCTTGAAAAAATAATCCGACCATTAACGGACGAATATGCGCAAAATGGACTTATCATCAATCTGAATGCCGAAAGCTGCGACATTCTGCTGGATGCAGATTTATTAAGCCGTATCTGCAATAATCTTTTATCAAACAGTCTGAAATACAATCATAATCATGAGCCGGAAATAAATATTTATTCAGAAACAGACGACGCTTCATATATACTGCATTTTGCCGATAACGGTCAGGGCGTGGACAAGCAGTCGATGGATAAACTGTTTGACGTATTCTTCCGCAGCGATTTATCACGTAATCATCCTGATAAAGGCAGCGGTCTTGGACTAGCCATTGTTGCAAATGCCGCTGCAAAAATGAACGCTTCCGCCTCGGCGCGCAATGCATCGAATAACGGTCTTGATATTATGATAAAATTTCCGAAGGAGTCTGAACAACAATGAATAAAATACTGATTATAGAAGATGATGAAGCAATCGCGGAAATAGAAAAGGATTATCTTGAGAACTGCGGCTATGAAGCCGATATTGTTTATGACGGTGAAACAGGTCTGAAAATAGGACTTGATGGAAACTACAGCCTGATACTTCTTGATTTGATGCTTCCGAAAATGGACGGATTTACCGTCTGCCGCAGACTGCGTGAAAAGCTTGATATTCCGATTCTAATGGTAACGGCAAGACAAGAGGATATTGACAAAATCAAAGGTCTTGGACTGGGCGCCGACGACTATATTGAAAAGCCGTTTTCTCCCGCGGTTCTTGTGGCAAGGGTAAAAGCCAATCTTGCGCAGTATGAAAGAATTATCAAAAAAAGAAAAAATTCTTCCGTCATCACAATAGGAAGTATCAGTCTTAATACCGGCACGCATCGTGTTTATGTTGACGAAAAGGAAATTGAACTGAAAAACAAGGAATATGAGCTGCTGAAATTCCTTATGATAAATGTAGATTTAGTATTTGACCGTGAAACGCTATACGAAAAAATCTGGGGCATGGAAGCTCTCGGAGATAACGCAACGGTAGCGGTACACATAAACAGACTGCGCGAAAAGCTTGAAAAAAAACCGTCAAAGCCTCGCTATATACAGACCGTTTGGGGCGCGGGCTACAGATTTAAAGCATAATTTAATATCGTAGAAAGCCGGATTTGTATCCGGTTTTTTTTACCTGTAGTTTATCTTTTGATTAACTATGGTTTAAAAACGCCTTTTATAATAAACCTATCAAAACGACAAGGGAGGAAAAAAAATGAAAACTGCTGACCATTTATTTTTAGGAAAAGCATTATCGGATAAATATATGAAGTCATGTTCTGTTTTGAGTAAAAAGGCGTTCATTTTAGGGAATATTTTTCCCGATATAAATTTCTTCACCTATTTACGAGGCGTAGTTTCAAGAGGAAAAGTAAGAGGACATAATTACGAAAGCTCCGAAAAATGTATCAGAAAGCTGACTCAAAAAATCCGTAATAAAAATCGGTTCAGTTTTTTGGGATACTTCAAACTCGGCGAACTTGTTCATTACATTACCGACGCCTTTACTTTTCCGCATAATGAATGCTTTGGAAAAAATCTGAAAAAGCATATGGAGTATGAGGAAAAATTACACACGGCATTCAGTAAATCAGCGCTGATTATTTATAATTACTTACCTGAGAAATTAAGTCTATTTGAAAAAATTGCAAGACTTCATGCAGAGTATCTGCCAAGAGCAGGAACGTATTTATGGGATATAGAACATATCTACAGGGCTGTGCAGATTACAATGAACACTGTATTTATAAAATATCAAAGGGGGACGTTATAATGAAAGTTCTTATAACAACAGATTGGTATGCTCCTGTTATCAACGGTGTAGTTACTTCTGTTTTGAATCTTGAAAGAGAACTCAGAAAAAAAGGGCATGAGGTCAAAATTCTTACTCTTGCACGCGGCCCTCATTCCTATATATCGGAAAATGTTTACTATGTCGGCTCGTTCAGTGCGGGAGCTGTTTATCCTGACGCAAGGATAAAAATTCCGCTTCACAGCCATATGATTATTTCAAGGCTGATCAAATGGAATCCGGATATTATTCATTCCCAGTGTGAATTCAGTACGTTTCTGGCCGCGAAAAAAATCGCAAAGACTCTTAATATCCCAATTGTTCATACCTATCATACCGTTTATGAGGATTACACGCATTATTTTTCTCCGAATAAAAAATGGGGCAGAAAAGCCGTATCAAAATTCTCTAAATGGATTGCAGATTCATGCAGCAGTATAATCGCTCCTACAGAAAAGGTAAGCGAAATGCTTTCAGAATATCGTATAAAACCTCCGGTAAATGTTATTCCAACAGGCATAGACCTTGAAAAATTTTATGCAGACGATTTACAGTCCAATAAAATTATGAAAGAAAAACTCGGTATTTCGGAAAATGATTTTGTATGTATTTATATCGGCAGACTTGCTAAGGAAAAAAATATTGATGAACTTATAAAAATGCAAACAGATATTGACAATACTAATATTAAGCTTCTTATCGTTGGCGATGGTCCGCAGAGTAAGGAATTGAAAAAAATCACAGATGAATATGGTATTTCAGACAGAGTTATTTTTACTGGAATGATTCCTCCTAAAGACGTCCCCGCATATTACAAATGCGGAAATGTTTTCGTAAGCGCCTCTACCAGCGAAACGCAGGGACTTACTTATATAGAGGCTCTGGCAAGCGGACTTCCCGTAATCTGCCGAAAAGACCGATGTCTCGACGGAGTTATAGACGATGTTATAAATGGATTTCAGTACGCAAATCCGAACGAGTATTGCGAAACAATTAAAGAGCTTGCTATGAATCCGGAATACGTCGGACGTATGAGCCGCAATGCTCTTAAATCAAGCCGAAAATTCGGTTGCGAGATATTTGCGGAACGGGCGGAAAAGGTTTACACAGAAGCAATTACAAATAATTTATCCGCTGTTTAATTTTAATTTAAATTAGGTTTAACAAGCCGAATTATAATATATACATTAAATCAAGGAGGTCGTCAAAATGATTGAAAAGGTTAAAAACATAATTATGAACGCCGACTACAAAAAAACTGCGAGGTTCTTTGTTATTTTTTCACTGATTGCATTTTTGGTCGGCGGAGCGGTTTCAGCGCTCTCGCTGAAAACACAGATCGGGGAAGTTATTTCCTATCACCAGACATATGAAAACGAACATGAAAAATCGGAAACTGAAAATCGTGAAGAAATTTACGCGGCCAGCAAAGAACATGATAAGGAACATTTTCTTGAATCTGCCGACATCACAAAGCCGTCAATGTTTGCGAAAATCAGCATAGGATTATTCGGCGTAATCTGCGGAATTATCGGCGTTACTTATTGGATTTTGGTTTCGGCTTGGCTTTATAAATCTGCTGCCAACGCGTCAATGACCGGAATTCTTTGGGGACTTCTCGGACTTGCTGGAAATATTTTTGCCGTAATTCTTTTCCTTATCGCCAAGGATATAGTACAGTCGGCAAGAGGTGTAAATCAAAATGCTTGACGTTGAATTTTCAATTCTGGATTTTATTCAGAATCAATTTCGGACATCATTCGGAGATTTTGTTATGCCGCTGATTTCAAAGCTGGGGAACGGCGGCATAATATGGCTTGTTTTATCGGGGTTGCTTTGCGTTTTCCCGAAATACCGAAAAACCGGCGTTACAATGCTGACAGCGCTTGCGCTTGACGTTTTGTTATGCAATGTAATGCTGAAACCTCTTGTCGGCAGAATGCGTCCGTTTACCGTAAATACAGGCGTGGAGCTTCTGATAAACGCTCCGAAGGATTTTTCTTTTCCATCGGGACATACGGCGGCTTCTTTTGCGGCAGCCTTTGCACTGCTTTTCGTCAAAAACAAGCTGTGGATTCCGTCTATGATTCTTGCTTCGCTGATTGCCTTTTCCAGACTGTATCTGTATGTCCATTATCCGACAGACGTGCTGGCAGGCATACTCCTTGGTCTGATTGTCAGCGTTGCTGCAAATGTAATTTGTCGTCTTGCAGAACCGCATATCAGGAAAATAATCAAATCATAATCTGCTATATGAACATAAATACAAGAAATTATGGAACGGTTATGCATAAAACAGAAAATAATATACATCATATGATTTGCCATCTCAGTAGCTCTTGTTATTCTCGAATCATTGTAACGGAATTTTTACAAGCTTGTAAATTCTGTACCAATGCATTGAATTTCAATTATAAACATGGTATAATCAATAAATACTGAATTTAAGAAGGTTTAGATATGTGGTTTGTATTTGCTCTTTTATCTGCCGTATTTGCGGCTCTTACATCTATACTTGCCAAAGTGGGAATTGAAGGTGTAAATTCTAATCTTGCAACCGCTTTGAGGACGTTTGTAGTATTAGCTATGGCATGGGGAATGGTTTTTATAACCGGTACTCATAATGGCATTACTGAAATAAGCAGAAAAAGCTGGATTTTTCTAATACTTTCAGGACTGGCTACAGGTGCTTCATGGCTTTGCTATTACAAAGCGCTGCAAATGGGCGACGCGTCTAAAGTAGTGCCTATTGATAAACTAAGCGTTGTAATCACGCTCATTCTTGCATTTGTTTTTCTTCATGAGCAGTTTACTGTGAAATCTGCAATTGGGGCAACGTTGATTACAATCGGAACAATTATTATGGTGATTTAAGCGTAATAATATTAGAATATGAAATGCCCATATACTCCGATGAGCATTTCATGTTTTATTGGATTTCTCTTAATTTAAATAAGCAGAGATTATAAAACTGTTACAAAAAATTTAAAAGAGTAAAACAAACAATAAAGTTTGTTTTACTCTTTTTCTTTATCCCTTCCGTTCAGATTCCTATTACATACGGTATAACTGAAATTCAGAATCCCATTTACTATGAAGTAAACGGAATTCGCACTCTTTACGGTACTTGCTACATGGAAATAGATAACGAAACTGTAAAAGAACGTTTTTGCTTAAAAATTAAATAAATAAAGCGACAGGGAGTGATCCTTGCCGCTTTATTATCTGCATATTATTCGTAAGTATTATTTTGGCAAATTCGCAATACCAAGTAAATAATTAGTTAATAAATCACTGTCATTTTGAGTTGGAGCGCCAAAACTTCCGTCTACATCTGCTGCTTTTAACTGTGATTCAGAAAGTGAAATTTGACCTTTTAAATATTTTGAAAGCATTAACAAATCGTTAGACAAAACTTCTCCGTCCATATTTATATCTCCTACAAGTATAGATGTGCAAGAAACTTTTGATTTTGAAATATTAGAACCGTTTGTATTTTTTACGCTTGTAATGTCAACCGATACAATATCGTTTATATTGGTTACGTTATTTAAAGCGTCAAAAGAAACGACCATTAATGTTCCGGCTGAGCTTGGAGCCGGTGTCTTATTATATGATATATCTATTCCTGTATCAAGTACGGAAAAACCATGAGTTCCGCCTAAATTTCCAATATAAACCTTTTTTACATCAGTTTCATTAAAATTATATCTAAACTGAGCGTCCATACTTGAAACTCCTGAACCGGCAATTACATCAAAGTAATATCTGTATGTTTTATTTAGGTTGGAAGCTGCATCTGCAATAAATAACGAACATACTGATGCGGCAGTAACTGCGGTGCAAATTAATGAGGTCAAAATTTTTTTATATTTTTTCATATTTTATTCCTTTACATCATGTTATTGGATTTTGCTAAAGAAACAGTTCCTCTCTCTGAAGGAAATAAAAATCGATCATGATCAATATTATTATATAACATATTTTGGTATAATTCAACATTTTTGTAAATTGTTTACAAAATGTTTACAATTACTATCTGATATTGACACAAGCAAAAAACGAAAGCCGCTATAAATAACGAATTCCTTTAACACTATTACGAACATAAGAGTAAACCCTAACGCCCTTTAACCTATTACTTAATATCACTAAAATGATAGTTTCCGCTTTTTTGTCTGTAAATTTATTAATTGTTTTACTATGCTTAATTACAATAAATTAATATCCAAACTGCGCAGAAACGTATTTCTAAAATGCTATATTAATGTCAGATGAATTATTTATACTATTTAAGCACACTTTTCGGCATTAATATAAAAATATAAATATCTTTTTTTATTTTCATATATTTTAAAATTTGCCGGAGCTTCCTCCGTGAGTAGAACCGGAAGAGCTTGAATGGGTACTGCTTCCTCCGCCGTCTGAAGAAACTGTTTCTTTTTTAACCTTACTGATACTTTTATACAGAAAAATTTCTCGTCCGCCCGTTATTCTCACAGAACCGTTTCTTACATATGAATTTGCATTATGCTGCGGTCTGACGCTTTTTAACTGACCTTTCAATATAAATGTAACTGCAATAGCCAAAATCAGTCCCGCAATAGCTGCTATAACCGCGATCTTTATATAATACGAAGGCGTTTTAATCTTGTTATATACGTCAAACGGTTCTCCGCCGTCTGCTTGTTTAATAAACTTACCGCACTGTTTTATAAAGGTCGTAAAAGCGCCGTAAAAATCATTGTCGGCAAGGTCGTCTTTCATACTGTCAATTATAAATTCCTGACCGTAATCGGTAAAGACTTCTATACCGTAGCCTTTCGTGGATATTGCCCAGTCTCTTGCCTCCATACTTATAAGAAAAAGAATACCGTCCTCAGCATACCCATTATAATCATAAAAATCATCCGCAAATTCATTAGGAGTTTTGCCGTTTAGAGAATCAACGGTCAATAGAACTATATCCATATTGTATTTATCCGACAGATCCTCAATATTTTCCGATAGTTTCTCTATCTCCTTATCTTCAAGAAGTCCGGCTTCATCTATAACATAATTATCTCTATCTGCCGCAGCCGCAACAGAAAAAATTGAAAAACAAACAAAAACAGTCAGAAAAATTCCAAATAATCTTTTCATCAGCTTACCACCCTATAATAAAAATCCGATTGCAAGCGATATTAACGACGTAACGGCAAAGACAGCTCCAAACCATTTCCAGAATAATCTTTTATCCATAGGAAGATCACCGACAAATTTACCTGTCTGACCGTTCATCGCGAACGTATACTTTTTATCATTCCAAGAAGTATTAAGAATCCATACCGGATATAAAGCGTATCGTACGTTACTCTTAATAAGATTTATACTTGAATTTTTAACAGTAATACTGCTGTACCCCTGCATAAATCTTTTAAATCCTTCTTCAACGCTTATTTTTACCCTCTGATTCGCCCGCTCAATGCTTTGCTCGGAAGTTACGTCATATTTATCGGCAAGATAACCCACAAGATAAGCGGTCTGAAAGTCAACGGCTTCTCTAAAATCATAAGGCTCGATTGACTCCATGAGATCATCCGGCATCTGAGACGAACCGTCCACCGGAATGCGGTCAAAGGACATTAATCCTTCTTTCCTGACTAAATAATAGCTTGTTTCAGTATAATCATATTTGCCGTCGCTCCAATGCCTTAACCGCTGAGCATTATAATTAACCTTGGAATCCGTATCGCAGTCAAAAAGCCAAAACGGTACATAAACGCCTTTTATTTCATCTATATGATTTTCATCTTTAAATATCTTAGGCAGTAGCTTTTTTCCTTTTATATGGTTATAAAGCGATTCCTTGGCGGATTTTTTATCAAGCTTGAATGGAATAATACAATCAGGACGCAAAGCGCCGGAAAAATTACCCTTCATAACAACCGGATTGTCACAATACGGACATAATGCTGCCGACGTATCAGCGCCGCATATAATCTCGCCGCCGCAGGACTCGCAGGTATAGACGGACATACCCTTTAATTCGTCCTCCGCCCACGAATTGCCCGACGTTTTTTCCCACTGCATTTTATCAGGTTCGTTTTTTATAGCTTCATCATAGGATTTCATTGTTTCCACGTCGAATAACGAATCACAGTAAGAGCATTTCATCTGCTGCGAAGCGCTGTCAAATTCAATAGCTCCTCCGCATTTGGGACATTTATATTCTAATAGGGTTGACATTATTTCACCTCTACAGCAATTTTATTAACGCGCGTCGTTTTCATCAAATTTATCCCCGCATTCGGGGCAGAATTTAGGTGGATTTTCAGGATTCTCAGGCTCCCAGCCGCATTTATCGCATTTATAAAGCAAAGCTCCTACAGGCTTTGGTTTACCGCATTCTTCGCAGAACTTACCCTTGTTTACATTTCCGCATGCACATGTCCATCCGCTTTCAGAAGGCTTTGCCGTACCGCATTCTGCACAGAATTTTCCATTATTGACCGCTCCGCATACGCATTTCCACTCATTTTTATTTACGCTTTTATCAGAAGCGTTCTGAGCGGATTGCTGTCCCATAGCAAACAAATTCTGAGCATTAAGCCCCCCTGCCTGCTGTGCCATATTTACGCCCATAAATCCAGCCATAACGCCGCCTGAATTAGACGCCGCCGCCTTCATTGCGTCTGCCTGAGCGCCTACCATCGCAGCTCCCGCCATATTTGGATTTCTGAATACGGCAGTCCTCTGAAGCTCCTTTATCATATCCTCGTCTTCTTTAGGAGCATTAATTGAATTTATACCTATTGAAACAATTTCAAGCCCCCTTAGCTTCTGCCATTTTGCATTCAGCTCATTATTCATAGCCTCGCATAGCTCGGCAGTATGACCCGGCAAAGCGCTGTACCTTATTCCCAAACCGGATATTCTGGCAAACGCCGGCTGAAGAGCGTTAAGAAATTCAGTTTTAAGCTGACGGTCTATATTTTCACGAGTATATTCCTGCTGAACGTTTCCGCATACGTTAGTATAGAACAACAGGGGATCGATTATTTTATAAGAATATACGCCGTTACAGCGGACGGATATATCCACATCAAGTCCTATATTGGCGTCTACCACCCTGAAAGGAACAGGATTCGGCGTACCGAATTTATTATCAACAAGCTCTTTTGTATTAAAGTAGTATACGCGCTGATCCTTACCGGCGTCTCCGCCGTATGTAAATCTTTTACCTATAGTTCGGAATGTATTCAGCAATCCTTTTCCGAGACTTCCGCAGAAAAGACTGGGTTCCGTTGAAGCGTCAAAGGTAAACTCTCCCGGTTCGGCGCATATTTCGGCTATACGTCCCTGTTCAACAATTATCATGCACTGTCCGTCAGCTACCGCTATACCGCTCCCGCTGGTTATTATATTATCATTGCCTTTGGTATTTGAAGAACGCCCGGAGGTCTTTTTTCGTCCTCTGACAGCCAAAACATCATTAGGAATAGAATCGCAGTAAATAAATTCTTTCCATTGATCGGCAAAGGTTCCGCCAACAGAACTGATTGCAGCTTTTATAAGACCCATATAGAACTCCATTCTGCCGCTGTTGAAGCAGCGTAAATTATATAAAAAATAATATTAGCATTTTTATTTATATAATTATATCATTAGATTTTCGCAATTGCAATACTTAATTACTGATTTCTTGAGCTATCAGCGTAAATTTCTGCATAATAAGCATAATTCATCAGCGCCTCGCAAACCGATATAGTTTCCGCGTCATAGTCTGCTCCTGTGTTTAAAACCGTATAAATATATTTTTCAAGATTATATCCTATAGTATCGCTTTTATCATTACCGTACTTATCAGTTATTTTCAACACGTAATCGTCCTTTAGATTTTCAGCGTCTATGCCGTCTATCGCCGCCTTATATTTCTGCTTTTCATTATCCCAGATAAGCGGTACAGATGATTCTTCATTCTTCTGAATATTTTTATAATTAAAATAAAGATCGGTTTCCGACGTTTCAATATAAAAATTCATATTTATCTGAGTATCAACGGATATGTAAGCATGCGTAATTTTAGCTGACGGAGATTTAACGCTGTTTTTATATCCAGATAAATCCTGATACCGTGCATTATACTTTTCAGGCTTGTAAAGCTTAAAATAATCAGACCAAGGACTTTGTGACAGAATTTCTGAAAGATTATCGCTTCCGACTGAATATTTTTCGGCGGAGCCGCTTAATTCAAGTAAAGACAAAAGCAGAGAACGACATTCTTCCGAATCTCCTGAAACCAACGAATTTATATATGTCAGTACTGAATAATTAACCTCCGGTTCACAGCAAACTACCGTTTCATCAGATAAACATATAACATTGGTTATAATATTTCCATAAAGCTCATTTAAATATTTAGGTATTACCGCACTGTAAATATTATTTCCCTCATAATCACACTGCATTTCACCGCTTCTGCCGCCGTCGTAATATTTCAGGGTAATAACGGAATTATCAATTTCCATATCATTGAGCCTTATATAATATTTCAAACCGACGGCTCTGTCAAGAACAAGACTCGCCCCAATGGTCTCAACGCGCTTTATACCGCAATCAATACATGTATTTTCTGAAAAATTATGCACCGGAGTATTATAATTACGATACATTATTACGTCGTCAGAGCTGCATCTATGAGTTTCAAATACAAAATCGTTACCATTAAGCGCCGGAAAATTATCTATTCCAAGCTTTTGCTTCCATATATCCTCGCTTTGGTTTGTATTCATCAGACTGCATATTTCACCGCTTATAAAATCCGCCTCAGTGACCCCCTTACAATCGCCTTTTGTTTCTCTTGAATCCGATAAATAATAACAATACTTTACAATACCGACATTTTCACCGCATGCCGCTGCATTTTTATCTTTGAGAACTGAAAAGCTGTTTGTTACTCTGCCGTCAAGATCGCAGTAAGCGGTCAGACCTCCGCAGGACAAGGATTTTAAGCTTATATCGCCGTTGAAACTGCAGCCGCGTATTATACCGCAGTAATTATAGCCCGCGATACCGCCGCAATATCCCTGATCATTGTTGTTTATTATAGTTCCGGTTACCGACACCCTTTCAACTGTTCCGCTTAAATAACCGAATAGCCCGTTGAACAGCTCGCCGCCGTCGATATAAAGACCTGATACGGTATGATTACCGCCGTCAAATCTACCCGTAAAGGAAACAGAATAATCCCTGCCGATAGGAATCCAGCTTTCCGTATTTTCCGAGCAGATCTCCGATAAGTCTATATCGTTGCATATAAATGCGTTCGCATCTGAAAAGCCGCTGTTTACGTAATCAGAAAACCATTTCAGTTCATCGGCTGTTTTAATCTGATAGACGCCGTTCTCGCAAATCGGTTCATTACCGGATTCATTTGAAAAAACTATAAATTCCGAATTAACTCCTATAAATGATAATAAAAATAATATGATAAACGGTATTTTTTGCTTCATAATGATTCGAACCCTTTCTGTATAATAATATTATTTTACCATTTTTGTCGAATCATGTCAATCATAAATAAAAAAACTGATACCGTATTACAGGTATCAGTTTGCCTTAAAGCATTATAATATATTAATAAGGAATTTCAAATATTAATAAACTTATATATCATTTCTTATAATATCATCAAGTGTTTCCCTTTTAACAATAATTCTCGAATCCCCATTATTAACCATAACAACCGCCGGCTTTTGAATTCTGTTATAATTTGAGGCCATGGAATAATTATAGGCTCCTGTTGCGCATACGGCAATAATATCCCCCGGTTCAGCTTTCTGGAGCGGCATTCCCTCTCCGATTAAATCGCCGCTTTCACAGCACTTTCCTGCAAGCGTCACTATCGTATCCTTAGTCTCAGAGGCTTTATTGGCAACTATCGCCTCATATTCTGACTGATAGAGGGCATATCTTGGATTATCAGTCATGCCTCCGTCAATTGAAACATAAGTTCTGACATTGGGAATATCCTTCACTCCTCCGCATGTATAGAGCGTAATACCTGCCGGACCCGACATCGAACGCCCCGGTTCAATAATTATAAAAGGCAGCTTTATTCCGAGCTTCTTGCAGCTATCTTTAACGACTTCAGATACTTTCTCCATATAAGATTCGTATGGAACAGGATCATTTTCCTCAGTATATTTTATTCCAAATCCGCCGCCGAGATTCAATTCAATAATCTCATGTCCGGTTTCATTTTTTATATCGGATATGAACGTAAGCATAACCTTAGCGGCTTCTGTAAAGGGATCAATATCAAATATCTGAGAGCCTATATGACAGTGCAAACCTTTTAAATTTATATTTTCACAGGAAAGAGCCTTTTTAACAGCTTCCATAGCCTCTCCGGTTTCCAGAGCAAAACCGAATTTACTGTCAATCTGACCTGTTCTGATAAAATCATGGGTGTGAGCGTCTATGCCTGGCTTTATTCTGAACATTATACCAGCTTTGACACGCTTTTTTTCTGCAATTTTATCAAGTCTCTCCAGCTCATAAACATTATCTACAATAATCCTGCCTACCTTCATTTCAACGGCATATTCAAGCTCTTCATCAGTTTTATTATTTCCATGGAAACAAATTTTTTCACAATCGGCGCCGGATTTGACCGCCGTATAAAGCTCGCCGATCGACACAACGTCCAAGCCTATTCCCTCTTCCTTCATGATTCTGCACATTTCAAGACAGCAAAACGCCTTACTTGCATAGCAGACAAGTCCTCCGCCGCCGTAAAATTTATCAATGCTTTCCTTAAAGCTCTTACAGTGTTTTCTTATAAGAGCCTCGTCCATAACATAAAGAGGAGTGCCGTAACGCTCCGCAAGCTCTACGGTATCCGCTCCGCCTGCCGTAAGATGTCCTTTTTCATTCACACTGAGATTTTCGGATACAAACATTAAAAACATTCCTTTCTTTTTACTGCATAGGGGTATCTTCGTCCTCCCCGGAAATTTCCTCAATTATATTTCTTACTTCATCGACTCCTTCAAAGGTCTGCGAAGAAAACGGAATAATATGAATATCTTCAAAATACGGAATCTCCGTTTCAAATGATTTCATACGTTCAAGTCTCCGAGTCTTTTTAAGCTTGTCCGCCTTTGTAAGTATAATAACAAACGGAAGTCCCGAGTCAACAAGATAATTAATCATATGCAGATCGTCGGCCGACGGAGCATGGCGCATATCAATCAGAAGAAAAACCAGTCTTATATCCCTGTCAGAATTCAGATAGCCCTCAATAAGGTCGGCCCAGCGATTCTTTTCCGACTTTGCAACCTTTGCATAACCGTATCCGGGAAGATCAACAAAATATACGTTTTCCAGTCCATAAAAGTTTATAGTGGCGGTCTTTCCGGGCACAGAGCTAACTCTTGCAAGGTTTTTTCTGTTAAATACCTTATTTATAAGAGTGGATTTCCCTACGTTAGATCTGCCGGCAAAGGCTATTTCTATGCGTTCGCACGGCGGTATCTGAGAAAAGGTTCCGTATGAAGCGCTGAATTCCGCTTTATTATAATTCATACTTTCTCCCCCCTTATGAGGTAACCGAAGCGTTCTGCCCTTGATTTGAATCATCGCGGACTATCATCAGGCTTTTGTCAGCCTTGCTTTCAAAACGCAAAGCGGTTTCTAAGACGGTTTCAAGCCTTGAAGCATATACAAAATTAAGAGAAGCTCTTACCACCTCGTCGATTTCGTCAATATCCCCGCGATTTGCTTCCGGAACTATAACAGTCTTTAACCCGGCCTTAAAAGCAGCCATTGTTTTTTCACGAAGACCTCCGATCGGAAGAACTTTACCATGCAGGGTTATTTCACCCGTCATGGCTACATCGCATTTTACAGGTATTCCGGATAATGCTGAGACGAGTGCGGTTACCATTGTTACGCCCGCCGAAGGGCCGTCCTTTGGAACGGCGCCCTCGGGCGCGTGAATATGAATATCTTTTGTCTTATAAAAATCCTCAGGGATATTATATTTACGGGCTATACTTCTTACATAGCTTACCGCAAGCCTTGCGCTTTCCTTCATAACGTCGCCAAGAGAGCCGGTTGTTTCAATATTTCCCTTGCCTTCCAGGATAAGAACCTCAAGCGGCATTAAAACGCCTCCGACTGACGTCCAGGCAAGACCGTTCACAACTCCTATTTCGTCGCTGCTTAGTTTTTCATCCGGCAGATATTTCTCCGCGCCCAGATAAGCTTTCAGATTTTTGCGTGTAAAGCTTATTCTTTTCACTTCGCCTGAAACGACGGCCTTAGCGGCTTTTCTGCAAAGAGAAGCTATAACTCTCTCAAGACTTCTTACGCCTGCCTCCTTGGTATAAAAGTCAATTAACATATAAATTACATCGTCATTAATTTTTATCTGAGTACCCTTCAGACCATGCTTTTTTATCTGCTTAGGAATAAGATGCTCCTTTGCAATATGAAACTTCTCTTCCCTTGTATAGCTTGTAAGCTCTATCAGCTCCATTCTGTCAAGCAAAGGAGCCGGTATAGTATCGGTAGTATTCGCCGTTGTAACAAATAAAACACGGCTGAGGTCAAACGGAAGCTCTATATAATGATCCCTGAATTCCTTATTCTGCTCGCTGTCAAGTACCTCCAGCATAGCTGACGCCGGATCTCCCCTGAAATCGTTTCCCATCTTATCTATTTCATCAAATAATATAAGAGGATTGTTAGTTCCGGCGATTTTCATCGCATTCATAATACGTCCCGGCATTGCGCCCACATAGGTTTTTCTGTGTCCCCTTATGTCCGATTCGTCCCTTACGCCGCCCAAAGATACTCGCGCATATTCTCTCCCAAGCGCTTTTGCAATGGAACGTCCAATTGATGTTTTTCCGACTCCGGGAGGACCCACAAGGCATATGATCTGCCCTGTTACCTCTGGCATAAGACCGTGAACGGCTATACTTTCAAGTATTCTTTCCTTTACCTTTTTCATACCGTAATGATCTTTGTCAAGTATTTTTGCTGCTTTGTTAATATCCAGCTTTATTTTTGTCGACTTATTCCACGGAAGTTCAAGAACAGTGTCAAGATAATTTCTGATTACAAACGCCTCCTGAGACGAGGACGGCATTTTTGAAAGTCTTTCGGCTTCCTTTATAAGCTTTTCGGTATTTTCCTCCGAAAGTTTAAGCTCATAAATTCTGTCTATGTAATCGTAAGCCTCGTCCTGACCCTCATCTTCTCCAAGCTGACCTGCAATTACCCTCATCTGCTCTCTTAAATAATATTCTCTTTGATTCTGATCTATATTTTCCTTTACTTCGTCCTGTATTTCCTTTTCAAGCTCCAAAACCTCGACTTCCTTAACAAGACAGCCGTAAAGCATTCCGAGACGCTTCATTATGTTCGATTCCTCAAGCAGCGCCTGCTTATCATAAAAATCAAGATTTATATTGTACGCTATATTTTCAAAAAGCTTATATATGTCGTCCTGACACATTATAGAAGCTACCAGTTCCTTAGGCATTCTTGGAACAAGCTCGGCATAGCGTTCAAAAATATCCTTGAGCGAACGAGATATGGCGGTCTGCTCAACCGGATCAGGCTTATACCTGCTGTAATCGTTAAGTTTTTTTACCGCGCATTTTATCATGCCGTTTTCTTCTTTGAATTTTACTGTCCTTGCTCTGTAAACGCCCTCGACAAGAACTCTCATTACATTATCAGGGGTTTTCAGCGTCTGCCTGATTTCGGCTACGACGCCGGTTTTATATAAATCCTCTTCGCCGGGACGCTCAATGTAAACGTCCTTCTGCGCTGTCAGAAAAACCAATCTGTCATTTTTCAGGGATTCTTCTACCGCTTTAACGGATAATTCCCGCGCAATATCAAAATGCATGACAAGTCTCGGAAAGCAGACAAGTCCTCTCATAGCTACTGCCGGCATATATACATTATCTTTCAACATTTCTTCCATAGCGTAATACTGATATCCATAAACGATTAATGGATATGCTCTCCTTTCATATATTTACGACAGCGTATTATCATTAATGCTCTTTTTATACATAATGATACACCTTATTATATCTTATTTTATATCTTTTTGCAAGCATTAGAAAAAATATTTTATTTCCGATTTTTTGTAGAATTTTCATATTTTGTATTACCGCTTGATAATTTACAGAAAATGTATTATAATGTTAAAATAGAAAATAGAAGGGAAGGCTTTACAATAATGGATGCATTTACTGAATTTCTCGGCGAGCTTACAGGCAAGCTTTCCGGATTTGAAGATATTATCGCAGCGTCAGCTCTTATATTGATAGATGTATGCGCTCTGGTTATAATCGCTTTCTGCTCAAAGGAAAAAAAAGCGGTGCAGCAGCAATGGAACAGAGCCGCCAGACATATGATACTAACAGATACGGAAGGCGGTTTCACATTCACACTGAATTCACAGGAAATACTTATGGGAAGGCATATTTCCGCTGACCTAAGATTTCCCGATTTGTCGGTTTCAAGATATCACGCTCTTTTAAGTCTGGAGGACGGCGTCTGGACGCTGACCGATTTGGAATCAAAATCAGGAACCTATGTTAACGGTATGAAAATAAAGCAGCAGCGTCTGAGAAACAACGACGAAATAAGAATCGGGAAAAAAACTCTTTATATAAGGAGGGTAAAACCGCAAAATGTATAAAAACGGTCTTTCATACGGAGGAATAACGCTGCTGTCCCTGCTGACGCACATATCCCTCCTTACGGTTGTATTTGTAAAGGGCGACTACGAAACTATAATTTCTCCGATAATTCTTTCATCAGCCGTTCTTGTTTCGGATATACTTTATTTCTTTATACTTAAATTCCTAAAGCAAAACACGTACACATTGGATATACTTCTCATAACTCTTTTAAATATGAGCGTTATTTTCCAATCATGCTTCGGAGGCGTGGGATTTGCATTAAAGCATTTCATTTTTTCCATACTGGCTCTCATATGCTGTCAGGTTGGCTTCAAGCTTGCACAAAATTATCATTTTATAGAAAAATATAAATATATATTCTACGGAATTTGCGGCGTACTCATAGTTTCTATCCTGCTTTTTACCGGAAGCAGAGGAATGTGGATAGATTTGGGATTCATAACTATCCAGCCTTCCGAATTTCTTAAGGTTTTCTTCGTTCTTGTATTCGCCACTTCAATCGCACAGCAGCAGAAAAAGAAAAAGGTATTGTTTGTAAGAGTAGTTTACGACAATATGGCGCTTCTTGCTTTAACAGGAATCATTATGCTTCTTCAGTGGTGGTGCCGGGATCTCGGAAGTCTGCCGACCTTCGCCGCAGTTGCCGGATGCGGCTTTCTTATGCGAATCTGCTATCCTAAGGCAAAGCTGTCTAAAAAGCTTATAATAAGCCTCAGCTCCGTCGGACTTGTTGTAATAATAATCGCTTTAAAATTCGCTCCGTCATATGTTCAGGATAGACTTAACGTTGATATATGGAGCGATCCAACAGGCAACGGATGGCAGCAGTGTCAGGCGCTTATAGCCATAGCAGAGGGCGGATGGTTTGGAAAAGGACCGGGTCACGGAGCGCTTTACAAGGTTCCGGCGGCAGACACTGACATAGTTTTTTCTTCTATCTGCGAGGAATGGGGAATGCTTATGGCGCTGCTGGCAGTATTTATGATTATATTGCTCCTTGCAACAGCGCTGATAAATATACCGCGCTCATATTTCCACACTACTCTGACGGTAGGAGTATGCGCCGCTTTCATTGCACAGATGGCGCTTAATATATTCGGTTCATGTAATATGATACCGTTTACAGGAGTAACAATACCGTTTATTTCACAGGGAGGAAGCTCCATGCTGGCATGCGGCTTTATGATCGGTTTCCTAAAGGCCGGACAGGCGACGGTTTTCCCTGTTCCGATAAGACCGTCGCAACCTAAAATAAACAGGAGAGCAGTATGAAAAGCTTAAAAAGAGGAAAAAATCTGATAACATTTATGATGCTGGTATTCCTTGCCGGAATAATTATGCTGATAGTTAAAATTCAGATGGAGGCGTCGTTTTATATAAGCAATTCAGGTTCACGAGATCTTGGCTATGTTTATGACTGCAACGGCGACATAATTTTTGACGACGAAGCTCAAGAGGGAGATTATCCGGACGGTTATTTCAAAGACGTCGGCAATCTCATAGGCGACGCCAGCGGTCAGATGACCAATACGTTAGTCGCAAACAACCTTGAAAGACTCAGCAACTACAGCTTTACTAAAGGCATTACAAGAAAAGGCGGAAAGGCGGCTATTTACACTACGCTTGACCACAGCGCAAATGAGAGGGTATATTCTGCGTTCGGCAGTAAAAACGGCTGCGCTATAGCATATAACTACAAGACCGGAGAAATATTGATATGCGTCAGCAAACCGAACGTAGATCCTCTGAAGGGCTACGAGGATCTTGAGGAAGGAAGTCTTCTCTGCAAAGCGTTTTACAAAACCGTTCCCGGTTCAACTCAGAAAATTTCAACTCTCATAGCCGCTGTAGAAACTATGGGTATTGATAAGCTGAGCGAAAAATCATTCGTCTGCGAAGGCAGCTATACAAACCGTACGGGAGAAGTAATCAATTGTCATAACCTTTACGGTCACGGAACGCAAAATATAACCGAAGCCTTTCAGAATAGCTGCAATCCGTTTTTTGCACAGCTTGTAGAGGATTCCGACTGGAATCTGAGCGATATCGAAAAAATATACAGGAGACTTGGATTTTCGGTGAACGGATCCGCGTCAGGTTCCATAGACATTAACGGAATAATTTCTCAGACTGCTTCAACGGAGCTTACGGATAAATATGAATTCAACACTCAGTGGAGCTGTATCGGTCAGGGCATGAGTATTGTAAGTCCCTGCCAGATGATGATGTGGCAAAGCGCAATAGCCAATGAATCCGGCAAATCAACTATGCCCTATCTGATAGACCATGTAACAAACGTAAACGGCAGAACAGTCGAATCATCGTCAGTTTCATATTCAGATCAGCTATTTTCATCATCTACCGCATCAGAAGTCAAAAAAATAATGCTGGAAAACGGACTGAATTATACCGGCTCCATACCCGGTTACAATCTTGGTATCAAAAGCGGTACCGCGCAGGTCAAAAACGGTGAAGAAGAAAATTCGCTGCTTACCGGTTTTGTAGATGATGAAAGCTTTCCGATTGCCTTTGCCGTTTTAATAGAAAACCGACAGTCCTCTGATATATCAACCGATTCTATTGTTTACGAAATTTTATCAAATCTTGATTAAAACTTTCATTTTACTTGACTTTTTTTATTAATTGTGTATAATATAATAAGAGAAGATTGATGGAATTTTATTAACTATTTGAGGAGGATTACAATTGAAAATCAAAAAGTTGCTTATTTCCTGCGCAGCTCTTTTTGCTGTGGCAGCGTCGTGCATGACCTCCGCTTTTACAGGCATTACGTCTTCAGCGGAAACTGACGACTGCAACGACGACTGGCTGCATGCGTCGGGCAGCAGGCTTTATGACATGAACGGCAACGAAGTATGGCTGACCGGAGCCAACTGGTTCGGATTCAACTGTTCGGAAAATGTTCCCCACGGACTTTACGCCGCCGACTGTGACAAATTTTTATCTAATGTTGCCGATAAAGGAATTAATATTATACGGTTTCCTATTTCCACAGAGCTGATTTATTCATGGATGAAGGGAACTCCGAATCCGGTGCAGAGTGTTCAGGCAGGATATGATCCTCCGTATGTGGACATAAACAGAGACTTTGTTCTTGAGGACGGAAAAACTCTTAAAAACAGTGAAGAAATATTTGATATAATTATGCAGAAATGCAAAAAATACGGTATTAAAGCGCTCATTGACATTCACAGCCCCCATTCCGACAATTCCGGACATAACTATAATTTATGGTATGGTAAGGAGACAAAGGACGGTACTCTTATAACTACAGACATATGGATAGACACGCTTGTTTACCTTGCCGATAAATACAAAAACGATGATACGATCGTTGCCTATGATTTAAAGAACGAGCCGCACGGTAAAGGTCAGGAAGGAAGCAGCGCCGCAAAATGGGACGATTCAACTGATGAAAATAACTGGGCATATGCGGCGACCAAATGCGCCAATGCTATACTCGACGTCAATCCAAACGCGCTTATACTAATAGAAGGCGTTGAACAGCATTTAAGAAGCAGCAGCTTTACATGGGGACAGCCTGATTCCGAATCAAATCCGCCTTATTATGCAGGATGGTGGGGAGGCAATCTCAGAGGAGTTAAGGATTATCCTATAGAATTGGGATCTGCTGAAAGAAACAGCCAGATTGTTTATTCTCCGCACGATTACGGTCCGTCGGTGTGGCCTCAGTCATGGTTTCAGAAGGATTTTACAACACAGTCTCTGCTTGACGATTACTGGTACGACACATGGGCATATATAAATGATCAGGATATTGCGCCGCTGCTTATCGGTGAATGGGGCGGTCATATGGACGGCGCAGAAAATCAAAAATGGATGGAATTACTGCGCGATTACATGATAGACAATCATATTAATCATACATTCTGGTGTCTTAATCCGAATTCGGGCGATACGGGCGGACTTTTAAGCTATGATTTCATGACATGGGATGAGGAAAAATACGGTCTATTTGAAAAATCTCTCTGGCAAACAAATGTTTCAGGAAAGTATATAGGACTTGATCACAAAATACCGTTAGGCGAAAACGGAACCGGAATGACTGTTACAGAATATTACGAAAAATACGCCGATTCTGAAGGAAGCAATCTCGATTCAGACGGTTCAGTCAATCCGAAGCCGACAGAGGAAACAACAGAGCCTTCACAGGCGGAAACTGAAGCTTCTACAACTGTAACCGAAGCTTCATCTGCAACATCAAAGCCTTCTGACGAAGTTACTGCTTCGAAATACGGCGACGTAAATTTAGACGGCAGTGTAAATATTGCGGACGTTGTAGCGATAAATATGTATCTGCTTAATCCGGAATTAAATACGCTGGAGCCGTTAGGAGCGGCGAACGCCGATTGCGCCAAGGACGGTGAAATTACAACATCGGACAGCCTGCTTCTTATGAATTATGTAGCTATGGTTGTAACCGAGGATAAGCTTGGACAGTAATATAAAATTATAAAGCCGCTTAGTAATTAAACTAAGCGGCTTTATAATTTCAATTAAGAACCAATATGCCTATATTAAGATATGCTGCGAAAATAGTCCAAATAAGATACGGCAGATTGATATATGCGGCAGCCGGACTAATTTTTCTGAAAATCATAATCATAAATATTATCAGTATCAGCAGAATTATGATTACTGCAACAGATAATCCCATTTGCTGAAATTTGAAAAATACGATACTCCACAAAAAGTTTACAAATAATTGCAATCCGTATAAAGTCAAAGCGAATTTCTTTTTACTGTCGCTTGCGTCTGAAACATAAATCATATACGCCGAAACTCCCATAAGAGCGTAAATAAAAAACCAAACTGCCGGAAAAACTGCTGAGGGAGGAGACAAAGACGGTTTTGTCAGCTCACTGTAATAAGAAAACGCGTTTCCTGTAATAAGTCCTGACAATGCCCCTACCAGTTCTGTAATCACAATAAATATAAGCAGCTCAGTTAATTGTATCTTTTTCATAATCACTCCTGTTAAATATTAATTTTAATATATTTAAATTTATGCGGCTTATATAAAATTAATTCGTATTTTACTATGAATAAAAAAACGGCGGCAAATGCCGCCTCGCATATATTAATTAGCTTTTCTGCCTTTCCAGACGTTAAGAACGATATAAATTGCTATTAAAATAATAACTGAAACTCCAAGAATTAAATACATTGAAGTAATACTTACGTCATTTCCGAAAAAATATAGATTGCAGTCAACTAAATCCTTAATTCCGTTTATAACTTCTGATGGAAATCCCTGATTTTCCATTTCCTCAAAAACGCCGCGAAGAGCATGATTTCTCATAAGAGAAGTACCGTATGTTCCGGGCAGAAAAGAAATTACCTTTTGAAGTCCTTCCCCGAACTGGGATATAGGCATATAGGCTCCGCATATAAATCCGTATCCTGCGCTTATAATAGTACCAACTGCCGACATTTGTCCCTGTGACGACAGAAAAAAATTAACTATACTTGACAAGGCGGCGCCAAACATAACCAATAAAAATATGTCAAGCATTATAAAAATAATATCTGTAATCGACAAATACCAGCCTGTATTTGCTATGTATACCAGTGAAGCTGCGGCGGCAACAATGCAAATAATAAGAGTAGTCAATACGGTGGAAATATAATATCCTAAAGCTAATGTTGAGTTTTTAACAGGCGCAATTCCCAAATCATGTCGCGCCCCTGTTACCTTATCCTGAACCATAAGCATATTGGAACAGAATGAAACTGTAACACAGCAAACCGCAAGCAAAGAGGAAAAAAGCTGTCCTCCTACGCAACCGTTTATTAACTTATCCGGCGCTGTAAAACCGTTTCCCATATTTTCCAAGCTTCCGCTGAAAGTGTCACGGTAAACATTATTTAAAAATGTAGAATAAAGAAACAGAAGTATCAGCGGCGTTATAAGGGAAGTAAAAAACATCCCCTTATCTTTAAAAAACAGCTTAGTATCTCGTTTTATAAGAGCCTTCAGTTTACTCATTTTTCTGATCCTCCCAAAAGTTTTTTACCTGTAACCGAGAGAAAAACATCGTCCATTTTACCCTTTACAATTTCATAATCCTCAAAAATCTCCGGGTACTTTATTATAAGCTTCGTTGCCTCCGATGTATTTGGCACCGCAATACGATATGCTCCCCTTAAATATTCATAATCTGAAAATATCTTTTTTACCTGTTTCTCGTCAACTCCGTAAAGAGTAATAAAATCTCCGGTATACTCGTTTTTCAATTCACGGGGAGTACCCTCTGCTGAAATTCTTCCACCGTCTAAAATAACAACATAATCGGCGTCTGACGCTTCTTCCATATAATGCGTCGTTAAAAATACAGTCATTTTATTTTTATCCTTTAAACCTGAAATTACATTCCAAAGTAATTTTCTTGTCTGAGGATCAAGTCCCGTTGTCGGCTCGTCCAGGATAAGTATTTTCGGTTCATGAAGCAACGCACGCGCAACATCAATTCTGCGCCTCTGTCCGCCGGAAAGCTTTCCGACAGCTCTTCCAAGTAAATCATCAAATTCAAGAAGCTGTGAAAGCTCTGAAAGTCTGTTCTTAAAGGCTTTACCGTTTATACCGTAAAGAGCCGCACGACTTTCCAAATTGTCCTTGACAGTCAAAGCCTTATCAAGTACCGAATTCTGAAATACCACGCCTAATTTATTTTTTATTTTACTCATATCGAAATCAAGATCCAAATCGTCTATTATAACCTTTCCTGAATCCTTAGCAAGCTGACCGCACATAATAGATATTGCAGTGCTTTTGCCCGCACCGTTTACTCCCAGAAACGCAAACAGCTCTCCCTCTTTGACCTTAAGACTCAGGTCCTGTACAGCCCTTACCTCGCCGAAGCTCTTATTAAGATTACTTATTTTTATAATATTCATATATCCTTCCTTTCAAAGCTTATTATTTTAGTTATTTAACTATACAACGTTTTTAAATTTATTCAGGTTTTATGACTATGGCAATTTTATAGTTCAGTTTTCAAATCACATCTATATAAGTATAACATATGATTTATGAAATAGCAAATTATAATATTCTTTCTCTAAATGTAAACTTTTTATGAACAAACATAGAAAAGTCTTGAAATTTGTAAAAAAATGGTATATAATTAATTTGTAATCTTAAAAACCCTGAGTTTATAAGATTTCCCTCATTTTTTCAAAATCCCGTCTTAATCTAAGGCGGGATTTTTTTTTGCATAAAAAAGCGGCGTCTGTTTAACACAAACGCCTCCGGAAGGATAATTGTTTATATAAAAGATGAAATAATATCAATTTTGAGTAGACTCACTGCCTCCGAATATTTGATCTCCCTGTGTTACTTCCTCCAAGGTTACATCAATATTAATATCTGCTCCATTCCTTGAAATGTTAAGAGTAATCGTATCTCCCGCATTATGCTCATCCTTTTTCTTGTTAAGCTCGTCATCAGTAGATACAGATTCTCCGTTTACGCCGATTATTATATCTCCGGCCTGAATGCCGGCCTTTTCAGCAGCTCCGTTAGGAGTAACTGATCTAACATAAACGCCGATAGGCATATTATAAAGAGTCGCCGTATATTCATCTACGTTGCTTACGCTGATACCGATCTGCGGTCTGCCTGTAACATAACCGTAATTAATCAAATCGTCGATAATTGTCTGAGCCTGAGTCATAGGAATAGCAAATCCGAGACCTTCAACAGAAGCAGAACCTGACGTCGAGTATGTTGACGACATTTTAGCAGAATTTATTCCTATCACCTGACCATAGCTGTTTACAAGCGGGCCGCCCGAATTACCCGAGTTAATCGCTGCGTCCGTCTGAATAAGGCTCATGTTCTTATCGTTTATAGTAATTTCACGATTCAGCGCAGAAACAATACCGCATGTTACAGAGCCAAAAAGCTCGAATCCAAGCGGATTACCAATGGCAATAACAAGCTCTCCTACCTGAAGATCGTCGCTGCTGCCAAATTCGGCTGCCTGAAGATCCTTTGCGTCAACCTTTAAAACGGCTATATCGGTATCCTCGTCATAGCCCTTTATTGTAGCCTCATACTCGGTTTTATCAGACATAAGTACTGAAACCGAGCTTGCTACGCCGTATCCGTATTCTGTGTCGTTAATAACATGGGCGTTAGTAATAATATATCCGTCCGAGGTCATTACAATACCTGTACCAGTTGCGGTTGCCGGCTGAGTCTGAGTCTGCCCCTGACCGAAAAACCATCCGCCCGACGTGTCTCCGCCGGTCGTTGTAAATTCAGAGGATATTCCTACTACCGCAGGCATAACCTTTTCAACCGCCTCCGGTATAGTCAGACCGTCTGATCTTGCAGCAAGCTGAAGCCAGCTCTTGCTTTCGCCTGTCGCTTTATTTGACGTCTGCGACGATGAATTATCGTCATCACCGGAATCTTCTTTTTTGTCGGTTTGAGAGCTGCTTGACCTGCTGAAAAAGCCGTCAAGCTTGTCATTGCTGTCCAGATACCTGTAGCACTGTATCGAACCTGCTGAAATTACAGCCGCGCATACTGCAAAAGCAATAACCTTTGTAAACACATGTTTTTTCTTTTTGGGCTTTTCAATATCAGGACCGTTGGACTGCGCATTGTTTTCCTTCGGATAATTATAGCTGAAAGAACTATGATTATTCTGATCTTCCGAATTATTCTGAACGTTATCTTCAGGACGGTTAAAATCGTTATCTAACATAATAAAACTTCCTTTCTATGTAAAGCATAATTGTTTTTTGTGTATGATTATATTATACTTTTTTGTGTGAAAACTATATGATAGCCTACAGAAAAAAATGTAAAAGGCCTGTGCTGAAAATACTTATGCACAGTGTGCGGCATATAATTAATAACGCTTTACAAATTTATAAGCTATTATGACTCAGATATTTCTATTTCGCTTCCAACAGGAGTTTTATACACTTTAATTTTTTTGTCTATTCTGTTCTTAAGCTCTCCGACGTGAGAAATAATTCCTATAAGACGTTTACCCCCCGCAAGTCTATCAAGAAGATCCAAAGCCTGATTCAAAGAATTGTCGTCAAGCGTTCCGAAGCCCTCGTCAATAAACATTGAATCAATCTGAATACCGCCTCTGTTTTCCTGAACAATATCTGACAGACCAAGCGCAAGAGCAAGAGCTGCAAGAAATGATTCTCCCCCTGAAAGAGTGCTTACGTCTCTCCATTGGCCAGTTTTCCTGTCCAATACCTCAAGCTCCAATCCGGACTGGCGGCGTAAATCCTTCGTTCTTTCGCTGCATTTAAGAACAAAGGCGTCGTCGGTAAGCAGTTTTAGTCTTTTGTTGGCGCATGATATAATCTGCCTGAAATAATATCTCTGAACATATGCTTCAAACCTTATTTTAGATTTCCCGCCTCCCTGCTGACCGCTTGCCGTCTTATAAAGATCATTAATAATTCCCCAATCGTTCCTTATAATCTTCTGTTTTTCAATCAGCCTTTTCATATTTTTTACTACACTGGCATTAATATCCAATCTTGTCCTAACAGAAGATATCTGTTCTGAAATATTTTTTAACTTGTCTGATATTTCTGATTTTTCTTTTTCCAAAGTCGCTATATCAACTCTGATTTTTTTTAGAGTAATCCTTTTCAGTTCCTTTATGCTCGATTCAAGTATATTAACGGACGAATTATAGTTTTCAATTTCCCTTTCATACTTTTCTATTATTTCCGGATCAAGCTTAGACGATTCATAAGCTTCCGTGCTGTCGAATCTGCTTTGAGATAAAGCGTTTTCAAAGTCCATTAAATAGCGCTTTTCTTCTTTTTGAAGCCGTTCAAGCTCGCTTTTATTGAAGCTTTTTCTCTCATCAAGCTTAAGTCCGTTCTGCATTTCATTATTATAGACGCTTTCCGCTTTTTTTAAATTTTCTTCAGTATTTTCTATTTGCTTTTTTATTTCACTCAAATTCTTTAATAAAGCTTCCTCTGATTGTTCTTTTATAATTTCATTCTTCTCAATATTTTCAACGGCAGCCTTAAACAAAGCGCACTCTTCCGAACACTTTTTATAGGTTTCTCTGAGCTTTACTGCCGATTCCTCCAATTCGTTTACAGCAGACTGCGACGGCGTATCTTCAGATAAACCGGCAGGTCTTGGATGACTATCTGATCCACACACGGGGCAAGGCTTGCCGTTTTCAAGCCTTTCTGCAAGCAATCCCGCCTGACCTAATATAAACGCGTCAAGCGCCTTACGGTATTCTTTATCAGCAGACTCGCTTTTTTCTCTTAGATTTAAAAGCCTTTCCGACGCCTGCGCATACTTTTTTCTGTTTTCGTTAAGCTGCCTAAATAACGGCAAGGCATTTTCCAGTATGGTATATTTTCTGCGCAGCTCGTCAAGACATTCCGATTCTCGTTTAGCCGCTTTATACTTTTCAGATGCGGTATATAATTTATTTTTGTGCTCAGATTCCTGCTGCTCAAGCATAATGCGATCATTATTCTTTTGGGATAATGATCGCCTCCTATCCTCAAGAAGTTTTTCATGAATTAATATCTGTCCAGCCTGTTTTGCATTACTTATTTCTATAGCCTTTTTATTCATAGCGTCTGATTTTTGAAGGCAATCACTTAATTCTTTATTCTTTTTTTCAAGCTCTTCCAATTTTAAATTTAGCTCTCGCCCCTCGGCTATAAGCCTTATATGATGATCGTTAGATTCTGAAAGCTCGTCTTTTTTTAAAATCATTTTTTTAAGAAGAGAAGTATATTTAATATTATCCTTAGTCAAAAAATCAAGATACGCCTCAGCGCAGACTTCGTCGCTTTTATCAATCTCCCCTGAGTCTGTGATTCCCCTGCTCATTTCATTTTTTAATTCCCATGTAATTTTTTCAGACTGTGATTCCAAATCCGCGTCAATTTCTTTAAGCTTCTGCTGAAATCTGTCATACAGTGAGGTATTAAACAGCTTTTGAAATATCTGTTTTCTATCGTCGCTTTTATTATTAATAATTTTCAGGAAATCTCCCTGAGCTATCATAACAGTCTGTGAAAACTGATTCCGGTTCAGCCCTATGATTTCTTCAATTTTCTTACCGGCCTCGTCGGTTTTTGTCCAAACGGAACCGTTTGATAAATCTGTAAGAACAGCCTCATGCTGGGTGACAATCATACCACCGGAACGTCCTCGCTTGCTCAGTCTTTCATAAGACGGGGATCTTCTTATTTCATAATGTTTTCCATGCTGTTCAAATTCAAAAATAACATAAGTCTCAGCGGAAGACAAGGCGAAATCGGAACGAAAGGATTTTACGCTTCTTCTGTCGCGTCCTCCGCTTGCCTCTCCGTAAAGAGCAAATGAAATAGCGTCGAAAATTGTAGTCTTGCCTGAACCGGTATCCCCTGTTATCAAATACACCCCGCTTTTTCCGATTTTAGTAAAATCAATCTCCGTTATTTCAGCAAAAGGCCCGAACGCCGACATTATAAGCTTCAAAGGTTTCATTCCACCGTCTCCTCAAGATCATTAAATATTTCCCTAATTATTTCAAGCTGCTTTTCACTTGGATAAACTCCATTATTCTGAAGCGCATAAAAATCACCAAACAATTCCTCAGGACTTTTATTTTCTATTGATTCTTCCGAATAAACGTCCGTTTCATACGAGGTCTTAGAGTTATCTATACTGAATTTCAGCATATTCGGGAATACGCTTCTCAGGGCTATTCTGGCGTCGGGTGAAACCGTTTCATCTGTAATTATAACTCGTATGTAATCCTCGGTATAGCTTTTATTCATTAATTCCTCAAAGCTTCCTTTTATGGTCTTTACATCGTGAGGAAGTATTATCGGCGCCGTATTAATTTTTATATCATTTTTTCCCTTAACCTCAACTACGGTAAAGGATTTTTTGTGAAATTCCTCCGACAGTGAATATTTAAGCGGAGAACCGGCATATCTTACCGTTTCTCTGCCGCACCGCTGCGACTGATGAAGGTGTCCTAAAGCGACATAATCAAAAATATCAAAGATTTCTGCGCTTACGCTGTCCAGTCCTCCGATAGCAAATTCTTCGGAATCACAAGTTTTGCCGCCAGTTATAAACTGATGGCATACCAATATATTAATTCGATTTTCATTAATATACGAGTTTTCTATAACGGTTTTCACTGCTTGTTCATAGGAAAGCTGCTGCTTCTCCGGATAAAACTGTTTTACATTAGCCGGTTTAATGAATGGAAGCAGATGTATTGTGATTTTATTATCCTCGTCTATGCTCTGCAGCTTTCCCGAAAAAGGTTCGGGAGCATATATTCCGCTCTTTTTAATTATAGAAGAATAATATGATATTCTTTCAGGCGAATCATGATTTCCGCTTATCATATAAATTTTTGAACCGATATTTGATAAATCCGTAATAAAATTATTAAATAATTTCATGGCTTCTGCTGAGGGAACAGATTTGTCATAAATATCCCCCGCAATTATCACGCCCTCGCACTTTTGTAACATATAGGCGTCAACAGCCTGTTTTAAAACCTCCCTCTGATCATCAATAAGACTATAATCATTAAGACGCTTACCAAGATGAAGATCAGAAATATGAAGTAGCTTCATTTTAATCTCCGTTCTGCCGGTTAAGGCGATATTGTTATTTAAAAATTTCTTAAATAATATTGCGTTATGTCTTTCAGTTATCATTTGGCTGAGGAGGCGTTTTAAAAACAATGGAGCCGGATTGTTTTTCCCGCCCCATTAATTTTATCATCCTTTCAGCATGTTTAAATGCCGTATGTATCTTCTTGGAATGTTAATACCTACCATGTAGCCCATTCTCAAAGTATTCAGAAATAATACTGAAATCGTCCTTATAAAATTATTTATATCAATATTTTTTGAAAGAAGATATTAATTAGAAAAAATTCCGGTTCAACATTAAATTGAATCGGCTGTTTTAGTTATTTCCCCAACTGATTTTACATTATATTTTCCTAATAAAACAATATTTATTTTATCATATAACTGCATATAAATTTGTTTCCCATGCAGGTATATAAAGCTGATGGCGTATATAGAGCTTATATTTGGAATTAAGCTTATGCACAAGCAACGGAAGCTCAAATAAATCTTCATTTCTGTGATAGAGGGCTACCATAAGCCTGGGATTATATCTCGCTATAGTCTGACATGCGCCCCAGAGCGCTTCCCGCTCTGCTCCTTCAACATCCATTTTTATAAGCGTAGCTTCATTTCCGTTAAGAATACTGTCTACCGACCTACCCTCAATATATTTTGTTCCTCTGCTAGCAGCAATTGAAGACTGTCTCCCTGATTTTGCACTGAACGGAAGCTGAGTATCAATACACCAGGCAGCGTTATTGTATGCGTAAATATGATTTTTTCCTTCAATATTTTTACAAAGCTTTTTGAAGTTTTTCCTGTCTGGCTCCATAGCGTAAATCCGAACATATCTGTTACGTGTAATTTCAAGCATTTCCAATATTGTATCTCCATTATATGCTCCAAGATCAACATAATGCTCATTCAGATTCGGCTTAATTATATCACGGTAAATCTCAGTTTTTGTCGCGGTTATATTTTCAAGATGACTTATATCTCCGCTGATTTTAAAATTAATAATTGACGCGAAAACCTTTCTTGAATAATTATCTGCAAGAAGCTCGTAGACCTCCTGAAGTTTATCGGCGTTTCTTACGCAATACTCATATGTAAACAAACCGCTGCCGATAACAGGCACGTCCGGCACATATAGCTTATGCTTTTTTCCAATCATTTTTATTCTGTCTACAAGCTCTTCATATCCGGCAGCAAATGCCAGTACTACTGCAAAATCGGATTCACGCTCCTCTACCTCAGAAAGCCTCATAACCCTAAAGCCCTGAAAATAATGCCCTCTTACGAAATCGTCGCTTGCAAAAATTCCTGCTGTTTTTATTCCGTATTTTTTAAATACTGACATAATTTTAATAGCTCCGTCCCCCATTCCGTAAATATAAACCGGACGGTGTTCCTTTTGAAGCTTTTCCCAGCAGGTTTCTTTTTCAGTTATAAATTCAAGCATTTTTCCACATCTCTTTTAAAATAATTTCATTCAGTTGTAATCGTCTTCGTGATCGTCGCAATCATGAACGTCATATCCTATCATATCCCGGCCTCTCGTTCTGTAACGGTCGCGCTGTATATTAATATATTTATCAAGCTGCTCCAATACCTTTCTTGGAGCCTTAACGGATTTTATTTCCTTGATAGGCGTATCCGTATCTCTGACATACAATATAATAGTTCCGCAACCGAATATTCTCTGTTTCAAAGGAAGCATCAGCTTTTTGTCTGTCACAGTATATAAATCGAGCTCATCCTCCGCAAGACTAAGTAGACCAACTCTTGTAATAAATTTATTTTCCGTAAGAAAATATCTTGTAAACGAAAGCGGAAGTCCGAAAAGAGTACGCTTTTTGTCCGTCCAAATATAATCTATTTCATTTTTGCCCATTTCAAAACTCCGTTTATCAGGAGAGAGTCGTCTCTCCTGATTATAAATTAATAATAATCTGACCGTTATCGGCAGCCGGCGCGTCAAAGACCTTACCCTCTGCCGTGATTTTAAATGCTCTGCCGCTTGTATAAGTTACGCAGATCTCATTTCCGTTTCTTTCGGCCTTCATAGACATAACCCTATTGGCGTCAATATCATAAACCTCAGTCTCCGACGATTTTCCGTCCTCAAGATTATATATAACCGCGTTTGCATTATTAATATAATCATATTCAAAGCTGTTGTTAAAATCGCCGTAAACAATAATAGATCCGGGCTTAGCTAATACAGGCATTTCCAGATATGAACATTTCTTCTTTACATATCTTCCGCCCTCAATAGTTTCTCCGGTAATAATATCGGTCCACTTTCCTTCCGGAAGATAATACTGAACCACTCCGTCTTCACTGAGAACCGGAGCGCAAAGGAGATTATCACCCAGCATATATTGTCTGTCAAGGAAAAGACAAGCCGGATCTTCCGCGAAATCTATAACCATGGCTCTCATCATAGGAACGCCGGTAGACGATGTCTTGACAGCCTGCGAGAACAAATACGGCATAAGTCTGCCCTTAAGCTTTGTAAAGAACCTAAGTACTGCGCAAGCGTTTTCAGGGTTTTCGGGAGTATCATCCTCATAAGCCCACGGAACCCTGTAAGAGGTTGAACCGTGCAGACGGCTGTGAGTTGACATCAGACCGAACGCGCACCATCTTTTATAAACGTCAGGAGATGCGGTAGCCTCAAAACCGCCGATATCATGACTAAAATATCCGAAACCGGACGCACAGAGCGAAAGACCGCCTCTGAGAGTTTCTGCCATTGAAGAATATTCGGCTGAACAATCGCCGCCCCAATGAACCGGGAACTGCTGTCCGCCGGCCGTTGCGCTTCTGGCAAACAGACAAGCCTGATTCTCTCCGTAATAATCCTTAAGAACATTAAAAACAAGCTTATTGTATAAATATGTGTAATAATTATGCATTTTAACGGGATCTTCACCGCTGAAATACTTCACCTTTGTAGGTATTCTTTCGCCAAAGTCAGTTTTTATCGCAGTTACTCCCATATCGCATAAAGCGCGTATTTTTGACGCATACCATTCGCATGCCTCAGGATTTGTAAAATCGACAATAGCCATGCCCGGCTGCCACATATCACACTGAAAAACGCTTCCGTCTGTATTTTTAATAAAGTAGCCGTTTTTAACTCCCTCGTCAAACAGACTTGAACGCTGCGCTATATACGGATTGATCCATACGCATATGCCCAGCCCTCTTTCCTTAAGCCTTTTGAGCATAGCCGGAGGATCCGGGAACTGAGTTTTATCCCAATCGAAATTACACCACTCGTATCCCTTCATCCAAAAGCAGTCAAAGTGAAACATCTGAAGAGGAATATCCCTCTCGGCCATTCCGTCTATAAACGACGTTATCGTTTCTTCGTCATAGGTTGTAGTGAACGACGTAGACAGCCACAGACCGAACGTTTTGGCCGGAGGCAAGGCAGGTTTTCCGGTAAGCGTCGTATAATTTGACAATACCTCGTGCAAATTTTCTCCGCCGATAACAAAATATTCAATTTCCTCGCCCGGAACGGTTATTGAAACCTTAGACACGGTATCAGACGCAATTTCATAGGAAACCTTATCGGAACTGTTGACAAAAACTCCGTATCCGTTAGATGAAATGTAAAAAGGAACGCATTTATAGCTCTGGTCAGAGCAAGTGCCTCCGTCGGAATTCCACATTTCAACGTTCTGACCGTTTTTAACAAAGGTAGTAAATTTTTCACCAAATCCGTAAATACATTCTCCTATGCCAAGAGTAAGCTGCTCTCTTATATATGTGTTATGCTCGTCTGCCGGATAGCTCCAAAAGCTGTCGTCCCGCATGCTGTTGATACGGTTATCGGCTCTGAACTGATTTTCTTCAATATAAGACGTAGCTCTCCATGCTCCGCCGGTAAGACGTTTTCCCTTATAGCTGAATTCAACGTCCCAGTCAAAGCCTTTCTTTATTCTCACCTTAGTGCTGCCGGAAGTCATCTCAGCAAAATCTTCTCCGGTCTTTATCTCCGGAATATAGCCCTGATCTTCATTAAGCTCAAATTTAGGAGCATTTTTCAAAGTTCCCTTATGATGAACAACAGACACCTTAATAACGTCCGGAGCAGTTGATTTATAAGTGATCTCAAAGGTAACTCCGCCAAGAGTCATAGCTCTGTTATAAATCGCCGAAGAGGTTGCAAAAACTGTTATTGAATTAGGAGTTGTCGTTATTTCATAGGCCATAACGGCATAATTCACGTTAAAACCCCTTTGATTAAGCCAAAATCCGTCTGAAAATTTCATATTTTCAAACTCCTTCCGTTTTTCATAATAGTACTATCATTTTAACATAATACTCTTTATATGTCAATTAAAATTCATCATATTTATATAGTATTAACCTATCTGTTGTGCTTTTTAATCACATGTTTATCCTATTAAATTTATCAGCACTTTTTTATTTTCGCAAAATTAGCCATAATTTTTTTCGTTCCTACCTTATCGAAGGCAATTTCCAGCATTGCGTCGTTTGCCATTTTCTTAACGCTTAGAATAGTTCCCTCTCCGAATATATTATGCATTACCTTTTCCCCGACTGAATAAACGGTATTTGCAGGTAAATCAGACGGTTTCGCCGTTTTGATCTTAGCGATTTGCTGCTGCAACGATATAGACGAGCTTGCGTTTGTAACAGGCGGCTTATCTGTTTTGGCAATAATTGTGTTATCATGCTTGTCTATAAGAGTCTTATCTATTTCTCTGATAAATCTGGAGGTTGTATTCCGCTGCGTGGTTCCAAAAAGCATTCTTTGTGCAGCGCTGCTTAAATATAGTCTTTTTCTGGCTCTTGTAATAGCGACATAAGCCAGTCTGCGTTCTTCTTCAATTTCCGAATCACTGTTAAGACATCTGCCGCTTGGGAAAATACCGTCCTCCATACCTATTGCAAATACATTATTAAATTCAAGTCCTTTTGCTGAATGAACCGTCATCATAACTACAGCGTCGGTATCGGCGTCCATTTTATCAAGGTCGGTATACAGCGATATTTCCTCAAGGAATTCATTTAAGGACGGTTCGTCGCTTTCACTAATATATGAAACAATTGTAGATTTTAATTCGCTGATATTCTCTAACTTCGTTAATCCGTCGTCTCCGAGACTTTTCATATATTCGAGATAACCGGTTCGCTCCAGAAGAAAATCAAAAAATTCATCTAAGGGCATTTCTTCTGACGCGGACTGCAATTCAGAAAACATTTCCGCAGCGGCTTTAAGAACTCCCGCTTTTTTTGAAAGTAAAGGATAATCGCCGGCATTTTTCATTACTTCTATCGGAGAAAGACCAAGGTCGGATGTAATATCGTTAATAAGGCTTAACGTACTGTCGCCTATACCTCTCTTAGGCTCGTTGACTATTCTTCTGAATCTAAGTATATCATTTTCATTATTTATGACTGCAAGATAAGACGTCAAATCCTTAATTTCCTTACGGTCATAAAATCTCATACCTCCGAATACACGATACGGAATACCGCTTTTTACAAACGCCTGCTCTATAGTATTGGACTGGGCGTTCATTCTATATAAAACCGCGCTGTCCCCGAACTTATCGCCGTTTTTTATACTTTCAAGTATAGCGGAGGCTATAAATGACGCCTCGTCACGCTCGTCCCTTGCCCTGTACCAAACTATCCTTTCGCCTTCACCGCTGTCGGTCCATAATTTTTTTGATTTTCTTTCTGAATTATTCTTTATTACAGAGTTTGCCGCGTCCAGTATATTCTGCGTTGAACGGTAATTCTGTTCAAGCCTTATTACCTTGCAAGCATTATATTGCTTTTCAAAATTCAATATATTTTCAATTGTAGCCCCTCTGAATTTATAAATACTCTGATCATCGTCTCCCACCACGCACAGATTATTGTGCTTTGCCGACAAAAGACTTACCAGCCTGAACTGAGCGTGATTAGTATCCTGATATTCGTCTACCATTATATATTTATATCTGTTCTGGTAATATTCAAGAGCGTCGGGATAATCGGTGAGTATTCTTACCGTAAGATTTATAATATCATCAAAGTCCACTGCGTTTGAGGCGAATAATCTTTTCTGATATTCCCTGTAAACCCTTGAAATCACAGTTTTTCTGTAATCCTTACCAACTCTTTCTTCATAATCGTCAGGATTCAAAAGACTGTCCTTAGCAGATCCGATTTCCGATAAAACAGCCTTTGGCGATAATTGCTTTTCCGATATGCCAAGATCTGTCATACAAGCTTTTATTACCCTCTGGCTGTCGTCGGAATCATAAATTGTAAAACTGCTCTGGTAACCCAGCCTTTCAATATCCCGTCTCAGGATTCTTACGCACGCCGAATGAAAGGTCGCAGCCCTGATATCTGAAGCTTCTTCGCCCAGCATTGTATAAAGCCTCTCCTTTAATTCTCCGGCCGCCTTATTTGTAAATGTAATTGCCAGAATGTTCCAAGGCTTTATCGGTTCATGTGCAACAGCGTCTCTGAGAGAAGATAAACTAACTTCTTCTCCTTTTAAATAATTTTCAAGTAAAAGACAGTCGTCTTCATTTCCCTGATATGAACTATCGAAATAAGCGTTACCGAAATTAATCATATTCGCAATACGGTTTACTATAACCGTAGTCTTTCCGCTGCCTGCCCCGGCAAGAACCAGAACGGGCCCTTTAACGGAAAATACAGCTTCCTTCTGGCGTTCGTTCATTCTTCCGAAATATTTTTCAAGAGCTTTTCTTTTTAATTCAGTATAAAATGTTGATAACATTTATGATTCTCCAATCAAAATAAAAATATGATATTATTATAACATATTTTTGCCATTGTGAAAAGTCCCTGTAAAAATATAGTTTTTATTATCAAATAGACTATAATTGTTAAAAATATATCAGCTTATTAACACAAATTTAACATATTATCTCTTTTTTATTAATCTGTTTTTTGATATAATATTTAGCGTGTAGAGCACAAGATTAGAGAAAAGAAAAATAACTGGAAGAAAGGCGGAAGAAATTCCGTCTTTTTTCTCTTAAAATAAAACAGCGGACATATAATGTCCGCTGAATTATTTTCAAAGTATAAAGCATATAAGTCCGCTGCAGCCCTCGTTGATAACTCTCTGCAAGGTTTCCTGAAGCTTCATTCTTGCCTCAACCGGCATTTTATAAAGCTTATTATGAAGTCCTTCGTTTACCAGCTCATGCAGCGATTTTCCAAAAATATTTGATTCCCAGATTTTCTTCGGATTTTCTTCGAATCCGGAAAGCAGATACATAACAAGCTCCTCGCTCTGCTTTTCAGTTCCGACAATCGGGCTGACAGTGGTATTGATAGCCGCCTTCATCAGATGTATCGACGGAGCGGAGGCCTTGAGCTTAACTCCGTATTTGCCTCCCTGTTTAATAATTTCAGGTTCTTCAAGTGAAAGCTCGTCAATATCCGGCATTACTATTCCATAACCGGTAGCCTCAACCTCGTCAAGTGCAGGCTTAATTTTCATGAATTGCTTCTTAATATTATTAAGCTCCATAAGAACAGGCAGCAAATCGCTCTCATTAACTATTTCTATACCGGTAGCCTCTCCAAGTATTTTATAGAACAGACTGCTGTCCAGACTAACCTGAATAGTAATGCTTCCCTTACCTAAATTCATATCGGCTACTCTTGAATCAACAACATATTGACACTTGCCCATAAGCTCCGCAGCTCTCTTGACCTCTCTGACTATCCTGACGTTTTCAGCAGCTTCCCTTACGGCTGAAAATACTTCATTTTTTAGCCAATGGCCCTTTTCAAGGCCTGTAATCCACTTTTCCATTCGAATATTTATTTCCTTGATTGGAAAAGCGAACAGAACCTGAGTAATAATATCCCTAATATCCTGTTCATTAAGCTCAAGACAATTAACCGGAATTACGGTTGCCGAATATTTTTCAGAAAGCTCGCTGCATAAAGCTTTAGCGTCCTCCGAGCGAGGATTAACGCAGTTCATTATAACCACAAACGGCTTATCGATTTCATTCAGTTCATTAATAACCCTCTCTTCAACCTCGGCATATTCATCCCTGGGAATATCAGAAATACTTCCGTCGGTAGTAACCACAAGACCGATAGTAGAATGCTCGGATATGACCTTTCTTGTACCTATTTCTGCCGCCATATTAAACGGAACCTCTTCCTCAAACCACGGCGTCTGGACCATTCTCGGAGCAGAATTTTCTATATAGCCTATTGAGCTGGGAACTATGTACCCAACGCAGTCTATCATTCTCACATTGAATCTCGCGCCGTCTCCCAGATTTACTTCAACCGCCTCTTCCGGAATAAACTTAGGTTCAGTCGTCATTATAGTTTTTCCGGCTGCGGACTGAGGAAGCTCGTCAACAGCCCGTTCCCTCTTAAAATCGCTTTCAATGTTAGGTATCACCAGAGACTCCATAAACCTTTTAATAAAGGTCGATTTGCCTGTCCGGACAGGTCCGACAACGCCAATATATATGTCGCCGTCAGTTCTGCTGGCAATATCGCTGTAAATATCGTTTGTCATATTAATCTCCGTTCTGCCGCAAACTTCAGATAATTTGAAACGAAAACCTCCTCAGCGGCATGACAGAGATTTCCGAGATTTTACCGCGTATACCGCTTACGGCGGCGGTATACACATTTTATTAAACCGCTTCATTATACTATCGGAATCAACAGCATACCGCTCTTGGTTAACCGTTCTTCGTCTAAGTCGTTTTCTTCCATAATAGATCTGACAGAAGTGCTGTATCTCTTAGCTATCTCCCATATATCCTCTCCCTCAACGCCATAATACAGCTTAAGAGCATAATCTCCGTCTCGAACTTTTTTTACTGAGCCGTCAAAATTGACCTCGGTTACCGCTTCACATGATGATGACAGAAATACGTTTCCTGTGATTCTCAGATCAGCTTTAATGGAAATGCTGTTTGAAGACGTTATAGTATATGAACAATCAACAGATGTTACGTTTATATCAGCCGAAGAAGTTTCAGAAATGCCGTTTACAGGAATTGTATGCTCAAACGCTTCGGTCTTTTCAATTATAGCCGGCATACCGGTTTCATTTTTTATCATAACGCAGTAATCGATCATACCGCTGACTACAAGAGTTTTTTCCTCATTGTTTACAGCCGTATTTATATTTTTCGGTACGCACCATGTATCATATACACACTCAACATTTCCATTTTCACTTTCAATTGTCAGCTTTTCCTGTATAAGCTCGTTAATTTCAACCGGAGCCTGTTCTATTTTCAGCCTTGACGACGCAAATTCACATGGAAATGATGTTGAATAAACGTCAGTAACTAATTCCGCCGGAAGGTTTTTCACCGCGCTGCAGCTTACGTTTATTCTCAGCTCACACTTTAATATTCTTGCGTCGCCGTTGCTGTCCGCAGACGCAGTTACATCGCAGGAAGCTGTTTCCGCCTTAACCGAGCACGTAAAGCTTTCGTCAAGACCGTCCATATCCACAATCTGACTGAAAGGTACCGGAAATTTCATAGATTCAAGACCGTTTTCACATGAATATAAAACGCAGACTGAAGCTTCGCCCTTTAAAACAAGCTTATTTGCCACTATCTTTTTGTCCGTCACATTTATAACGGAATAGGTTCGAATAATGCTTATTACCGGTTGATTAGAAGAATTAAGTTCAAAATCTTCAGACGCAGAAATTGATTTGAATGCAGATATTTTCTTAGCCGCAAATTCTACAGGAAGCTTTTTCATCTGAGCATTCATTCCGAATATGTCGCAGATTACTTCCTGAGTTCTTTCACCTGTTATTTTAATTTTTATCGAAACCGCACCCCGCATATCTATACGTCTCTGATTTACGACGCGGCAATTAATATGATCTGTTTTCGGAACAAGTGTTACGCTGGGCTTTTCAGCAGTTTCAGAAAGCTGTATACTTTTATTGAAGGTCATCTTCTGACAAATGCATTGCAGAGTATTGCTTTGCTCTGAACAATATAGTATTTTTATATCCGCCTGAAGCTCGTATGAAACAGTATCGCCATTTATGCTGTATGAAAGAACAGACGGAACTATACAGCATTTTACAAGCTTGAAAATATCCGGAAAATAATCCGGCAGTATGTAATCAAGCTCAACACTCTGCTCCTGTATTCCGTCAAAAATGCTTTCAGAAACTGTAAGCATTTCACGGTTAATCTTTAAATCCATTTATATACCTCCTAAATTCATCCAAGTCCGCCGCTTTTACATTTCGGACTTGTACTTGCTAAAACATTATATTCGTACATAGTAATTAATATTCCTTATAAAAAAGCTGAAATTGATATTTAATTTAACCGCAAGTTTTTTACCCTTCCGAATTATATAAATATACGCCGTAACCCAAATAGAAAAGTCCTGTTCATCAAATGAACAGGACTAAATTTTTACTTTTTGGAATATCATCAGATTTATCAAAGCAGGATTTATTCAAAAAAATAAAAAACTCCGGTTAAAATAACCGGAGTTTTAAATTTTTAATATTAAATTACATTAATGTCCTAGCTACTTCAATTGCGTCATAAAGATCGCATACTCCGTCGCCAGTCATATCGCCGATAGCAATCTGTTCATTAGTAAAATCAACCATTCCCATCATGTATTTTGCAATTTCAATTGCGTCATAAAGATCAACCTTACCGTCCATTGTAACGTCGCCGCTTTCATAAGCGCCTGTTACAACGTATGTCAGAGAATTCTTTGTTTCAGCAAATGCCTGAGCGGCTGTTCCGTCCGGACCTTCAAGTGTTACAAGATCATATGGCATAAGAGAAAAAGCGGCTTCAAGACGGTTCAGATTAGTTTCTGAAAATCCGAGTGAATCAATTTCTCTGAGAACCTGAATAGCAGCTTCTGAAACTGTGAGATCAGTTACATCGATATTGCCAATGTGAGCCATTGCTCTGGCAATAGCATCGGCAATCTGCTGATCGCTGTAGTTAAGACCTGCAACGCTGTTTACCCAGTACTTGATAACGCCGTTAATAGTTTTATCAGGTGAAAGACCGATTATGTACTTGTCAACAATAGCCATTGTCATAAACGCCTGGCTGCTGATATAATCTTCAGTCAGAGTTTCAGGAACAACGACTGTTACCTTCTTGCTGATAAGACCGAAAGCAAAGTCATCTACTCCTACGACTGTCTGACCGTCAATTTCAGACGGAATAACGATTTTATCTGCTGTCTTATCTGAATAGTCAGTAATTACAACGCCTTCAGAAACTTCTCTTACAGAAAAAGTCGCTTCTGTTTCTTCTGCAAACGCACTTGCAATCGGCATAGCTGAAGCGAGCATAGCAGCCGCACTGACGCCAGCCATGATTTTTTTCAGAGATTTTTTCATTTTTATTCCTCCATATTTGTAGTTATGTTATTATAATAACATCTTATTGACATTTTGTCAAGCTTTTTTAGTTTTTTTACTTCGTAACATTTCATGAAAATTATGGATAAAAATTGCCAAAATTTATATTCCATAATAAATTATCTATATACCATTAATAATCTTATATTCAAGGTTCTCCCATAATAGCTCCGTTCCTATATCCGTCCCCTCAGGCAGCAGAGCAAGAGCTATTAAAATCGTATCGGCGGTCTCATTGTCAATACGCTTAATTGTAGCGTATTCGCCTTCAATTGCGATAACCTTGTATTTAAACGGACCCAAACAACCATCCTCCCATCAATATTCCCTGTCAAAAGTAATAACTGTATAATAATTATCTTCCATTTTATCAAGCTGTTTGTCTATAAGCTCTTTTATATCATCATTATTGTATTTGCAGTCGTATGGAACGACTATGTCAAAAATCAGATTTGTATGCGTATCTCCGGCAACAAGTCTGAAATCATGTATTTGAAGGCAAGGATCTATATCTAAAATAATATTCCTAATCATATCAAGCGACAAATTAACCTGTTCATTGTCGGTTTCTATAGGATCCATGTGAATAGTCATCAGAATATTAAGCTCTCTGTGAATCCTTCTTTCAAGCTCGTCTATCATATCGTGAACAAAGACAAAATCCTCATTGCTTTTTACCTCTGCATGAAGGCTTCCTATCATATTACCCGGACCGTAATTATGAACTACAAGATCATGGATTCCGATAATCTTATCGCTTTCTCCTACCATTTCCTTAATGGCATATACAATATCCGAGTCAACCGGTTTACCTAAAAGATTATCCACAGTATCTTTTACAATATCAATACCCGACTTGAATATAAACAGCGATACAACCAATCCCATAATTCCGTCTACGGGAAGATTCGTATACAAAGACGATATAACTGCAATACAGGTTGCCGAGGTGGCTATAACATCGGTTCTGCTGTCCTTGGCAGTTGCAAGCATAACGGAAGAATTGATTTTCTTTCCAAGAAAAGCGTTGAAAAACGACATCCAAAGCTTTATAAGAATAGATACTAACAGCGAAATTAATACAATCAGACTGAATGTCAGCTTTTCAGGATGTATTATTTTATTTACAGAATTTCTGAAAAGCTCAAACGCAACTATCAGTATCAGAACCGCTATCGTAAGCGCAGTCAGATATTCCATACGTCCGTGTCCAAACGGATGATCCTTGTCAGCAGGCTTTGACGCCAATTTATACCCTAAAAGAGTAACCATGCAGCCTGCGCTGTCCGACAGATTGTTAAAGGCGTCGGAAACGACGGAGATCGAGCCTGATAACGTTCCCATAATATACTTTAGTATAAATAAAAAAACATTGCATATTATACCGACAACACTGCTTAAAGTCCCGTAATTCCGGCGAACCTTTAAATTATTTATATCGTCGGGATTCTTAATAAATTTTTGAATAAGAAATTTAGTCATATTCTACTCCCGAATTTTACTGATTTTATATTATAACATATATTTAATTAATAATCAACTTATTCGGCAAAAAAGTCAGCCGCATTTTATCATGCAGCCGACCAAAATTATTTTTATATCAGGTTATGCCCATAATATATCTTGCTACTCCTATCGCATCATATAAGTCGACTGTTCCGTTACCGTCATAATCAGCAATTTCACACTGTTCGCTATCAAAGCTTACCATTCCCATGATATATTTTGCAATTTCAATCGCGTCATATAAATCAATTTCTCCGTTTCCGCTTATATCTCCTCTTAGCTTTGTTGATTCAAGTATATTCATAAAATCTGATTTAAGCTGCTGATCAATCATTTTACATGTGCTACGGTCATAATGAAGTCCGGTTATATCCCAAAGCACCGGACACATCTGACGCGAATATGCCGCCTCGCATACCGATTTTAAAAACAATCTGACAGACGCTTCATCCTTGTTCTTTTTGGGACACCCGTATTCACCGATAATAACAGGAATACCTTTATCAATATATGTTTTTTTCATTAAATCCATATAATAGTCCAATTCCTTGAAATCCTCTTCTGTTCCCCATGTTTCACGCATAGTTCCCCAGCTTGCATCCTCTTCAAGAATAGCGAATACGGACGGAGTATAATAATGTACTGAAACCGCACACCTGCCCTGAGGATCCTCAGGCATTTTAAAAAGGCTGTCGCAGGTCAGCTTGAAATCTGTTGCATATCCGGCGATAAGGAGATGTCTTTTAGCGTTGTTTCCGCCGGAATTCCTTACGATATCCACAAATTTCTGATTAATTTCATTTAATAGATCAAACGCTTTCTTTTTGTTTGCGGTACTCCCTTCGTTTCTATCCCAGATATCATCCCAGCAGCCCTCTTCATTCAGAGATTCAAACATCAAATAATCACCGTAATCCCGGAAAGCTTCGGAAAGCTGAGTCCATATTCTTGTATACTTATACATACATTCGCTTTTATTCGTTGAAAATCCTGAAAACCATCCGTTATCATAATGTATATTAAGAATGACATACAATCCGCATTCAAGCGCCCAGTCCGCCGCCTCTTTTACAGCCGCAAGATATTCGGCATTTATCGTATAATCGCCGCCCATCATATTCGACCATGCGACCGGAATACGGAGTACGCCGAATCCCTCCTGAGCGTATCCCTGTATAATTTGCTTCGTTATTACCGGACTCCCCCACGCCGTTTCATATGATTCTACAGTACCGTTGCCCCATTGAGATATCCAGTCTCCGCACGATTCGTATGTATTGCCAAGATTTATTCCTATCCCCATATCCCTGACAAGCTGCATTGTACTAATATTTCTCATTCCTTCATCTGCTCGCATTTCTGACGATACCGGTAATATCAACGACGTCACGGCTATAACAACGGAACAGATAACAGACGAGATTTTTTTCAAAAACATAAAAGTATTCCCCTCCAAAATATAATATTAGCTTTATTATAGCATAAAAGCCGAAAATTTCAAAGTATATTATATAAAATTAATTCAAAATATTAAAGCTACACAGATTTTTATTGTCTGTTTTCTTTGAATATTTCCACATTTTTTACAGATACTACATTATATTCGAAATAAACTGCATAAAGGCAGTAAAAAAGTATTTAATGGAGGAAAAAATATAAATGAAAGCTACAGGTATTGTTAGAAGAATCGACGATTTGGGAAGAGTTGTTATTCCCAAGGAAATTAGACGTACTATGAGGATTCGCGAGGGCGACCCGTTACAGACAACGTTGAAAACAGAACTTGATTACTGTATGATGATGCTTGAGATTGCGAATAGGCTGTACATAAAATAAAAAAACCGCCGCAGACTGAAAATTAACGGTCTGCGGCGGGTTTGCTGTTGGCTGTAATTATATTATATTTCTAAAAATACATATCCTCAGTACGCTGAATCACTCCGTCATATCCCGTATTTTCCCGGCAAGATACAACGGAATATTAACAAAGCTGTCGTTGATCTCATAACCCAGCTTTGAAAACCGCACAGCTTTTTCAGGCTTGTATTCTTTCAGATAATTCTTAAAGCTTGCGGAAGTTACGCTTTCCCCTGCCTTTACTTCAATCGGAACAATGCTCGTTCCGTCCTGGACAATAAAATCAATCTCGCTTGCAGGGGTGGGCGCAAAGTATTTCGGCTCGGTGTCGTAAAGCGATTTTATCTGCTGCAACACAAAATTTTCCGTTAGCGCGCCCTTAAACTGATAGTCGGACTTCAGCAAAATCGCTTCGTTGCTGATACCTGCCATGTTCTTAAGCAGTCCCACATCAAACATAAACAGCTTGAAATGATTGAGCTGTTTATAGGCATTAAGCGGATGCTCGGGCTTGCTGACATTGTAAATACGCAAAACCATTCCTGCCGAAACAAGCCATTCGATAGCCTCCTCGAATTCCCTCGCCCTTGCGCCCTCTTTTATACAGCCGTAAATAAATTTTTCATTATCCTTGGCAAGCTGAGTAACAATACTTCGGAAAACCATAAGAATACGCCCGCTGTTCACCTTGCCGTTATGCTTGGAAAAGTCGTTTTCATATAGCTCGATAAGCTCCCGCTGGATTCTGCTAACCTCGGCAGGGTCCTTGTGCTTTATCCACGACTGCACACATTCAGGCATACCGCCTATTATCAAATAATAATTATATTCGTCAAGCAGTTTGTTGTGGAATATCTCTTCAATATGCTGCTTTTTTTTTATACCGCAGTAGTAATTGTAAAGTCCCTCGTCATTGGCGGCGAGAAACTCGTCAAAGGTCATAGGGCTGATATTAAGCAGATTCACTTTGCCTACGGGGTATGACTTCGGCTGAGCAAGCAGCGTCCCAAGCAGACTTCCGGCAGAAATAATGTGATACTCATTTGCCTTTTCACAAAAGTATTTCAGGCAGTTTAATGCCGCCGAGCACTCCTGCACCTCGTCAAAAATAATCAGGTGCTTTTCGGGCATGATTTTTCTGCCCTTGATAAGTCCTAGCAATTCAATGATCCTGTAGGGATTTTTATTCGCTTCAAAAATAGATTTCAGTTCGTCCTCTTCGTCAAAGTTGAAATAAAAAGTGTCATCATAATAAAGTCTGCCGAACTCCTCCATCAGCCAGGTCTTACCCACCTGTCTTGCGCCTTTAAGCACAAGCGGCTTGCGTTCAGCGCTGTTTTTCCACATCAAAAGCTGTTCTATCGCATTGCGTTTCACATTATCACTCTCCTTGTCGATATTATTATACCACTTTTAACAAGGTTATGCAATAAGATTTTACACGTTTCTTTAAAGTTTTATGGGGTTGGGTTACACATATTTATAAAACGCCTTTGATATTTTAACTGGCTGCGCTTAATTATGAGAATATTTCCGATTATGGCTGCAACCTGCATTTCTGCATATAAAATAGGCGAACCAAAGCCGTATTTTGATATGTGCATAATTGATGAAGCAAGTCAATATAATACCGCAATGTCGCTTGTACCGATTATCCGAGCGGAGAATCTTATGCTTGTGGGAGACCCTCAACAGCTTAATCCTGTTATTCTACTTGACAAGGCTGATAATGATGTTCTTAGAAAAAAGTACGGAGTTTCAAATGAATATGACTACATAAAAAACTCTATTTACAAAACATTTCTAGCCTGTGATTCTGTCAGTGATGAAATCTTGCTCAGCTATCATTATCGCTGCGGAAAGAAAATTATAGATTTTAATAATCGTAAATACAGAAACAGAGGAAGCGTTTCTCACAAGTTTAGATCATGCTCTCGGCAACGTTATGGGCGGAGGAAAATGCACAATCAAGAAAGAAGTTGCAATTTCTCAGGTTTTTCGAAACAATATCACCCACAGTCATCTGTTTTATTCGGGAAGATTTGATTTTGTGGTTTATGAAAAGACTGAAGACAGAAAGGAATTTCCTATCTTAGCAATAGAACTAGACGGTAAAGAACATTTTGAGGACAAAATTGTAAAGAAGCGTGATAATCAAAAAAATGAAATCTGCCGTCAGCAAGGATTTGAACTAATACGTGTGGAAAATTCATATGCTAGACGCTATAATTATATTAAGAATATTTTGATTGATTTTTTCATCAAAAATAAAATATAAACTATTCGGAAAAAATACTGATTCAATAAAGGGTCAGTCCGCAGATAATGTAATTTCCGTTGACCTTAAATCTTTTCTTCCTCAATTCTTATTTCGCTTATCCTTCCCTTATCCATTTCATGTACCGTATCGCAGAGTACGGAAATATCTTCTGCTGAGTGTGAGCAGATAAGAATAGTTTTCCCCTGTTTCTTGTATGACAGCAGATATTCTCTCATTTCCATTACTCCGTCTTTATCAAGTCCGTTGAACGGCTCGTCCAGTATCAGAATTTTCGGATTTTCCATAATCGCTTGAGCAAGACCTAATCTCTGACGCATACCAAGGCTGTATTTGCGTACATGACGTTTCAGAGCCGGATCAAGACCAACCTGCTCCATACTGTTTCTTATTTCATCTTTTCCTATTCTGTTATTTAGCCCCGCCAGCAGCTTCAGATTCTTATAGCCGCTGTAATACGGAATAAATCCGGGCGTTTCTATAATTATACCCATATCCTCCGGAAAATCAACGTCTCTGCCTACCCGCTTGCCGTTTACCGTAATTTCTCCGCTTGTCGGTCTGATAAATCCGCATATGCATTTCATAAGCATTGTTTTCCCCGAACCGTTTCTTCCTATCAGTCCGTGAATTTTACCTGCCTCAAAAGTTACGTTTATATCTTTAAGTATCTGAGTTTTCCCTAAAATCAGGTTTATATCTCTGACATTAATAATATTCATTTGCCGCACCTAACCGTTCTCATCTGTTATATGAAACGAGCAACGCTTGCCTATTTCAAATACATTAATAATTAAAACTGTACATACGATTGCAAAATATATATATGAGTATAAAATGCTTTTTATAGTTTTATCGTACATTCCGTCATAATGCCAGCCGAACGCTGAATTTGCAATCGGAAACAGCCATTTGGCTCTTACGTCAACCGCCCACAATACCAAACCTGTTACGATAAAACTCAGGTTTACAAATATTCCGAATACTTTCTTCCTAAGCAAGGTAAAAACCATAAGAATCAGTCCGACTGTAAGCATAAACATAAGCATTAGCGCTACCGCATGAAAAAAAGCAGTGTACGGACGTGACTGATTAATTACGGAATCGTCTATAACAGCAAAAGTGAATTCGTTTCTAATCGTTACGTTTTCAGGTTTAATTGCATTCTTTGAAACAAGACTCCATGCGTTGATCAAAAAACTCCTGTTAAATACCGTTAACATTGAAGATAAGCCTAAAAACGCTGTGAACGTAACTGAAGAACATATCAGAAACCATATCTGTCCTAATATCCAAGCAGTTCTTCCTGTTCTGAAAAGTATAAAGGTTCCCGAATTATCTAACTTGGGATGATCAGAAATAAGGATTAAATAAGTCAGCGCGACCAACGGTACAAAATATCCGTTATTCATAAGTGAAATAAACGGTTCTATTGCATTTAGCGGAGTTAAAAAATAATCCGAAAGCCGTATAAGAGGATCAATAAAATAAGTATAAAAGAACATATATGCAAAAGCAAAAATCAATAATCTTGAACTAAGGAGCCATCTTACATATGTAGTTTTCAGAACAACATAGCTTTTTTTAAGAACTGCCGTCATTGCTTCAGCCTCCTTTTCATAACATAATAATACAAAACAAAAAAGACTGCAATAACAAGCAGGAAGTATATGTACGCAAAAGCTAAGGAAAGCCCTGTATAATCTGAAAACCAATTTTCAACCGAAGAAAATCTTGCGCTGTTATCAAGAAAATAGAATTTAGCGTCTTCCATTTTACCGCTGTACATATAGGGTTTAGCAACCTGTGCAAAAAAGAAATAGGTAAGCACGGGAATTCCAAGAGAAACATATTTGCTCATTGTGACAGATGAAACAGCTAGACAAAATAATCCGCCTATTTGTGCAATAAGCCCCGATGTTAAAATTCTGCCGAAAATAAACAACAGCACGCTGTCCGAGCCGAATATTCTGTTAAAACCGTAATAATTGAACCAATCCGCAGTATAAACGCTATCGGCATATTCATTCGGAAACGGAAAAATACTGAAACATACGACTGCAAAGATAAGATAGCATATAGATATTAAAGAAACCGAAATTATTATACTGCATATAAATTTTGAACATATATATTTTCTGAAACCGGTTCTCTCCGCAATATGACGCCAATAGTTTGAATTATATTCGTCACAGAATACAGGAACACATGAAAATGCCGCTAAAAACGGTATAAAGATTCCGATCCATTGGTTTGCAAACCCCTGTGAAAAAATACTTATACAACTATAAGAAGAATACTCCAGCCATAAGCTTTTATCCGTCTTAAAAATAAACTCGGCTATTGAATAGCTCGGAGTAGACGTATCCAAAAGAACGCAGCCCGTAGAAAAAATCAATATGATAAATACTATAATTGACAGCAAAAAGTTTATACTGAAAAAGCTTTTTCTTAAATCTGACTTTATTGCATTGATCATAGTACCTCCTAATAGCGTATAAGAAATCAGTATATATAGAGTTCTCCTGTTAAAGCGTCCACAAGATAAAGACAATTCTGATTTACTGTCGTGCTGTCATATCCCGTTATATCCGGATAGCAGCCGGACATTGTAAAAGCCCAGAACGGTCTTAATTGTATATCTGCATTATTAAGCATATTTTCTGTATCGACATTCGGTTCTTCGCCTTCGGCAGGAGAAGTATAGTCAGGACAGTCGTTGCCGATATAGTAATACTCCAACTCAGCTGTTTCAAATGAATAAGCAGATTTATCCGCCATACTTGAAGATATTATGTTTATAGCAGACGTAAGAGATATTAACTGTTCGCCGTTATCAATAATTTCTCCTGTATACGGCGTGTTACATTTTATAAAGGAATTGATCTGTTCTTTTTCGTTAAATGCAAGCTGTATCTGTGAGGAATATAAGTATGGAATTCCTTCCGCTATCCAGTTATCGCTGCTATTATCATAATAAATTTCGTCATTGGCATAATAGTAATGGTTGTCATACAGATTCCCGTTTTTATCAATTCTCTGATATTCAATTACATACCCAAAACTGTCATCAAGCTTTTTCACTGTGAAGTCTGTCATTGAATATGTAAACAAATTATTTTCAAGCGGCGCCAAATATTCATCGACAAAATCCTGAGCAAATTCAGCAGCGTCTTTTATTCCCCAATCGCTTCCGTCAAGCATATTGTAACTGACATCGTCAAGGCTTTGACCTAAATTTACCCTATACCTTTTTTCTATAGGGAACAATTCAGTAAATCTATACGGATCCCCGCCTGCAACTCTGTTATAAAATGAATATCCTGTTTCATGATAAATAAGCGAACGGCTCATATCCATATTCTTTCCCATATACATAATAAAGCTGTGAGGATTAATATCACTTTCCGGATCATTTTCATCATACCGCCTTCCCCCAATATTATATTCACAAAAGGGTGAGTCAAGAGAAAATTCTTCCTGATATAAGTGATAAACCAAATCCTTCAGATCATCAAAGTTAGGATTATACGGAGATATTTTATATGCGGGCATTACATTCCCTTCTCCGATAATTACATTATCAACAGTTACGTTTGTATTATTTGACTTTAGACTTTCTAAACTGGTTTTTCTAATTTCGTCAAGGCATATATAATCAAGCTCAGCTGACTGAGCCTGATTATTGTTATTCAGTATTTCCTCCTCCCTTTTTACTTCGTCGGGAGCTTTTGAACATGATGACATTACAGTTAATATAAAAACTATTATAATGACCTTGCGCATTTCATATCTCCTATTTATTGCGCGTTACCTGTAATTGTAACGCCGTTGGTTCCGGTATATCCTCTGAGGGATACCGTGATCTTACAGTTTCCGCCATTGGAATATGCATACCAACCGCTTTTAAACTTGATAGAACCTTTATCTGCAAATTTATACAATTTAACATTTGAGGTGCTTGTTTGTTTCATATTTGATTGAATATCGCATAAAGCATATGTTCCGGAATTTCCACCTGAAAATGAACCGCATTGAAAATCTATTGCATCATCATTTGTAGTTGTCAATCCGCCAACTGTTTTATAATCAGTTGTTATTCCGGAACCCGTCGGTGTATTGGCTAATCTATAGACCTTCCAATTAACTCCATAAGATGCACTAGAACTAATAGCGGTCATATTCATCATTAACATTGCAGCGCCAAACGCTGCCGCTTTTTTTATAATTTTCATAAAAACCCTCCATAATTATATTTTTTGCTTTTTCACATTTTCTTTAACACATTGGTCTTACCTCCTGTATTTAATATAATTATAATATCATAATTTTTAATAAAATACAATATCTTTTGGCAAACTTTGTTATTTATAATCAAATCAAGTATATTATCTTTGTACAATATAAACAAACGCAAAACTATGTAAAAATATGTTTAAAACGGTGCAACTGTTTATGCATTGAGTATATGCTGTTTTGAGATTAATTAGGTTTATTTGATGAGAAAAGCAAAATTTAATGCCAAAGTCTATAAAATGTTTATACTCTGATGCAAAATCTGATGTCAACACTTTAGAAAGGATTTACGTTGTAATTGTAAATTCAAAACAGGTTATAAAAATTATATTGAGATTGACGGAAATGTAGCCCTTAATTCCAGCATGGGAACGCTGATGGATATAACCGTGACAGGACACGTTACTCACATTTTCGCCCTTTGTCAACTTTGCAACAGTAGACGAACTCAAATGTGCAGCTTCACACAAAGCCTGCTTTGTCATGTCTTTATCAATTAAAAGTTTCCAAAGTTTTTGTAACTGAAAATCATGTTTTTTACCTTTCTTATTTATAAATTATAACCGATTTTTACGATGATTTAATTAAATTATGACACACTTTTTTTGCGAAATCAATGAATAACTGCGAAAACTCGAATGTTATTTTTATAAGTAAATACGGCAGATTAGTTGTTACATTTACTTTGAAAACAGAGAGTGGTAGAAATAAGTTAGAAAAAAGGCTGCTAAGAGAATGAAAAATGAAAACAGCAACAGACATATAAAGTATTAAAATACAAAAATATCTAAATAAAGACATGACATTTTAGGCAATAGTTTAACATTGGAAAGGATCGAATAACAGTATCTTGTGAAATATAAAACTGTCTATTCACATTCAAAAACATATTTTTAATCACTTTGACCAAAGTATATGATATGAACACTATATATTTATCACAGCCCCATACTCTTCAGTTCTCCCGATCCATTTTTAAAGAACATAATATAATAAATCGGAATATAAGTTATCTTACCCTTTGTTGTAACAGTACGCTCATTGGACACAACAAAGGCTTTTTTGATATTGTAATCTGCGTTCTGAACAAAATTGTTCAGCGCGCTGTGGACGGTGTAATCCTTGCCCGATTTAACCTCGATGGGGACAGCGGAAAGGCTGTCGTAGTCGTCAATAAGATAGTCGACCTCGCCCTTGCTGCGGTTGTCATAATAGAACAGCTTATAGCCGTGCGCAATCAGCTCGCTTGCCACTACGCTTTCATAGACCGAGCCGAGATTGATACTTTTTTCATCATTCAGCACAGCGCGGATATTGTTCCCGTAAAGGATTCCGGTCAGTATTCCGACGTCGTTGAGATACAGCTTGAGCAGATTCTTTCCTGTAGATTCGATAAGCGGAAAAACAGGATTTGAAATCGCCTGAACATTAAGCGCGATTCCGGCGCTGATAAGATATTCAAACTCGTCCTCGTAGTCATTAAAGGTCTTTCCTTTTTTGTTCTCAATGCTCTGCGCCACGACACGTTTTTTCCTGTTCTCCATATTGGAGGGTATCAGGTCGTAAATACGGCGTATTTTAAGCTTTTTCTCCTCGTCGTACTTTGACGCGTCCGCGGCGTAATAATCGTGAATTTCACTTTGAATTTCTCTGACAGACTGAATATTTTTCTCTTCAATATAGGAATTTACAGCGTCAGGAAGTCCTCCTACAAGCAGAAATTTGCGGAACAAATCCATCATTTTGCTGTGCATAGACTCGTCGAGAGCTTCAAGCCGTTCAAACTTTTTCTGTATAGCGGAAATTGCTATTTCGTTCATTCCGTTGGCGTACAGAAACTCCTCAAAATCAAGAGGAAACATTCTCACCTTGCGGATACTTCCCATTGGAATTGAGGTTGTCTGCGACAGCGTAACACCCAGCAGCGAGCCGCTTGCAATATAATTAAACCTATTATCCTGAGACAAAAATTTAAGCAAAGTCAGCAGATGCGGATACGCCTGAATTTCATCAATAAAAATCAACGTGGTTTCCTTTGATTTCATCTTATTGCCTGCAAGCATACTCACCTGAAGATAAAAATCCTCAACGGTTTTTGTTTCGGCAAACAGCCTGTCCCCCAAACTGTCCTCAACCATATTGATCTCTATAAAATTTTCAAAAAGCTTGTTTCCCACATAACGAATGATATATGTTTTGCCGACCTGTCTTGCTCCGTCAATGAGAAGTATTCTCTTTGACTCTGATTTCAAATGCGCTTCAATCAATGATTCTATTTTACGATATAGCATAACGCACCTCCATGCTGACTTTTCAATAATATTATAGCACATTAAAATCAACTTTTCAATATAATTTTGTCGGTTGGTTTATGATTTTTCAAACTGTTTTCATTCCAAGAACGCATACCTTGCAATGAAAACAGTTTACGAGAATTACTTTAGTGAAATATTCAACGCTCCCCTACTTTTATCAATTAAAAGAGCGTTAATATCGTTTATTATATTCATTCCAAAAATACACTAAGTGTTCACGCTTGTTTTTATCACCCACATAAACTATAGAATGAGAATAAACTGAGAGGTCGTAAAAAGCCAGTATTTATGCGGGTTTGCGGCGGTTCAAGAAGTCTTTTGATAACAATTTGATAACAGCCATACAAGAGTCATTATTCTTGAAACCCAGTGGTTTATGGGTTACAGAATGATAAAAGGCGGCTTGCATGGCGAAAGAAATCCATATTAGAAAGCCCTTAGCTGTGGGTAATATTCCATAGCTAAGGGCTTTTTGTCGTTCTTATTCGTCTTTTTTGAGCTTGTCCTGAAACGCTTCCACCAGCGTATCGCTTAACTCTTGCGAAGGGACTTTCGCCCAGAGCTGCGTGGTATCGTATTTCGGATAGTAGTAACGCCAGCGGTCGTAGGGTTTCGGGTATCGCCCGAAGAAAATGAACTCATTAACAAAGCGGTAGCTTTATCAGGACTGCCGAAGCAGGAATACTGTTACCGCCGCTGCCTTAATCAAGATGTGGTGGTACAGGGTAATCCGAGAGTGTATAAGGCACTTCGTAATGAGCTTACTTTATCTTTCTCTTGAAGATGATTACCGCCGCTTACAGGAACGGTTATACCGAATGTTCGGAACGGACAGCACAGACAATCTTTTCTTCTCTGTTTCAGCCGACAGTCTTGGAAATGGGTTAGACGCTCAGTTACAGCGGTTTATGCAGGAACACGCCGATACAAGTTTGATTATCATTGACACGCTCCAAAAGGCCAGAGAAGCCGGTGGGGATAATTACAGCTACGCAAACGATTATGAAATCATCACACGGCTAAAACAGTTTGCTGACAAGTATGGCATTTGTATCCTGCTTGTTCATCACACGAGGAAGCAAACGGCAGATGATAAATTCGATATGATTTCGGGAACGACAGGCTTGCTCGGTGCAGCGGACGGAGCGTTCCTTCTGCAAAAGGAGAAACGCACAAGCAACGCCGCTACGCTTGAAGTATCGGGCAGAGATCAGCAAGACCAAAAGCTATACCTCAATCGCAATACTGAAACTTTGCTGTGGGAATTGGAGCGGACAGAAACGGAGCTTTGGAAAGAGCCGCCCGAACCGATTTTTGAAAAGATAGCACAGTTGTTTTCTTCGGGCAGTAATGAATGGGCGGGAACACCTACAGAACTTTGCTCCACTCTTCAGCTTGATATTCAACCTAACGTTCTCACACGAAAGCTGAATATCAATGCGGGGCGGCTGCTAAACGAGTACAACATCTTCTATAAGAACAGCCGCAGTCGGAGAGAGCGAAAAGTAAAGCTATCCCGATTGGAGCAGGCGTGACGATATGTGACGGTGTGACGATGATTTTATGAGTGGGTGTGGTATCAAAAATACCGTCACTATCGTCACACACCGTCACGGATAAAGTTTTTGCGGGGTGCAGGGGGCTTTTTTTCAAAAAGCCGCCCTTGCCCCTCGGAGAGCGCAAAACCTGCTTGCAGGTCTGCATTTTTGATGGGTGTGCCTGTCAAAAGTGCTTTTGCGTTACTCTTGGCAAGAGTAACAGAACCCGCTGCTGACGCAGCGAAAGAAAAGGAAGTGATATTTTGAAAAGAACGATTAGCGCAATGGTGGGAAAAGGCTCGGTTAATCATAACAGCCGCAAGTTTACGGCAGAGAATGTTGTTCCAGAGCGCACCCATCTCAATATAGATTACTGCAATGAAAATATCAAGAAAATCTATCACGATTTATTCGATGAAGCACTCAAAAGATACAACGATAAACAGACGAGAGCCGATAGAAAAATCGCAAATTACTATGAAAAAATCAGCAATTCAAAACAGGAAAAACCGTTTCACGAAATCATTTTGCAGATAGGCGATAAGGAAAATATGGCGGCTGAAAGTGAAAACGGCCAGCTTTCACGGCGGGTGTTAGATGAATACTATCAAGGTTTTCAAGAGCGAAATCCGCAGCTGAAAGTGTTCTCGGCACATCTTCATATGGACGAAGCCACGCCCCATCTGCATATTGATTTTGTGCCGTTTACTACGGGTAGCAAGCGTGGACTTGATACGAGAGTATCACTCAAACAGGCTCTTGCCGCACAGGGTTTTAAGGGTGGCACACGAGGCGATACTGAATGGTCGCAGTGGGTACAGTCCGAAAAAGAACAGCTTGCCGCCGTTATGGAACGGCACGGTATCGAATGGGAGCATAAAGGAACGCACGAAAAACATCTGTCTGTGCTTGATTACAAGAAGCAGGAACGGGAAAAAGAAGTTGCGGTTCTTGATGAGCAGATTGCCGAGAAAACTAATGAGGTCAAATCTCTTTCAAACCGAGTGCAGAATTTTGATGATGGGATTGAACGGTTGCAGACGATAAACGACAGCTTGGATACTGCGCCTGAATACAATTTGCCTGAACCATCAGGGTTAATGACAGCCAAAACCTATATGGTAAAGTTTGTTGACCCACTGATAAAGAAACTAAAATCGCTTGTTAAAACGGTATTTGCCCGTTGTTTTGAAGCGTGGGACAGTTATCACAGACTGAACGCAGCCAACGCAAATCTGTATCGTGAAAATCAAGCGTTAAGCAGAAAAAACGACAGTCTTACAGCCGAAAATGCCGAGTTGAAAGAGCAAAACATGGATTACAAATTGCTGCGCAAGGTGTTAGGCAACAAACAAATTGACAGCCTGTTGGAACAGGCAAAGCAGTCTAAACAGCGTGAAAAGCGCTTTAGAAATAAAGAAAACGAAAGGTAGGAACACACAATGGAAAAAGACAATTTTTGAAGAAATGGGCGGCACTTATGTACGGCAAGGGGATTATCTAATCCCCTGCCTGACATTACCCGCCGAGGAAGAACACAGACCTATCGGCGTATGGGAACAGCGGCATTTGCAGTATATTAAGCAGCATAAGCGATTGCTTTATGCAGATTTGCTTACAAGCTGCAAGCTAAACAGCTATCTTGCCGATATTGATAAACAGGCACAGGAGATGTTTCTTCGGTTGGTAAAGCAGATGGCAAAGCGAGAAGGTGTAACGGAACAACTAAAGACTGATAATCAGATCGAATGGGTGCGGAAAATGAACAATATCCGCAATAGAGCAATAGAAGTCGTAAACACGGATTTACTCTATGTCTAATCGTAGTGGCAGGATAGCAATTTGCTGTCCTGCCATTTGTTCATTTGAACAGCAGTTTTTCTCACGAATATATGAGTTTGACTTGATTTTTCGTTTAGTATATGCTATAATACGGTTAGTCTTAATGAATGGAGTTCAGAAATGACTATCAGTTATGATAAACTATGGAAATTGCTTATAGATAAAAAGATGAATCGGACAGATTTAAAAAATGTTGCAGGAATCAGTTTCAATGTGTTGGCTAAAATGAGCCGTAATGAATTTGTTTCTTTAGAGAGCCTTTGTAAGATTTGTTCTGCTTTAACTTGTGATATTGGCGATATAATGGAGTTTACTGAAAATGAGCTTACTTGATTTTGCTATTCAGGCAACGAACAAATATGTTGAAGAAATGCCAAAAACTCAGCGTAAAAAATACGGTCAGTTCTTTACGAGTAGAGAAACTGCTGCATTTATGGCTGAATTATTTGATGTACCTACAAACAAAACACACCTGAATATTCTTGATGCTGGTGCAGGTTCAGGAATATTGTCAGTTGCGCTGATTGAAAGATTACAATCAATGCCGCAGATTCAGTATGTTCACTTGGTTTGTTATGAAAGCGATCCTAAGATTATAGGGTTATTAAAGACGAATCTTGAATGGGTTTCGAGGCAATCTACGCTTCATTTGAACTATGAGATTCGAGAGGAAAATTATATTCTCAGCCAAATGTTAGACTACAATGGTATGATCGGCGCAGAACCCAATCCATTAAAATATGATATGATTATCGGGAATCCGCCATATATGAAAATCGCAAAAGACGCTCCAGAGGCTAAAGCAATGCCTGACGTTTGCTACGGTGCGCCAAATTTGTATTTCCTTTTTGCCGCTATGGGAATGTTCAATCTTATTTTGAATGGAGAATTGGTTTATATCATTCCACGCTCTTGGACATCGGGAGCTTATTTTAAAAGGTTTCGTCAAAAGTTTTTGAACGATGGTGTATTAGAGCATATCCATTTGTTTGTTAGCCGTGATAAAGTGTTTGAAAACGAGAGTGTGTTGCAGGAAACGATTATTATTAAGATGAGAAAGTCTATTGTAACTCCTGCAAGTGTAACCATTACAACAACACAGAGTAACAGGGACTTCTCTAACAAAACTGTCTTTGAAGCCCCTTACTCAACAGTTGTTTCAGGTGAGGATACCTATGTATATTTGGTTACAAATGAACAAGAGGTAGAAACACTTGAGCAGCTTAATAGGTGGACAAACACATTGCCGAGTATTGGGCTAAAGATGAAAACTGGATTGACAGTTGATTTTAGAAACAGAGAAGTTTTGCGTGATACGGCAGAAGATCAGGCAGTTCCTCTTTTCTATTCACAACACATACAAGATGGAAAAGTCATTTTCCCTATCGGGAAAGAACATGAGTATATTGTTACAAGCCAAGCGGGATTATTACAGCCAAACGCAAATTATCTGTTTGTAAAGAGATTTACTGCTAAGGAAGAACACCGACGCTTACAGTGCGGTGTGTATTTAGCAAGAAAGTATCCTGATTATGCGAAAATCAGCACACAAAATAAAATCAATTTTATCGGCGGTTTGAGGGATTTGTCTGAGTGTATTATTTATGGTTTGTATGTACTATTTAACTCCACCCTCTATGACTGCTATTACAGAATATTAAACGGTTCTACACAGGTTAACTCAACTGAAATCAACTCTATGCCTGTACCGCCTTTGGAAAGTATAGAGCGAATGGGAAAAGAGCTGATAAAATTACGGGATATGACAGAAACAGGTTGCGATCAAATTTTAAGGAGTTTTATTTATGAGCAAAATCGAGGAAGCAAGAGAGATACTGAAAGAGTTGCAAGTGCCAGCTAAACAGCAGGCAGATTTGTGCTGTTTTGTTCTCCTTGCTATGGCAAACATAAAAGAACAGGACTTGTGGGCGAGAGCAACAAATAATTGGATTCGCATTCACGATGTTATTGCGTATACGAAAGACAACTATAGCGTCACATATGCCGAAAACAGTCGAGAGACTTTCCGAAAACAGGCTATGCATCATTTTAGAAACGCTGCATTTATTGAGGATAATGGAAAAGCTACCAACAGTCCGAATTATCGCTACCGTCTAACAGATTAAATGCTCGCTCTTATTCGCAACTATAGAACCGAATGTTGGGAAGCAGAAAAGATAAAATTTCTGCAATCTCACGAAACATTGGTTGATCTCTATGCGTCTAAGAGGACAATGAGAAAAATGCCTGTTCGGATTAACGGTGAGGATTTTACCTTTTCACCCGGCAAGCATAATGAATTACAAAAAGCGATTATTGAAGAATTTGCACCCCGCTTTGCGCCAAATTCCGAGTGCCTTTATGTTGGTGATACAACAGAAAAAGACTTGGTAAAGAATGTAGCGAAGCTGCAAGAACTCGGATTTGCAATTACACTTCACGATAAAATGCCCGATGTTGTCCTCTACTCCGAAGAAAAGAAATGGTTGTATTTTATTGAGTCCGTTACTTCTGTTGGACCGATGGAGCCTAAACGGATAAAAGAAATCGAAGAGATGACCGAAAGCGTTACAGCAGGTAAAATCTATGTTACCGCTTTCCTTGATTTTAAGACTTTTAAGAAATTCTCAGAATCACTTGCTTGGGAAACTGAAGTTTGGATTGCGGATATGCCCGACCATATGATTCATTTGAACGGGGACAAGTTTTTGGGTCCGAGATAGTATTCATACGAAAGAGAGGAAAATTAATTGAACTTTACTCATTACGACTTGGGGAATCTTGATAAAGGACGAATTGTAGAAATCGTCTTACAAGGAAACGCAGCAAATGTCCAGTTGTTGGATTCGTCCAATTTTAATAACTATAAGAATGGAAGACAATATCGATATGTTGGAGGACTTGCCAAACAATCTCCTGTTCGCCTGCAAACAACACATTCTGGGCATTGGCATATAGCCATAGATTTACGAGGATTGCGGGGCAATGTAAGGAGCTCTGTTAGAGTACTGCCCACTGCACTTCCAACAATAAATCAACGACCGCTATCTTCAGTTCCATCTTTAATTCATAATCGAGGTTTTGGAATCGATTTCGATGTTGATGTTGACCCAGAGTATGATGTCTTTATCTCTCACGCTTCTGAGGATAAGGATTATGTAGTGCGCCCGCTTGCCAACTCTTTAAGAGAAAAAGGTGTGAAGGTGTGGTATGATGAGTTTGAAATGAAAATTGGGGATAGTTTGCGCAGAAAGATAGATAAGGGCCTTGCAAATAGTCGATTTGGAATAGTAGTGATTTCTAAGGATTTTATTAAAAAAGGATGGACTAATTACGAGTTAGATGGCATTATAACAAAGGCTATCTCTGGAGAACAAGTTATACTTCCAATTTGGCATAATATTACGAAGAAAGAAGTAATTGATTTTAGTCCTTCATTGGCAGATAAATTGGCTCGTAATACTGCAATAAATACCATTGAAGAAATATCTACAGAAATTGCGGAGTTAATTCTATAGTAATTTGGAAATTCATATTAGGTTTGCGTGAAAAATTTAAAAGCAAAATTTTGTAAGGAGTTTTTATTTTGGCTAAGAGTGCATTGGAAAAAGCAATAGAAAAACAACAGCGAGAGGCTAAAAAGCTAGCAGATAAACAGCTTAGAGAGCAAAGGAAACAAATGCAGCAAGAAACCAATCGTCAAGTGGCAAGTACAATCGTAAATGGGCAGCCAATCATAGGCGGAATGAGAATGATGGATACATCATCGGAGGAAATTCTTAAATGTATTTTATCAGCATATGACGGAAATGAGAATCGTGAAGTGCGAGGAAATGATACTATCATTCCTGCTGCATATCTGAGTTCGTTATCTCTTGAATTTGAAAAGTTGAAAATGTATGGAATGCTCACATACGCTTGCGTATATATTAGTGCTATTTGGGAAGTTACGCTTGCACCGAAAGGGTTAACATATTTTGAGGATAAAATTCAAGCAGAGGAAAAAGAAAAAGCCATGCAGAAATCATCAATAAATATTGGAAGTATCGTTGCGACAGGAAGTAATTTAATATTAGGTGATGTAGTTGACTCGGCTTTATCGATTGATAATTCTATGCAACGAATAGAAAGTGAAATTGATAAAAAAGGTGGCGAAGATTCCGAAAGTTTAAAGGAATTGTTAAGTGAAGTGAAGGAACTCATTGAAAATATACAAGAATCTCGTCATATTCCTAAAAATAAAAGCCTTTTCGAGAAGTTATCAAATCACCTTGAAAAGCACGGATGGTTTTATGGAGAGGTGGTAGGGTTAATAGGGGCGGCAGCTATGCAAATGCTCCGAGGATAAGAATTTCAAAGAACCGTATTGCTATTATCCACAGTTGAACGGCTGTTGTTATCAATGCCGATAACAAATTGATAACATTAGCCCATATAGGCAGGATAATATGGATATATCAAATAATCAAAAG